>Ga0302279_10003373_pt1 | contig 20008 bp, 15 predicted proteins | sample III_Bog_N3_3_FD_194541 | JGI IMG/M metagenome (GOLD analysis project Ga0302279, IMG submission 194541) | Peat permafrost microbial communities from Stordalen Mire near Abisko, Sweden - III_Bog_N3_3 | ecosystem: Environmental > Terrestrial > Soil > Wetlands > Peat | place: Sweden: Abisko...
GCGATCAGGCGGTCGCGCGCCGCGAAGGTCAGCTGCATCGAATCCGAGAAACTGATCACCATGATCAGCGGCGTCATCACGTTCAGGAACATGTTGAGGTTGAAACCGGCCCAGCCGAGACTGCCGAGCGCCAGCAGGATGGCGATGATCGGCGGAAACGCGGCGACCACCATGAACGATATCTTGCGGAAGAAGATGATGGCGATGATGCAGCCGGCCAGGATACCGAGGATATTGTAGGTCAGCCCGTCGCGCTCGACCGCGTTGCGGATTTCCAGCTGCATGACGGGAACGCCGGACAATTCCGCGGTCAGTCCGCTGCCGGCAAGATCGTCGGCCATCAGCTTGCGAATTTCGGCGACCGTCTTGCCGAGCTTGTTGCTGGCGACGACTTCGGGTTCGAGCGACAGCACGATCAATGCCAGCGTGCCGTCTTCGGACAACAGCTTGCCGCGGATGATCTCGTTGCTCTTGACGGTCTCGATGAACTTGTCGTAGGCGGCCCCGGTCGGCAGGTCCGAGGGGAACAGCGCGGCCGGCAGCTTGCCCGGCGCCGGCGCCTGGCGCGCCGAGAACAGCGAAATCAGCCCGCGCGTGCCGTCGACCAGCTGCAGGTCGGTGACCAGATCGCGCAGCTTTTCGAGATTGTCGCGCGCCAGCAGCGTCTTGCCTTCGACAACGACCAGCACGTCGAATTCGGTGGCCGGGAAGCGCTTGGTTTCAGCCTCGTATTGCCGGTACTCCTTGGAGTCGGACCGAAACAGCTGACTGAGCGAATCGTCGATCTTGATGCGCTGGATGCCGAACACCGCGCCGATGATCAGCCCGATCAGGACGATGCAGGACAGGATCGGCCGCTGAACCGCGATCAGCCCGATTCGCTCCAGCCCGAAGGCAATGCTGGCGGTTGCCCGCGACTCGGTGTTCTCGACATGGGCCTCACTGTCGCGGTTCTTTTCGAGCATGCCCTGTCCAATTCCCAAAACGGCTCAATTTGCATAGCTCAAACTGGCAGGCGCGACTGTGGTCGAATCGGCCACATTTGATTGCACTAGCCTTTGAAAACATACGAAATTTTGCCGCGCAGATGTAGCAGGTCTAGCCCGCGTCTCGCAAGCGTGGGCTGCCGGCGGACGATCGGCATCCGACGTGGCGATAGCGGCCTCCGCCCCTGGATTTGTCATGCCGGTCTTGAATGCACGGCGATGGGCCGGGGCGTGCGATCACCGCTTTCATCCTTGAGTGCGACACCGGTGATTCTGCGGGCGAGGCCCTCGCGGATCAGCCAGGAAATCCTGAAGGCGGCTTCATCGTAGCCGAGCCCCGCGCGATGGATGTTGGAAACGCAATTGCGCTCAGCGTCGCTGCGACCGACCCTGGGTTCGAACGTCAGGTAAGCCCCGAGGCTGTCGGGGGCGGACAGGCCCGGCCGCTCGCCGATCAACATGAGCACCATGCGGGCCCCGAGCAGGGCGCCGATCTCATCGCCCAACGCCACCCGCGCGCCTGTTGCGACCACGGCGGTTTCGATCTCGATGCCATCGGCCGCCAATTTCGGGATCAGGCTGCGGACCAGCTCGACCGCGTGCGCGTTGACCCCCAAGGGCGACAGGCCGTCGCCGACCACGATCGCGAGCCGGCAGCCACCGCCGGGCCACGCCGCCAGCAGCTGCCGCGAAGCCGGATCGAGCATCCGCCCGAGGTCGGGACGCCGGAGATAGTCGCCGCGGTCGCGCGCCCGGCTGGCGACATCGAATACCCCAAGTCCGAGACCGCCGAGCCCCGAGGCCATGCCGGCGGCGTCGAAGCCGGCATGGACGGCGTCGCGGGCGCGGGCATGGTCCAGCGTAAATTCGAGCAGCGCCCGGGTCGGCAGGCTTGCGCCGGCGCGGCCAAGCCCGACCCGCGCCGGCGTGAATTGCCGCAGATCGCTCGGCGAATGGACCGGCCGCGCCGGCGCTTTCATGTGTCTCTACTCGGCAGGGACGGATGCCTCGCGCAGCCGCATCGAATAATACGAGGCGTTCTGCCGGCCGCCCGAGGCGGCGCGGGCGAACAGGATCAGATGATGGGCCACCAGAATCGAACTGATCAAATATTCGATCTCGCCGCGGGCCAGCCGCCGCAAGGCGAATTTCCAGAATTCCAGCTTGTAGTCGCCGAGGACGCCGACCTTCCAGAAGATGTTGCGGAGCATGACCAGGCCGAGCCTGATATTGCGCCAGGATGCCCGCTGCGGCGTCGGCGGCGGCTGGATCCGGCGCGGATAGGTTTCGCGGATCTGATATTCGTAGCGCTGCATCAGCTTGTCGGGCTGGTAGGCGCTGCCCATGCAGGCGCGCCAGGTTGTCACGACGTCCTCATAGGGCAGCCGGAAGTCGACGTTGGAATCGCGGCCCTCATCCTCGATCAGCCGGTTCTCGCGCTTCAGGCGGTCCCACAAGGGCGTCTGCGGCAACGCCTGCAGCAGGTTGATGGTCAATAGCGGGATCTGCGAGATATCGATGAATTCGAGCAGATGCTGCCCGGTCTCGGGCTTGTCGGTATCGAGGCCGAGGATGATGCCGGAAACGACTTCCATGCCGAAATCATTGAGCGTGCGGATCGCTTCCATGATCGGGACCGCCATGTTGTGGTCCTTGCGCATCGCCTTGAGCGCAACCGGATCCGGCGTCTCGATGCCGCAGAAAATCGTCGTAAAGAACGCCTCGCGCATATTCGACAGGATTTCCGGCCGCTTGGCGATGTTCAGCGTCGCCTCGCAGGAAAACCGCAGCACGTAGCCGGTCTTCTTCTGCCACTCGATCAGATGCGGCAGGAGATCGAGCGCGGCCTTGCGATTTCCGATGAAGTTGTCATCGACGAAATACACCGAACCAACGATGCCGCATTCGAGCAGGCGGTCGAGCTCGGCGGTGATCTGCTGCGGCGTCTTGAGACGCGGATTGCGGCCGTAGAGTCCGGGAATGTCGCAGAACTCGCACTGATAGGGGCAGCCGCTGGAATACTGGATGCTGCCGAGAAAATACCGCTTGAGGTCGGCAAGTTCATAGGCCGGAATCGGAAACTCGGTCATATCGAGGCGCTCGGTGGTCTTCAGCACCACCTGCTGCCCGGGACGGGACGGATCGCGGCCGATCCGCGCGATCAGTTCGTCGGTCGCGTCGCCCATCTCGCCGACATGGAGATAGTCGAACGAAGGATAGTAATCCGGGCAGGCGCTGACCGAGGGTCCGCCGATCGCGACCGCCAGGTCGAACGCGTGGGCCCGGCGGCAGATATCGTTCATCTGCTGGCGCTGGATGTGCATGCCGCTGACAAAGACGGCTTCCGCCCATTCGAAGTCGGCCGTGGAGGCCGCGGCAATGTTCTCGTCGATGAAGCGGACCTGCCAGTTCGCGGGCAGATAGGCCGCGATCAGCAGCAAGCCCTGCGGCGGCATGAAGGCCTGGACGCCGTCGGTCAGCGGATAGGCGTGCTCGAACGTACCGAACGAGGAAGTATAGCGCGGAAACACGCATAAAATGCGCCGTACCGTGTCAATGCCCTCGGCTCTCATCGAATTTCCTCAACTGCCCCGGCAATGCCTGCACCAGATAAGCACGCCACCGCAAGGCTGGGCTATAAATTCCTCAACATTGTGGCAACCGCGCTTCAACCCGCGGATTGCCGGATAGTTGCACGCCGGCGTCGCCGGCGCGGTCGCTTGCTGCGCTCAGGCAATCAGCCGCGATGCAAAATCGGCCAGCAATGCCGGGTCGCCGGCCAGCCGAAACCCGTTGTCGACGAGCCCGACACCCAACAGCCAGTCGTCGAACTCCGGAGCCCGCTTCAGCCCGAACAGATCGCGGACATAAAGCGCGTCGTGGAACGAGGTGGACTGGTAATTCAGCATGACATCGTCCGACCCGGGTACCCCCATGATGAAGCTCACGCCGGCGGCGCCGAGCAGTGTCAGCAGATTGTCCATATCATCCTGGTCGGCTTCGGCATGGTTGGTGTAGCAGACGTCGACGCCCAGCGGCAGGCCGAGCAGCTTGCCGCAGAAATGATCCTCCAGCCCGGCGCGGATAATTTCCTTGCCGTCATAGAGATATTCGGGACCGATGAAACCGACCACGCTGTTGACCAGCAGCGGGTCGAAGGCGCGGGCGACGGCATAGGCACGCGCTTCGCAGGTCTGCTGATCGACGCCGTGGTGGGCGTTGGCCGAAAGTGCCGAACCCTGCCCGGTCTCGAAATACATGACATTGCTGCCGACGCCGCCGCGCCGCAGCGACAGCCCGGCCGTGTGGGCTTCGCGCAAAAGCGCCAGGTCGACGCCAAAGCTGCGGTTGGCCGCCTCGGTGCCCGCGATCGACTGAAACACCAGGTCGACCGGCACGCCCTGCCCGATCAATCCAAGCGTCGTCGTCACATGGGCCAGGACGCAGCCCTGGGTCGGAACCTGCAGCCGCGCAATGATGTCATCGAGCAGCCGCAACAGCCCGCCGATGACCGCCGGATCGTCGCTTGCCGGATTGATGCCGATGCAGGCGTCACCCGACCCCAGCAGCAGGCCGTCCAGAATCGACGCGGTGATGCCCCTGGCGTCGTCGAACGGGTGATTGGGCTGCAGCCGCACGCTCATCCGCCCGGGCAGGCCGATGGTGTTGCGAAACGCCGTCGTCACCTGGCATTTTTTCGCCGCCAGGATCAGATCCTGGTTGCGCATCAGCTTGCAGGCTGCTGCGGCCATTTCCGGGGTGATGCCGCGCGACACCCTGTTGAGCGTTTCAGCCGTCGCCGCGTCGGACAGCAGCCAATCGCGGAACGCGCCGACGGTCAGCGAGGATATCGGCGCAAAGGCCTGTTCGTCGTGGCCATCGACGATCAGGCGGGTGACTTCATCGTCCTCGTAGGGAACCACGGCCTCCTGCAGGAACTGCGTGAGGGGGACGTCGGCCAGTGCAATCCGTGCCGCGATCATCTGCTCGGCGCTGGCGGCCGCAATCCCCGCCAGCCGGTCGCCGGAGCGCGGCGGCGTGGCCTTGGCCAACAGATCGCGCAGGTCGGCGAAGACGTGGCTGGTGGCGTCGATGGTGTGGCGATAGACCATGGCGGTTCCGGACCATCAGCGCGCGGTGCCGCGGATATCGCGGCACCGCGCAATTGTGCCACATTCGAGCATCGGCCGGGCCACAATCCCGTGAGTTCTGCGCAACGTGGAATCAAGGCCAAGTTTAAGGATTTATACACCACCCTTGTGCATGTTTTTTGTGCGCCGAGTTGACCGACCTCCCAGGTGAAACATTGCCATGCCTGAAACAGAGAAGTCTCCTCGCCGCTCCGCCGGCCACGCCATCATGTCCCGGCTCTCGCTCGCCGCCAAGCTGTACTCGGTGTTCGCGCTGTTCGCGGTTCTGACTGCGGCCATCACCGCGCTGTCCGACTACAATACCCGCCGCAACGCGGAACTCATGGCAGCCGTCGACACGGCCGGCCGCGCAGCCGTCAACGTCGAGCGCGTCGATGCGCTGGTCTATGCGGTAGTTATGGAATCCCGCGGCGTCTACATGTCGACGACGCCGGCCGTCGTGAAAAAATATGGCGACGGGCTGCTCGGCTTCAACGACCAGATCCTTGCCGTGGTCAAGAACTGGGAATCCATCGTCCAGGCCGATGATGCCGAGCAGTTCGCCATCTTCAAGAAGCGAATCGAGCAGTTCGTCGACTTCCGCAAGGAACTGGTTCGCCGCGGCGTCGAGATCGGTCCGGCTGCAGCCCGCGAGTGGGGCGACAATGATGCCAACCGCGAAGTGCGCTCCGCCCTCAACAAGGATCTCGAGGCGCTTTCCATGGTCTATGCCGAACGCGGCAAGCGGCTCGCCCGGCAAGGCGAGGTCAACCGCGAACTGGCGCTGCTGCTGACCTGTCTCGGCGGCCTGGCGCTGGTCGTGGTCGGCATCGGCGTCCTGATCATCGCCCGCTCGGTGGCGCGGCCGCTTTCGCTGATCACCGCCACCATCGAGCAGGTCGCCGGCGGTGCCGAAAATGTCGAGGTTCCGCACGTTGACCGGGCCGACGAGATCGGCGCACTGGCGCGCGCGATCCGGGTCTTTCAGCAGGCGATGGACCGCAACCGCAATCTCAACGCGCAGGCCTTGCTGGACACCAGGGCACGCACGGAACGAGCCCAGCACATCGAAACATCGGTGGAGGCGTTCCGCGGCGCGATCGGAGGCGTGCTGCGCGCGGTCGCCGACAATGCCTCGGCCATGCGCGCTACCGCGCAGTCAATCGCCAGCGTGGCCTCGGATGCCAGCGGACGGGCTATTGCCGCCGCCGGTGCGACCGAGCAGGCCTCCAGCAGCGTCAACGCCGTCGCCGGCGCCGCCGAGCAACTGTCGGCTTCCGTGAAGGACATCGGCCGGCAGGTCCGGCAATCCGCAGATGTCGTCGAGCAGGCGGGCTTGCGGACCGACCGATCAATCACCGAAATCGAAAGCCTCGCCGCGGCGACCCAGCGCATCGATGGCGTCCTCAGCCTGATCCAGGCGATCGCCGAGCAGACCAACCTGCTGGCGCTTAACGCAACCATCGAAGCCGCCCGCGCCGGCGATGCCGGGCGCGGATTTGCGGTGGTTGCGCATGAGGTCAAGGCGCTCGCCGAGCAGACCGCCAAGGCGACCTCCGAGATAGGTCAGAATGTCGGCATGATCCAGACCTCGACGCGAAATGCCGTCGATGCGGTGCGCGAGATCGGCAACGCGGTGCGTGACATCAATGCCGTCACCTCCAACATCTCCGGCGCCATCGAGCAGCAGGATGCGGCGACCCGGGAGATCTCCGCCAATGCCCAGTTGGCCGCCCAGGGCAACGAGACGCTGGTCGTCAACATCGGCTCGCTCAGCCAGGCCATCGGCGAGACCGACAAGGCCGCGACATCCGTCCTCACCGCGTCCAGCGATCTGACCACCACCGCGGCAACGCTGTCGCAAGAGGTCGACAAATTCTTTCACAATCTGCGCAGCGAACCGCTCGAAGACAATCGCGGCGCGGGGCTGCGGACGGGTACCGCCAGCTGAGGTTTCAAAAGCTTGCCGCGCGGGGACCAATCGGGCCGCGCGTGTTCAGCGAGCCGGCGGCCGTGCTGCGGTTCAGAGCCACTGACCCGCTAGCTGCAGATCGCAGACCAGGGCGAGCATCAGCGACAGCGAAAGACCAGCGGCACTGAAAAGTGCGATCTGATTGAACAGGCCGCATTCCAGTTTCGTGCATAGAATCCGTTTTATGCTGTACATGGTCGACGCCCTTCCGTGACAAGTTTCGCGACTGGAGCTTCTCGTCTACGGCATCAAGCTATCGCGGCTCGATTAAAGCGCCCCTTAAGCGCCGGCTTGGAAGCCCGCGGCCTGCCGAATTCCAAGGCTATGGTTAAAAATAACAGACAGGCCCTCGATGGCGCTGGCCGGAAACGTGCCCAAAAGTGCTGCCGCTAGACATGCCCCCCTGCGGCATATCCCGATGACCACGCCCACTGAAAATTGAAGCCGCCGAGATGACCGGTGACGTCGAGCACTTCGCCGATGAAATAAAGCCCCGGCACCGAGCGGGTTTCGAATGTCTTCGAGGACAGCCCTGCGGTATCGACCCCGCCCAGCGTCACCTCCGCGGTGCGGTAGCCTTCGGTGCCGCTCGGCCTGACCCGCCACTGCGCCACCGCCGCGGCGACCTCGCCGATCAGCCTGTCGGGACAGTCGGCGATGCGCGGCGGGCTTGCGATCGCCTCCGCGATGGTCTGCGCCAGCCGCTTCGGCAGAAACTCGGCCAGCGCGGTCGCCATTTCCTGCCGCGGACGATCGCTGCGCAATCTTTTCAGCCCGGCCACAACATCGATCTGCGGCGCCAGGTCGATCACGAGGTCCTGGCCCTCGCGCCAATAGGAAGATATCTGCAGGATGGCCGGGCCGCTCAGCCCGCGATGGGTGAACAGCAGGGCCTCGTCGAAAGCGGTCTTGCCGCAACTCACCACGGCGTCGACCGCGACCCCCGATAAATTGCCAAATCGCGCCAGCAGCGCCGCATCGAAAGTCAGCGGCACCAGCGCGGGCCGTGGCGGCACGATGTTGAGGCCGAACCGGGCTGCGACCTTGTAGCCAAATCCGCTCGATCCCATCTTCGGGATCGAAGGACCGCCGGTGGCCACCACCAGCGATTGTGCGCGAAACTCGCCCTGATCGGTCGCGACGGCAAAGCCTTCCTCGTCCTTCGAGATGGCGCCGACCCGCACCGCGAGGCGCAGTTGCGCTTGAGCCTTGCGACACCGGTCCAGCAGCATGTCGACGATCTGCCGCGAGGAACCGTCACAGAACAATTGTCCGCGCGTCTTCTCGTGCCAGGCAATGCCATGGCTCTCGACCAGCGCGATGAAGTCGCGCTGCGAGAAGCCGCTCAGCGCCGAATGGCTGAACCGCGGATTTTCCGACAGAAAATTCGCAGGACTGGTGTGCAGATTGGTGAAATTGCATCGTCCGCCGCCGGAAATCCTGATCTTCTCGCCCGGCTGCCTGGCCTGCTCCAGGAGCAGCACCGAGCGGCCGCGCTGGCCGGCGACCCCGGCGCACATCAGCCCGGCGGCGCCCGCCCCGATGATGACGACGTCGTAGCGGTTCGTCGATGGATGGCGATGCGACGTCATTCGACCAGCAGCACATCCACTGCCACCGCGAGTTTTTGCCGGCGCGATCCCACGATGATGCCGTCGACCGGCGAGACGTCGGAAAAGTCCCGCCCCATCGCCAGCACGATGTGATCGTTCTCGACCAGGATGTCGTTGGTCGGATCAAAGCCGATCCAGCCGATCTCGGTGCCGCACCACAGCGAGACCCAGGCATGGGTGGCGTCGGCGCCCTGCAGCCGCGGCTTGCCCGGCGGCGGGATGGTGCGCAGGTAGCCGGAGACATAGCCCGCCGGCAGTCCGAGGCCGCGCAGGCCCGCGATCATGACATGGGCAAAATCCTGGCAGACGCCGTGGCGCTTCTCGAACACTTCGTTGAGCGGTGTGGAGATCACGGTCGCCTTGGGGTCGTATTTGAAGTCGGTGCGGATGCGGTGCATCAGATCGACCGCGCCGGCGAGGACGCCCCCCGACGGCGGAAAGCTGATGGCGGCGTAGGCGGTGACCGGCTGCTGTACCGGCACCAGCGGGCTGGCAAACACGTAACCGATCGGCGACGACGGGCCGAGGCTGGTGGCCTCGAATGCCAGGTCGCGGACGCATTCCCAGGCCGGACTGGCCGCGGCCCGGCCCGGCGCGCGACGGCAAACGCTGACCCGCGAGCGGGAATCGATGCGCAGGTTGCGATGCGGGGTTTCGATCACAATGCTTTCGGTGGGAATCCCGAAAAAATCGCGGCGCGTGGCGCGGCTCGCCGGTTTCGGCCTGATCTCGACGCTGTGCGAGACCAGTTTCTGGCCGTCGCCGCTGGTCGGCTCCAGCCGCAGCGAGCAGCGCGCGAAGCTGACCGGACTCTCGTAAGCGTAGGTTGTGACGTGACGGATGTCGTAGATCACGCGAGGCCCGTGAGCTTTTCAGGCCGGCTGGCGTTGGGACCGTGCGGAAAATAATGCGAGCCGATCGCATCGGCGAGGCTGAGCAGATCCTGCTCCAGCGCGAACAGCCATTTGGTATCGAGCGCTGCAGCCTCCGCGGTGGTCAGCAAAGCCTGCAGCCCGACCGCGAGCCGGTGCGGCCGCTCGATCAAGCCGCCCTCCTTCAGGGTCGGCAGGCTGGCGATATGATCGTTGAGCGCAAACACCTGGAAAGCGACCGAGCGGGGATTATAGGGGTCGAGCACCACGAGGTCGCGCACCGGCGCCAGCAGCGGCCCGACCAGATAGCGCGAACGGTAGGTGATCTGGCAGTCCACCAGGGTCAGCAGGATGTCGAGATCGTCGCTGCCGGCTTCGTCATAGGCGAACTGGCGCGCGAACCGCACGGTGTTGATCGCCCGCTCGGCGCGCCGGCCCATTTCGAGAAAACGCCAGCCGGCGGCCCGGTTCATGTTCTCCTGCGCCAGACCTGCGAAGCTCGCCAGTTCCTGCAGCGTCAGTTCGGCGGCGCTGACAACGCCGTCGTCGTCGTCGACTTCCTCGGCGAGACGCTCGGTCATCTCGGTAATGACCTGCCACGCATCCGGCGACAGCCGCTCGCGCAGCGACGTCGCGGTTCGCTGTGCCGCCCGCAGCAGCGACAGCGCGGAGCCGAACTTGCTTTCGCCCTGCAGCGCCTCGGCGGCGATCCTGCCCGGCTGCGCCCGTGCTGCCAGCGAGGTCGCCCCCCAGGTCACCAGCAGTCGCTGGATGCGCTCGACCGAATGCAGCGCGGTCGACGACCCCTTGCCGGGATCGCGCAACGGTGCGGCCAGCGCCCGCACCAGCCGCAGCGTCGCCTCGGCGCGCTCGAGATAGCGGCCGAGCCAGAACAGGTTGTCGGCGGCCCGGCTCGGCACCCAGCCGGCAATGCGTCTGATCCGCACCGTGTCGCCGGCCGGCAGCAGGGTGGCGGCCGAAACCGCCTTGTCGGAAATCACCCAGACATCGGCCGCCCGCGCGCCGTCGCCCATCGATACCGCACGGGCATCGAGTTGCTCGGCGATCCGGCAAAAGCCGCCGGGCATGATGGTCCAGCCGCCGGGAGTGGCGGCGGCGAAAATCCGCAGCACGAAAGGGCGCGGCGTGATCCGGCCATTGTCCCACACCGGCGTGGTCGACAGCCGAACCAGTTCCTGTCCGACATAATCGATGCCGCGATCGTTGATCGCCGTCTTGAGTCGCTGGCGCTCGGCCTTCGACAGCTCGCTGGCCAGGACCGGGATCTTGCCTGGAAAACCTGGTACGCCCCTGCCATAGGCGCCCTCGATGGCAACCTCATCGAGCCGCGACAGCACTTCCTCGCGGGCCGATTTCTGGCCGCACCACCAGGTCGCGATGTGCGGCATCTTGAGATCCTCGCCGAAGAAGCGCCGGCTCAGGCTGGGCAAAAAGCCGAGCAGCGCGCGGGCCTCCATCACGCCGGAGCCCGGCATGTTGGCGACCACGACGCCGTTCTTGCGCAGCACGTCGATCAGGCCGGGCACGCCGAGCTGCGAGGAGGCGTCGAGTTCCAGCGGATCGAGCGAATTGGAATCGACCCGGCGCAGCAGCACATCGAGCCGCTTCAGGCCGGCGACGGTGCGGATGTGGATGCGGTCGCCGCTGACCGCGAGGTCGTCGCCTTCGACCAGCAGGAATCCGAGATAGCGCGCCAGCGTGGCGTGCTCGAAATAGGTTTCGCTGAAAGTGCCGGGCGTCAGCAATCCGATTCTCGGCTCGTCGCGGTCGGCGCTGGCGCGCAGCGCATCGCGGAACGCCTCGAAGAACGGCGCGACCCGCTCGACATTCATCGATTTGTAGAGCGAGGTGAAAGCCCGCGACAGCACCAGGCGGTTTTCCAGCGCATAGCCGGCACCCGACGGCGCCTGGGTGCGGTCGCCCAGCACCCACCAGCGGCCGTCGGGACCGCGGCCGACATCGGCGGCATACAGGTTGAGATAGCGTCCGCCCGGCGGCTTGATGCCGCACACCGCGCGAAGATATTCAGTGCTGCCGGCGATTGCCGCCGCCGGCACCGCGCCTTCGGCGACCAGGCGGCCCTCGCCATAGAGGTCGCTCAATACCAGTTCGAGCAATTCGGCGCGCTGCACGATGCCCGCGCTCAATTGCTGCCATTCGGCCTCGTCGATCAGAAGCGGCAGATGGCTGAGCGGCCACAGCCGGTCGGCGTTCTCGCCGGGCGCCCGATAGGTCACGCCGGCTTCCCGCAGATGCCGGTCGGCGGCCCCGAACCGCCGCTCGATGTCCCCGGGCGTCAATTCGGCGAAGGCCTCGAAGAAGCGGGTCCAGACCTTGCGCGGCGACCCGTCCTGGGCGATGTACTCGTCGGGGATGTCCGGCAGCCGGGCATAGGCGCGGGTCCACTGCGCCACCCGCCGGTTGCCCGGCCGGGCCTTGCTTCCCTGACTTCCGTGGCCGGACTGTCCCGCCATTCCGACTCTCCCGCCCGAACCCCATTCTCAATGCAGGAGTGGCGTCCTCAAGTCGAGGGTCAAGGGAAACTCGAGGCTGCGTTCCTCGCCCGGCGGATCGATCTTGCCGGGCGTGTGGCCGTGGTCCTGGAACCGGGCCAGCCGTCGCGCCTCCGCTTCATAGGAATTGACCGGTTTGGTGTCGTAGCTGCGGCCGCCGGGATGCGCGACATGATAGACGCAGCCGCCCAGCGACCGGCCGTTCCAGGTGTCGATCAAATCGAAGGTCAGCGGCGCGTGCACCGGAATCGTCGGGTGCAGGCCCGAGGCCGGCTGCCAGGCCTTGAAGCGGACCCCGGCGACCGCCTCGCCGGAGCGGCCGGTTTCGGTCATCGGCATCCGCCTGCCGTTGCAGGTGATGACGTGGCGGCCTTCGACAAAGCCGTTGGCCTTGACCTGCAACCGTTCCACCGAACTATCGACATAGCGCACGGTGCCCCCCGCCGCGTTCTCCTCGCCGAGGACGTGCCAGGGCTCCAGCGCCTGGCGCAGTTCCAGCGCGACGCCGCCATGGTGGACCCGGCCGAACGCCGGGAAACGGAATTCGAGCTGTGCCGCGTACCAGTCCGGCGAAAAATCATAGCCGGACTGCCGCAGTTCGGAGAGCACGTCCAGGAAATCCTCCCAGAGGAAGTGCGGCAGCATGAAGCGGTCGTGCAAGGTCGTGCCCCAGCGCACGAACCTGCCCTGCTGCGGCTCGCGCCAGAGTTTTGCGATCAGGGCCCGGATCAGCAATTGCTGCGCCAGACTCATGCGCGGGTCGGGCGGCATTTCCAGGGCGCGGAATTCCACCAGCCCGAGCCGGCCGGTGGTGCCGTCAGGCGAGTAAAGCTTGTCGATGCAGATCTCGGCGCGATGGGTATTGCCGGTGATGTCGACCAGGATGTGCCGGAACAGCCGATCGACCAGCCATAGCGGCGCGGTGACGCCCGGCGGCGGCACATGGGCGAGCGCGATCTCCAGTTCATAGAGGCCGTCATGCCGGGCCTCGTCGATGCGCGGCGCCTGGCTGGTGGGACCGATGAACATGCCCGAAAACAAATAGGACAGCGACGGATGCCGCTGCCAGTACAACACCAGACTCTTCAGCAGATCGGGACGGCGCAGGAACGGCGAGTCGGCCGGGGTGACGCCGCCGACCACCACGTGATTGCCGCCGCCGGTACCGGTGTGGCGGCCATCGACCAGGAAGCGATTGGCGCCGAGCCGGACCTGGGCGGCGTCCTCGTAAAGGCCGAAGGTGATGTCGACGGATTCGCGCCAGCTCGACGCCGGCTGGATGTTGACCTCGATCACGCCGGGATCTGGCGTCACCTTTATCACTTCAACCCGTGGATCGAACGGCGGCGGATAGCCTTCGATATGCACCTGCAGCTGCATCTCCTCGGCGGTCGCCTCCACCGCGGTGACCAGTTCCAGATAATCCTCGAGCCTTTCCACCGGCGGCATGAAGGCGCACAGGATGCCGTCGCGGATTTCGATCGACATCGCGGTGCGGACAGCGCCGCGCTTCAACTGCTGCTCCTGCACTTCCTGATGCGGCGCGGTCTCGGCCGTGCCGGTCTGGTCATACACCGGCAATGGCTCGCGCGGCTCCAGCGGGTCCTGCTCGACGATGTAGGGAAAATCCTCGGCGGGAACGTGCGGCAGCGACGCGATCGGCAGCCGCAATCCGAGCGGGGAATCGCCCGGCGTCAGGAACAGGTTGCCGCGCCGCAGCTTCCAGCGCTCGCTGCGCCAGCGCGAGGAAGATTGGCCGGCATCGGCGTTCCAGCGCTGGATCGGCAGCACGAATCCCTTGGGAACGTTCAGCCCCTGGTCGAAGACCCGCGCCATGCGCGCGCGTTCTTCCGGATCGGAGAGCCTGGAATCGGCTGGGTCGACATTGGGCGGCAGGCCGGCTTCCTTCTGCAGCCAATGGCCGGGATCCTCGAACGCCGGCAGGATGTATTCGGGATCGACGCCGAGTTTTTTCGCGGTGCCTTCCGCAAAACGCTCGGCATCTTCGATGGCGGCCTGGCGCGGCCCTTCGACCTTGGCGATGGAATCGGAGTTCTTCCAGATCGGCACCCCGTCCTTGCGCCAGTACAGTCCGAACGCCCAGCGCGGCAGGCTTTCGCCCGGATACCATTTGCCCTGCCCGAAATGCAGAAGGCCGCCCGGCGCGAACCGGGTCCGCAATTTGCGGATCAGATCGTCGGCCAGCCCGCGCTTGGTCGGACCGACCGCGGCGATATTCCATTCCGGCGATTCCAGGTCGTCGACGGAAACGAAGGTCGGCTCGCCGCCCATGGTCAGGCGGACGTCGCCAGCCGCGAGGTCGGCATCGACCTTTTCGCCGAGCCGGTCAAGCCGCGCCCAGGATTCGTCGGAGAACGGCTTGGTGATCCGCGGCGCTTCGCGGATCCGCTTGACGCTCATCTCGAAACCGAATTCCACTTCGGCAAATCCGACCGCCCCGCTGATCGGCGCCGCCGAACGGTAATGCGGCGTGGCGGCGACCGGAATGTGCCCCTCGCCGGTCAGCATGCCCGAGGTGACGTCGAAGCCGATCCAGCCCGCGCCGGGCAGATAGACCTCGGCCCAGGCGTGCAGGTCGGTAAAATCGTTCTCGACCTCGCGTGGCCCTTCGACCGGATCGATGTCGGGGCGCAGCTGGATCAGGTAGCCGGAGACGAAACGGGCGGCGAGCCCGAGATGCCGCAGGATCTGGATCAAAAGCCAGGCCGAGTCGCGGCACGATCCGGCGCCTGAGGCGAGCGTCTGTTCCGGGGTCTGGATGCCCGGCTCCATGCGGATGATATAGCGGATCTTCTTCTGCAGCCTGGCATTGAGATCGACCAGGAAATTGACCGTGCTCGGCGCCTCGCGCGCAATGCCGGCGAGACAGGCGGCAAACAGCGGCCCCTCCTCGCTGGTCGCCAGATAGGGCGCCAGCTCGGTCTTCAGATCCGCGGTATAGGCGAACGGAAAGCTGTCGGCGTAGGGCTCGACAAAGAAATCGAACGGATTGATCACGGTCATCTGCGCCGTGAAATCGACCTCGATCTTGAGCTCGGTGGCCTTTTCGGGGAAGACGAAGCGGGCCAGCCAGTTGCCCTGCGGGTCCTGCTGCCAGTTGACGAAGTGGTTGGATGGCGTGACCTTGAGCGAATAGCTCAGGATCGGCGTGCGGGTGTGCGGCGCCGGGCGCAAGCGGATGGTTTGGGGGCCGAGATCGATCGGACGGTCGTATTTGTAGTGGGTGACGTGATGTAGTGCGACGAAGATCGACACAGTGGGGCAACTCCAGCAGCTTTTTTAAGCAGAACACCGGTTCCGGCAGGGATCAAGCACTAACAACGGGCAGCCGATGCCTCTATCGGCGGCGGGGGACTGCTGCCGGGCCGATCGCGCCGGCGAAGCGTCACCCTGGCTCCTTCCGGCATCCATAAATTGAATTGTCAGCGCACCCAAAGCCGGCATTGATGGCAGCCTGACCGTCATCATCCGGTTCGAATTGCGAAGCAAAAGGCCAGAGCTTGTGAGTAGCTCATTCCTGATTGGCCCCTACGATGCGCCGGGATCACCAGATGTGGTGGGCCTGCGACCCTGGGATGCTCGCGGACCGGCGGCAGCCGACAGCGTCATGCGATTGCTTCAAACCGCCATGCCGGCAATTGCCATGGAGCACGTGGGCAGCACATCCGTGCCCGGCTGCGAAGGCAAGGGCATTCTTGACCTGATGCTGTTGATTCCCGACGGGCATTTGAACGAAGTGTGCGCAGTCGTTGACGCCATGGGCTTTCAGCATCAGTCGGGAGGAATAAGACATCCCGATAACAGGCCGATGCGAGGAGGCAGCTTCACCTTCGATGGGTCTGTCTTTCGGCTTCATGTTCATCTGATTCCCGAGGGGAGTGCCGAGGCGGATATGCTGCGGAACTTCCGTGACCGACTTGCCGCAAATCCCGAGCTGGTCGCACGCTATGTTGAACAAAAGCGACGTCTCATCGACGCTCAGATTACGGATCGTTCGACATACACGCGGGCGAAGCGGGATTTTATTGCATCGGTTCTTGAATCGGAAAAATAGTTGGATTGCGCAGCGACTCGGAACCATCGGCTTTGCGTCATGCCGGGGGCTGACCGTATCGCTTGATCGGACGGACTGCGGGGACATGGCATCCGCAGGAGCTTCTCGCCATGTCGAATTAAACAGCACGCAGACCCGTGGCTGCGACGGCGAAGGCGAAAGGTTCGGATATATACGGGGGGATTCAACTGCCCTGCAGGTGCGATCCAGTCGCCGTATGGCGACGTTTGCCGGAGCCGGGGCCAGTTAGCCCGTCAGCTGGCTTTCGGCAGTTCGATCGGCACGTGCCGGGACGTGCTTACCACACGCGGCCCCCCATCGGCATAGGTGCGGCTTTTGATGGTTTCCAGCAGAAGAAAGAACTTCTCGGCGAGCATGTTCGTGTCCTCCGTCGCAAATGTCGCGCCTGGAAAAGCCACGGCGAAATCCAGCCCCCACTTTAGGCCGGCCCGCACACCGCTGATATGAACCAGTTCACACAAATGCCGCTGCCGAGCGGCCCCGCCATCTTCGACACGACAGGTCGGACGCCCACCGACAAATCGTCGCCCGCGAGCGTGGTCGCAAAGGCAACAAACTCGGCCTATAATATCCCTCTCCCAGATAGACGGATCGACAGCCGATGACGTCCAACATCGAACCGATCGCCCGCGACATCACCAGAAACCTCTGTCGCGACAGCCAGATGCCGGAAAGCCAGATCGACCGTTGGGTCGATCTTCATTGGCAATGTGCCGCGGCGATGCTTGAGGCCGGCGTCATGGATGAAACCGGCGAATGGGTCGAAGGCAAGGACTGGCGCGGTGGCCTGGAGGCGTACCGCGAAAGACTTTTTGCTTCGTCCGCGTCCAAAACTGCGCCGGCGGATAACGACGAATCCTGATGCCGACACCAAACCGGGGGGCAGCTCCGCCGCACGGATCGAGAAGGCACAGCCGGATTTGCCGACCAACCCGCCGTGAGCGGGCCATGATTGCCGGCCGGGCTTTATGAAAGGGTTTCATGCCTGCCAGTGAATCCACGCGCCTGCTCAGCGGCGAGCAAATAGCGCAATTCATTCGAGATGGCTTTGTCAGAATCGATCCGCTGCAGCTTGATCGCGCCAATAACGATTATTCTCCAGTGGAGCTGGCCATCCGGCAGGCCTTGCAGGAGTGCGGAACGACTCATTGCTGACTTCGGCCTGTTTCCTGACTTTTGCCGCAAACCACCGACCGGCAGTCAACCTGCAGGCATCGCCAAGCGCGGGCTGTCAGGACTGCGTGTCGCTACCGGAGCCGGGATCGTCGGCGATATCCATGCTTCACGCGGTATTTCTACGGGGCCGATATTTCACCGTCGTTTAAGCTGTCGATGAAAGGCTTGGCCAAAACGGCGCGTCGGGCTTTTTTTTCGAAACCGAGCTGAATGCTGCGTTCTGACTTTTCCCGATATCCAGTTCCTCAAGGTAAATTTGATGTCAATCTTGAACTCCGTATCGGAATCGGCGGTCGGTTCCATGCCGGTTTTGGCGTCCCCCGGACGTTTGGCCTCGCCCGCAGCCACTCAACCTCGCTGGGAGCAAGCGACCGCGGATGGTCTCGAGCGATCCGACACGTTGCGCTTGCGGCCGAACCTTGCTTTTTCCGGGGCCTCCTACGAGCGGGATTTCGTTCAATACTATCAGGCTTTCTACTATCGCTATGCCCAGGCGAGTCTCGTCGCCGGGATCGTGCTGATCTTTGGCGATTTTCTGGTCGACCACCTGGCTTTCGACAACGAAATCGCAAACATTTATCGAATCGAGCTCTGCCTGCCGGTGCTTGGAATCGGCATTGCCTATTCCTTTACGCGCTATGCCCGACAACATTGGCAATCCGTGATGTCCGGATTCATCGTGCTGGTTTCCGGCAGTCTGTTCTGGATCTTGCTGGTCATCGACGAAGAGGGCGGCATGGGACTGAGGTCCTGGGTCGGAATGCTCAACTTCGTGTTTCTCGAGTTTTATTGCTTCGTCATCCTTGGCGTTCAGTTCAGATATGCCCTGGCATCGGGAATAGTGATCCTCCTGATGTTCGAGACGGCAATGCTGACCGAGTTCGGCAAGGACTGGGGCCTGTTTTGCTACTGGTCCTATCACGTCGTGACCTTGTTCACGCTCGCGGCGGCAATCGGCTGGTGGCGGGAATTCGTGCTTCGCAAGAACTTCTCGACCCAGACGACCCTGAAGGCGGCCGAGGATTTCCTGAGGAGCCAGAACGAGCTTCTGGAACTCGAAGTTGAAAAGCGCACCCGCACCCTGCAAGAAACCCAGGACGCGACCATCGTCATTCTGGCGTCCCTGGTCGAGACCCGCGACAACGAAACCGGCAACCACATTCGCCGTACCCAGTACTATGTCAGGGCGCTCGCCCGCAAACTGCGATCTCACCCCGCCTTTGCCGACTATCTGGTGGAACATCAGATCGACATTCTGTTCAAGTCCGCTCCGCTTCACGACATCGGCAAGGTCGGCATTCCCGACAGCATCCTGCTGAAGCCGGGCAAGCTCGACCCGGACGAATTCGAGATCATGAAGACCCACACGACGCTTGGCTACGACGCCATCGAGAACGCCGAAAAGCAACTCGGCATGACCGTCGAGTTTCTCGCCTGCGCCAAGGAAATTGCCCTGAGCCATCAGGAAAAGTGGGATGGCAGCGGCTATCCGAGAAAACTGGCGGGCAGCACCATTCCAATCTCGGCCCGCCTGATGGCGGTGGCCGACGTTTACGACGCGCTGACCAGCCGCCGCGTCTACAAGGAGGCCATGCATCATGAGGAGGCGGTTGCGATCGTCATCGAAGGCAGGAACCGGCACTTCGACCCGGACATTGTCGATGCATTCGCTGCGATAACCGACGAGTTCAAGGATATTGCGAGCCGCTACGCGGATTGAGCGCGGCGACCCGGCCTCCACGCCACCCGGTTACGGCTTCGCCTTCAGGCGGTTCGATGGAGCTCGAAATATCAGGGCCGCCAAATTGGGGGTTTGGCGGCCCTGTCGCAGCAAGATGCCGGTCTTGGGGTGGGGGCACCCCATCGCGACCTCACTCGTCCGGTGCGAAACCGGTTTTTCTTCGAGCTGCGTATCCTGGCTCGGGCCGCCTCCTTGGCTTTTTCCTCCCCGAGCAGTTTGACGAGCAGCGTGCGTCTCGTATCGCGGCCGGGTAGTTCGGCAAGAAGCTTTCGATAAAGCTCCTGATTCTGCTGACCGGCATAATCGTCTAGGTCCAATTTCCTGCTCCTGCGCCGCTAGCCGTTTAAGCCTTGTTGCATCCTTCCCCCGCGGCGAGCTCGAGAAGCTGGGCGGCGATAGAAACCTGCATCGCGCAGCTGCGCTTCTTCGGAAGCGAAAGCACGATCTCGCTCAACACCGCTTTCAGCCGGACGATCTCCACGGGATCAAAAATATTGGGCGTCATTTCGCCCATCGCGCTCTCCCCTTTTTGGCAATCGATCATTCGCAGGGAGCCGGAGTCTGTTCGCTGTCCGACCAAAGCAAAAAAGATCGAAAAGGATGCTTGATGCAGATCAATGCTTGATTATCCGAGGCGCTGTTGCGGTCAGCAAATCGGTCGCCTCAGCCCCGTCACCTGCCGCGGAAATGTCGAAAAAGGCCTTGTCGCTGGCCGAACAGAATACCAAGGCGTCGTTCGACCACGTCCGCAAGCCGGTTCATGCAACCGATTACAAGGACGCCATCCGGATTCAATCGGAGTTCCTGAAAACCCAGTTTTCCAATGTCGGAGAGCAAATGAAACAAATCGCGGATGAGGCGCTGTCGGCTGCGAAAGATGCATCGGCG
>Ga0302279_10003374_pt1 | contig 20005 bp, 10 predicted proteins | sample III_Bog_N3_3_FD_194541 | JGI IMG/M metagenome (GOLD analysis project Ga0302279, IMG submission 194541) | Peat permafrost microbial communities from Stordalen Mire near Abisko, Sweden - III_Bog_N3_3 | ecosystem: Environmental > Terrestrial > Soil > Wetlands > Peat | place: Sweden: Abisko...
CAGCAACTGCGGCGAAATGGTCAGCAGGTCGCAACCGGCCAGTTCGGTAATCTCGCCGATGTTGCGAAAACTCGCCCCCATCACCACGGTCTTGTAGCCGAATTTCTTCAGATAGTTGTAAACGCGCGTCACCGACTGCACGCCGGGATCGTCCGCGCCTTGGTAATCCTTGCCCGTGTCCTTCTTGTACCAGTCGAGGATGCGGCCCACGAAAGGCGACATGAGCGTCGCGCCCGCATCGGCCACAGCGATGGCCTGGTGCAGCCCGAAGAGCAGCGTCAGGTTGCAGTGGATGCCTTCCTTTTCCAGAACCTCGGCGGCGCGAATGCCCTCCCAGGTCGACGCGATCTTGATCAGAACGCGATCCTTGCCGATGCCTTCCTTCGCGTACATGCCGATAATGTCGCGTGCCATTTCGATGCTCTTCTCAGTGTCATACGAGAGGCGCGCGTCCACTTCAGTCGAAACCCGGCCCGGAATGATGGCCAGAATTTTCTTGCCGAAGGCCACGGCCAGCCGCTTGAACGCGAGATTGGCCACGTCCTTGTCGCTCGCGCCATCGCCCAGTTCCTTGTGTGCGTCCGTCAGCACGCCGTCCACGATGGGCTGATACTGCGGCATCTGCGCCGCGGCCGTGATCAGCGAAGGGTTGGTAGTCGCGTCCTGGGGATGGAATTTCTCCATCGCTTCCATATCGCCGGTATCGGCGACCACGACGGTGTATTGGCGTAGCTGTTCAAGCAAATTCTTCGGCATAAAACCTCCAGCGGGGACGGGGCGGTTGCGCGGGGCACCCCACGGCACCAGTGTACCTCTTTCTTAGGATGCGATGCGTGAAGGCCGGTTGCACGTCGGCGCGACGGCCCTCCGAAGGTTGCCCCATCCTAAACGCGGTCTTTGCGCTTAGGATGGGTAGCGACCTCCAAGGGGTCGAAGCTGCTACGTCGTCTCGGCTTCCACGGTATTTTCCAGCACACCAATGCCGGCAAGGTAAACTTCCACGCGGTCCCCGGGCTTCAGCGGTCCCACGCCGGAAGGGGTCCCGGTCAGCACCAGGTCGCCCGGCTCCAGCGTAAAGGCCGCCGAGATGTGGCCCAGCAGAAACGGCACAGAAAAGATGAGATCGTTCGTGGAAGCCCGCTGGCGCAATTCGCCGTTCACGCGCGTTTCGATGGTCACCCCGGCGTCGAGGTCCACTTCATCGCTCACCACCGGGCCGACCGGACAAAATGTATCGAAGCCCTTGGCGCGCGCCCATTGCACGTCTTTCTTTTGCAGGTCGCGGGCAGAGATGTCGTTGGCAAGCGTGAAGCCGCGCAGCACCTCGCGCCAATCTTCTTCGGGTCTAAGGTTCCGTGTGCGCCGGCCTATCACCAGCGCCAGCTCTCCTTCGAAATCCACTCGTTCCGATAGCGCAGGCAACACCACCGCGCCGCCCGGCCGCTGGAGCGACGAGGGCGGCTTGAAGAAGAGCAGCGGCTCGGCAGGTATCTCGTTGCCAAGCTCCGCCACGTGCTCGCGATAGTTGCGGCCCACGCAAATAATCTTTGACGGCGTCACCGGCGCCAGAAGATGTGCCGTACTCAGGGGAATCGCTTCGAAGTTGGAGCTGAGGGGGGATGCGCTTCCATGCTCGACGCGATAGCGCAGATCTTCTTCGGGCGCATCGATCAGGCTTACGATCTGCGGCCTTCCGTCGCGCTCTTCGACAGCGCCGTACTGGACTTGACCATCGTGCACGAATCGGCAGTATTTCATGTGACCTCCTTTTTTAGGTGTAGCGCCGGTCTCCACAGCCTGTTACGAAACTCCGGTGACACGGGCTTTGTAATAACGGCACGGCTTTAGCCGGGCCACAATGCAATGAAAATAAAGGCAGGCTTGAGCCCCTGCTACCTCAAATCGCCAAACATGGCCGCGTGCGAGTTTAGCAACTGACTGTCCAGACCGGCTATCGTGTGGGCGTTCTCGACCGCGCGTTTCAAATTGCCATCACGAAACTAGAGAGATTACGGCCCTGCCACCGTCTCCTCCGCCTCGGCCGAGCGCGCGCTCTCGTGCCCCTGCTGATCGACGGCGCTAACCGCATACATATAGGTGTGCCCGGGTTGCACGTTCGCATCGTGATAGTCGGGCGCGGCCACAGGCTGCGCAGGCGAAATACGCTGCCAGTTGCTTTCCGGCTGCCCTGCCTCGCGCCGATAAACGAAATAACCCGCCAGATCGGCCTCGGTTCCGGGCTGCCAGTTCAGATCGATCGCCGGTCCAGCGCCCTCCGCACCTGCTGTTGCCACAGCCGCCAAACCGCGCGGCACGGCCGGCGCAAACACATTCACGGCCGCGATGCGCACGGCAACAGAAAGTGGCCCCGCGAGCTCCAGCGTTTCTCCGTTGACGGTGACGCGCGCCACGCGTTGCGCGCGGTACTCATAGGTCTCGCCAAACTGGATGCTGCCATCGAGCGCGCGCCCGAGTTGTGGGCCGGGCTCGACGAGGAGAGTGCGCTCCAACGGTTCGGGGCGCGAAGCAAGCGCAGCGTGTGTGGATTTTGCAGCCGCAGGCGCAGGCGGCGAAACCAGCTTACGCACCAGCCGTACCGCAACGGGTGCTGCATCGGGCGGCGCGGGTGCCCAGCGCAGCAGAACGCCCTCGCGGCGCATCTCGGCTGCCAGGCCGTCGACCGCGGCAGGCGCCTCGCCCGCGAGAACCTGCGCGCCGTTTGAGAGTCCGGCGGTCCGGCCCTTGCGATTGTCCAGCTCGACGAAATAGGTAATCACGCGCGGCGCGTCCTCGGCCAGCCCCGGCGGCAGCGTGTCAGTGAATTCGCCAGCAGCGTCCGCGGCGACTTGCAATGTTGCCGCTGCGGAACATCCGGCAGCGGCGCTCTCATTGCGGCAGATGCGCACCGTCACGTTCCCTTTCAGTTGCACCTTGTCGGTATCTCGCTTCGGCATGCTCCACTTGAGCGCCACCTGGTTGCCGGTGCGCACGGCGGAGAGATCGCCCACGCGTTGGGGAAGGTCCAGTGAAGGCGGCTGCGGCGCGCCGGGCATACCGCAGCCGGCGAGAGCCACGCCGCTGAACATCAAGACAAATGCCAGCGCCACGCGGCGCGCCCGGCCGAATATCTCCAGCAATTTCATTGCCTCCAATTCTATCGAACCCGCCGCTCGATCCTTGCCACAACCATTCGCGCCTTGCCGCGACCCTCTGCGTTGTTGTATTTTTGAACCCGCTCCCTGAAAGGACTCGGATTCGTGCTCATCTTCTGCGCCGTCCTCGCCATCTTTGTCTACGGAATGATCGCCGCAATGCTGGGCACGATCCTTCCCGACCTGTCGGACCGTTTCCACCTGACCCCGTCACAGAACGGCGCAATTGCCTTCTCGCAAGCTCTGGGCTTGATGATCGCATCGCTCGCCGTCGGTCCGCTGCTCGATAGTGAAGGCGACAAGATCGGCCTCATTCTCGGCCTCGCCTGCATCGCGCTCGCTCTCTTTCTGCTTCCGCGCGCCCGCAGCTTCGGCCGCATCGTGGCCCTGCTGTTTCTTCTTGGCGTAGGAGGCGGCATTGTTGTCACCGGAGCCAATGCGCTGGTGAGCGGCGTCAGCGAACTCCATCGCGCCTCCGCACTCAACCTGGTGAATCTCTTCTTTGGCCTCGGCGGCCTCTTCACGCCCTTTATTTCGGCGAATCTCTTTCAGCGCAAATGGGGCCGTCTCTGTTACTCGGTCGCCGTGCTCACTGTTGCCACGCTGGCCGTGCAGTGTTTTACGCAGATGCCGGCCCCGGCCGCCGCATCGGGCTTCGTGCTCTCCCAGGTCGGGCCCATCCTTGGCCGCCCTCTGCTTTTAATGCTGGGACTTTTCCTCTTCCTCTATGTTTCTTGCGAAGTAGGCGTCTGGAATTGGCTGCCCCGCCATCTCATCGCGCGCGGCATCCCTGAGGCGCGCGCGCTCAACATCCTCTCCCTCGGATTTGCGCTCGGCCTGCTCATTGGGCGCGTTGGTGCGTCACGCATTCTTATTCATGTACCGGCCATCGAGGTCACACTGGCCGCCTCCATCGCCATGGCAATCACAACATTTCTCATGCTGCGGACTGACAAGCCGGTAGTCGCCGCGGCGCTCGTCTTCATTGCAGGATTGTCATGGCTCCCGTCTTTCCCACCGTGCTCGCCATTACCGGCACAGCATTTCCGCATTTGACAGGCACCGCCATCGGCTTCGTCATCACCTGCGGCTGGGCCGGCCTCGCCGTGAGCAGCCGCTTGATCGGCGCCATTGCCGGCGGCGACCCACTCCGCCTCAAAAAAGCTTTGCTGCTTATCCCCGCGTTCGCAGTGATGATGGTGATTTTGAATCTCGGAATCTGGTCAACAATGAAATAGCCAGAAAGCCCGAGCGTCGAACAACCGAGCAGATGGCGAAGGCGCTGGGTGCTCACTCCCAACGATGTGGGTGCCCCCGGTCCCTCGCATTTGGGGACCGGGGATAGCACAATCGCCAACCACCAATAGCCAGGGTGCCTCGCTCTCGCCAAGCCTTTGTTTTTGGGACTAGGATGGGCAGCGCCTAAATCTTTGTCAGATTAGCGAACTTCTCCATCAATTTCTTAACCCCGTGACGCGCGAACAGCACCGTCAGCTTGGCATCTTCGCCGTCGCCTTCGCGCAACAGCACTGTGCCTTCGCCATACTTGGCATGCATCACGCGCTGGTTCTTTTTCAATCCCGATGCGCCGTGAGCCGCGGGAATGTCCATCGTCGGCCGCGCGAACGTGCCGGGACGCGCGCCGCCGGATTTGCTCCCGAAGAAGCGTGCAATATTGTCGAGGCTGCCCTCCGGGCCTTTGCTCTTTGCAGCAAATCCCGGGCGCGGCGATGAAGCCGGCGCAAGGCTGCGCGGAATCTCCTGGCTTTCGTCCTCGTAATTGAAATGCGCGCCCTCCGCGTCGCCGCCGTGACGATGCCGGCGCCCCGCCCCATAGTTGGACGAATAGGCGGGAGTGGCCCACGCCGGACCGCGCCCGCCAAGATTCTCGACGAGCTGCGACGGCACCTCTTCCAGGAAGCGCGAAGGAATACTCATCTCCGGCGCGTCGTTGCCATAGCGGCGGCGATAATGGGCGCGCGTCAGAATCAGTGTGTTCATGGCCCGCGTCATGCCCACGTAGCAAAGCCTGCGCTCCTCTTCGAGCTCGTCGGGACTGGAGAGCGTGCGCGAATGCGGAAACAACCCCTCCTCCAGGCCGGCGAGAAACACCAGAGAAAACTCCAGTCCCTTGGCCGCATGCAGCGTCATCAGTGTGACGCGCGCATTGGGATCGAACTGATCGGTGTCGGAGGCCAATGCAGCGTGGTCGAGGAACTCGGCAAGTGTCTCCCCGCGTCCCTCTGCGTCGTGCGCAGCGTTCGCCAACTCCTTAAGATTCTCAATGCGGCTGAAGGCCTCCGGCGAGCCCTCGGTCTCAAGCGCCTTGATGTAGCCAGTACGGTCGATGAGAAAGCGAATCAACTCCGGCAGCGTGGCCGAGTCCCCCGGCGTTCGAAATGCTCTCCGCGTTTCTGCTTTTTCGTCGGACTCAGTGACCGAACCGGCATCTTCCGTCGGCAAGACCAGGAAGGGCCGCATCGGCGTGTTGTCGGCGGGCGAAAAATGTGAAGCATCCAACAGCGGAATCTGGTTTTCGTTGCCGCCAAAGTGCGCTTCGGCGATTTCTTGCTCGCTTGCTCCCTCGCTCCCTTGCTCCCTGTTTTCTTGCTCCCCGTCTCCCGCGCCGAATCCAAAACTCGTGTCGGCATTACCAGCCTCCGCCACATCCGCCGCCAGCTTGCCTGCAAAATCCGGATCCATCATGGCCTGCGCATCGAGAATAAGCTGCCGGAAGCTCTCGAGCGCTATCGCAGCGCGCGTAGGAATGAGGCGATTCGCAATCGCCGCGGCCGTAGCTTCCCAGGTCGAAACGCCAGTTTCGAGAGCCAGCCGCTCCACGGTTTCGAGCGTTGTCTTGCCAATCCCGCGCGTCGGCGTGTTGACCACCCGCTGCAGCGCCATCGAGTCGTGCGGATTGCGCACCAGCCGCAGATAAGCGAGCAGATCCTTGATTTCTGCGCGTTCGTAAAAGCTGAATCCGCCCACCATCGTGTAGCTGATGTTGTACCGCCGCAGCGCCTCCTCCACCAGCCGCGATTGCGCGTTGGTCCGATACAGCACCGCCGCTCCGCCGTTATGCGATTCGGCGGAATCCTTGGCTCGCAGAAACGCCTGAATCTTATCCGCGATGAACAGCGCCTCGTTCTCGCCGTCGGGCGCTTCGTAGTAGCCGATCAGCGACCCACCCTGGCGCTCGGTCCACAACTTCTTGCCCTTGCGCCGTAGATTGTTGGCCACTACCGCGCCGGCCGCTTCCAAAATAATCTGCGTCGACCGGTAGTTCTGCTCCAGGCGAATGATCCGTGCGTTGGGAAAATCCTTTTCGAATTCCAAAATATTGCGAATGTCGGCGCCGCGCCACGAATAGATGCTCTGGTCCTCGTCGCCCACCGCGCATACGTTCTTGTGCTCGTCCGCAAGCAGCTTCATCAACTCGTATTGCGGACGATTCGTGTCCTGGTACTCGTCGACCAGCAAATATTTGTAGCGCCGCTGGTAGCGCTGGCGCACCTCGCCCGAAGCCTTCAGCACGCGCACGGCATCGAGCAGAAGATCGTCGAAATCCATGGCATTATTCTTGAGCAGCTCGTCCTGATACGCCTTGAAGAGGTGCGCAATCCGTTCGCTGTTCGGATCTTTCGAGCCAAGAAAATAATCCTGCGGATCGACCATGTGATTCTTGGCCCACGAAACCCGCCCCAGCACAGTGCGCGGCGTGAGCTGCTTGATGTCGAGCCCCATGCGCTTCATGATCTGCTTCATCAGGCTTTGCTGATCGTTCTCATCAAAAATCGTGAAGGATCGCGTCAGGCCCTTGCCGCCGACTTGAAGAACCTCGACGTCGCGGCGCAGGATGCGCACGCAGAGCGAGTGAAAGGTCGAGATCAAGGGCTTCGCAAGCGACGAGTGCCCCAGCAGTTGATTCACGCGCTCGGCCATCTCCCCGGCGGCCTTGTTGGTAAAAGTGACCGCCAGGATCGCATCGGGCGCGACATTTTTCTCCTGGATGAGCCAGGCAATGCGGTGCGTAATCACGCGCGTCTTGCCCGATCCCGCCCCCGCCAGGATGAGCAACGGCCCCTTGGCGGCTTCGACCGCAGCGCGTTGTTCGGGATTGAGATGATCAAGGAGCGGGTGCAATGCGTCGAGTCCGGTGGGAAGGTTCCTGAGTCCAGTTTACCGTTTGGGGACGTGCGCGGGCTTTTGAGGCATTTTGGGTTGCGGCTCGGACGCTGCGATGCGCCGGGATTCTCCGATTTTGCTATACTTTGTGTATCCCGAGAGGGGTAGGGAACTTATCCCGGAAGGGCTTGGGTTCCTCCCGGGAGTTTGGCTACTTCATCAGCAGCGCCAGGGCTAAGATAACGAGGGCAATCACGAACCGCCAATCAACGGCAATCGTAATGGCCACTCGCATCCAGGATGACTTATCACCCAACGCCCTCACCTCCTTTGCGTTGGCACGGCCCGCAGGTCGTTCACAGCGGCCTGCGGACCGACGATCCGATCTTCCGGATCGATCCTTCGCCACCGCTTCCCACGCACGCAAAAGAAGCGCGATCAGTTTATACACAGGATTTGTTTGGTAGCGTGCGAGCCGTCACACGCGAATGATGGGGCTCGGTTGGTGTGGGCCGCAATCCCATTTGCCATCCCGGGTCCATTTCGCTATTATTAATAAATACACGCAGGGAAACCCCTGCGCAGTCAATTGCACCACGGCTTTTGGGCGTGGGCCTCATGGGCTAACGCTCCCGTCAAAGACGGGCTGGCAAAGCGGTGGGAGACGAGGGAAGCATGGCAACTGGCAAGAATATTGCGAAGGCGCGCGCCGCTATCACCAAGCCGGTGTATCCGCTGCCTGATGCAGTCAATCTCCTCAAGCAAGTCAAGTACGCCAAGTTCGACGAGACCGTCGATCTGACGATGCGTCTGGGCGTGGACACGCGCCACGCCGACCAGATGGTCCGCGGCACGGTAGTTCTCCCGCACGGGCTGGGCAAAACCAAGACCGTGGCCGTCATCGCCACCGGCGACCGTCAGAAGGAAGCTACCGCGGCCGGAGCGGATTTCGTCGGCGGCGAAGAGATGGTCGAGAAAATCCAGAAGGAAAACTGGACCGCATTCGACGCCCTGATCGCCACGCCCGACATGATGAAGGTAGTGGGCCGTCTGGGCAAGGTCCTGGGACCGAAGGGCCTCATGCCCAATCCCAAGACCGGAACCGTGACCATGGATGTGGCCGCGGCGGTGAAAGAAATCAAAGCCGGTAAGGTGGAGTTCCGCGCCGACAAGACCAGCCTGGTGCACGTGCCCGTGGGCAAGCTCAGTTTCGAGCCGCAAAAGCTCATCGACAACGCCACCACGGTGATCTCGTCGATTGTGCGCGCCAAGCCCGCGGCAGCCAAGGGCAAGTACATCAGGAGCGTCACGCTGAGCTCGACCATGGGTCCGGGCGTACCGCTCGATTCGGCAGTAGCCGACGCGGCGGGCAAGCATTAAAAGCAGAGATCAGGGGTCAGAGATCAGTTGGTGCGGAGCTGAGTTTGGCGCCGTGCTCGACTAGAAAAGATTTGAAACGCGCTGCCAATTGAGAGGCGGCGGGGCGAGGTTGGCAAACAGGAGATGCGGATCGGCTGAGTTTCGCTGATCTCTGATCTCTGTTCTCTGATCTCTGCCGGAGCGGAGCGAAGGCAATGGCAATTTCAAGAGCGAAGAAGGCAGAGAAGACCAAGGCGCTGGCGGCGGAGCTGCAAACCTCGACCACCGCAATTATCGGAACCTTTAGCAAGCTCACGGTGTCCAAGGACTACCAGTTGCGCAAGGTGATCCGCGAGGCCGGCGGCAAGTATCGCGTGGTGAAGAACAAGCTGGCCGCAATTTCGGGCACGGGCACGCAGGTTGAGGCCATTCACCGCCGGCGATCCTGTGGCATTGGCCAAGGTCTTTGCCAAGTGGGCCGGCGAGAACGCGGCGGAGTTTCATTTCAAGTTGGGCATTGTCGACGGCAAGCTGTTGACTGTGGACGATGTGAAGGCTCTGGCCACGATGCCGGGCAAGGAAGAGATCTTCTCGAAGCTTCTCTTCCTCATCAACGCGCCGGCGCAGCGTTTGGCCACGGTGATCAACGCCACGGGCCGCGATTTGGCCGTGGTCCTGAACCAGGGCGTGGAAAAAGAAAAGTTTGCAGCTGCCTAACGGCAGCGGTTCTCGGTTCATAGTTCACAGTTCTCGGGGGCAATGCCAACTAAGAACTACGAACTAAGAACTGTGAACTCAATGACGGGTTTTGGCTGTACCTCAATCAAAGGGGCGCTGGTCTGGCGCATCGGAAACCTTCTTATTTGACGGAGCGGCCGGGGATACACGAATTCAAACGATTTTTTTGATTGGAGAAGAAAAATGGCGGATATCGCGCAGTTGGAAGAACAAATTGTAAGCCTGAGCCTGCTGGAAGCGGCAGCTCTGGTGAAGAAGCTGGAAGAGCGGCTTGGCGTTTCGGCAGCGGCAGCGGCCCCGGTGGCTGTGGCAGCGGCTGGCGGCGGCGCAGCGGCCCCGGTAGCCGAGGAAAAGACCGAATTTCAGGTCATTCTGAAGGATGCTGGCGCCAATAAGATCAACACCATCAAGGCAGTACGCGAAGTAACCTCGCTCGGTCTAAAGGAAGCCAAGGACCTGGTGGACGGTGCTCCGAAGGCCCTGAAGGAGAACGCGACCAAGGACGAGGCCGAGGCCATCCGGAAGAAGTTCGAGGGCGTGGCGACCGTCGAAGTCAAGTAACGGGAAAAGTAAACGGCACGAGACTTGCAAGGGACGCCGGGACGCGCTAACATGTAAGTTGCGCGTCTCTGCAACCTTCGTTCGGATTCTTGCCGGAATGGTAGCGAGACGACGGAAAGTGTGGTGAAGTTTCCACACTAGCGTTCGCAGCCGGGTGGTCGCTCCACAACCTCCAGGCGCGGTAACTTCATTTCGCTAAGTTCTTTTGGTCAACGGTTTACTCTGAGGTCAGACAGGGCGGCCGTTGAACTTGGTCGGGTAGCTGGCAATTCGCGGCGGAAGCGGATTTTGCGATCGGCGAGGGCAATGGTAGAAAATTCGAATGGGAGCACAGGCATTGAGCTGCGCTCGTGAGGCATTGCGTCCTTACGAGCTTTTCGTGTCTTCCTGCTGTCCTGCACGGAGTTTTTTCGTTTCTCCCGCAGGCTGAAGCGCACAACTTCCCTTTACGGTTCGACCCTGATTCTGGAGTCTGCCGTTGTGTTCGCTTCTCCCATTTGTGCGCAGTCTAGCGCACCTGCTCGCTGTACGCAAGATCAACCGCGAACTTTGACTGAGCATTCACCGGAACCCTCCTGACCTGGGTTCATTTCGGGACACCCCCGAAGGCAAGTTTCGAAGCGGGCTTCGATGCGAGCTTCCTGGGCGTGCCACCAACGTAAGCGCGAAACTGCAATCTCGAGTTTCGCTCATCTGAATCTTCGATTCATTTCGGTTATCTTGCTGGCGCCACCGAGACTCGGGTGCCAGCCCGGCGCGGCCACTCAAATGTGCAGGGCGGACGCCGCAACGACGAGGCTCAGGAGTGATCATGCCTAACGAGAAGCGCGCGATTCGCAGCCGGCTCGATTTTTCCAAGATTCCCACTGCCACCCAGATTCCTAACCTCATCGAAGTGCAGCGCCGCTCCTACGAGCGGTTCCTGCAGATGGACAAGCTGCCCAACGAGCGCGACGACTCGGGGCTCCAGTCCGTATTCGTGTCGGTGTTTCCCATTACCGACTTCCGGGGCATCTCGCAGTTGGACTTCGTGGACTATGCGATCGGCAACTGGGAGTGCAAGTGCGGCCACCTGAAGGGCCTGCACCACCTGCGCACGGCCTGCGTCCATTGCGGGGCAATGGTGATTACCAATCCCTTCCTGCCCGGCGACGTGCTCTGCCAGAAGTGCGGCACTTACAACAAGAACACGCCCGACTTCTGCAACAAGTGCGGCGACCCCGTCAGCTTGCAGCTCAAGTACGACCAGCAGGAGTGCGAAGAACGCGGCATGACTTTCTCCGCGCCGCTCAAGGTCACCGTCCGCCTCACCATCTACGACAAGGACGCCGAGACCGGCAACAAGACCATCCGCGACATCAAGGAGCAGGAAGTTTTCTTCGGCGACATTCCCCTCATGACGCCCAACGGCACCTTCATCGTCAATGGCACCGAGCGCGTGATCGTTTCGCAGTTGCACCGCTCGCCTGGTGTGTTCTTTGAGACCGCCAACAACCGCACCTACTTCCTCGGCAAGATCATTCCCTACCGCGGCTCGTGGGTGGAGTTCGAGTACGACCAGAAGAACACGCTCTACGTGCGCATCGACCGCAAGCGCAAGTTCCTCGGAACCATCTTCCTGCGCGCTCTGGGCCTGCGCTCCGACGAGGAAATCCTCAAGACCTTCTACACCGTGGATCGCCTGCACATCGCCGACGGCAAATTGCAGTGGGAAATTCCCCAGGATGTCACGAAGGGCACGCACCTCCTGGGCGCAAAGCCCGCGCACGCCATTCTGCACGGCAAGGAAGAGATCGCGCACTCCGGCCGCAAGATCACGCCCAATTCTCTCAAGGCTCTGCGCGCCGCCGCCATCGGCAAGGTGGAAGTTGAAACCGCAGAGCTCGATGGCGCGCTCACCGCGTCCGACGTGGTCGATACCACCACCGGCGAAGTGATTGTCGAATCCAATCTGGAGCTGACCGCCGATCGTCTGCACAAGATCATGTCCTCCGGCGCCACCAGTTTCGAGGTCTTCTTCCCCGATCGCGACGACGTGGGCAATATCATCTCGAACACCTTGAAGCGCGACTCGGTGCACAAGCCGGAAGAGGCGCTGATCGAGATCTACCGCAAGCTCCGTCCGGGCGATCCGCCCACGCTCGACACCGCGACCGCCCTCTTCGAAGGCATGTTCTTCGATCCGCGCAAGTACGACTTTTCGCGCGTCGGCCGCCTCAAGTTCAACATCAAGCTCTACGAAAATCAGGACGCCACGCATCTCGATCACCGTACCCTGACGCCCGATGACTTCTACTCGACCATCCGCTATCTGCTCAAGCTGCGCAAGAACATCGGCGCGGTCGACGATATCGATCACCTCGGCAATCGCCGCGTGCGCGCCGTGGGCGAGTTGATGGAAAACCAGTTCCGCATCGGCCTGGTGCGCATGGAACGTGCCATTAAAGAAAAGATGAGCGTGTATCAGGAACTGAACACCGCCATGCCGCACGACCTCATCAACGCCAAGCCGGTAATGGCCGCGATCCGCGAGTTCTTCGGCTCCTCGCAGCTCTCGCAGTTCATGGACCAGACCAATCCGCTGTCGGAGATCACGCACAAGCGCCGTCTCTCAGCCCTTGGGCCGGGCGGCCTCTCGCGCGAGCGCGCCGGTTTCGAAGTCCGCGACGTGCACCCTACGCACTACGGCCGCATCTGCCCCATCGAGACCCCGGAAGGCCCGAACATCGGCCTCATCAGCTCGCTCTCCTGCTTTGCGCGCATCAATGAGTATGGATTTATCGAGTCGCCTTACCGCAAGGTGAAGGACTCGAAGATCCTCGACTTCATTGAGGTCGTCAACGCCGGCGAAAGCGGCCTGCGCGTGGGCGATCACATCGAAAAGGACGAGGCGCTGCGCCTCAATGCGCAACTGAAGAAGGCGGGCAAGCGCGTCATCGACTGGATTCCCTACAGCTTCTACCTCTCGGCATGGGAGGAAGACCGGCACACCATCGCGCAGGCCAACATCGAGTTCAACGACAAGGGCGAGATCACCGAGGACTTGGTGAACGCGCGGCGCATGGGCAACTTTGTGCTGGTCAACCGCGCCGATGTGGATTACATCGACGTCAGCCCCAAGCAGTTGGTGTCGGTGGCCGCGTCTCTCGTGCCGTTCCTCGAACACGACGACGCCAACCGCGCGCTGATGGGCGCTAACATGCAACGCCAGTCAGTGCCTCTTCTTGTCGCTGAGGCGCCCCTGGTGGGCACGGGTATGGAGGGCGTCACCGCACGCGACTCCGGCGCCGTGATCCTGTCCAAGCGCAACGGCATCGTGGATTCGGTCGACTCCGAGCGCATTATCGTGCGCGTCGAAGGCGAGCACCACCCCACGCAGCTTTCTCGCGAGGTGGGTTCCGACATCTACCAGCTCATCAAGTTCAAGCGCTCCAACCAGAACACCTGCATCAACCAGAAGCCTGTTGTCCGCGAGGGCGACCGCGTCATCAAGGGCCAGGTGATTGCCGACGGCCCGTGCACCGAACAGGGGGAGCTGGCGCTGGGACGCAACGTCCTGGTGGCCTTCATGCCTTGGCGCGGCTACAACTTTGAGGACGCAATTCTCATCAGCGAGCAACTGGTGCGCGAGGACTACTACACCTCGGTGCATATTGAGGAGTTCGAGATCGAGGCCCGCGACACCAAACTGGGCCCCGAGGAGATCACCCGCGATATTCCCAACGTCAGCGAGCACGCGCTGCGCGACCTGGATGAAAGCGGCATCGTCCGCATTGGCGCCCAGATCGGCCACGGCGACATTCTCGTGGGAAAGGTCACGCCCAAGGGCGAAACCCAGCTCACGCCGGAAGAAAAACTGTTGCGCGCCATCTTCGGCGAAAAGGCCGGCGATGTGCGCGACGCTTCGCTCACCTGTCCTCCGGGCATCGAGGGCACGGTGGTCGATGTACGCATCTTCAGCCGCAAGGGCCAGGAGAAGGACGAGCGCGCCAAGCAGATCGAGGCCGAGTACGTATCCAAGCTCGAAAAGAACCTCGGCGACGAGATCCGTATTCTTACCGACGAGCGCCTGAAGCGTCTCGAAGGGATTCTGGGCGGCAAGACAGTCCTGGCCGACCTGCACGACGAGCGCACCAACAAGCGCCTGTTGACCAAGGATTCAGTTCTCGACCGCGACACCATCGAGCGCATCTCGACCAAGAATCTCAAGCGCATTCGCTATAACGACAAGGACCCGCGGGTGAACGAGCAGATCGACGAGATCGAAGAGATGACCTCGCGCCAGATCGAAGTGCTGCGCAAGATCACCAATGAGAAGGTAGCCAAGCTGCAAAAGGGCGACGAGCTGCCTCCGGGCGTCATCAAGCTGGTCAAGGTCTACGTGGCCATGAAGCGCAAGCTGAGCGTGGGCGACAAGATGGCCGGCCGCCACGGCAATAAGGGCGTCATTTCGCGCATATTGCCGGAAGAAGATATGCCGTATCTGCCCGACGGAACCCCCGTCGAGATCGTCTTGAACCCGCTCGGCGTGCCCTCCCGTATGAACGTGGGCCAGATTCTGGAGACACACCTGGGCTGGGCTGCGCACAAGCTGGGCAAAAAAGTTGCCGAGCTGGTGCAAGCCAACAGCGACGTGGCCTACACGCGCGAACTCATGAGGAAGGAGTTCGCAGGCACCGCCACTCTGCGCCAGTTGGAAGAGCTTGATGACGAGATGCTCATTCGCGTGGCGCGGGGCATGAAGAAGGGCATCTGGTTCGGCACCGCGGTGTTCGACGGCGCACGCGAAGAAGAGATCAAGGCGCTGTTGAAGTCGGCAGACCTGCCCTCATCCGGCAAGACGCCGCTCTTCGACGGCATGACGGGCGAACAGTTCGAGCAGCCGGTAACGGTGGGCTATATCTACATGCTCAAGCTTTCGCACTTGGTCGACGACAAGATCCACGCGCGTTCCATCGGTCCGTACTCGCTTATCACGCAGCAACCGCTGGGTGGCAAGGCGCAGTTCGGCGGGCAGCGCTTCGGCGAAATGGAAGTGTGGGCTCTGGAAGCCTACGGCGCCGCCTACATCCTTCAGGAGCTGCTCACCGCCAAGTCCGACGACGTTTACGGCCGCACCAAGATCTACGAGGCCATCGTCAAGGGCGAAGCGGCCATCGAGCCAGGCGTGCCTGAGTCCTTTAACGTCCTGATACGCGAATTGCAGTCCTTGTGCCTCGACGTGGAGTTGATCAAGCGTGCAGACCTGATCAAGAAAACGCCTGCAACCGAAGTGGCGGCAGTGGCTGATTAGTGATGAGTGATTGAGTGTTTAGTGGTTAGTCAACGGTCGCCTGTTACTAACCACTAACCACTGACCCCTGGTATCCGGGTCCTTCTTGAAAGCGGCAAACACCGCTACCCGGGAAGGAAGGACCCTAAAGAAATCCCGGGAAACACCGCGGCAGGCAACACAGAGCTTGCCAAGGAGGCTCACCTTGTTCCGTTCCAATCCGTTTGAGCTTACCAGCCCGATTACCGACTTCGACGCCATCCGCATCATGCTGGCCTCGCCGGAAAAGATCCGCAGTTGGTCGCATGGCGAAGTCACCAAGCCCGAGACCATCAACTACCGCACCTTCAAGCCGGAGCGTGACGGCCTTTTCTGCGCGCGTATCTTTGGCCCGGTCACCGACTGGGAGTGTTTGTGCGGCAAGTACAAGCGCATGAAGCACCGCGGCGTCATCTGCGACAAGTGCGGCGTGGAAGTGACGGTCTCGAAGGTGCGCCGCGAGCGCATGGGCCACATCGAGCTGGCTTCGCCTTGTTCTCATGTCTGGTTCTTCAAGGGCCTGCCTTCGCGCATCGGCCACCTGCTCGACATTTCGCTGCGCGATCTGGAAAGCATTCTCTACTTTGAGTCCTACGTCGTAGTCGATCCCGGCGACGCCCCGGTGCGCGAGCGCGAAATCATCAAGGACGAAACGCGTTTCCGCGAGCTCGACCAGCAGTTCCGCCCCTCCGGCTTCAAGGCCATGATGGGCGCAGAGGCTATCAAGGAATTGCTCAAGCGCGTCAGCATTGAAGAGCTCGCCATGGAACTGCGCGAGCGCATGAAGACTGAGACCTCCGCGCAGAAGAAGCTCAAGTATGCCAAGCGGCTCAAGGTCGTTGAGGCCTTCCGCAAGTCGTCCAACAAGCCGCAGTGGATGATTCTCGACGTGCTGCCGGTCATTCCTCCAGAGTTGCGCCCCCTGGTGCCGCTGGATGGTGGCCGCTTTGCCACGTCCGATCTGAACGACCTCTATCGCCGCGTCATCAACCGCAACAACCGGTTGAAGAAGTTGATGGATCTGCACGCGCCCGAAGTGATCGTGCGCAATGAGAAGCGCATGCTCCAGGAGGCCGTAGACGCACTGTTCGATAACGGCCGCCGCGGTCGCGTGCTGCGTGGCGCCAACAACCGCCCGCTCAAGTCGCTCTCTGACACGCTCAAGGGCAAGCAGGGCCGCTTCCGCCAGAACCTGCTGGGCAAGCGCGTCGACTACTCCGGCCGTTCCGTCATCGTGGTCGGTCCCGATCTCAAGCTGCACCAGTGCGGCCTGCCCAAGAAGATGGCGCTCGAGCTGTTCAAGCCCTTCATCTATCACCGCCTCGAGCAGACCGGCCAGTGCACCACCATCAAGCAAGCCAAGGAAATGGTGGAAATGCAGGAGCCGGTGGTATGGGACATCCTTGAAGAAGTCATCAAGGACCATCCGGTAATGCTGAACCGTGCCCCAACTCTTCACCGCCTGGGCATTCAGGCCTTTGAGCCGGTGCTGGTCGAGGGCAAGGCCATCAAGATTCACCCGCTGGTCTGCACCGCGTTCAACGCGGACTTCGACGGCGATCAAATGGCCGTGCACATTCCGCTGTCTCCTGAAGCGCAGATTGAAGCCAGCGTGCTGATGCTCGCTTCGCACAACATTCTGTCGCCCGCGTCGGGCCAGCCCATCACTGTGCCTACGCAGGACATGGTGCTGGGCCTCTACTACCTCACCAAGGCCAAGAAGGGCGGCAAAGGCGAAGGTCGCGTCTTCTCGAACACTGAAGAAATCCTGATGGCGCTCGAAGCCGGCGAAGTGGAGACGCTTACGCCCATCCGCCTGCGCTACACCGGCAAAGTGCTCGACATGACCACCGCCTACGACGATCAGGACATCACGCATACCGATCCTGTCGATTTCAACAAGGAGTATCTCTCCACCACCGTCGGCCGTGTGATCCTCAACGACGCGCTTCCTCCCGGCATGCCGTTCATCAACGGCCTGCTCAAGAAGAAAGGCATCGGCCAACTCGTCAATTACTGCAACCAGAACCTCGGCCTCGAAGTCACGGTGAGCATGCTGGACCGCATCAAGTCGCTGGGCTTTAACTACGCCACGAAGTCTGGGCTGTCAGTGGGCCTTGACGACATGGTTATTCCGGCCAGCAAGTACACCGTCGTCGACGAAGCCGACAAGAAGGTGATCGAAGTCCAGAAGCAGTACATGGACGGCGCCATCACCAACGGCGAGCGTTCCAACAAGGTCATCCAGATGTGGTCGTTGGTCACCGATCAGGTGGCAGACGAGATGTTCTCGAACATGAAGCGGGCCGACGACGACGGCGCCATGAACCCCATCTACATCATGGCCGACTCCGGCGCTCGTGGTTCGAAGCAGCAGATTCGCCAGTTGAGCGGCATGCGCGGACTGATGGCCAAGCCTTCGGGCGAAGTCATTGAAACGCCCATCACCTCCAACTTCCGCGAAGGCCTCACCGTGCTCGAGTACTTCATCTCGACCCACGGCGCGCGCAAGGGCCTGGCCGATACGGCGCTCAAGACCGCCGACTCCGGCTACCTCACCCGCCGCCTCGTCGACGTGGCGCAGGACGTAATCGTCACCGAGAACGATTGCGGCACGCTCGAAGGCATCTATGTCGGATCGATCGTTGAATCCGGCGAAATCATCGAGCCGCTCCGCGATCGCATCATCGGCCGCGTCTCGCTCGAGCGCATCAAGGACTACGACGGCAACGTGGTCGTCGAAGTCAACCAGGCCATCGACGAAGACATTGCGTCGGCGATTCAGGGCGCGGGCGTGGAGAAGGTGAAGATCCGCTCCGTGCTCACCTGCGAATCGCGCCGCGGCGTCTGCGCATTGTGCTACGGCCGCAACCTCGGCTCCGGCCGCATGGTCGAGCTCGGCGAAACTTGCGGCGTCATTGCCGCACAGTCCATCGGCGAGCCGGGCACGCAGCTCACCATGCGTACCTTCCACGTGGGTGGCACGGCCAGCCGCGTGCAGGACCGGTCGCGCCTCGACGCCAAGAACAACGGCTACGTGCGCTTCATCAACCTGAACACCGTCGAAAGCAAGGAAGGCGAACTGGTGGCCATGAATCGTTCCGGTTCGGTGGCCATCGTGGACGAGCGTGGCCGCGAAAAGGAGCGCTACCAGGTGGTTTACGGCGCGCGTCTTCGCGTCAAGGATGGCTCCGCCGTCAAGCTGGGCGAAGTGCTCGCCGAGTGGGATCCTTACACCTACGCCATTCTCACCGAGATCGGCGGCGCGGTGCAGTACAAGGACCTGCAAGAAGGCATCACGCTCAACGAAGAAGTCGACGAAGTCACCGGCCTTTCGCGATGGGTGGTTGCGGACTCGCCCGATGAGAAGCGGCAGCCGGCCCTCGCAGTCAAGAACGCCAAGGGACACAAGCGCTATCTGCTGCCCCGCGGCGCTCACCTCATGGTGCAGGACGGCGACGAAGTAGGTCCGGGCGATGTGCTCGCGAAGATTCCCAAGGAGTCAACGCGCACCAAGGACATCACCGGCGGTCTGCCTCGCGTGGTCGAGCTGTTCGAGGCCCGCAAGCCGCGCGAAACCGCGATCATCTCTGAGATCGACGGCGTCGTTCGCTTCGGCGAAGTCAGCAAGGGTCAGCGCAAGATCTACATCACGGCCGACAACGGCGACGAGAAAGAGTACTCGGTGCCGCGCGGCATTCACGTCAACGTGCAGGAAGGCGAACGCCTGCGCGCCGGCGATCCTCTGATGGACGGCCCTTTGAACCCGCACGACATTCTTGCCGTGCTGGGCGAAAAGGAACTCCAGGCTTACCTGGTGAACGAAATCCAGGAAGTCTACCGTCTGCAGGGCGTGGCGATTTCGGATAAGCACATCGAAGTCATCGTGCGGCAGATGCTGCGCTGGGTGCGCATCGATGAAGTGGGCGATACGGGCTTCCTGCTCGAGCAGCAGGTGGATCGATTCCGCTTCAGCGAAGAGAACGAGAAGGTGCTCCAGAACGGAGGCCGTCCGGCCATCGGGCGTCCGCTGCTCCTCGGCATCACCAAGGCCTCGCTCTCGACCGATAGCTTCATCTCCGCGGCCAGCTTCCAGGAGACGACGCGGGTGCTCACTGAAGCCAGCATCAACGGCGCCATCGACAACCTGCGCGGCCTCAAGGAGAACGTGATCGTCGGGCGTTTGATCCCGGCCGGCACGGGCCTCGAGTACTACCGCAACGTCCAGCTCTCACCGGAGCTCGAAGAAGCGGCGGCCAAGGTGCAGCAGGAAGTGACGGCCGAAATCGAAGCCGCCGAACGCGAGCTCGAGCTGATGCGTCAGGAAGGCGAAGCCGAAGAGATGGCTGCCGAATAGAAGCAGTTGTCAGTGATCAGACGAGGCCCGGCCCAGAGCCGGGCCTCAACTTTTTTACGGGATTCCACAAATCTCCCGTGCCCCATCCTTTCGCGGCTTTTTGCGAAAGGGTGGGAAAGCACAAAACTCCACTCCTCACAACTTGCGGGTGCCCCACCTTCGCCGATTCGCGTTTTTTGCGAATCGGTTAAGGTGGGATAGCACGAACCCCAACCAACCACATTCACTCCGCCGCACCTCTAAGCGGCAGCGCGTTTTCGCGCCTGCTTGGCCACGTACATAGCGGCGTCGGCGGTGCTCAACAGTCCGTCCCTGTTGGTTGCATCTTCGGGATAAAGGGCGATGCCCACGCTCGCCGAACCAAAAATTTGGCCCCCCTCAACTGCAAAGGACTCGTCGAAG
>Ga0302279_10003375_pt1 | contig 19996 bp, 17 predicted proteins | sample III_Bog_N3_3_FD_194541 | JGI IMG/M metagenome (GOLD analysis project Ga0302279, IMG submission 194541) | Peat permafrost microbial communities from Stordalen Mire near Abisko, Sweden - III_Bog_N3_3 | ecosystem: Environmental > Terrestrial > Soil > Wetlands > Peat | place: Sweden: Abisko...
GATCGCGGAGGACGATGGCGGCTCCGGCCTCGGCGTGCAGGAATTTTGCGCCTTGACCGAGGAACTCGGCGCCAGCCTGGTCCCCGAACCGCTGATCCCGGCGGCGATGGCCGCCAGCCTGCTGCCGCCGGACCACTTGCCGGACGTTTTGGCCGGGGAGCGGATCGTGCTGCCGGCCTGGCAGGACCAGCCCCACAGCATCGAAACGACCGGCGGCGCCACGCTTGGCAATGGCCGGGTGTCCGGGCGCAAGCTGTTCATCCCGATGGCCGCCGGCGCCGATGCTTTCCTGGTCAGCACCGCGGACGGCCTCGCTTTGGTGGACCGCCATGCGACGGGTGTGCATCTGGATCTGCACCAGACGCAGGACGGCGGCAATGCGGGCACTCTGACCCTGGACAACGCCGCCTGCGAACCGATCGCCGGCGACCTGCACCGGGCGCTGGAGGTCGCGACCATGGCGACCAGTGCCTATCTGCTGGGGCTGATGGACCGCGTCTTCGGCATCACCCTGGAGTATCTGAAAACCCGCGAGCAATTCGGCCGCAAGATCGGCAGCTTCCAGGCGTTGCAGCACCGGTCGGCCGATTTGAAGGTGCAGGTGTCGTTGACCCGAGCCTCGGTGAATGCCGCCGCCGCCACGCAGGACACCGCGCCCGATCCGGCGGTGCGCAAAGCCGCGGTCTCGCGCGCCAAAGCCAGAGCCTCGGACGCGGGCAGCATCGTGACGCGTGGGTGCATCCAGTTGCACGGCGGCATCGGTTATACCGATGCGGCCGACCCCGGACTGTTCCTGCGCAAGATGATGGTGCTTGCGCCGTCCTATGGCTCAGCCGCGCTGCATCGCGCGCGTTTCAGAGCCTTGGCGCCGGAAACCGACGACGACTGATGTCGGCGCCCGCGGTACGGCGGCCTACAGGCTGCCGCCGATGTTGCTGAACTGGTTCGACAGGTCGGTGGCCAGCACACCAAAGCCGATCGCGACCACGGCGACGATCACGCCGGCGATCAGGCCGTATTCCAACGCGGTCACACCGCGCCGGTCGGTTCTCAGGCGCAGCCAGGCGGCAAGATACTGTGTCATGACATTGTGTCTCCTGAAGGGGTGGAACGTCAGCGGGACCGACGATGCCACGATACCGGCAACAACATGGTTTCAAGATGCCCGCGCACTGAGCCGGGTGCCCGACCGCATGATCGCGGGGGTCGACGGGATTACCCGGATCGCTGACGCAACGGAGAATCCGCTTGAACCGGCCAATGCCGAACAGACGGCGGATTTCTTTGCGGATCTGGCGCTGGCGCGGTTCAGAGCGGAGAATGTGCAGCGCCGGTCACTTGCGCTAACTCGCACCACGCCAGCACAGGACATGCACGGTGGCGCGACGAGCCTCCTCCAGCGCGTCGTCGCCGGTGGCGGATGGGCTGGACAGATCGAGTTCGGGCGCCGCGTGCCGCAGGAACGTGGTCAAGGGCGCCGAACCCGGCCCGAAGGACAGGCCGGTCGCCGGCCCGCCGCGCACCACAGGCAGCAACGATGGCTCGACTCCGGCCTTGACGATGCCGGCAACGGCGCCGCTGCGCGGGTCCAGCATCGGCCCGCCGCTATAGCCATGGGTGACGGCACTGGACCGCACCCACACGGTCTGGCGGACGTCGACGGGCATCCGCGCGTTCTCCAGGCTGGCCCAGGTCTCATTCGGGACCCGCAGATCCGCGGTCGCGGGAAAGCCCAGGATGAACAGCCGGGGACTGGCACTCCGGCCTGGCGCCAGCGACAGCACCGCCGGCGGCCGGATATGTGTCCCCCGCAGCAAGGCGACGTCCACGGTCCGGTCCTCGGCGAGGCGGGCGACGTCGGTCATGGGGATGGTAGCGGAAACGATCCGGATGTGCTGGCAATCGCGCACAACATGAGAGGCCGTCAACAACGAGCCATCGGGGGCGATGAAGAAGCCGGTGCCGGCGACGACGCTGCCGGGCGCGGGGGTTGGGCCGACCACATTGGGCAGCGGCACCGGCACCACATGCGGGTCGGTTGCCCGCCCCGCCGACTGGCTGTGCGGATAGACGATGGCGGGCAAGGACGCAGTGGCGACCGCATGCACCACGGCAGGGCGGACGGGCGGCATGTCTGGGCTCGCGACCGTGTCTGTCTGGTCGGCCCCCGGGACCAACAGGGTCGCCACTGTTTCCAACCGCAGCAGCGCCGTGCCCAGCAGCACGCAGCCGGTGACCACCCCCAGTACATTGATCGTCCAATGCTGCATGCCGGTTCCCTCGCCAGGCAGGGGCCCAGCATCAGGATGACCGGTTGCAACCTCGTTACCGGTCGATCAGGCCTTCACCAAAGGACAGCCGCCCTCGGACAGCGGGCGCCAGGCCTCCTCGGCCGGGGTTGTGGTGATCAGCTTGTAGATGTCCCATTCGTGCCGGCTTTCGGATGGCTTCTTCACCTCGAAAAGATAGACCGGGTGAATTTTCCGCCCGTCCTCGCGGATGCGACCGGGGCCGAAGCAATCGTCGTCGGTCGGGATCGCCTTCATCCGAGAAACGGTCGCCGCGCCGTCGGCCTTGGCGGCCTCGGCGCCCATGGATTGCACCGCCTTGAGGTAGTGCAGGGTGCAGGAATAGTTGCCCGCCTGCGACATGTTCGGCCACAGAGTGACTTTGTCCTTGATCCGGTTTTGGAATGAACGGGTGCGGTCGTTCAAATCCCAGTAATAGGTCTCCGACAGCCGCAACCCCTGTGCGGTCTCCAGGCCGATGGCATGCACGTCCTGCGAATAGGCGATCAGCGCCGCCAGGTTCATCGTCTGCGGCACGCCGAATTCGTGCGCCTGCTTGACGATGTTGACCAGGTCGCTGCCGGCGCCGGAAATGCCCAGGATCTTCGCGCCCGACGCTTTCGCCTGCAACAGCGGCCCCGAGAACTCGGATGTTTCCGGAAACGGATAAAGCTGGCCGCCCAGGATCTTGCCGCCGTTGGCCTCCACGAAGCGGGTGGTGTCGCGCTGGAAGGCGATGCCGGCGGCATAGTTGGGGGTGATGAAGAACCAGGTGTCGCCGCCGGCCCGCACCATGGCGCCGCCGGTCGAACGGGCCTCCATATATGTGTCGTAAACCCAATGGATGGTGTTCGGCGTGCAGGCCTTGCCGGTGAGATCCGATGTCGCCGTGCTGGTCGGCACGAAAACCTTGTTCCGCTCCTTGCAGATCGAACTGATCGCCAGCGCGACCGCCGAGGACGCGCCGTCCTGGATGAAATCGACGCCGTCCTGATCGATCCACTGGCGTGCGATCGCCGCCCCGAGGTCCGGCTTGTTCTGGTGGTCGGCGGTCAGCACTTCGACATCGAAGCTGCCCGCGGCGAATTCCAGGATGGCTTGCCGTGTGCAGGCGATGCTGGTCGGGCCGTTGACATCGCGATACGGACCGGACTGGTCGTTGATCACCCCGATCCGGATCACCGGCCGAGCCTGGGCTTTCGACCGGCGCAGCGGGATAGTTACGATAGAAGCACCAAGTGCCGCTCGGCGGGTCAATTGCATGGCTGGGCGTCTCCCTGAATGTTCGCCGCTGTCCCGGCGTTATCGCGGCATGCTGCACGGGTTCGCCGGTGGAGGCAACGGCAGCGCGGTTCATTGACAGCGCGCGCGCAACACGGCTTGCTCCGAACGACCACGAAAGGGAGCGCAGTGGATGAAAATCGGTTTCAACCTGCCGGTCAGCGGACCGATGGCAACCGCACCGACCATGGTTCGGATGGCGCGCCTGGGTGAAACGCTGGGTTTCGACTATTTGACCATGACCGACCACGTCGCCCTTCCCGATACCAGCACGCCCGGCTATCCGTATTCCGAGACCGGTGAGTTCTACTCCCCCGAACCGGGCCGCCGTTTCGAGCAACTGACCGCCGCGGCCTGGGTCGCGGCGAAGACCGACACCATCCGGATCGTTCTGGCGGTGATGGTCGTGCCGCACCGCCCGGCGGTGGTGGCCGCGAAGATGCTGGCGACGATCGACGTGCTGTCCGGCGGGCGGCTGGTGGTCGGCGTCGGCGCCGGCTGGCTGAAGGTGGAGATCGATGCCGTCGCCACCACGCCCTTTGCCGAACGCGGTGCGGTGACGGATGAATACCTGGACGCCTTTCGCGCGATCTGGACCCAGGAACGGGTGAACTTTCATGGCAAATATACGCGGGTCGACGATCTGTTGATCGATCCGAAGCCGGTGCAAAAACCCTACCCGCCGATCTGGGTCGGCGGCGAAAGCAATCCCTCGATGCGGCGCGCCGCCAGGATTGGGGATGCCTGGTATCCGATCGGCAGCAATAATGCGCACTTGCTGGATACCCGTCCGCGGCTGGAGGCCGGCATCGGCCGGCTGCGCAAAATGACCGAGGCGGCCGGCCGCGATCCCGCTTCCGTCGGCGTGACGTTCCGGGTGAAACGCTATGCGTTTGCCGCGCCGCCCGCCAGCGACGGCAACCGGCGGCTGTTCAGCGGCAGTCTCGACGCGGTGCTGGAAGATATCCACGCGTTGCGACAAATCGGTGTGACCGCACTGGATTTCGACTTCGAAGGCCGCGACACCGAACGGGCCATCGAGGACATGCATCGGTTTAAGCAGGCGGTGATGGATGTGGCGTTTCCCAGCCGGCGGCTTGCCCGATCCGGTGACTCCGGTGCAGCTTGATGCGTCCGCCCCGACGGCATGACCAACATAGTATGGAAACGGCCCCATGTATCTGAACCGCTACGCCTCCTCCACGCAGCCGCTCGATATGACCGAAACGGATGAGTTCCGCAGCCTGCTGGCCAGCGCCGCCGATCTCGGGATTCCGCACACGCCGTCAGTGCCCTATGCGTCGCGCAATATCGTGCTGCGCCAGTTGCGGTTCCATTACCTGGAATGGGGAAACCCGGACGCGCCCACCATCGTTCTGCTGCACGGCGGCCATCAGTCGGCGCATTCCTGGGACCTGGTCAGCCTGCATCTGGCGCGCCGCTACCACGTGCTGGCGCTGGATCAGCGCGGCCACGGCGACAGCGAATGGCCGCGCGATGTGGAATATTCCAATAACGACATGTCGCTCGACGCCGAGGCCTTCATCAACGCGCTGGGTCTGCACAAGCCTGTGCTGATCGGCCATTCCATGGGCGGGCGCAATTCGCTGCTGCTGACCAAGCGCAATCCGTCGCTGCTGAACGCGCTGGTCATCGTCGATGTCGGGCCCGAGGTGTCGCCGCGCGGGCGCGAAGTGATCGCCGGTTTCGTGCAGACCAACCAGGAATTCGACAACCTGGAACATTTTGTCGAGAACGTGCGCAAATACGATCCGTACCGGTCCCGCGAACACATCGAACGCACCGTCAAATACAACATGTTGCAACGCGCCGACGGCAAGTTCGTCAGCAAATGCGATTCGACGCCGCGCCGGCTGGGCCTTATCCGTGGCACCGGTCCGCTCGATAACATTACGCTTGACGATGCTCGTCGGTTTGACCTCCCGGTGCTGCTGGTACGCGGCGCCAACTCCAATATTCTGGCACCCGACGCAGCGGAACGGTTTCGCGATGCGCTGCCGCTCGGAAGGTTGGCGACGGTGCCGGATTGCGGTCATAACGTGCATGGCCAGAACACCAAGGGATTCATTACGGCGTTGGGAGAATTCCTTGATGGACTTGGCAATGACGGCTGAGGGGTGGTCTGGGAGCCCTGATGCTTTGACGATCTCGGAGACAGGGCTCCGCCAAACGAACCGCCGGGACACTTCGGGGCGCGTGGTGTCGATTTTTCTTTTTGAAGCCAATGAAGGGGATGCTGAGGCGGGCGACTGCCTCGCGGAACGTGTGACCGGGTGCGCGTTTGCGGTCGCCAACACGTTGGAAATCCGCCACATGTCCACGAATGGCTAACGCAGCAAAGCCTGATCCCTTTCATTTGCTTCAAAAAAATGCGGTGCAGGTCATGACGGGACCTCGTTCATTTTGGCAGGATATGATCGCTCCGGCGCGTTGGCCCCGGCAGTGAGCAACCCGGATGCTGGCACACCCCACTTACGGGGGTTCTGCATCGGCGGGAACACGTGGTATCCTGGACGCACCCGCAAACGTACCGCCGGGAACTGAGAGGACCGCCATGACCACCAAGCCACCGGACGAACCCAAGCCGCCGGCCAAGGCTGCCGAACCAGTGGAATTGCAGGACGAAATGCGCCGCGTGCTGTTCGATCACGAGATGGAGCGCGGCATGACCATCACAAAGATTCCCCAGCCGCGGAACCGCCGACGCACGCGCCTCGACGACCGCACCGGCCTGGTGTCATAGCAACGACGATGCGGATCACCCCAACCAGCCCCACTACGGGCGCGACGATTTCCGGCATCGACCTGAATCAGCCGCTCAGCGCCGGCGACTTCCGCACGATCCTGCGCGCGCTGGGGCCGTGCTGACGGAGGCGCCGCGGCGGCAGAAACCGCCCGTCTCGCATCCGCTGTTCCTGTGCCACCTGATCACCGGCCATGACGTGTTGTACGCGGATCCAGGCTACACCACGGCGATCGAAGGTCTGCCACCGGCCGACAGCGACGCGATCCTCAATTTCCTGTTCCGCCACCCGATGCGTTCGGATTTTTTCCATGCGCATCGCTGGACCGTTGGCGATGTACTGATGTGGGACAATATCGGTTTGGTGCACAATGCCGTCGCCGGCTGCACGATAGACGAGCCGCGCTATATGCGCCGGGTGCAGGTGATGGCGACCTTGGATTACGCGGCGCTCGCGGGTTGAACCGGGGCGCGGCTGGCCATCAATAAGGCCGGAACGATCGGCAGGCTGGAGGCGAGCGACACCATCGCCCAATAGGCCGACAGCGACAGCACACCGCTGGCATGCAGCCCGGCCGACATGACGCCCACGGCATAGGCGCTGTCCCATAGCGGCGCGGCGAACGCGAACAGCACGCCCTGGCGCTGCGGCGACAGACGCTCCTGCACCGCGGTAAACCAGGTTGCGGTGGACAGGATCTCCGGAATGCCCGCGAGCGCCAGCAGCGCCATCGCCTGCACGCTGGTGGCCGCCAGCAGCAGCGCGAGGTGAACCGCGCCCTCCAGCAAGCCGGTCACCAGGGTCAGGGTATAGGCTGACATCAGCCGCAGCAGGGGCCGGCTGTACAGGCCCGAGATCAGGGCACCGACCAGGGCGCCCACGCCTTGCGCGGCCAGCAGGCCGGTCCAGGCGGTGTCGGAGGCGCCGTACCAGTCACGATTCGCCCAGAACAGAAACGGTCGTAGCCCGCCCAGCATCACCATGTAGCTGATCGCGCAGATCAGCAGCCCTGCCAGGCCGCGGACTCCGAGCACCATCTGGCCGAATTCCCGTAGCATGCCGGCGACCTGCCAGACCGCCGGTGCGGCGTGCGCGGGATCGCGCTCCGGCTGCGGCAGGCGGGCGACCACCAGGCTGGACAAGCCGATCACGACGGCAAATCCGCTGAACGCCGCTGGGAAACCCGCGAGCAGCGCGATCCCGCCCAACGTCGGGCCGGCGATCTTGCCCAGCCGATCGGCGACGGAGCACAGCGTATTGCCTGCCATCTCCAGCCCGTTCGGGGTCACGCGCGACCGCATCGACATCAGTCCGGGCATGACGAACACGTCCAGGGTGCCGATGACCGCGATGACGGCTTGCAGCGCAACGAGATCGTTGCACCACGGCAGCAGCGCGGTCAGCCCGCCGATCGCCGCCATCGCGAGGCTGGCGATTCGTGCCGGACCGAAACGACGCAGCAACGCGCCGGACAGCGGGGCAAGCACGATCTTCGGCAGGATGCGCAATCCCAGGCTGAGCACCAGTGCGCCGCCAGCCCCAAAGCGCGCCGCCACCAGGATCGGCAGCGAGGCGGTGACGCACCAACTGCCGAGATTGTTGCACAACAGCGCCAGCCAGAAGGCTCTGAAACTCGGCGTGGCGAGCAGGGTTTTCCAGTCATGCACGACGAGCGGTCCGGGACAGGGCGGCCATTCTAGCGTCGTCCGCCAAACGGCGCTAGCATCGCCGGTTCAACCGGGAGGAAACCGCCATGGCGACCATGACCCTGACGCCGCTGCATGCCTCGCTGGGCGCCGAGGTCTCCGGCGTTGACCTGAGCCAGCCCTTGGACGACGCCACGCGTGCGGCCTTGTCGCGGGCGCTCGCCGACCATCTGGCGTTGGTGTTCCACGACCAGTCGCTGACGCCGCCGCAGTATCTGGCAGCGGCAGAGGCCTTCGGGCCGCCGATGCGGCAACATTACTCGCAACATCTGATGCCGGATCACCCCGATATCGGTATGGTCTGGCACCGCAACGGCCAGCAGCCGGCGGAACGCTGGCACACCGACCACACCAACCGCGCGAATCCGCCCGCGGCAACGATCCTGTACGGCGTGGAAATCCCAAGCGCCGGCGGCGGCACCAGCGTCGCCAACATGCGCGCGGCCTATCAGGCTCTGCCGGAGGCGGAACGGGCCCGGCTGGACACGCTGCGCACCGTCAACAGCCTGGACGGCGGCAAGACCGATACGCGGCCCGAGGACTGGGCGAAATACAGCCCGCCGATCGTGCATCCGATGGTGCGGACGCATCCGGTGCATGGCTCGCGGGCGGTGTATTTCCACATTTCCAAGACGCTTCACATTGATGGCATGACGCCGGAAGACAGCAAAGCCTATATGACGGACCTGCTGGCGCGGATGATCCGGCCGGAGATCGTTTACCACCACCAATGGCGCAAGGGCGACGTGCTGGTGATCGACGACAGAGCGACGATGCACAGAGCACACGGGGATTATGACCGCAGCCAGAACCGGGTGCTGTGGCGGATCATCGCCGAGGGCGACCGGCCGCGACTGGTGTGAAGCCGGTCGTTCAGATCACCCCTTCCTCCGCCAGACGCTGCACATCGCCCGACGACATCCCCAGCATCGTCGTCAGCAGCCATTCGTTGTCCTCGCCATAGCCCGGCGCGCCGCGGTTCGTTGGCCCGCCGATATAGGCCGGCGTGCGGGAGAACTTCATCGGCAGCTCATAAACCGGCCAGGTGCCGATCTTCGTCCCGGTCACCTCGGTCAGCCACTTCAAGTGCCGCAGTTGCGGATCGTGATCGCACCGGTCCTCGGCGTTCTGGCAGACGCCCGCGGGCACACCGGCCTGCTGCAAGGCGTGCATCACGGTTTCGGCGGTCTGCCCGGCCGTCCAGGCTCCGACCGCTTCATCCAGCGCGTCCTGATGCACCAACCGGTCCGCCAAAGTTACGAATCGTCTGTCTTCCAGCCAGGCCCCGTGCCCGGCCACCCGCGCCAGCGCGTGCCATTCCGCATCGGTAAAGCAGGCGATCGCCACCCAGCGGTCCTTGCCCTGGCACCGGTACGCCCCGTGCGGCGCCGCCGGCTTGTACGGCGAGCGGTTGCCGTAACGCGACCAGGCCCGGTCGTTCGCCGACCAGTCCAGGATCGTCGTGCCGGTCAGGAACAACCCTGACTCACACTGCGACGCATCGATGTACTGGCCCTCGCCGGTCTTCTCCCGATGGTACAACGCCCCCAGCAGCGCGAGCGCATAGCCGTACGCCCCCATCCAATCCAGATACGAATAGCCAAAGCCGACCGGCATCGCCGGCTCCGGCAGCCCCGACATGTCCCCCTGTCCGCCAAAAGACGCGGCAACCGGCCCGACCGTGCGCATCCGCCCGTATTTCCCGTGCGCGCCCATCCCCGACTGCTGGATGTAAATGATGTCAGGCCGGATCGACTTCAACACGTCCCAGCCCAGCCCCAGCCGTTGCAGCACGCCGGGCGAGAAACCCTCGGCTACGACATCGCACATCCGCACCAGGTCCTTGGCAATCGCCAACCCCTTGGGATGGCGGATATTCAACGAAATGCCGCGCTTGCCGGCATTCTTGTTGTTGAACTGCCCGCCCATGTTGAGGTCTTTCACCCCCGGCAGCGGCCCCGTCGCGGCATCGCGCGCCGCCCGTCCGCCGACCGGCGCCATCGCCGCCAGGCGCGTGTCGGGATTGTCCTTCCACTCCACCTTGTAGCTTTCCGCGCCCATCGCGGCCAGGAACCGGGTCCCACCCGCCGAGGCCAGGAACCACGCGAAATCCAGGATCTTCACGCCCTGCAACGGGAACGGCTTGTCATGCAGCGCCGAACGCCGAGCACCCGCGTCGCCGCGCAGGATGGCGGGAATGAAGGGCGCGCGTGCCGGTTCCGACAAGACCGCCTCGGTATCCTCCCCCAGCAGCGGTGCGCGCCGGCCGACCTGCCAGCTGGTCCGCGTGGCCAGCCACTTGCTGGTGGGATAACGGAACGACCGCCCGTGTTCCGGATGATACACATCGGCAAAGGACCGCCGGGTCAACCAGTGCGGATCCAGCGCGTTTTCGTGCGGCTTGCGGATCGGGGCCCACAGCAGGCCGGCCTCCTGCGCCTCCAGCCAGGGCATGTCCTTGTAGGTCCAGGCGCGCACAAACCGTTGCACCACATCCAGCATATGCGCCCGAGCCTCGTCGGACGATGTCGATCCCGGGACGGCTCTGGCTTTCAGGTCCACGTCGGGGCCGGGCGGTTGCAGGTCCGCTTCCATCCCGTACTTGGCCAGTAACGGAACCAGGTTCTTCAGGTCGCGCGCCCCCATGCCGTGCGACATGAACCAGCGCCCGTCCTTGGTGTGCACGATGCTGGGCGAGTGGTTCGGCGTCTCCAGCGCATGCCGGCTGGTCAGACGCCACAACGGCACCCGCCGCATCACCCAGTGCATGATGTCGAGTTCGGGGTTCTTCGACACCGCCTCGTGCACCGCCACCGAAACATCCTGGCCGAGGCCGGTGCGGTGGCGGTTGATCGCCGCGGCAATCACGCCGGTGGCGAGCTGCTCGCCGGCGATATGGTAGGCGTGCCAGACCTGCGGCGCGATCGGCGGCGTATCATATTCCATGTTCGGATCGGGATCGTAGCCGCAATTCATCATGATCCCGCCCAGCGCCAGGTGGATCAAGTCGGAGCCTTTGAAATCGGCCCACGGCCCGTCATCGCCGAAGGGCGTGATCCGCGCCGTGATCAGGCGGGGAAACCGAGAATTCAGCGCCGAGCGGTCGAGGCCCAGCGCGGTATTCAACGCGCCGCAGGACGAATCCAGCAGGATGTCCGCACCGTTCAGCAGCCGCAGCAGCCGCTCCGCCGCAGGCTTCTCCGTCGGATCCAGCACGACCGACTTCTTCGCGCGATTGTAGTTCCAGTAGTGCAATGACCGTTCCAGCCCCGGCTTGTCGTCCAGGAAGGGGCCGATGCGGCGGGTGGCGTTGCCCTCGGGCGGCTCGATCTTGATCACCTCGGCGCCGAGGCCGGCCAGCAACAGACCGGTGTATTCGGCCCGTTCATCGGCGATTTCGATCACCCGCAGCCCGGCCAGCATGCCCGGACCGGCATTGCCCATGGTCTCGCCAGGTCCGGTGGCGATTTCGCTTGCGTCGTTCATTGGCCGGTTCCCTCTTCCGCCGCCTCGGCATGGCCGGACGCGATTGTCCATGCTACCTTACAGAGAGAACCGCCCCAGCGCCAAATCCGGCCCGCCGTGGCCCAGCGTGAAATCAGCGTGAACCCGGGTCACCTACGCTGCAATAACGCCTTGTCTGGTTAGCTGAAAGCTGCCGAATATCAGTTGGGGAACAGGGCATGGATCAGATGAAACCAAATGCGCGGCAACGGCTGATGGTCGTCCGGGATCCGGATGACATCGAGGCAACCCTTGTGGACCATTGCCCCTGCCTGCAGGCAGGCAGTGCCCTGGTCTGGGCCGCGCGCCGCCGTCCCTTCGGGTTCAACCACCTGGTTGTAGCGACCGACCCGGCCAGTGGCCTGCCGGACGCGATTCTCGCGGTGCATGACCGGACGGCGGGTGAGGCGCCGTTCTTGCTGCTGGAAATGGGGTTGACCAGCGCTGTGGCGGCTTCGGTGATGCGGCGCATGGTCGGCCAGATGATCGCGGAGATGATCGGCCGAGGGCTGCCGCTGCCCGTCATTGCCGCGCGCACGCGTTCGGCGGCGCTCTGCAGCGCATTGCACGCTCTGTCCGGCCGGGTGGCCGGCAGCGCGTTTCACCCGGAACCGGGTTCGAATGTTGTGGCCCTCGCGGCCGCGGCAATGGCCCATCGCATCGCCCGAGCGGTTGGGGAGAAGGTGCGGTTCGATGATACCGCGGCGGCGATGCTGAAGGCTGGGGTGTCCGGTCGCCGCCGGGCGCCGGGCGAGGAGGCTGCGGTACCCTTGTTCGTGGTGCTGGATCCGCGGGAAGCGACCGAAACCGAATTGTCCAACGCGGCCCGCTGGCTCTACCGGTCGCGGTCGGCGCCGCAGCGTGGGGGGGCGGTTCGGGGGGCGGGCCCGCGGCTGGCAGTACTTCACGCGCCGAGCGCCTAGTCCGAGATTGGCTGATCGCACCACGGATGGGCCGCTGGCCGCCGCGCCCATCCGTGGTGGCCGGCCGCGGGCCGGTCTAATGCGCCGGCCGCGTCCGAGACAGCATCTCCAGCAAAGCCGCGTTGACGAATTCGGGGGATTCGAAGGCCGCCCAGTGGCCGGTCTTCGGGATCATCCGGACATCCGCGTCCGGTTTTCGGGCCCGCATCGCCGCCACCCGCTCCGGCCCCTTGGGGTTGGCCGGCGGGTCCAGCTCCCCCCACATCCCGTTCAGCGGCGACTGCAACGCGTCGATCGCCTTCAGGATCGCTCCGCCGCGAGACAGCGGCGGCGATTTCAGCCGGGACCGCACCGTGTTCCAGTCCTGGATCGTCAGCGCCAGGTCGTCGATCTTCGCCGGATCGGCGATCATCAGCCGGTTCAGGTTGGTGCGATGAGTTTCCCGCCGCTCCTGCCCCGCCAAATGCCGCACCTTTTCCATCGGTACCATCATCCCCGGACCGGCAACGCTGGAGGAGCCGATAATGGTCACCGACCGCACCCGCTTGCCGCGCAGCGCGCCGACGCAGGCGGCCATGGTGGCGCCGAAGGAAAAGCCGACGACGTCGAAGCTGGTCGCGACGCCGATCATGTGGTCGATGCCGTCGGCGACGATGGTGGCGATGCCCATCACGTCGTTGCCGTCGGGCGGATAGTCGGACTCGCCCAACCCCGGCAGGTCGGGCACCAGCACGCGATAGGTCGTCATCAGTGCCGGGATGTTCTTCACCCAGTGCCGCCACGACCCGGCACCGCCATGGAACAGCACCACGACGGGGGCACTGCCACCCGAGGTGTCCCACAGATGCCAGATCATCCGGCCGGTGCCGCAGGGCGATTCGAAGCGGGTCGCCTGATGTTCCAGCCGGTCGAGGATGGTTTGCGGGTCCTCAGTGACCTGGTCGTTCATGGCAGCTCCTGCAATGTCGAGGCTCGGCGGCGGGCGGTTCGGGCGATCCTACAAACACAATCGTGCCGGCGCCAAATCCGGCGGGCCGCGGGTCTCATTCCGAATCAAGAATATCCCGCAGCGCCATCGCCACGGTGCGGGAATGGGCGATCTGCGCCGGCTCGTTCAGGTGTTCCGGTGTGTCGAAGAACGCCGACCGCGGATAGCGGGACCGGTTGGGCAGCAGCAGGAAGCAGCCGCCATGGGCGGAAAAGACCGCAGCGATCGCCGCGACCGTCGCATCCGGGATCGGCGCATCGGCGAAACCGGTTGGCAGCCCGCCAACCACCCGCACCTGATGGGCCAGGGCCCAGGCGAGGAAGTCCACCACCATCGCGGTGCCCTCACCGGCGCGCACCTGCGCGGCCGATACATGCAGCGGGTTGGCGGCGGCCAGCACGGGAACGCTGACCGACGCCAACGCCACCGTGTGCCCGACATGATCGCCCCATTCATTCATCGACCCGGTGGTCTCGCCCCGCGGATCATGGAAGCGTGTGGCCACCAGGCCCATCTCGATCAGGCTCGACAGCGCGCCCCGGAGATCGGCGGCGAACAGCGCGCCCAGCCAACGGTCCGGCGCCAGCCGAACCAGGGTTGCCCAATCGTGCCGCAGCATGATGGCGGCATCCGGCCCCACCGCGGTCGCGGCTCTGCTGCGGGTGTACTGGTCCTCCTCCAACGGCAGATAGACGACGTCGCCGGGATGCAGCAGCGGCTCCCACCGGGTGAACAAATAGTCGAGGCCGATGCCGACCGCGACACCGCCATTGACGCAGGGGCGGTGCAGCAACGGCTCGATCGTCTCGCAGCGATGCGAATAGGGGCCATTGGAGCCGGCCAGAATCACCAGTTTCGGTGAGGCGACGGCAGCCCCTCGCGCCAGTTTCGCCTCGATCTGGGCGCGCAGGAACCCCAGCGAGAGCGGCCGGTCGAGCAGCACGGCGAACACCGCCGCATAGAGCAGCAAGGAGGCGGCGCAGGCGCAGGCCAGGCGGCGCATCAGAACTGGAAATACAGGAACGGGGCGACGTTCGGCGCGAAGAACAGGGCCTGCACCGCTAAAGCGAAGCCGGCGGTCAGCGCCCAGTCGCGCGACCGCGGCGACTGCGCCTGCAGATGCGGCAGCCGCAGCACGATGAACCAGCCCAGCAGCAGGCAGGCGGAGACCTCCGGAAAACTCAGAGTCCGAGCGTCGCCGAGAAAGGGCAGCACCGGGACCGGCGTGGCAAAAAGGGCCAGGGGCGGGATCGCGTGCACGATCATCTGCGGCAGAGCGATCCCGTTCGCCCCCGCCATCCCCCGCAACATGCTCCAGGCGGCTGGCAGTCCGGCCGATCGGAACGGGACCCAGGCGAGAATGACGGCGAGCAGGGTCAGCGCCTGCGCCAACGGCCCCGGCATCGGCGGGAAATGGCGCCGGTATTGCGCATGCGTGACCAAGAACAGCCCGTGCAGACCGCCCCACAAGACGAATTGCCAGCCGGCGCCGTGCCACAGCCCGCCCAGCAGCATGGTGATCATCAGGTTGAGGGCCCGCCGTGCCTCACCGCGACGGTTGCCGCCCAGCGGAATGTAAAGGTAGTCGCGCAGGAAGCGGCTGAGGGTGATGTGCCAGCGCTGCCAGAACGCGGCGATGTCACGGGCCTGGTAGGGGCTGTTGAAATTCAGCGGAAATTCGACGTTCAGCATGCGGGCCAGCCCGATCGCCATGTCGGAGTAGCCGGAAAAGTCGAAGTAGATTTGCAGCGCATAGGACAAGGTCGCGTACCAGGCCTCGAAGAAGGTCAGGCTTTCGCCGGCCGCCGCGGCGTTGAAGCCGGTGTCGGCGAAGCTGCCGAACGTGTCGGCCAGCACCAGCTTCTTGGCCAACCCGAGGAGGAACAGGGTGAGACCGGCGGCGAGGTTCTGTCGGTTGGGGCGGACGATGGCGGGGTTGCGGAACTGCGGGATGATATCGCGGGGACGCACGATCGGACCGGCGATCAGATGCGGGAAGAAAGCGACGAAGGCGGCGTAGGGCAGGGGAGGGATGTCGTCGCGGTCCCGGCGGTACGAATCAACCAGGAACATCACCTGCTGAAAGGTGAAGAAGCTGATGGCCAGCGGCAGAAAGACGTGCAGCGCCGGCTGGTCGGGGGCGAGGACGTGCCACAGGAAGTTGGCGTATTTGAACCAGCCCAGCAGGCCCAGGTCGAGGACCAGACCGGCGATCAGCCAGCCGCGCGCCGCGGTCCGCCGCCCTGCCATCGCATGGTGCAAAATACGCTGGCCGATGACGTAATTGCCGCCGATGGAGCCGGCCAGCAGCAGCACGAAGGGCGGGTTCCACCAGCCGTAGAAGAACAGGCTCGACCCGACCAGCCACGGCAGCGCCCAGCGCGCATTGCCCCAGCGGCCCAGCAGGAAGAACCCGGCGAGGCAGAGGGGCAGGAAGCCCAGGATGAAAGGGGTGGAATTGAACAGCATGGGGCGCGACGGGGCGCAGGGTAGGCCGCGAAGAATAACGAATGGTTAACGCCGGCGGCGTCACGCGGCGGACGGCAGCGCCAGCGGCTGCAGCAAAGCGGACAGAGAATGCGCGGATTCATCGTTCTGTTCGAAGGTCACACGCACGATTTCATCCTGCACATTGAGGACCCGGAACGGCAGCGTTGTGTCGTTCACCCGCAACGTGCCCGGCGTGCCGGACACCGTGTCCGGGACCCCGCTGATCCGCGCACCGCCCGCGGAGATGTCCGTGATCCGCGCCGTTACCGCGGGACGATCGGGCAGATCGATCTGGCAGGACCAATCGACACTGTACCGCTTGTAAGCCCGCCGGTTGACCTCGCTGGATGACGTCCGCACGGTCTGCACCAGGTCGCGCCGGAGATCGCGCACCGCGCCGTCCAGCATTTTCACGTTCCCCAACACCTCGGCGGCGAAGTGACCGGCCTGTTTGGCGTCCTCCAGGACGTCGGTATTGCGGGAGGCCACCGCATTCACCGCCGTCGCGGTTTCGGTCACGTTGCGGGCAATCTCGGCGGTGGCGGCGCCCTGCTGCTCGACCGCCGCGGCGATCGAGTCCGCGATCGTGTTGACCTCGCTGATTCTCGTTTCGATCTGGTTGACCGCGGCCACCGCCGAACCGGTCGCGGTGCGAACCTCGATGATGTGGCGCGTGATCTCCCCGGTAAAGCGCGCCGTCTGCGCCGCAAGCTGCTTCACCTCGCCGGCCACCACGGCGAAGCCTTTGCCGGCGTCGCCAGCCCTGGCGGCCTCGATGGTCGCATTGAGGGCGAGCAGATTGGTGGTCGAGGCAATGGTGCCGATCATCTCCGCCACGGAGCCGATCTGTCCGACCCGTTCGGTCAGCGCGTCGATCGCCCCGCGGGTTTCGACGCTGGCCTCCACAGTCTGGCGGACCACGAAACTGGACCGGGAGACCTGGCTGGTGATTTCGCGGATCGAGACCGACAGTTCCTCGGCGGCGCTGGCCACGGTCTGGGCGTTGCCGAGCGCCAGGGCGGCGGCATCGGCGGCCTCCTGCGCGGACTGGCCGGTTCGCCCGGCCAGATCGCGCATCTCGTCGGCAATGGCCGTCATGACCTTGGCGCGTTCGCCGATTTGCTGGACGGTGGCGCTGGCCTCCGCCTCGATCTGCTCCGCCATGCCGATCATGCCGGCCCGCTTGTCCGCTTCGGCTCTGGCCTGTGCGGCGGCCTGAGCCTCGCGCATCCGACCCGCTTCGATCAGGCTTTCCTTGAAGGCGCGCACGGCCCCCATCATCGTCCCGATTTCATCACGGCGCCGGCCGGAGTCGGGCACGACGGTGTCCATATCGCCCTGGATCAGCGCCTTCATCGACCGGGTCACCGCGATGATGGGACGGGCGATGCCGCGGCCGACGATCGCGCTCAACCCGCCGATCATGACCAGCAGACCGGCCATCGAGGCCAGCACGATCGCCCTGAAGCGCGCGACCAGTGCGTCCGCGGCCTGCACCTTGGCCTCGTCCATGGCGGTCAGATCCGTCTTCAGCAGGTCGAGGCGCTGCTCGATCCCGTCATAGATGCCATCCAGGGTCGCCACGGCCTTCTGCTGCATGATAGTTGCATTCATGAACCGTTCGAACGTATGCTGATAGGCATTCATCTTGCTCATCATCTCGGTTCGGATGGCGGCCGGCGTGGCAGCCGCGTCCAGGGCCGCGACGAATTCGGGCAGGCGTTGCCGTAGCTGGTCGCCGTAGGCCGGATCGAGCCGCACGATGAAGTCTTTTTCGTGCCGGCGCATCATCAGCATCGCAATCTTGGCGTCCGGCACGTCGAGCGATTTCAGTCTGTCCTCGACGGCATGCACGCTGGTCCGCAGATCGCCTTGCAGGCCCTTGTTCTCATCAATGCCCAGCACCTGGACGTCGTTGACCATCTCGTCGAACGCCGTCGCGTAGTCGAGAATGTTGCCGCGGATTTTCTGCAGCTTGTCGAGCTCGTCCGGATGCTCGCTCAGGCTGGCCCGCAATCCGTCGGTGGCGTTTTCGGCGACCAGCAGGGCGTCGTCGTGCTTTGACGTCAGGCTTTCGTCCCGGTGCAGCAGGAAGTCCTTTTCATAGCGCCGCGCTTGCAGCAGCGCGATTCGCATGCGGCTTTCCAGGCCGGTCGCCTCCCGGATCACGGCGAGGTCGGCGTTGATCCGATCGACCGCCACCACCGACCACTGGTTGATGCAGGCGACCAGCACCATCCCGAGTATCCCGACCAATCCGAGTATCGCGATCTGGCTGCCGATCCGGCACCGCGCCAGCAGTCCGCCCATAAGGAGCCTCCCAGAGACCAAGTCTACCGGGCGTTCTTAAGGTGATGTTGCTACCAAAAGGTTAATCGGTGCAGCGAATAGTGACCCTCCCGCGCGGTCAGGGCGCGACGATGGGCGGCCGGTTGTTCAGCGCCTCCTTGTCAAATCCGGCGATGTGCTTGTAGCCGGCTGCAGTGCCTTCCAGCTCCGTTTCCGTCAGGACATCGGTAATCCGCGCGAAGCCGGCTGGCGCGCGCTGTTGCACCAGTTGCATCACCTGTTCGGGTCCGTTCTGACGGTTCGCCAGGACAATCCGCGCCGTCGCCGGCCGCCGCTCCGCCTCATAGGCGACCAGCGCCTGCGCGCTTGCCCCGTGCGCCTGGATTTCGCGGGCGAGAAACCGAGCATCCAGGATGCCCTGGGAAGCGCCGTTCGAACCGATGGGATACATCGCGTGCGCCGCGTCGCCCAGCAGGGTGACGCGACCGAAGCTCCAGCGTTGCAACGGATCGCGGTCCACCATCGGGAATTCGTAGCAACCGTCGGCGGCTTCGATCAGCGCGGGCACATCCAGCCAGTCGAAGCGCCAGTCGGCGAAGTGCGGCAGGAATTCGTCACGGTTGCCGGGGCGGTTCCAGTCTTCCCGCCGCCACTTGTGGTCCGGGTGGAACTTTCGTTCGGCGATCCAGTTGATCACGGCCTCCCCCTGATCGGATGCGTCCCGCGAAATCGGGTAGGCGACGAATTTCTGGAATTCATGCCCGGCCATGATCATGGTCCGCCCGGTCAGGAACGGTTGCGCCCGCGTCACGCCGCGCCAGAGGATCGCGCCGTTCCAGATCGGCGGGCCTTCGTCGGGGTAGAGCCGCCCGCGCACCACGGAATGAATGCCATCGGCGCCGATCAGTAACGACCCGTCCACGCTGCCGCGCGGCTCACCACTGCGTCGGTCGATGAAATGGGCGCGTACGCCGGATGGGGTTTCGTCCCAGCCGTACAGATGATGGCCGGTCACGACCGATTCCGAACCAAGCCGGTCGCGCACCGCGTCGAGCAGAATTGTTTGCAGGGCGCCACGATGGATGGAGAATTGCGGCCAGTGGTAGCCGGCGGCCAGCCCCCGCGCCTCCGACCAGATCAACTGGCCGTGGGCGGAATAGTATGCCAGTTCGGCGGTCGGAATGGCGGTCGCCGCGAGGCGGTCCTGCAAGCCGAGTTCGGACAGTTCGCGCACCGCGTGCGGCAGGGTGTTGATGCCGACACCCAGCGGCTCGATCGTATCGACCGATTCGAACACGCGGCACGCCACACCGATCTGGTGCAGGCTGAGCGCCGTGGTCAGCCCGGCGATTCCGGCGCCGATAACCAGGACCGTCATGGTTCGAAGCTCCGTGAGAATAACCCGGGCCCGACTACCACAGGGCGGCGCACCAGCGCCAACAGGGGGCCTTGCAATGGCCGCTGCAATGGCGACGCCGATCGATCCCGTGACCCGGAGCGGCCGATTTGTTGTGTCGGCTCCAGCAATGTGTTTGATATTCGTCAGGCGCGCCATGGCGCAACGGCTGAGGCACCTGGACGAGCAACAGACGATCGCACGGAGGGTTTGGGTGACAACGCAACGGTATGTTTATTCAACAACGCTTGGCTTGTTCACGACCGACGGCTCGGCCAACAGCCAAACCCTGATTAAAGGCGCCACCGCGGGCGGCCTGACCACCCTGGGGTTCGCGCTTGGCTATCCGATGGCGGAACTGCCGGA
>Ga0302279_10003376_pt1 | contig 19994 bp, 16 predicted proteins | sample III_Bog_N3_3_FD_194541 | JGI IMG/M metagenome (GOLD analysis project Ga0302279, IMG submission 194541) | Peat permafrost microbial communities from Stordalen Mire near Abisko, Sweden - III_Bog_N3_3 | ecosystem: Environmental > Terrestrial > Soil > Wetlands > Peat | place: Sweden: Abisko...
CGAGTTGGCCCGGGAATGGGACCGGGCCCACCAGGAATTCCACGTCGTCGACGCCTCTGCGGTCGCCGGCGCAGCGGCGGCCCGCAACGCGGGGGTCGCTGTGGCGAGCGGCGAGTACCTCGCCTTCTGCGATGCCGACGACGTGGTCCAGGCCGGATGGATCGACGCCTGCGTCCGGGCCCTGCAGGACGCCGACGTGGTCGCCGGTCGATTCGACTTCCGCCAGCTGAACGGCTTCCGGCCACCGAGTCCGCTGTCATCGGGCATCCGGCCGCTGGGGTTCCTGCCCGCCGGGCTCGGAGCGAACCTCGCCGTGCGTCGCTCCGCCTTCGACGAGGTCGGTGGCTTCGACGAGAAGCTCATGCCGGTCGGTGACGACACCGACCTGTGCTGGCGCCTGCAGCTCCGCGGGTTCCGCTTCGCCGAGATGCCCGACGCCATGGTGGCGAAGCGGGCCCGAACCACCTTCCGGGGGGTGTACCGCCAGTGCTTCGCGTTCGGGCGGGTCGCACCGGTCCTCTACCAGCGGTACCGGGCCGACGGGCTGCGACGCGACGTCACAGGGGCGGTGAAGGCATGGGCCTGGCTGGTCGTCTCCGCTCCGTTGATCTTCCAACCGACCCGGAGGTTCGAGTGGGCGCGTGGCACCGGCATCCGTCTCGGTCGACTCAGCGCCTCGTTGCGGCACCGCGTCTTCTTCCCCTGACCGGTTACGATCGGACTCCCGTCCGGCGCCGGTCCGGCCAGACGGGTCCGGAACGGGGGGTATGGGTGCCGACACAGACGAAGGGCGCGCTCGGGCAGGTCGCGTCCGTCATCCGTGAGTACGGGAAGCACGACGCCATCGTCCGTCGGGACGACCTGATCCGGGAGCACCTGGCGACGTTGCCGCCGGACGCCCTGGTGGTCAACGTGGGCTGCGCCACGGTCCGCCGCTTCGAGGCGGAGTGCCCGGCCCGTTACCTCGCCACCGATCTGCGGGTGCTCGACACGGTCGACTTCTCCGCGGATGCCAGCCGGCTCCCGTTGGCCGACGACTCGGTGGACATGCTCATCGTCCTCGAGATGCTGGAGCACGTGCCCGACCCGCCCGCCGTCGTGCGCGAGCTCGGGCGGGTCCTGAAGCCTGGTGGAACCGTGCTGCTCTCGGTGCCGTCCGCCGTGCCGCGACATGATCACCACGACTACTGGAGGTTCACCGCGCAGGGGCTCCAGGCCCTGTGCGACCGGTCGTTCGCGGACGGGACCGTGGAGGTCTTCGGCGGGACCTTCGAGACCCTCGGCTACCTCGCCGCGTACTACGTGTCCCTGCTGTTGCACGTACTCAAGTTCCCCGGTCGCACGTTCCGGCAGTTCTTCCCGTCCCTGGGGCACGCCATCGACGCGCGGGCCGGGTGGACGACCTCGACCAGCGCGCTCCACACCTTGGCGTTCGACCTCCTGTTCATCGGCCACGGATCGGACGGCACGATCGGGTCGGACGGCCCGGTCGGACGGCCACGCCGACCGCTCGCCGATCCAGCCACCGTGGATCCCGAACCCTGGGCGCCGGCACCCTGACCACGGCCGTCCGGACATGCCCGGGGGCGGACCGGATCAGAACCGGTTGAGCCGCTTGAAGATGCCCTTGGTCTGCTTGTAAAGGGTCACGAACTCCTCAAACAGCAGGTCGTATTCGGCCGCGTGTGCAGTGTCGGGCACGTACGTCCGCTTGATGGCCACCATCTCCGGAACCTGGTCCAGGGTCACCCGACCGAGGGCCAGGAGGGCGAGTAGTCCGGCCCCTCGCACGTTGGCCAGAACGGGATCGGCCACCTGCCGGATCTCCCGACCGAGCACGTCGGCATGGATCTGGGACCACTGGTCCGAGTTGGCCCCGCCGCCCACGAAGGCCAGGGAATCGAGCCGCCGGCCGGCGAACTTTTCGACAGCGTCGAGTAGCCACCGCGAGTTGAGGGCCACACCTTCGAACACGGCGCGGACCATCTGGTCGCGCGTGGTGGCGAGCGACAGATTGTGGAATCCGCCCCGCACGGTGTGGTCGTCGACCGGGGAGCGCTCGCCGTTGAGCCACGGCGTGAAGAGCACCCGTCCGCTGCCGGCCGGCACCCGGTCGACCATGGCGTTCATGGCCTCGAAGTCCGGGGCCAGTTGCAGGTTGTCCCGGACGAAGGTGAGGCAGGCACCGGCCGTCTCGTGCTCGTCGGCGATGAGGTACCGGCCGGCCAGGGCCGCCGGGATGGACGCCACGTTGGAGGTGGGAGCGGTCTTCTTGAACGGGACGTGACACGAGATCCACGAGGACGTCCCGATGTAGAGATGGGTGTCGAAGTCGGCCACGGCCCCGGAACCGAAGACCGCGGAGTGCACGTCACCGGACCCGGTCACCACCGGCAGACCCGCCGGGATCCCCAGCTCTGCGGCAGCGGTCGGGGTCACCTCGCCCACGATGCTGCCCGGCGCCACCAGGTCGGGCAGGCGGGCACGGTCGAGCCCGGTCCATTCGAGCAGCTTGGCGTCGTAGTCCACGTGGTCGATGTCCCGGTTGTCGGTGACCCAGTGTGCGGCGATGGAGTCGTAGGAGGCCGAGGTCCGCCCGGTCATCCTCAGGTTGAGGTAGTCGACGGGCTCCAGGAACGTGGCCGTGCGGGCGTAGACGTCGGGAAAGGCCTGCCGGATGAAGAGGATGTGGGACACCGGGTCCTTGCCCGACAGGCCGGGGGCACCGCCGGTCACCTGCACCCACCGCATGAGTTTGCGGGGGTCGTACCCGAGGACGTTGACCGACCCACCGGCCACCCGGCGGATCTCGGCGTTGCCACGGGAGTCCATCCAGATGACCGCCCGCATGAGTGCCGTGCCGGACGCATCGATTGCGACGGTCCCCGACCACTGGGCCGTGCAGCCCACGCCGACCAGTTCGACGGCGCCGGCCTCGGCCAGCGCCCGTCGGCTGCAGGAGGTGATGGCCGACCACCAGTCGTCCGGGTCCTGCTCGGCGCCGCCGCCAGGGAGCAGGTGGAGAGGTACGGGCTCGGTGGCGTGGGCGACGATGCGTCCCGACTCGGCGACGACCGCCACCTTCGGTCCACCGGTGCCCAGATCGATGGCCAGGACGCACGGCCCCTCGGCACCCGCGGGCGTCACGGTGCCACCCGGGTCACGCCTTGACCACCCAGATCGTCGCCGTGCGGACCGTCTCCCCGTCGTCCAACTCGATGACCGTTCCACCGTCGGCACCCGTGGGCGGCTCGGTGGAGACGGACACGGCCAGCACCTCGCGGCCGATGCCGTCGACGAGACCGGCAAGGTCGTCCAGTCCGACCAGGTGGAGGTGGATGGTGTCCGACACCTCGAGGCCCGACTCCTTGCGCAGGTCCTGCACGTTGCGCACGACCTCGCGGGCCAGTCCACGACGACGCAGATCGGCATCCAGGGCCAGGTCGAGCGCGAGGACCTCGGCCCCGTCCCGCGACACGGCGAACCCGGGTTGGGCCTTGACCCGCACCTCGACCTCCTCGGCGGACAGCTCGACCGGTCCGTCGGCCAGCGGTACCACCACGGGGCGCCCGGCGGCCAGTTCGGCGGCCGCGGCCACTTCGTCGACCGAGGTCATGGCCGCACGCAGGTCCTGGACCCGCCGGCCGATCCTCGGGCCGAGCAACTTGAAGTTGGGTACAAGTTCATAGGCCAGGACGTCGCCCAGTTCGTCGGTCGCCTCGACCCGGTCGACGTTGAGCTCGTCCTCGACGATGCCCGGCGGCAGCGGGGGGCTGCCGGGCGGCAGGTACACGAGGGCCCGCGCCAGTGGTTGACGAACCTTCATCCCGGCCTCGGAGCGCGCCGCCCGGCCGAGTGACGACAGCCGTCGGGCCAGTGCCATGCCCGACTCCAGATCCTCATCGATGAGGGCCGCGTCGACGGCCGGCCAATCGGCCAGGTGCACCGAGTCGTCTTCGCCCGCACCGGTCAGGTCCCGCCACATGCGGTCGGCCAGGAACGGGGTCATCGGTGCCAGGAGCCGGGCCACCGTCACCAGGACCTCGTGCAAGGTCGCCTGGGCGCCCAGCGAATCGCCAGGATCCGCTCCCGGATCCGTCCGCCAGAAGCGGCGGCGGCTGCGGCGGACGAACCAGTTGGAGGTGTCGTCGATCAACTCGGCGATCGCCGTGGCGGCCGGAAAGGGCTCGTAGCCGTCGAGCGACTCGGTGGTGCGGGACACCGTGGCGTGCAGCCGCGACAGCATCCAGCGGTCGAGCAACGACCGCTCCGACGCGGCCGGCACGGCGGGATCGCCCGGGTCGAACCCGTTGAGGGCGGCATAGGTGGTGAAGAACGACCAGGTGTTCCACAGGGTCAGCAGCGCGTCGCGCATCGACGCGTCGATTGCCTCGAAGCTGACCCGGGTGGGTGTCCACGGGGACCCCTGCGAGAACATCCACCACCGCAGCGGGTCCGCGCCCCGCGTGGAGAGGATCTCCCAGGGGTCGATGACGTTGCCCACGCTCTTGGACATCTTGCGGCCGTCGGCGTCGACGATGTGGCCGAGGCACAGGACGTTCCGGTAGGGGGTCGTGCCACGCACCAGCGTGTTGACGGCGAGCAGCGAGTAGAACCAGCCCCTGGTCTGGTCGATGGCCTCGCAGATGAAGTCGGCCGGGTACACGAAGGAGTCGTCGGAGCCGGGTGTGCCGGGATAGCCCCACTGGGCGGTCGGCATGGAGCCCGAGTCGAACCAGGCGTCGATCACCGGCTCCACCCGGTGCATCACGGCTGGTGCGCCGCCGGCGGCGGCGCAGTCCGGGCACGGGACGGTGACCTCGTCGATGGCCGGGCGGTGCGGGTCGACCCCGGACACGTCGGTGCCGGCCAGTGCGCCCAATTCGGCCAGGGATCCGACGCAGACGGTGTGCCCCTCGTCGCACCGCCACACCGGCAGGGGGGTCCCCCAGAACCGGTCGCGGGACAGTGCCCAGTCGATGTTGTTGGACAGCCACTCCCCCATGCGGCCGTCGCGGATGTGTTCGGGGTGCCAGCCGATGGTCTGGTTCTGCCCGACCAGGTCGGCCTTGCGGTCCGACGTACGGATGTACCAGCTGGGCTTGCCCCAGTAGATCAGCGGTGTGCTGCATCGCCAGCAGTGGGGGTACGGGTGGACGTAGGGGTGCCGCCTCACCAGGAGTCCGGCAGCTTCCAGTCGGTCGTCGACGTCCCCGTTGGCGTCGCGCACCGAGCGGCCCTCGAGCCAGTCGACCGCATCGGTGAACCGGCCGTCGGGGCCCACCGGGTTGAGCGTGGGGAGCCCGTTCTCCCGTCCCACCTGACGGTCGACCTCACCGAAGGCGGGTGCCAGGTGCACGATGCCGGTTCCCTCGTCCGCCTCCACGAAGTCCCCGCCGACCACCCGCCAACCCACCCGTCCGGCATCGGCCGGACCGGGGGTGAGGTCGTCGAACGGGCGTCGGTAGTGGAGGCCGACCAGCGCGGACCCGGCGACGACCGCATCCACGGTCGTGCCCTCGCCGAACACCTGCTCCACCAACGTGCCGGCGACCACGAGGTCGCCCACGACGGCGTACTCGAGGGCCGGGCCGACGGCGGCTCCGGTGTTGGACAGCAGTGTCCAGGGGGTCGTCGTCCAGGCCACGAGTGCGAGCCCCTCCAGGGAGTCCCGACCGAGGGCACCCCGCAGGGCGGCTGCGGCATCCCCCTCGTCGGTGAGCGGGAACCGGACGTAGGCCGACTCGTCCTCCACCTCGCGGTAGACATCGGGCTGACCGAGCTCGTGACTGCTGAGCGCCGTGCCACAGCGGGGACAGTACGGGACGACCTTGATGTCCTCGTACAGCAGGGACTGGTCCCACAGGCTCTTCAGGTTGGCCCAGACCGACTCGACGTACGAGCCGTCGAAGGTCCAGTAGGCGTCATCGATGTCGATCCAGTAGCCGATGCGTTCGGTGAGCGTCTTCCACTCGCCCACGTAGTTGCGGACCGATTCCTTGCACAGGCGGGTGAACTCGGCGATCCCCACCTCCTCCTCGATCTGCCGCTTGGCGGTGATCCCGAGCTGCTTCTCCACCTCCACCTCGACGGGCAGTCCGTGGGTGTCCCATCCGGCCTTGCGGGGGACGGCGTAGCCGCGCATGGTGCGGTACCGGCAGAACAGGTCCTTGTAGACCCGGGCCCACACGTGATGCAGGCCCGGTCGGCCGTTGGCCGTGGGCGGCCCTTCGTAGAAGACCCACGGCTCGGCTCCGGACCGCAGTTCGACGGACCGCTCGAAGACCCGGTGCGCGGTCCAGCGGGCCAGCTCCTCCTCCTCGAGGGAGATGAAATCGGCATCGGCGGGGACCGGGCGGAACACGGGGCGCTTCCTCTTCACGTTGGGACGGCAACTTCGCCGGGAGACGGCAACTTGGCTGGGGGACGACGTGCCCCGGGGTCGCACGGCGGGTTCGTGGCCGTCGCTCGTCGGGGTGCGGTCCAGATACTACGGGTGCCCGGCGTCGACCCGGGACCCCGTGTCCGGTCCGGTCCATCGGCGAGACTGGGTCGATGTTCGCACCGTTCGCACTCGAGGGCAGCCACGTCCGCCTGGAGCCCCTCCGTACCGACCACGTCGCCGACCTGCTCGCAGCGGCCACCGGTGACCGCTCCCGGTTCGACTACACCCCGGTTCCCGACGACCACCGGTCGATGGTCGACTACGTGTCCCGGGCCCTGGCCCACGCCGCCGACGGTGACCAGGTCCCCTTCGCCACCGTCGCACTCGCCGAAGGACGGGTCGTGGGCGCCACCCGGTTCTACGACCTGGAGCCGTGGGACTGGGACGGGATCGCCCCCGGAGCCGAGCCGGTGCCCCGTGTCGGTGAGGTCGACCGGGCCAGCATCGGGCACACCTGGCTCGACCCGGCCGTGCACCGCACTCCGGTCAACACCGAGGCGAAGTTGCTCATGATGGACCACGCCTTCGACGTCTGGGGTGCCCGGGCCGTCCGGCTCCAGACCGATGCCCGCAACCAGCGCTCCCGAGCCGCGATCGCCCGGCTCGGCTGTTCGTTGGACGGCGTGCTGAGGGTGGACCGCCCGGCGTCCGACGGCTCGGTCCGGGACTCGGCCGTGTTCTCCATGCTGGCCGACGAGTGGCCCGCCGCACGGGCACGCCTCCTGGCACGATCGTCGGAGCGGAACCCGACGGCCTGAACAGCACGCGGCCCGCGCCGCGTACGATGAGTCGCATGCCGGAGCACCCACCTCCCTCCCCTGACGCGCCCCGACCCGACACCGCCACCCGACCGCACTCGTCGGACACGGTGATCCTCGTCGTGGTCTGCCTGGCCCAGTTCATGGTCGTCCTCGACGTGTCGATCGTGAACGTGGCCCTGCCCGCCATCCAGTCGAGTCTGCACTTCCGGCCGGTCAACCTCCAGTGGATCGTCACCGCCTACGCGCTCACCTTCGGCGGGCTGCTGCTGCTCGGTGGGCGTCTCGCCGACCTCTACGGCCGTCGCCGCATCTTCCTCGTGGGCCTCGGGGTCTTCACCGCCGCCAGCCTGCTCGGGGGGTTCGCCACCGACCAGGCGACGCTGATCGCCGCCCGCTCCCTCCAGGGGGTGGGCGCGGCCATTCTCTCGCCGGCCACACTGACCATCCTGACCGTGACCTTCCGGGACCAGCGGGCCCGGGCCAAGGCCTTCGGGGTCTGGAGCGCGGTGGCTGCCGGCGGCGGTGCGGCAGGCGCCCTCTTCGGCGGGATCCTCACCCAGTACCTGTCGTGGCGGTGGATCCTCTTCGTCAACGTGCCCATCGGGATCGCCCTGTTCGCCGTGGCCCGCCTGCGCCTCCACGAGTCCCGGGCGGAGGGGCCACGCCGGCAACTCGACGTGGCCGGAGGGGCGACCGTCACCGGTGCCCTGTTCCTGCTGGTCTACGCGATCTCCCACACCGACGTGGTGCCGTGGACCGCCACCTCGACCCTCCTCGTGCTGGCGGCCGCCCTCGTCCTGCTCCTCGCGTTCGTCGCCATCGAGGCGCGCGCCGCGTCCCATCCGCTGGTGCCACTTCGCCTGTTCCGGGTCCGCTCGGTGGTCGGGGCCAACCTGGTCATGTTCTGCTTCGGTGTCGGCATGTTCGCCATGTGGTTCTTCCTCTCCCTCTACCTGCAGCAGGTGCTGGGCTACAGCCCCGTCGTCACCGGGCTCACCTTCCTCCCCCAGACGGCTGCGATCGCCATAGGTGCCACCCTCAGCGGGCGCATCGCACCGAAGCTGGGGCCGCGCAACGTGCTGATGGCCGGAGCCGTCCTGGGCGCCGGAGGACTGTTCTGGCTGTCGTTCATCAAGGCCGGGGACACCTATCTGTCCGGAGCCTGCGGGGGAGGCATCCTCGCCACGTTCGGCATGGGTCTGGCCTTCACCCCGATCGCCCTGTTGGCCACGGGCGGGGTTCCCCCACAGGACGCCGGCCTGGCCTCGGGTCTGGTCAACTGCAGTCGCCAGATCGGTGCGTCGGTGGGCCTCGCCGCCCTGACCACGCTGGCCGCCTCGCGGACGGCCTCCCTACTGGTCGCCGCGGGCCATCACGAGAGCGCCGGTAGCGGTGTCGTCAAGGTCGCCATGACCGAGGGCTACGCCCGGGCATTCCTGATCGCCTCGGTCGTGGTGTTGCTGGGCGGCGCACTCGGCCTGGTCATCCCACCGCCCCGGGCGGCATCGCCGGGGTGGTCGGGTGACGATGCCGATCAGGCGTCGGCACCGGTACTGGTCGACTGAACCCTGCTGTCTGCCTGGTCGGCTGCGTCTGCCTGGTCGGCTGCGTCTGCCTGGTCGGCTGCGTCTGCCTGGTCGGCTGCGTCTGCCTGATCCTGACCGTGGGCGGATGCACGCCGGAATGATCGTGGCCAGAGGTGGCGGCCCACGACGCAGTCGAGCTCAGCCGCGAACGCGGTGATCACCGTGCCGATCCCGATCCACCACAGCAGCACGATGAAGGTGGCGAACGTGCCGTAGAGCGTCCGGTAGTGCCGCAGCTCGTGGGTGACCAGCTGGGCGTCGACGAACTGCAGGACCGTCCATCCGACCCCGGCCACCACGGCCCCCCGCCAGAACCCGCGGGAGCCCTCGGGACGGGGCACCAGGATGGCGAATCCGGCCCAGAACATGGCGATGTTGATCAGCAGTGAGCCGGCCAGTCCCACCAGCGACGACGCCGCTCCCAACCCGCCGAAGCTGCCGATGCCGGCGATCGCCCCGCCGGCGATGAACCCGACACCGAGGACGAGGAGGAAGCCGACGGCACGGGGTAGCCAGCGTCCGAACGTCGGCAACCGGTCGCGTGGAATCTTCCACACCGTGGCCATCAGGACCTGGGCGCTCCGGCTGAGGCGCAGACAGCCGTAGACGAGCCACAGCGCCAGCACGATCAGGAGGGCGGTATTGCGCCCGGTCAGTCCGGTGATGTTGTGTCGGAGTTCGTCACCCACGTCGGGGAATTGGCGCAGCGCCGCGTCGACGACGTCCTTCTGCGCGGACGGGTGGCCGAACAGGAGGATCTCCACCAGGGTGAGGAGCACCAGCAGGAGGGGGAAGACGGCGAGGAAGGCCGTGTAGGCCAGGAGGTTGGCCATCCGCCCGGCCCCGTCCTCGGTGTACTTGGCCACGGTGGCGGCCACCAGGGCGGTGACCCGATGGCGCTGTTGATAGGCATCGAGGCGGGCCAGGGTGTCCGTCGCCCGGCTCATCCCTCCACCAGACCGATCCGCCCGTGGCGCCGGAACTCGGCGAGCAACCCGTCGACGTCCTGCGGGGTGAGTGGGGCGTAGGCGAAGCCACCGGGTCCACCGGGGACCCGCCGGAAGCAGACGTCCGTCCCCCGCCACCAGCCGTCACGTCGCAGCGGCCCCTTGGTCACCTTGCCACTGGCGGTCTGGGGCAGGCCGGTGGTGATCCGCAGGAACGACGGCACCCATTTGGTCCCGAGGTCGTCCTGGTCGGCCAGGAACCGGGCGAACCCCTCGGTCTCGAACGTCCGCCCCGGCAGCAGTTCGAGGGCCGCCATCACCTGGTCCCCGGAACGGGGATCGGGTACCGGGTACACCGCCACGGTGGCGGCGTCGCCGTAGCGGACCAGGACCCGTTCGATCGGGCCGGCGGTGAGGTTCTCCGAGTCGACACGCATCCAGTCCCCACCTCGGCCGGCGAAGTAGAAGTACCCGGCCGCATCCCGGTAGGCCAGGTCCCCGGTCCAGTACCACCCGTTGCGGGTGCGCTCTGCGGTGGCTGCCGGATCGGCGTAGTAGCCCTCGAAGCGACCGGTACCGGAACGGTTGACGATCTCGCCGACGGCGGCCCCGCCGTTCACCAGCGACCCGGTCGCGTCGAACTCGGCCGGGGGACATTCCGCCATGGTCGCCGGGTCGACGACGATCACGTCCTCGGACGGCAGTCCGAGTGAACCGGTCGGCGTGCCCGGCACCCGGGCGATGGCCACCCCGCCCTCGCTGGAGCCGTACCCCTCGGTCAGCACGCACCCGAACCGGCGCTCGAACTCGGCGTGGTCGGCCACCGAGGCCTCGGTGCCGAAGCCGCGCTTCAGCGTGCAGGTGCGGTCGTCGTCGGACTCCGGGGTGGCCAGCACATAGGCCAGCGCCTTGCCCACGTAGGTGAAGGTGGTGGCGCCGTAGCGGCGCACGTCGGGCAGGAAGCCGGACGCGCTGAACCGGGCGGCCAGGGCCACGGTGGCACCGACCACGACACTCGGTCCCCACAGGACCATCAGGGCGTTGCCGTGGAACAGCGGCATGGTGCAGTAGGCGACGTCCGAGGCGTCGAATCCGTAGGCCGCAGCGGAGCGCTGGGCGATCGAGGCCAGCCGGCCCTGGGTGCACCGCACGGCCTTGGGGGCACCGGTGGTGCCCGACGTGAAGAGCAACAGGTAGAGGTCGTCGGCCGTCGGCCGGCACTCCGCCACCACCTCCGCCGCGGTCACCTGGGCGTGGTCGGCGACCCGCGCCCGGTAGTCCGTTCCGTCGACCCGCAGCACCCGCTCGTCCGGTACGCCGGTGTCGAGCCCCTCGAGCAGTGCCGCACCGCCGGCGTCGGTCACCAGCACCTGACAGTCGGTGCGTCGGATGTCGCCGGCGAGGGCCTCGCCCCGTCGGGTCGGATTGATACCGACGACCACGGCACCGCACAGGGCGGCGGCGGACAGCCAGAACAGGTACTCGGGCTCATTGCCCAGCAGTACCCCGAGGTGGGGACGTTCACCCACACCGAGCGCACCCAGCAGGCCGGCCCGGGCTGCGCCCTCGGCCATCGACTCCTCCCAGGTCCACCGTGCGTCACCGGAGACGATCGCCGTCGCGGTGTCCGTGGCCCGGGCCATCAGCAGATCGGCGACGCTCGGCGTCCCCTCGTCGAACCCGGTGCCGCTCACGTGCCCGTGACGACCAGGAGCTCCTGGACGGCGCGGCCGATGCGACCCTGCTCGTCCCACAGCGCCGACTCGGCCGCACCCACACCCGCCGGCCCGAACCGCGTCCGGGTGTCCAGGCAGACCCACTCCCCCACCGGCTGTCGGTGCAGCGACACGGTGAGATCGGGATTGACGAAGCTGTTGGTGGCGAACTCGAGTTCGGCCCCGATCCCGTTGCCGAAATCGGCGGCGGCCACGGCCCGTTGAGCCGGGGACGTGGTCTCGCCCGCCACGACCGGCACACGCAGCCGGAACCATGCCGTGGCCGGTCCGGGCCGGTCGAACCTGCCGGCGACGAACCGGATCTCCATGCCCTCGTTGTGAAATGCGCGCCACGACTCCCGGGTGGAGGGCACGGGAACCCCTGATTCCGGACCGGCGGGAGCGGGGTCCTCGGGAACCGTGGGGACCACCCGCTCACCTGACGGGTCGACCCGCATCCGCAAGGACCGGCCCCAGGTCACCTCGGTGCCGCCCTCGGTCACCACCGTGTCCACCACCTGGACCCGACGGCCGGGGCGCACGACCCGGCTCACCACCTCGAGTGGGGCGGTACCCACCGGCCGCACCAGCTCGAGGCTGGTCCGCACGAGCAGGAGTCCGTCGTCCTCCGGCACGGACCGTTCGACCGATCGGACCACGGCGGCTGCCACCGCTCCGCCGTGCAACGCCTCGGGCGACCAGGGACCCCGGGCCAACTCGGTCGGGACCAGCCGGGCACCGTCGGCCACGAACAGGCTGGGGGCGTCGGTGCCACCTGGCGGGTCTGCGACCATGGCCGGAACGCTACCGGTGGTCGGGTGCACCGGTCGCGCCTACCATCGACGCACCCGCGGCCCCGCATCCCGATGAGGGGTCCGTGGCCACCGGAACCGACCGACACCCACCACCGACACCCACCGAGGAGCACCATGGCACAGCGGACAGCAGAACTCGACATCAACGGCTCACCCGACGCCGTATGGAAGCTCGTCGGGGACTTCGGCGGGATCGCCGGATGGATGCCCGGGATGGAGTCCTGTCGGGTCGAGGGGGACAACCGCATCCTCGACACCATGGGCATGACCATCACCGAGAAGCTGGTGTCCAAGGACGACGCCGCCCGTGCACTCACCTACGGCATCGTCGACGGCGTGCCCGTCGAGTCGCACGAAGCCACGATCACCGTGACGGCGGCGGGCGACGGCAGCCACGTGACCTGGGTGGTGGATGCCACGCCGGACGAGATGGCCGACCTGATGCAGTCCGTCTACCAGCAGTCGCTCGAGGCACTGAAGAGCCACGTCGAAGGATGACCGGATCGGCGCCCGGTTCCGGGCAGCCGGACGGCCTACCTGCGGCTGCCTCCGGGAGCCACGTCTACCGGGTGGAGGCGGTCACCGCAGCGGGACCCGAGGTGGTCTGGCCACTCGTGGGCGAAGCCACCCGCTGGCGCGAGTGGTCGTTCCTGACCGGTGCGCGTCTCGAGCGTGACGGCGTCCCGGCGCCCGACGGTGTCGGCGCGGTCCGGCGGTTCACCCGCTACGGCGTGGGCTCCCGGGAAGAGGTCGTGGTCTGGGATCCGCCGCACCATCTGGCCTACCGGATCCTGAGCGGATTCCCTGTGCGGGACTACCGGGCCGACATCACACTCGAGCCCTCGGGATCCGGCACACGGATCGACTGGTCGGGCTCGTACGAACCCCGGTGGCCCGGGACGGGTCGCCTCCTCCACGCATTCCTGCCGGCGATGATGCGCCGCTTCGCTCGTGACGTCGCCCGCTACGCCGACGGCCTGGTCACCTGAGGCCGATGGTCACCTGACGGTGGTCCGGCCCGACAGCGACAGGCGGACCGTGGCCGCTGCCACCAGCCGTCTGTGCGTCGACGGACTCAGTCGCCCATGGCGGCCAGTCGGGCCGCCCGTGCACCGACCTCGGCCCGGGCCCGGTCGACATCGACCGTCAGGACCTCCCGGTCCGCCACCACCGGGACCCCGCCGACCCACACGTCGGTGACCAGCCGGCTCGACGCCGACCACACCAGGTGTTCGGTCAGCATGGTGTCGTCCAGGAGGGGGACGAACGCCGGGTCGTCGAGGGTCACCGCCATCATGTCGGCCTTCGACCCCGGGGCCAGGACTCCGAGATCGGGGCGCCCGAGGGCGGCGCCCCCACCCCTGGTGGCCAGGTCGAGTGCGACCGACGCGGGCAGGGCGGCCGCATCGTTCCCCCGGAGTCGGGCCAGCATGGCCGCCAGCCGCAGTTCCTCCCACAGGTCGAGATCGTTGTTCGACGCCGGTCCATCGGTGCCGAGCCCGACCCGCACGCCGCGGGCGAGGAGGTCGACCACCGGGGCGATGCCCGACGCCAGCTTTGCATTCGACTGCGGGCAGTGGGCCACCGCCACGTCGTGGTCGGCGTAGAGGTCCATGTCCGTCGACGAGAGCCAGATGCTGTGGGCGGCCAGGACACGACCGTCGAACACCCCCGCATCGGCGAGGACCTGTGGCACCGACCCACCGTGCTCGGCCACGAAGGCGTCGGCCTCGGTCGGCGTCTCGGCCAGGTGGAGATGGAACAGCGCGCCACGTTGGCGGGCGATGGCGGCGGTGGCCACGAGTCCGGGCAGGGGCACCGTGTAGGCGGCATGGGCGGCGAACCCGATCTCGAGTCGCCCGGCCTCGCCGTCGCGTCGGGCGTGGAACCGGTCGAACCGGTCGAGGCTCGCGTCCCACCATGCTCCGTCGGTGGCCGTACCGGGCAGGGCCACGACGCCGGGGGTCAGCAGCGCCCGCGAACCCGCGTCGATCACGGCGTCGGCGTTGGCGTCCTCATGGAAGTACATCTCACACGTGGTCGTCACCCCGAAGGCCAGGAGCTCGGCGGCGGCCAGCGTCATCCCCCAGTAGACGTCCTCGGGTTCCAGATGGGCCTCGCGCGGCCAGAGCACCTCGAACAACCACCGCAGGAGTGGCAGGTTCTCGCCCGTTCCCCGGAACAGGGTCATCGCCGAATGGCAGTGCGCGTTCACGAACCCCGGGAGCAGAGCGCCCTCCACGACGATCTCCCGGACTCCGTCCTCACCGGCCGACCGCAGCTCGGCCGGCGTCCCCACCCGGGTCACCGAGTCGCCGACCACCTCGACGGCGCCGGGCCGCAACACCGCCCGGTCCCCGGTGCACGGCACCACCGCATCAGCCACGTACCGGACCGCGCCGGTCGCCACCCGATCGTCCCCGGGAACCGTCGCATCGGTCACCGGGCCACCCTACGGCGCCGACACCGCCGTCGTCGGGAGGGGGCACGACCGGACGCCGTCCTCCGGCCCCCGACGGCCATGGCGGCCCGCAGCTGGACCGGTACCCGCCCGAACAGGGAGTTCACCTCTTTTTCACCCCCATCAGTAGCCGATCGACCACAGAGCGTCGTGTTGGTTGTGATCCCCTTACGAATGACTTATGTTGCTCGTGTAGCCACAACGAACGGTGGCCCAGAGGGGCAGTGCAGGGAAGGCGGAGTCCGGGCGGAGGTCCCGGTCCTGCACAGCGCAGCAACCTACTCTGGTGGAGGTAGGCGTAGGAGGAACGGACCATGATCGGGTCCTCACGGGTGGCGAAGACAACCGTCGAAGTCCTGCACCCGCGCGTCCTGGTGACCGGTGCGTCCCACTCGCCCAGGTGTGGCGCATGACCAACGCGATGAAGCGCAACCCTCGTGGTGGGAGCGCTCCCCGGGTCGTGCTCTACGCCCTCGGCGTCCTGGTCGCCATCATGGCCGCCGTGCTGGTGAAGACGACCGCTATCGACAACAGCGGACTGTCCAAGGCGGTCAATCTCACCAGCTACAGCCCGCTCACCGTCGCTCCCGTCGCCAACCAGGTGGCCAACAGCGGTGTGCCGGTCGTGCCGGTCGCCATGACCGCGACCGATACACAGACCTCGCCCTTCCCGGTCATCACCTGGACGGCCGGCGGGCTGCCGCCCGGCCTCAGCATCTCCCGCACCTCGGGCCTGATCACCGGAACCCCCACCTTGTCCGGCACCTACAACGTGGTCGTGTCGGCCAGGGACAACTCGCATCCGCCAACCTTCGGCACCGTTCGCTTCAATTGGACCGTGAACGACATGGCCCCGGTCGTCACCCAGGTCGTCCCGGTCCAGAGCCAGGGCGTGGGCGGCATCCGAGTCGTCATCACCGGCCGGAATTTCGCCGACGCCTCCTCCGTCAAGTTCGGCTCCGTCGACGCGGGCAACATCATCGTCAGCCGCCACGGGAACCGCATCGTCACCTTCGCCCCGCCCGAGACGGCCGGCACTGTGGACGTGACGGTGACCGGTACCGGTGGGACCAGTGCCGCGGTCCCGGCTGATCAGTTCACCTACCTCGCCCCCGAGATCACCGTCGTCTCGACGCCGAGCGGCTCGGTCGCCGGCGGCACCCGGGTCCGGATCTCCGGCTCGGGCCTGGGCGGTGCCACCTCGGTCACCTTCGGTGGTGTCGCCAGCCCCGCCTTCAGCGTCCGGCACAAGGGCACGTTGCTGACGGCCGTCGCCCCGGCTGGCAGCCTCGGCACGGTCACCATCTCGGTGACCACTCCGGGCGGGACCGCCGAGTCCAGCGGCCACAACGGCTTCACCTACGTGGTCGTCGTCCCGCAGGCGTCGTCGCACCACAAGAAGTAACCCGCCGGGCGTTCCCGTCCCCGGGAGCCCTTCCTCAGGCGGTGGCCGGCGGTGGCCAGGTGCAACGGGCCACCCGCTCGGGCCGCACCGCCCCCGACTCCACGAACCAACGGGCCGCCCGCTCGAGAGCCTCCGCCGGCGGCCGCGACATGTAGCCCAGTTCGGACCGGGCCCGCCCGTCGTCAAAGGACATGTGGGTGGTCGACATCTTCGCCCCCTCGAGCGGCACGGACGGCTCACGGTGCAACAGCCGTCCCTCCACGAAGTCCGAGACGTGCCCGGCGGCCAGGGCCAGACTGCTCGGGAACTGCCGTGTCGGAGCCGGTAGACCGGTGACGGCGGCCAGGGTGCCGAGCACGTCGCGTAGCAACAGGTTGGCACCGCCCAGGATGTAACTGCGTCCCTGGCGACCCCGTTCGGCCGCCAACACGTGTCCGTTCGCCACGTCCTCGACGTCGACGATGTTGAGGGTGGTGTCGACGTAGCCGGGGATGCGGCCGTTGAGGAACTCGAGCACCGTGCGGCCGGTGGGGGTCGGTCCGAGGTCCCGGGGCCCGACGGGTGTCGTCGGCTGGACCAGCACCACGGGAAGTCCCTCGGCACCCGCTCGGAGCACTTCGTGCTCGGCCACGTACTTGGACTGCTTGTAGAGGCCGAACAGGTGGTCGACGTGGGCGAAGGAGCGCTCGTCGACCGGGTCCGACGCGGTGGCACCACGCAGCCCGAGCGTCCCCACCGTCGAGGTGTAGACGAGACGTTCACACCCGTGGGCGCGGACCGCGTCCAGCACGTGACGCGTGCCGGTCACATTGATGTCGTAGAACGCTGCGGGGTCCGGGGCCCAGAACCGGTAGAGGGCCGCCACGTGGAAGACCAGCGCGCAACCCGACACCGCCGAGTCGACCGCCGACGCGTCCCGCAGATCGCCCTCGACCACCTCGACGTCGAGGCCCTCCAGATTGGACGTGTCGCCACCGGGCTCGACCAGTGCGACGACGTCGGCGCCCCGGTCCAGGACCTGGCGCACGACCGAGGATCCGACGAACCCGGCGCCACCGGTCACCAGCACCCGGTCGCCAGGACCGGGGCCGCTCCCCGCGCTCACGCCCGGCGGGCGGCGGCCGCCCGTTCGGTGCGGCGCCGATCGCGGCGAAGTGTGTTGCGGGCCATGGTCGAGCCCACCTCGAGGAGCAGCCCGGCATTGCGGGTGGCGTCCGCCAGCACGTCGTCCAGTGCGTGCACGAAGGCGTCGATCTCCTCGTCGCCGATGATGAGTGGCGGCAACAGCTTGATGATGTTGACGTTGTCCGCCGCCACCTGGGTGAGGATCCGGTGGCGATGGAAGAGCGGGACCACGATGAGTTGCGAGAACAGTCCCTTGCGGGCCAGCTCCATCATCCGGAAACGGGCCCTCCCGCCGCGTGACGAAGGAGGCCCGAACACCAGGCCGATCATCAGGCCCATGCCCCGCACCTCGTGGAGGAGCTCGTACTTGTCGACCAGAGGGGCGAGAGCGGCCATCAGCTGGTCGCCCCGTTGACCGGCCCGGGCCACGATGTCCTCGTCCTCCATCACCTGCAAGGTGGCGAGACCGGCGACCATGGCCAGCTGGTTGCGCGAGAAGGTCGACGAGTGGACCACGGCGCGTTCCATCGAGCTGTAGACGGCGTCGAACACCGCCCCGGTGGTGAGCACCGCGCCCACCGGCACGTACCCGCCGGACAGCGCCTTGGACAGGGTGATGATGTCCGGCTCGAGGCCCCAGTGCTGATGACAGAAGAACCGCCCGGTCCGTCCCATGCCGGTCTGGACCTCGTCGATCACGAGCAGCGTGCCGAATCGGCGGCACAGGGCCTGCACCTTGCGCCAGTAGGCCTCGCCCGCCATGTAGACGCCCTTGCCCTGGATCGGCTCGATCACGAGGGCGGCGACGTCGCCGCTCCTGAGCTTGGCCTCCAGGGCCCCGATGTCCCCGAAGGGCACCGGCTCACACCCGGGGAGGAGCGTGCCGAACCCCATCCGGAACTCCTTGCCACCGTTGAGCGAGAGCGCCCCGTTGGTCAGGCCGTGGAAGGCGTGGTCGCAGTAGAGGATCCGGTCACGTCCGGTGGCGCACCGGGCGAACTTGATCGCTGTCTCCACCGTCTCCGCGCCCGAATTGGTGAAGAACGTGCGCTGGATGCCGGCGTGGGCCCGGTCGACCAATTGCTGGGCCAGCAGTCCCGGCAGCAGGGCGCAGTCGAGTTGGGCCAGATTCGGCAGGTCGGCGTCGAGTGCCTGGTGCAGCGCATCCTTCACCACCGGGTGGCTACGTCCGAGGGCGAAGACGCCGAAGCCGGACAGGAAGTCCAATGTCCGTCCACCCTGGTCATCGATGAGGTAGGCGCCCTCACCGCGGACGTAGGTACGGTCGAATCCCAGCGTGGTGAGTACCTTGGCCAACTGCGGATTGAGGTAGCGCTCGTGCAGCTCGTAGGCCTCGCCCCGGTGGGCGGCCAACAGTTCGGCGAGGTCGAATGGCACGGTCGGTCTCCGGTCGGGTCGGCTCCAGTGCGCCGAGACGCGCGCGCCGCGGCAGCCGTCTCACAGTACCGGTGGGCCACCGGTGGAGGCGAAGTGGGCCGACGGCGACGCCTGCGGCCGGTGTCCCGATCGGTGCCATTCGGCAGGCGGCATCGAGGACGTCCCTGTTAGGGTCGTGTCGACATCCGGCAGCCCGGCACCTCCGTGGTGCGGCGGCACCGGTCGACCCACTGTGGAGGTGGCACATGGCGCTCGGACCCGTCGAAGTCCTGGTGTTCAGTTTTCCCGGCAACCAGTTCAACGGGGAGATCATCCCCGAGCTCGAGCGGCTCACGGCCAGTGGCACCATCACGGTGATCGACGGGGTCTTCGTGACCCGTGACGCCGCCGGCGACGTCACCTTCGTGGAGTTCGACCAGCTCGATGCCGGTAACGACGCAGCCCGACTGGCCGGCGTGCTGGACCAGCTCGAGTCGCTGATCTCCGACGAGGACATCCTCGAGTTGGCCGACGGCCTCGCCCCGGGCGACTCGGAGGCCATCCTGGTCTTCGAGCACACCTGGGCCAAGCCGTTCCGCGATGCGATCCTCGGGTCCGGCGGCGTACTCACCGGCGAGATGCGTCTCCCCGGCCTGGCCGTCGAGGAACTGCTCGACGAGCTCGCTGCGCTCGACTGAACCGACCGAACCACACCCGACCGAACCACACCCGACCGAACCCGACCGAACTACAGGAGGCACACACGATGATGCGTCGCATGGGACGTCCCGGACTCGTGGGCACGATGGCCCGCACCGCAGTGATCGCCGGCACGGCTACCGCCGTGGCCGGTGGAGTCCGCAACCATCAGCAGCAGAAGGCCGAACAGGCCCAGGCGGCACCCGCCGCGGCTCCCGCGCCACCGCCACCGCCGGCCGCTCCGGCCGCTCCGGCCGCCGCTCCCGAGAACGACGTCACCGGCGACCTCCAGAAGCTCGTGGAGATGAAGACGTCCGGCCTGCTCACCGACGACGAGTTCGCCGCGGCCAAGGCCAAGCTGCTCGGCTGACCGGAACGACCGGAACGACCGGAACCGCACCGTGCGGTGCCGGTCCGATGGCGACTGCGGTACCGACGACGCCCCGGGTGCTCCCCGGGGCGTCGCACTGCCCGTAGTCGTGCCGCTCGATACCTGCGGCCGGGCAGCGCCTTCAGCCGCTTGCCGGCGACCCGCCGAACCCGGTGGCGAGGAGCCGGAAGGCCCGGTCCACCTCAGCCACCAGATCACCCTCGTCGTCACGTGCCCAGCAGGCGAACGCGGCCATGGCCGCACCCAGGGCAGCCCGGGCAACGGTCT
>Ga0302279_10003382_pt1 | contig 19967 bp, 14 predicted proteins | sample III_Bog_N3_3_FD_194541 | JGI IMG/M metagenome (GOLD analysis project Ga0302279, IMG submission 194541) | Peat permafrost microbial communities from Stordalen Mire near Abisko, Sweden - III_Bog_N3_3 | ecosystem: Environmental > Terrestrial > Soil > Wetlands > Peat | place: Sweden: Abisko...
CCGCTGTGGGAGACGTTCGACGGTGCCGAACGAAGCGGAGGGGAGCGCCGCGCAAGAGCTTGGGAGCGCGGGAAGTACGCGAGAAGCCCTCGTCCTCGACCGCGAGAGCGTCTATAAGGCACTCTGACTATTTTGGAGCCCGGTCGCGTCCTCGCGAGCGAACGGGCGTGGCGCGTACCTGGATAGGGTTTCCCATGACCGAGACCACGCCGTCGAACGAAGAGACGCAAACCACCGCCGCGGCCGACCCGGTCCAGCCGACGCCGACTGCATCGTCGGGCGACGCACCGGCCGAAGCGGCTGCCCCCAAGGAGGCCAGCGCCCGCGCTCCGTCGACCGCGCCTCCGGCACCGACCCCCCCGGCACCGACGCCCGCCGCATCGGCACCGGCGGCTGCCCCGGCTGACCCGCTCACCGAGGTGCGCGCCGAGGCGGCACGGCTCAAGGAGCAGTGGATGCGCACGGCCGCAGACTTCGACAACTTCCGCAAACGCGCGCGCCGCGACGTCGAGGACTCGCGCCGAACCGGCCGCGAAGAGCTGCTGAAGGACCTCCTCCCCGTCTTCGACAACCTCGAGCGAGCCATCCAGAGCGCGCAGCGAGCGACCGAGATCAAGCCCGTGGCCGAAGGGCTTGCCATGGTCGTGAAGCAGTTCGTCGACGTCGTCGCGCGCTCGGGGATCACGAAGGTCGCGACCGTTGGCGGCATGTTCGATCCGGCGATTCACGAGGCGATCCAGCAGGTGGAGACGGACGATCATCCGCCGGGGACCGTCGTCTCTGAGGTGCAGCCGGGCTACATGAACGGCGAGCGCCTCGTCCGCGCGGCGATGGTCGTGGTCGCCAAACCGCGAACCGGCGAGCCGCAACCCAGCTGAGCTTCGCGGGTGGCACGTGGGCGGACAGCTCAAGCGCCTTGCCAGGCAAGCGCGGGTCGCACATACAGGGGTAGTCAGCCGTAGGCAACGCGCCGACTGGTGTTCACAGGTACGGATTAACATGGCTACAATGGGGGTCCCATGCAGAAGGTCATAGGAATCGACCTGGGCACCACGAACTCGTGTGTCGCCGTCGTCGAGACGAACCCCGGCTCCGACCGCATCGACGTCCGCATCATCCCGAACTCGGAGGGGGCGCGCACGACACCGTCGATCGTCGGCTTTCCGGCGTCGGGAGAGCGGCTCGTCGGCCAGGCTGCCAAGCGGCAAGCCGTGACCAATCCGCAAAATACGGTGTACGCGGTGAAGCGCCTGATGGGCCGGAAGCTCTCCTCCCCGGAAGCCCAGCTCCAGAAGAGGTTGGCCCCCTACACGATCGTCGAAGCGACGAACGGTGACGCATGGGTCAACGCCGGCGGGCGCGACATGTCTCCGCCCGAGGTGAGCGCGCTCATCCTGGCACGCATGAAGGAAGTGGCCGAGGCCTACCTGGGCGAGGAGGTCACCGAGGCGGTGGTCACCGTCCCCGCGTACTTCGACGACGCGCAGCGGCAGGCGACGAAAGACGCCGGCAAGATCGCTGGGTTGGACGTCAAGCGCATCATCAACGAGCCGACGGCAGCCGCGCTCGCGTATGGCCTCGACAAGAAGCGCAGCGAGCGTATCGCGGTCTACGACCTTGGCGGAGGAACGTTCGACGTCTCGGTCCTCGAGATCGCCGACGGCGTTTTCAGCGTCAAGTCGACCAACGGCGACACGCACCTTGGCGGCGAAGACTTCGACCAGCGCATCGTCGACAGCATGGCCGACGCATTCTTGAAGGAGAACGGCGTCGAGCTCCGGAAGGACCGCATGGCCCTCCAGCGGCTCAAGGAAGCCGCCGAGAAGGCGAAGCACGAGCTGTCGTCGTCGCTCGAGACGGAGATCAACCTCCCGTTCATCGCGACGAACACCAAAGGCGAGCCCCTCCACGTCGTGAAGACGATGAAGCGGGTCGAGCTGGAGCTTCTCGTGCAAGATCTCGTCGATCGCACGATCGAGCCCTGCAAGAAGGCGCTCGAGGACGCGGGGTTCACGCCGGCCGACATCCACAACGTGGTGCTCGTCGGAGGCATGACGCGTATGCCGGCCGTTCAGGCGGCCGTGAAGCAGTACTTCGGCAAAGACCCGCACAAGGGGGTCAGCCCCGACGAGGTCGTCGCCGCCGGCGCCGCGCTCCAGGGGGCTGCGCTGACGGGCGAGTCGAATGTCGAGGTGCTCCTGCTCGACGTGACGCCGCTGTCGCTCGGCGTGGAAACGGGCGGCGGCGTGTTCACGGCGCTCATCGCGCGCAACACGACCATCCCGACGGCGCGAAGCGAGGTCTTCACGACGAGCGTCGATAACCAGCCGTTCGTGCCGATTCACGTGCTCCAAGGCGAGCGCAAGATGGCCGCCGACAACCGGAGCCTCGCGAGGTTCGAGCTGACGGGCATCCCGCCGGCGCCGCGCGGCGTGCCGAAGATTCAGGTGACGTTCCAGCTCGACGCGAACGGCGTCGTCAACATCGAAGCGAAGGACCTCGGCACCGGCCGGGCCCACGCGATGACGGTGACGCCGACGAGCGGCCTGTCGATGGAAGAGGTCGGAAAGCTCGTCACAGAGGGCGAAGCCCACAAGGCGGGCGACGAACAGCGCCGCGAGCTGGCCGACCTTCGCAACTCCGCGGAAACGCTCCTCTACACGACGGAGCAGGCCTTCGAAGGATACGCGGACCTCGTCGAAGAGGAGACACTCGACCGCGCGAAGAAGTGCGCGGCGAGCCTCCGCGAGAAGCTTACGAGCCAGGCCCCCCTCGAAGAGGTTCGCTCGGCGTACCAGAAGCTCGAAGGGATGACCTTCGCGATCGCCGAGGCGCTGTACGCGGATCCGGCAGCCGACGCCCCGCCGGCCTGAAACAGCATCGGCTCGCTTCGTAGCCATCCGGTGAGCCGGCGTCTACGAAGCGATTCGACGCTGTTTGATCATTTGGGCGGGCGGCTCAATCCAGCGTGTCGTCGCCCATGGCCAGGGAGGAATCGGGCGGGGCGATGTGGGACGAGGGGCCGGTGCCTACCTTGGGCTCGGGGGCCATCAGCTTTCGAACGAGGTCGGCTCGGTTGGAGACGCCTAGCTTCAGGTAGAGCCGACGCACGTAGGTTCGCACGGTGTTCTCGCTCAAGCCGGCGATCGCAGCCACGTTGACGCCGCTGTAGCCCGCGACGAGCAAGCGCGCGATCTCGCGCTCGCGACGCGACAGCGTATCCATCGCAGTCGCCTGCTCACCGAGCGGCTCGATACGCACGACGCACACGCGCGCCTGCGCAAACACGGGATCGTCGTCGATCTTGGAGACCGCCGTGACCGACCCGTTCGGTAGCCGCGGCGGGGTCGGAAGCGCCTCGCCGCGCGCGCGAGACGACAGGAGCCGCTCCGCCGCGTTGACGAGCGCGTCCTCGATCGGCTCGACGTCTTGCGCCCAGTCGATCCCGCGCTCCCGGTCGGCCGCCCAGATGACCCGCTTTGCGTCGCGGTCGATGACGTAGAGCGCGCCGCTCGCCGTCCCCAGCGCGCGCAAGCACGAGGCCTCACGCGCAAGCTCGTCGTACGCCATCTGCGCGCGGGCGCCGGCCATGATGAACGACGCGAGGCCATCGAGCGTCGCCACGTCCTCGTCTGTGAAGGGACCGTCGCCCGTGCTGCGCTCGAGCCCCGAGACCCCGAAGAGCACGCCGCCTTCGTGCAGAAACACGAGCAAGACCGTCGCGATGGCCGCCTCGGCGCGGTTCTCCGCGAAGTACGGCACGCTCTGCCACTCGTCGCCGGGATACAGCTCCGTCGCCAGGTAGGCCCGTCGCGTCGTCGCGCAGACATCGCTCGGGCTGAACCCGAACGCATCGGCGAGCCCCACGTCCGCTCCGAGCGCGATCCCGACGCGGGTGTCGCCGACGACGCGCGTCGCGTCCCCTACGGCGCGCCCCTCGCCACGTCCGAGGAAGCAAAAGCCCGCGGTCGACGGTACGAGGCTACGCATCGCGTCGACGACGCGTCTGCGAAAGCTCGCTCGCGACCCGTGCTGCACGACTTGCAGCTCTGCGTCGCGGAGCTTCGCTTCGTGCGAGATTGACCCCACATCCACAGCTATACTCCCCTCATGGGCGACTTTTCCACCGCGAAGGCGAAGGGCTTCGAGCACGGCGCCGGCATGACCATGAGTGACTCGGAGGGGAGCGCCGGTAACCCGCGGAGCGAGCGCGAGAACGCGTTCGTCTTCGACTGGAACGAGGTGAACCGTAAGGGGCGCCTAACCCCGAAGAACGTTACGTTTTTCGACGAGACGCTGCGCGACGGGCTGCAGAACCCCTCGGTCAAGGACCCTTCGATCGGCGAGAAGCTCGAGATCCTCCACCTGATGAACGACCTCGGGATTCACGAGGCGGACCTCGGGCTGCCCGGGAGCAGCAAGCGGGCGTTCGACGACGTTCTGCGCCTCTGCGAGGAGGTCCGCGACTGCCGGATGAAGATTCGCGTCGCCTGCGCCGGGCGCACGGTGACGTCCGACATCACGCCGATGATCGAGATCGCGCAGAAGAGCGGCGTTCCGGTCGAGGTGTACGCGTTCATCGGCTCGAGCCCGATCCGTCAGTACGTCGAGGAGTGGGACCTGCCGCTCATCGCCAAGCGGAGCGCGGAAGCGGTCGACGTCGCCGTGAAGGCAGGGCTGTCGGTCGCGTACGTCACCGAGGACACGACCCGGTCGCGCCCCGAGGTGCTGACGACGCTCTTCAAGGCCGCCATCGATCACGGGGCGTCGCGCCTCTGCCTCTCGGACACCGTCGGGCATGCGACGCCCGATGGCGTGCGTAACCTCATTCAGTTCACCAAGAGCGTCGTGGCGGGGACCGGCGTGAAGAATATCGGCCTCGACTGGCACGGTCACAACGACCGCGGGCTCGCGCTCGAGAATGCGCTGTGGGCGCTCGAGTTCGGCGCCGACCGCGTGCACGCGACCGCGCTCGGCATCGGCGAGCGGGTGGGCAACGCGCAGATGGAGCTCATCCTGCTCAACATGAAGCTCCTCGGGCAGCTCGAGGACCAGGACCTCTCGAAGCTCCTCGAGTACTGCGAGACGGTCGCAAAGGCGGTCGGCTGGACGGTGCCGCTCAACTACCCTCTCGTGGGGCGCGACGCGTTTCGCACGGCGACGGGGGTGCACGCGGCTGCGATCATCAAGGCGATGCCGAAGGGGGACACGTGGCTGGCCGACCGCATCTACAGCGGCGTCCCCGCGGGCATGTTCGGGAGGCGTCAGGAGATCTGCATCGGGTTCATGAGCGGCGCGTCGAACGTCAACTACTGGCTGAACGAGCGGGGCATCGCGAGCGACGAGCTGCTCGTGCGCGAGATCCTTCAGGTCGCAAAGGGGCAGAGCTCAATCATGACGGACGAGGAAGTGTTGGCCGTGGTCGCGCGGGTGCGCTCGTGACGGCGGCCGTTCGGGCGAAGCGAGCTGGCGACGAAAGGCCGCGCACGCTCGCGATCGACATCGGCGGGACGGGGCTCAAGGTTCTCGTGCTGGACGCCGCCGGCAAGGAGCTGACGTCTCGGGTGCGGGTACCGACTCCGAGACCGGCGACCCCCAAGGCCGTCTTCCGCGCGCTCGAATCGATTCTCCCCGAGGGTGGCACGTTCGAACGCGTCTCCTGCGGATTCCCCGGCGTCGTCGTCGACGGCGTCACGCGGACCGCGCCGAACCTCGATCCTAGCTGGTCCGGATTCGACCTCGCCCACGAGCTCGCGGAGCTCACGAAGCGCCCGGCGCGGGCCATCAACGACGCCGGCGTCCAGGGGTACGGCGTCGTGAACGGGCACGGAGTCGAGATGCTCCTGACGCTGGGTACGGGCATGGGCTGCGCCCTGTTCGTGGACGGCGTCTACGTTCCAAACTTGGAGCTCGCCCATCATCCGTTCCGGCGCGGCAAGACGTACGAGGAGTACGTCGGCGCGGCGGCGCTGGAGAAGGTCGGCAGGAAGAAGTGGAACCAGCGCGTGGCGAAGGTGCTCGCCCAGGTGGAGCCGATCTGGAACCCGCGTCACATCTATCTCGGGGGGGGCAACTCGAAGCATCTCACCATCGAGCTGCCAGCGAACGTCACCATCACTCCGAACCTCGCGGGGTTGCTCGGCGGCATCGCTCTCTGGGGCGCGCACGAGCGGGCTGCCCATCGCCATCGCCATCCCGTCGTCCTGTCACCGACGCCACGCGCAGCGCATCAGGGCGCGTCGCCCAAGGCTCGTCGATAGCGGTCGCGGCGCACGCCGTCGCGGAGGATGTCGTACGCCTCCTCGATGGCGCTCGTGATCGCGCGAACGTCGTCCTCGAGGTCCGCGATGTCGGGGGTGAGAATGCGGGACGGCTCGAAGCCTCGTCGTAGCTCGAGGTACGCGCGGCGCACCTCGTAACCCGTAGCGTCGCGCGAGATGCCGAGGAGCGTGAAGTAGTCCGCTTCGCAGACGAGCTCGTAGCGCGCGCGCACTCGCTCGCGAACGGCCGTGACGTCCAGGGCGTCGGTACCCGGGTCCGGCGAGCCGGTAGCCTGCTCGGCGCGAGGCGCGCGGGACGCGGTGTCGGGCGGGGCCACGACGATGACGCCAAGGAGCGAAAGCGCGTACAGGACGGGCAGCATGGCCGAGCCACTCGCTCGCTCTGCGATCTCGCTCAACGTGGTACCTCGGGCGGCATCGACGAGCGAGCGCTCGTGCGCGTCGAGAGCGCATTCCGCGAGCAGCGCGGAAGGCCCCTCCGTCACGATGGCGTTTGGCCCGCCGAGTCGCCGGAGCGCCTCCTCCGGCGCGAACACGCGCCTTATGACCTCGACGAGCACCTCGGCACCGCTGGAGCCACCGAAGACGCTGGGCTCCTGGCGTAGACGCCCGGGCGCCTCGGCTTCCACGCGCGACGTACCGCGCGACACGAGGAGCGTGCGACCGAGGACCCATTCGGCGTGGGCGCGCAGCGTCGGCCACAGTTGATCCTGGCGGAGCAGACCATGCCCGATGAGCGCTGCCCCCGCGTGTCTCCCGAAGGGGGGAACCTTCCCGATGAGGTCCTTCACCTGCTCACGACGGAGATCGCCGCGCACCGTCAGGAACACGAGCAGCGTCTCGTCCTCGGCGCTCGACGCCGCCGCGACGATGTCTCCATCGCGCAGCACGATGCGCCGCAGCCCCTCCGGGGACTCGATGCTCACGCAGCCTCCTGCCCGCGCGGCGATCCCTTCGGCGAGCCGACGAGGCACGTCCTCGGGGCCGACGAGCGTCGCCGGCGGCGGCGCCGGCGCGGGTCGCTGCGACACGGCGTCGACGCGCCCTTCGGCCTCGCGCGAGGGGATCTGCGCCGATGGCTCGGGGAAGCGCGATGGGATTTCCGACGCGAGCATCGGCGGCGCGGCCATCGTGGGGGCCATGCCGAACGAGTGCTTGAGAGACGGAGGAGCGGGCAACGGCGTGAGCATGCGTCCTGCCGATGTGCGCAGAGACATACTCGGGACGGGCTCCTCCTCCTGCACGATGTTCATCCGAGAGGGGGGCACTGGAGGCGCCTCGGACTGGCTCTCGTCTTCGTCGTCGTCCTCGATGGGCTCATCGAGCGCGGCGAGCAGCGCCGCTGGCAGCACCGCTTCGATCTCTTCCTCGGGGGTCGGCAGCCCCTCGTGGGTCATCAGGGAGCCCGCGCGCCGATCGGCCTCCGCCATCAAGGCTTCCAGCTCCGGGCTGAGCGCCGTCTGAAAGCTGATCGACGCGCCCGACGAGCGCGCTCCATGGGAGAGGTCCGGCTGCGACCCGGGGATCGGCGGCACCTGAGACGACTGATGCGAGGAGGGGCCCCCGAGCGGCGGACCGCTCGACGACCGAGCCGTCCGCGGCTCCCCCGCGCTCTGCGGCCAGGGGCGCACCGACGCAGGCGTGCCCGTGGCTCGAGGCGGCTGCGGGTTCGCGCTCGAGCTCGGACCGGCCGCGCGCGATGAGGGACCCGCACTCAGGACCTCGATCTTGCGAAGAAGGGTCGCCGCATCGACCGGGCGCGCGAAGAACTCGCTCGCGCCCCCGGAGAACGCCTCGGCGGCGCGCGCTTCGGCGTCTTTGCCCGGGTGGCCGAGAAAGAGGATGTCGAGCTTCGCCCCCTCGGCGCCGTTGCGGACGAGCGCGACCACCCCGAGGACCCCTTCCGCATCTGCGTCGACGAGGACCACGCTTGGCGTCTGCACGGCAACGCGCGCCGCGAGCATCGACAGCGGGACGTCGACGACACGGTACCCGGCCGCGCGGAGCTGTTGCGCGATGCGCTCCGCTTCGACCGACGGATCGCTGACGAAGACGGTCGCACGAGAGAGCGAGGCTTCTCCCGGGTCCACCCACATCGGCGGCAGCGACGCGAACTCTTCGTCGGTCACGACGCTCTCACCTGCTGCTGCTGCTGCCGCTCGATCCGCGCGGCTGCCCCGCCTTGCCGGCGAGCTTCCTCCCGACGAACGCCCCCGCCTTCGGGACGAGCAGCGCGACATACACGAGGCCGAAGATGAAGATGACGAGCCCCAGCTCGCTGTGCGACATGCCGAGCACCATCAGCGCTTCCCCTTCCGCCGCCTTGTGCCGCCGCGACCGGCGATGCCGTCGATGGGGGCCCCCTTCGCGTGCATCAGGTGAAAGCGGCCGGCGCCGGTGCCGGAGACTTCGGCCCCCTTCGCCTTGTCGCGCGCCATCTCCATGAAGCGCACCTGGCTGCGAACGAGCGGCGCGTGCGCCTTCGGCTGGACGCGGGCGTACGTCCCGTCGGGCAGAAGCTTCCACGACTTCACGTTGTCGCTCACCGAGATCGCGAGGGCCTCGATGAGCCGCGCGCGGATGGCCGCGTCTTCGATCGGGACCATGACCTCGACGCGGCGGTGGAAGTTCCGCGGCATCCAGTCGGCGCTCGCGAGGTAGACATCGTCCTTGCCGCCGTTCGAGAAGTGGAAGAGGCGACCGTGCTCGAGGAAGCGGTCGACGATGGCGCGGACCTCGATGGTCTCGCTCACGCGGGGCACGCCGGGGCGGAGGCAGCAGATGCCGCGGACGAGGAGCGTGATGGGGACCCCGGCCTGCGACGCGCGGTAGAGGGCCTCGACCACGTCCGCGTCCACGAGCGCGTTCATCTTCGCGATGATGCGCGCCGGGCGCCCGGCTCGCGCGTGCTCGGCTTCACGCTGGATGAGCCCGAGCACCGCTTCGTGCAGCCCGAGCGGCGAGACGATGAACGAGTTCCACTTCGGCGGAGCGCTGTAGCCCGTCAGCAGGTTGAAGAGCGAAGACGCGTCCTCGCCGAGGTTCGGCCGCGCCGTGAAGAGCGCGATGTCCGTGTAGCTTCGCGCCGTCGACGGGTTGTAGTTGCCCGTCGAGAGGTGAACATAGCGCCGCAGCTGCCCCTTCTCGCGGCGCACGATGAGCAGGCACTTGGCGTGCGTCTTCAGCCCGAGGAGCCCGTAGACGACGTGCACCCCGCTCTGCTCGAGCGTGCGCGCCCACACGATGTTCGACTCCTCGTCGAAGCGCGCCTTCAACTCGACGATCGCCGTCACTTGCTTGCCCGCCTCGGCCGCGCGCGCGAGCGCCTTGACGATCGGAGAGTCGCCGCCAGCTCGGTAGAGCGTCTGCTTGATGGCGAGCACGTCGGGGTCGTCGGCGGCGCGCGTGATGAGCTCCACTACGGCGTCGAACGACTCGTACGGCTGCTGAAGAAGAACGTCCCCTTCGCGGATCGTGTGGAAGATGTCGTCCGAGTGGTGGAGCTGCGGCACCGCGATCGGCGTGAAGGGCTCGTCGCGCAGGTCACGGCGGTCTTCCCGGGCCGCGATCTGCATGAGGTCCGACACGTTGAGCATGCCCGGCGTCCGGTACACGTCGCGCTCGGGGTCGAGCTTCAGCGCCTTCACCAGCTTGGCCAGCGACGCCGCAGTCGGCTCTCCGGCGACCTCTAGACGGACGGCATTGCCGCGCTCGCGTCGCCGGAGCTCTTGCTGGATCGTCTGCAGCAGGTCCTCGCCCTCTTCCTCGTCAATCTCGAGGTCGAAGTTGCGCGTGACGCGGAAGACGTAGACCCCTCGGAGCCGCACGGCCGGGAAGATGGTCGAGACGTTCCGCGCGATGAGATCCTCGAGCAGCACGAACGTGTGGCGCGCCGGGGAGCCGTCGGGCCCTTTGACCCCGAGCACGTCGAACAGGCGCGGGAGCATCATCGGCACCTGCACGACGCCGAAGCCCGCCTCGGTGGCCCCCTCGCGCTGGAACATGACGCCGAGGTTCAGGCTCTTGTTGCGGAGGTGCGGGAACGGGTGCCCCGGGTCGATGGCGATCGGCGTGAGGATCGGGAAGATCTCGTTCTTGAAGCGCTGGTCGAGCAACGCCTGCGCGTCCGCGGGGAGCGACTCCGGTTTCACGAGGCGAATCCCCTGCTCGAGGAGCTTCGGCAAGAGGTTCTCGGTCAGGTTGTCCGACTGGCGGACGACGAGGTCGTGCACGCGCTGCGAGATGACGTTCAGCTGCTCCGTGATGGTCATCCCGTCGGGCGGCATCTCGCCGACCTCGCCGGTGAGCTGCTGCTTCAGCCCTGCGACGCGGACCATGAAGAACTCGTCGAGGTTCGACGCGACGATGGCGTGGAACTTGAGCCGCTCGAGCAGCGGGACCGCTTCGTTCTCGGCCTCCGCCAGGACGCGCGCGTTGAACTCCAGCCAGGAGATCTCGCGGTTCAGGTACAGCGTCGGCGCGCGGAGATCGGGCTGGTCACCCACCGGCAGGATCGACGCGGACGGAGAGGCGACGACACCGCTCGGACGTGGCGTGGGCGACGACGGGGGCGGCGGTTGGACGGAGACTACGTGCGGCGAATCGGTCATGCGGGCCCCAAGGGGATACGGGGTTACCAGAGTAGCACCGTCCCGATTCGCCCGGGGAAAGCGGCATGGCTGGGCTCAGCGCGGGCCTTCGAGCTCGTGCTCGAGGTTGTCGAGCAAGGGGCTCCCGGGGTTGTCCGCGCGAAAGCGAGTGAACGCTTCGTGCGCCTCCGCGGAGTGGCCGGAGCGTGCGAGGGCCTGGATCCGGAGCGCGCTCGCTTCGGATGCCAAGGTGCCGCGCGGGTACGACGCCATGTACGCGTCGAGCTTCGTGAGGGCGGTCGCGGCGTCGCCTGTCGCGAGGGTCTTCTTGGCGTCGTCGAGGGCTGCGATCTCGGCGGCGAGGCGCGAGGGTTGCGCGGTGCGTGTTGGCGGCGGCGACGGCGGTGGCGCCGCTGGGAGCGCTGCGGCGGTCGTGACCGGCGCGCGTGCCTCCACGTGCGGGGCGGGCGCGATCGCAGGTTCGACCGTCGCGGAAGCGGGCAGCTCGGGCGGAGGCGCGGCCAGCGTCGGAGGTGTCTGCTGCACGGGCGGCTGCGGCGACGCGCCGTGAACGTTTCGCGTTGCTCGTGTGCCCGTCGCGGCCGTCGTGCCCGTCGTGACTGACGCAGGATCGCTCGCGACGAGCGGCGCCGGGGTCGCATGCCTCGTGACAACGCTAGCTCCGACCGTCACGACCGACCCGGCCCCGGCGACGCCAATCGCGACCCACTTCCACGTCGCCCAGCGCGCGAGCGTCTGAAGCGCCGTCGCCGCCTTCGCGCCCCCCGACACCTTCGTCAGCACGCCTGCGCCCGCCGCGCCCGCGGTAATCGCGGCAACGCCCGCAAGCGCGCGACGCGACGCACCCGACGGCGCCGCGTCCGTCTTCGCCGACGCCAGCAGCGCGCCTGCGAGCCCGTTCGAACGATTGAGCCGCGTCGGTTCGGTCATCGCGTCCTCGTGCTCCGCGCCTGCAGCCGCGCCACCTGCGACTCGAACAGCTCGCGCCCTCGACGAAGCCGCGACGCGACGGTCCCGGCCGGCAGCTCCAGCAGCGACGCTATCTCGGCCATCGTCAGCTCCTCGATCTCGTAGAGCGTGAACACGGCGCGCAAGTCGAGCGGCATCTCCTCGAGCACGCGGTCGAGCAGCGTGCGTGCCCTCGCCTGGTCGAGCAGCGCGTCGGCCACCGGCATCGGGTCCTCGTGCTCGGCAAGATGCTCGAGCGCGACCTCGCGGCGTCCGCCTCGAAAGCGCCGCCACTCCGACGCGACCCGGAACGCCGTGCCGAACAGGAACGCCTTCTCGCTCTCCTTCGGGATCACGTCGAGGCGCGATGCGGCGATCATGATGACCTCCTGCATGGCGTCGTCGAGGTCCATCGTCGCCACGCCGAGCCGGCGCATGAAGCGCCAGAGCGGGTCGAAGTGCGCGTCGACCATCGCGCGGAGGCGTTGCGACTGCGTATCCGTCGGCGCTTCGGCGACGCGCGCGGGCGCCCCCTCGCTCGGCCAGCGTTCGTCCGCGTGCGGCAACGTGAGGATCTCGGGGTGCACAGAGGGGTCCTCCCGTAGATGACCTTCGAGGCTCGCTTTGATCACCAAAAGCGCAGCCCTGCTCCGAGCGAGGCCGTCGGGGCCGCGGCTGCGGGGTGCGCGACGATCACGTCCGGGTTCTCGTAGGCGAACGTCGGGCGCGTGAGCGGGAATTGAACGCCTCCGTCGAGCTCGACGAACGGAGCGAGCTTTGCGCGGCCTGGAGCGGCGTCCCAGCGCAGGCGCGCGTGCAGAGAGAGCGCGACCCAGGGCTCGCTCTTGCTGAACTGGTTGGCGATCGCGACTCCGCTGGCGAGGAGATCGCCGACGTCGACAGCGGCGCAGGGGCGGAGCGAGAACGCGGTGCGTCCGATGCGGAGCGGGCAGCCGTCGATGCGGGCGTCGAGCAGCGTAAAGGCCGCGGTGCGCGCCTCGAACGCGCCGTTGGACGCGCCGAGCAGAGCGAAGCGCGCGGAGGGGGCGAAGACGCGTGGGCCCGTGGAGGCGAGCTCGACGAACGCTCCCGCGCCGAGCATCGCGTCCGCTGCGATGCCGCCCAGAACGTCCCCCTCGAGCCCCGCGTTCAGATGCCAGGTGAGCGGGACGGTCGGCGTTCGCGGCTCGTCTTCCGCGGGATGCGCAGGCGCGGGGTGCGCATCGGGAACGAGCGGACGCGGCGCCTCTGGCATCGCGGGAACAGCAGGCGGCGTCGGTGCAGGGGGCGCAGGCGCGGGGGCCGCATTCGTCGCAACCGGCGGTGACGCATGCGCCGCCGAGAGCGACGCATTCGGGTCGACCGCGAGCGCCGTCACGAGCGCGAGCGCGTCGACGACCTCGGCGCACAGCGTGTCCTCCACGTCGCGGCGGCTCATCGTCCCTTCTCGACCCACCATGAACAGATGGCCGGCGTACGTCGAACCCGTCGCGCGCACGCGTATATTCACCGCCACGGCCGTCGCCCCGTCCGCATCGCTCGCGAGCTCCACCTGCTCCGTTCGCCCCGTGACCGCGGCTTCGAACTCGTGCGCCGAAGGGCAGTTGCCGGGCGCTTCGTACTCGATGCGGACGACGACCTTCGCACGCGGCGCCGCGCTCTGTGCCCGCGCTTCCCGCGCGCCGAACAGCAGAGCGACGCTCACGACGACGGCTCGCAGACCTCGCCCCTGCATCCTCGGCGCGACTACCATGCGCACGGGAACGCGGCTACGACGCGGCGCTTTTCGTGATCAACCGTGGGGGCGAGAGTCATCTACACGTATGGCGCGATCCCTTCGCAGTCTCGGTGGTCTCAGGTCGCTCGTGTGCAGCGTCGCTCTCGGTCTCGTCGTGGCGGCCTGCGGCGGCTCGGTCGTGCTGGGGGACGGCTCGCACGATTCGGGGGTGAAGACGTCGAGTGAGGGCGGGGGCGACGGAGGGGGCGGCGGGACGACGAGCGAAGGGGGCACGTCCACAGCGGCGCCGGTCGCGGAGCCGAAGGTGGATCTCCTGTTCGATATCGATAACTCGGCGTCGATGGGGGACAAGCAGGCGTATCTCATCCAGGCGATCCCCGAGATGATCGCGCGGCTCGTGACGCCGCAGTGCCTCGACAACGCGACGAAGCAGCCGACGGGTACGAACGCGGACCCGACGAACGGCGCGTGCGCGACCGGCTCGACCCCCGAGTTTCAGCCGGTGCACGACATGCACATCGGCGTCGTGACGTCGTCGCTTGGGCCGCGGCTCGGGGTGGCCGCCAACGGGACGGGCGGCGGAGCGAGCAGCCCCGTCTGCGATCCGGCCCTCACGGTCATGAGCCAGGCGGGCACGTCGGTCAACGCGTACGAGGACGACAAGGGGCATCTCATCAACCGCACGGGCCCGTTCGGCTCGGGAGCCGCGCTCTCCGTGGCCACGCTGCCCGAAGGGGGAGGCTTCCTCAACTGGTACCCCGTGCTCGACAACAACGCCATAACGCCTGTCACCCCCCCGGGCATTCTGACGACCATCGGCAACCCGGGCATCGACGACACCGACACGCTCGTGGGCGCCTTCACCGAGCTGGTCGGCGGCGCGGGCGAATCGGGCTGCGGCATCGAGTCGCAGCTCGAGAGCTGGTACCGCTTTCTCATCCAGCCCGACCCGTACGACTCGCTCGCGACCGTCGGCGCCAAGGCCACCTGGGTCGGCGTCGACACGACCATCATCCAGCAGCGTCACGACTTCCTCCGCCCCGACTCGCTCGTCGCGGTCATCGTGCTTTCCGACGAGAACGACTCGGAGATCGACGTCCGTTCGTACAGCGGCCTCGGCTATCTCTTCATGAGCAACACGTACAGCCCGCCACGCGGCACGAGCGCGTGCGCGAGCAACCCGAACAGCGCGGACTGCACGTCGTGCCCTCCCGCCTCGGCGTGCGCGGGAGCGAGCCCTCCGGCCACCTGCAGCGACCCGGCGTGCAAGGTCAACGGCGGCGTCTACTCCTCGACCAACGACGGCGCCGACTGGGGCTACAACCTGAACCTCCGCCACGTTCGCATGCAGGCGAAGTACGGCACGAACCCGACGCCGCAGTACCCGCTGACGCGCTACTTCAACGGGCTCACGTCCGCCACTGTGCCCAATCGCATCGGCGAGTACCCGACGACGACGACGCTGAGCTACACCGGGACGAACAACTGCACCAATCCGCTCTTCGCAGCGTCGCTCCCGCAGGCCTCCGACGTCCCCGACGGCACGGCGCAAACGCCCTTGGAGATCACCACCACGCTCTGCAACCTGCCCGCGGGCACCACGCGCAACGCGAGCGACGTCTTCTACGCGCACATCGGCGGCGTGCCCCATCAGCTCCTCCAGTCGACGCCCGGCGACGGCACATGCCCCGCGGGCACCGCTGCGGCCGACTGCCCGCAGAAGCCGACGCTCGCCGCGTCCGACTGGGTGAAGATCCTTGGTCAAGGGCCCGCGGGCTACACCGGCGCGGGGGGCACGACGAGCTTCGACTACACGGGGATCGACCCGCACATGATCGAGTCGATGACGCCGCGCAACGTGAGCGGGCTTCCGAACAGCTTCCCCGCGCCCGCGAGCAACCCTGCCGTGAGCTCGCTGTCGGGTCCCGCGCTAGGCACAGGCACGGACCCGGTTCGCCCCGACCCGATCAACGGCCGCGAGTGGACCACCTACACGGGCGTCCACTCGCTCCCGGTCGATCGCGAGTTCGCGTGCATCTTCCCGCTCCCGCTCGGGAGCCAGCGTGACTGCGCGACGCTCAGCGAGAGCTCCATCGAAGCCAACTCGTGCGACTGCGATCCGGGGGGCTCGTGGAGCACGGGGGGGACCGCAGGGCCCACGCAGAACAGCCCCGACGAGATCCCCCCCATCTGCAGCAAGACGTCGACCGACGGCACGAGCATCGTATCCGCCGTCAGCGATTACACCGTGCAGACGCACGCGAAGGTGTACCCGACGATCCGCGAGCTGACGCTGGCGAACATGCTCGGCGCGCAGGGGGTCGTGTCGTCGATGTGCCCGATTCATACCGAGGACAACGCCGCGGGAGACGACCCGCTCTATGGATATCGCCCCGCGATGGATGTGCTCGTGAGCCGCATGAAGCCGGCGCTGGCTCCGGCGATGTAGCCGCCGGTACTTCGCGATCCTGCGAGCCTGACGCCGGATCACCTCGCGAGATCCGGCTTCCTGCGAGCCGGACGCCGGATCACTTCGCGAGATCCGCCTTCCTGCGAGCCGGACGCCGGATCACCTCGCGAGATCCGCCTTCGTGCGGGCCTGACGCCGGATCGCGCGAGGCGGACCGGCGTTCGTCAGCCAGGATGCACGGTTTTCGGCTTGCAACGCGCCGCCCCTCTGCGGTCTGCTCATGCGCAACGCGGGCAAGAAGGGGAACGTGGCTATGGCTATCGTCAGGGTCGAGAAGAATCCGAGCAGTCGCATCGCCGCGGGGAATGATCTCCTCGCGCGCGCCGGGAACACGTCGGGAAAGTCGGTCGGACCGAAGCTCGCCGCATTCAAGAAGGTCCACACCACGTACCTCGCGGCCGAGAAGGCCGTGATGCAAACGACGGCTGTCGAGACCACCGCGCTGCAAGCGGTCGCCAATGCCGACGTCGCACAAGACGCGGCCGTCGAAGCTCTCGCGGGCGCGCTCATCGGAGCAGGCGGCGACAGGCGCAATCCGTTCAAGGCGTTCGGCTTCGAATCCCCCAGCGCGATCGAGCAGCTCGGCTACGCCGCCGAAGCGAAGCGCGTGAAGCAGCTCGTCGCAGCGCTGCCGACCGCCTCGCCCGCCCCCGTGAAGAACGCCGCGAAGAAGCTCCTCGCCTCCGCGGGCGCCGTCGAGAAAGCGATCGCCGCGAGCGCGAAGCCGACCGCCGCGCGCACGCAGGCGCTCAGCGCAAGGCACGCGCTCGATCAAGGGTGGGAGACGGCGTACGCAGGGGTGAAGAACGCGGCGCGCGTGGCGGAGGACGACGGCGCGAAGGGGCTGTTCGCGTCGCTGTTCGGCACGGCCAAGGCGCGTCCGAAGAAGAAGAAGGCCAAGGCAGCGGCACCAGGAACCGCGACCGCGACCGCTGCGGGCAAATAGAGATACCGTCGACCGTCTCTCTCTTACGAATACGAACCTGGAGTCCTATGCGCGCTTTCCTTTCTTCCTCACCCCTCCCCTCGTTGACCGTCTGCCTCGTGCTCGCGGCCTGCAGTAGCAGCAGCAGCTCCGGAGGCGGCGGAACCGGAAAGGACTCGGGGACCGACGGCAGCGGCAGCACTTCGCATACGGACGGCGGTGGCGGAGGCTCGCATACGGACGGTGGAGGGGGCGGAACGCACACCGACGGCGGCGGCGGAGGGGGCAATGGCAACCCGCTCGCCGAGACGAAGGTCGACCTCCTGTTCGACATCGACAACTCCGCCTCCATGGGGGACAAGCAGGCGTTCCTCATCCAGGCCATCCCCGAGATCATCACGCGGCTCGTGACGCCGCGCTGCATCGGCGCCTCGACGAGCCAGCCCACCGGGAGCAACGCCGACCCGGCGACCGGCCTTTGCGCGAGCGGGTCCTCCCCCGAGTTCCAGCCGGTGCACGACATGCACATCGGCGTCGTGACGTCGTCGCTCGGCCCGCGGCTCGGAGTGGCTGCCGGCAGCACCCCCATCTGCGACCCGTCCGCCACGGTCATGAGCCAGTCGGGGGCCACCGTCAGCGCGTTCAACGACGACCAGGGGCACCTCATCAACCGCACCGGTCCGTTCGGCTCGGGCGCGAAGCTCGCCGAGGCGACGCTCCCCGAAGGGGGCGGCTTCCTCAACTGGTTTCCCTCACTCGGCAACGGCGGACGCACGCCTGTCACGCCCCCGGCGGTCCTCACGAGCGTCGGCGCAAACGGCCAGGCGGACACTCTCATCGGCGACTTCACCGAGCTCGGCAGCGGCGTGGGCGAATCGGGCTGCGGCATCGAGTCGCAGCTGGAGAGCTGGTACCGCTTCCTCGTTCAACCCGATCCGTATGCCACGCTCGCGCTGAACAACAGCGTCGCGAGCTGGAGCGGCGTCGACACGACGATCCTCCAGCAGCGCCACGATTTTCTCCGCCCCGACTCGGTCGTCGCGGTCATCGTGCTCTCCGACGAGAACGACTCCGAGATCGACGTCCGCGCGTTCCAGGGGTCGGGCTACCTGCTCCTGAGCAACACCTACAGCCCGCCGCGCGGCACGTCGGCGTGCGCGACCAACCCGAACGACCCGAGCTGCGAGACGTGCATGCCCGGAAGCAGCGACTCGGCCTGCCAGGTGAACGGCGGCGTCTACGACTCGACCAACGACGGCACCGACTGGGGCTACAACCTGAACCTGCGCCACGTTCACATGGAGCAGAAGTACGGCCTCTCCGCGCAGTATCCGCTGACGCGCTACTACAATGGCCTCACGTCGCAGACGGTGCCAAACCGCCGCGGCGAGTACCCGACGTCGACGAGCCCGTACACCGGGACGAACAACTGCACGAACCCGCTCTTCGCCGCCTCACTCCCCACGGCCTCCGACGTCCCCGACGCGACGTCCACGAGCCCGTCGGAGATCAGCACGAAGCTCTGCATGCTCCCGGTGGGCACGACGCGCACGGCGGCCGACGTCTTCTACGCGCACATCGGCGGCGTCCCGCACCAGCTCCTTCAGTCCACGCCGGGCGACGGCACGTGCCCCTCCGGCACCGCGGCGGCCGACTGCCCGCAGAAGAGCGCGCTCGACTCGTCCGACTGGCAGAAGATCCTCGGCAAGGGGCCCGCGAGCTTCACGGGTGCTGGCGGCACGATGAGCTACGACTACACGGGCATCGACCCGCACATGATCGAGGCGATGACGCCGCGCAACGTGGCGGGGCTGCCCAACAGCTTCCCGGCGCCGATGAGCAACCCGGCCGTGAGCACCCTCTCGGGGCCAGCCTTGGGCACGGGCTCCGATCCGGTTCGCCCCGACCCGATCAACGGCCGCGAGTGGACGACGAACTCGGGCGTTCACTCGCTCCCCGTCGACCGCGAGTACGCATGCATCTTCCAGCTCCCGGTCGCCAGCCAGCGCGACTGCGCGGCGCTCACGGCCGACTCGATCGAAGGCAACTCGTGCGACTGCGATCCGGGCGGGCAGTGGGGCTCCGGCGGCGCTGCGGGCGCGACGGGGAACACGCCCGACCAGGTCTCGCCCGTGTGCAGCAAGGCGTCGACCGACGGTTCGATCGTCTCGAAGGTGAGCGACTACACGGTGCAGACGTACGCGAAGGTGTACCCGACGGTGCGAGAGCTGATGCTCGCGAACATGCTCGGCGGGCAGGGTGTCGTCTCGTCGATGTGCCCCATCCACACCGAGGACAACGTCGCGGGCGACGACCCGGTCTTCGGCTACCGCCCCGCGATGGACGCGCTCGTGAACCGGATGAAGGGGGCGCTGCTGGCGTCGAAGTAAGCGGCTCCCTTCACTCCTTCTTCGTGTGGTCGCGCGGCATCTCGATCATGTCGGTCGAGAGGTCGCGCCGCATCCACACGCAGTCGTCGCCGAACGCCGCGGTCTGCTTGTAGTTGGCCTTGACCCACTTCGCGCTCGTAGGGTTGTGGTCGGCGAAGTCGAGCCACGCGTCGTCGTCCTCGCTGATGAGCGGGGAGTGATCCATGAAGACGAACGCGGCCGGCGGTGACGCGAGGAGCCGCGCGAGAAAGTCGCGCTCGTGCGTGTCGCGAATCGCGCGAATTACGTCCGCCTGCGCCCATGTCGGGTGCAGCCCTTCGCCTTCGGGCAAGCTCGAGCCGGTGAGCGCCGTGTCGACGTCGAGGTCGTACGCGTAGATGTAGGGCGTCGCGCTGAGCCGCTCGGCGAGGAACAGAAGATACGGATCCATCCCGTACTCCTGCACGCGGTCGGTCTCTTTCGTGTGGGCCTTCAGGTACGCGGCGGTCTGCCGCATCTCCCACGGGAAGAAGTCGGCCGTGCGGAAGTAGACGAGGTAGTCCTTCGAGAGGCGCAGCTCGGACGTGATCCCCTTCTGGAGAATCCACCAGTTCTCGAGGTGCGGC
>Ga0302279_10003383_pt1 | contig 19965 bp, 24 predicted proteins | sample III_Bog_N3_3_FD_194541 | JGI IMG/M metagenome (GOLD analysis project Ga0302279, IMG submission 194541) | Peat permafrost microbial communities from Stordalen Mire near Abisko, Sweden - III_Bog_N3_3 | ecosystem: Environmental > Terrestrial > Soil > Wetlands > Peat | place: Sweden: Abisko...
CGCAGGCCGCAACATATCTGGAAACGCCGCGAAACAGGCCGAGGGCCAGCGCGGCGGCGAAGGCGATGAAACTGCCGCCGAACTCGTAACGCATCGTCCACAGGCTGCTGTCGTAATGGAATTCGCCGCGAAAAAAGGTGGCGAACACCCCTTCGTTCAGCGCGCCGAGGAAGCCTGGCGCGAAGGGTTTGTCGGAGAGATTGCCGAAATGCGCCAGCCACGGCGATTTCGTAATTTCGGCGGCCTCGACATGAAAGTAGGCGTGAACCGCGAACAAGGCATAGGACGCCATGACGACGGCGAGCACCGGGCCCGCAAGCCGCGGCCAGCGCTTCACGATTCCGCGCAAAATGATGCCGCCGTCGTAAGTGTCGAAATAGCGGCGCGTCAGCACATAACCGGAGAGCACGAAGAACAGCGTGATCGCCGCCGTGCCGTAGACCAGACCGAACCACGGCTCGCCGGCAAAGGAGGCGGAAACCGGAAATTGCGCGAATTCGCCGGACTTTTCCGGAAAGAAGCCGAGCATCGAGTGCCACAACACCACCGAGATCGCCGCGACGCCGCGAATGGCCTCGAGCGGCACGTCCTTGCTCGCCGGTTTTGCCGCGGGCGCGGGCGGAGAAAACGCTTCACCCAGCGCAAGGTAGGATTCGCGGGGCGCCATGGGTTTCAGCGCGGGTTGCATGCGGTCTCTTTCCCTCGGGATGCCTCGGGCCAGAACTACAGGCCGCGGGTTCACATTCCCTTAGCCCTCGACCCCCGGGACGCGCTCATATAGACCGTGCGCAAAACCATCCGAGTGCTTGCCATGATCCCCCGATATTCCCGCCCCGAAATGGTTCGGATCTGGGAGCCGCAGACGCGCTTCCGCATCTGGTTCGAGATCGAGGCGCATGCCTGCGACGCGCTTGCCGAGCTCGGCGTCATCCCCAAGGAGAGCGCCGAGGCGATCTGGGCGAAGGCGGGCGACGTGACCTTCGACGTCGAGCGCATCGACGAAATCGAGCGCGTCACCAAGCATGACGTCATCGCGTTCCTGACCCATCTGGCCGAATTCATCGGCCCCGATTCGCGCTTCGTCCATCAGGGCATGACGAGTTCCGACGTTCTCGACACCTGCCTCGCCGTACAATTGCAGCGCGCCAGCGACATTCTGCTCGCCGACGTCGATGCGCTGCTGGCGGCCATCAAGCGCCGCGCGGTGGAATACAAATACACGCCGACGATCGGCCGTTCGCACGGCATTCACGCCGAGCCGACGACGTTCGGCCTCAAGCTCGCGCTGGCCTATGCGGAGTTCACCCGAGCGCGGACGCGTCTCGTCGCCGCCCGGACGGAAATCTCCACTTGCGCGATTTCGGGCGCGATTGGCACGTTCGCCAACATTGATCCGCGCGTCGAAGCGCATGTCGCGGCCAAACTGGGGCTCGGCGTCGAGCCGATCTCCACGCAAGTGATCCCGCGCGACCGCCACGCGGCGTTCTTCGCCGCGCTCGGCGTGGTCGCTTCGTCGGTCGAGCGGCTGGCGACCGAGATTCGTCACTTGCAGCGCACGGAAGTGCTGGAGGCGGAAGAATATTTCTCCGCCGGCCAAAAAGGCTCGTCGGCGATGCCGCACAAGCGCAATCCGGTGCTCACCGAAAACCTCACGGGCCTGGCGCGCCTCGTGCGCGGCGCCGTGACGCCGGCCTTGGAGAACGTCGCGCTCTGGCACGAGCGCGACATCTCGCATTCCTCGGTGGAGCGCGGCATAGCGCCGGACGCGACGGTGACGCTCGACTTCGCGCTGGCGCGGTTGACCGGCGTGATCGACAAACTGATCGTCTATCCCGGAAACATGAAGAGGAACCTGGATCGTCTAGGCGGCTTGATTCATTCGCAGCGCGTGCTGTTGGCGCTGACGCAGAAGGGCGTGTCGCGCGAAGACGCCTATTCCCTGGTGCAGCGCAATGCGATGCCCGTCTGGCGCGGCGAGGGCGACTTTCTCACGCTGCTCAAGGCGGACGCCGAAGTCTCCCGCGCCCTGAACGGCAACGAACTCGAAGACTTGTTCGACCTCGGCTATCACTTCAAGCATGTCGACACGATTTTCGCCCGCGTCTTCGGCGAGTGTTAGGCGTGCTATTCAAGAAAATATAACGCACGCTGCTTGACCAATCCTACACGTGCGTTGGTCGGTATTGTTTTTCGGCGGCCCTCGGTTAAGAGGGTTACGCAAAGAGCAATGTCTCCACAGGGAGGTCGTCCATGCAGATGAATGAAGTCCAGCGCGTGCCCGCCCCTCAGGAGAAGGTGTGGGCGGCGCTCAACGATCCCGAGATCTTGAAGAGCTGTATCCCAGGCTGCCAAAGCCTGGAAATGACGTCGCCGACGGACATGAGCGCGACGGTCGTCATCAAGGTCGGCCCGGTGAAGGCCACTTTTGCCGGCAAGGTCACGCTTTCCGATCTCGATCCGCCCAACGGCTATCGCATCTCGGGCGAAGGCTCGGGCGGCGTCGCCGGCTTCGCCAAGGGCGGCGCGGCCGTCACGCTGCAGGCGGACGGCCCGGACGCGACGAACCTCCAGTACGTGGTCGACGCGCAGATCGGCGGCAAACTCGCGCAGCTCGGCGCCAGGCTCATCGACTCCACCGCCAAGAAGCTGGCGGGCGAATTCTTCCAGAATTTCGCCAACGCGTTGACGGCGCCGGCGCCCGAAGCGCCTCCCGCGGACGAAGCGGCTCCCGTGCTGGATGCGCCGCCGGTCGCTGAGGAGAAGAAAAGCTGGATCAAGCGCCTCATTTCTTGATCGTTCGGCTTTGCCAGGGCGTCGCCCCCAGGCTAAATGGATCCCTCAAATGGGGAGGGGACGATGCGAGCGCTGATCACCGGCGCAGGCAAGGGAATCGGCCGGGCCGTGGCGCGCCGTTTCGCCCGCGATTACGAAGCCCTCGTGTTGATGGATATCGACGCCGCCGCGCTCGACGAAGCGGCCGCCGAACTCGGAGCGCGGACACGCGTCGTAACGGTGGTCGGTTCGGTCGCCGAATTCGCCGACTGCCAATGCGCCGCCGATGCGGCCGAGGCTTTCGGCGGCCTCGACACGCTTTCCCATAACGCCGGCATTCAGACTTATGGCACGGTGGAGACGACGAGCGAGGCGCTATGGGCGCGAACGCTCGCGGTCAACCTCACGGGCGCCTTTCTCATTTCCAAGGCCGCCATGCCGTTGCTTCGCGTCTCGCACGGCTCCGTCGTGCACATGGCCTCGGTGCAAGGCATGGCGAGCCAGGCGGGCGTCGTCGCTTATTCCACCACCCAGCACGGCCTGATCGGCCTGGTTCGCGCCATGGCGGTCGATGCCGCGCCGTTTGGCGTGCGGGTCAACGGCGTCGCGCCCGGTTCGGTCGACACGCCGATGCTGCGCGCCTCGATCGCGCTTGCCGACAAGCCCGAGGACGTCTGGGCGACGATCAACGCCATGCATCCGCTGGGACGCTCAGCCGAGCCGTCCGAAATCGCCGAGGTCGTCGCGTTCCTCGCTTCCCCCGCCGCGTCGTTCGTCACGGGCGAAGTGATGCGCGTCGACGGCGGCCTGCTGGCGCGCATCGGCGGCTCGCCCAAGAGCGAGTAGCCGAAGGGCGGGACACGCGCCGCCCTTCGCGCTATGAGATCATTTCATGAACATCGGCGCGATTCGCATACTCGGCGTGGACCCTGGCCTGCGCAACACCGGCTGGGGGCTGATCCACTCCGAGGGCTCGCGTCTCGGCTACATCGCCTGCGGCTCGATCCGCACGGAGACCAGCCTCGCGTTGCCGGATCGGCTGGCGCTGATTCATCGCGCCCTGACCGCCATCATTGAAGACGCGCAACCCGAAGAGGGCGCGGTCGAGGAAACCTTCGTCAATCGCGATCCGCAATCGGCGCTCAAGCTCGGCCAGGCGCGCGGCGTCGCGCTGGCCGCCCTAGCGCTCGGCGGCTTGAAGGTCGCAGAATATTCCGCGAATCTCATCAAGAAGACGGTCGTCGGCGTCGGCCATGCCGAAAAGGATCAGGTCGCGATGATGATCAAAATTCTGTTGCCGAGCAGCGAGGCGAGAACGCCCGACGCCGCCGACGCCCTCGCCGTCGCCATTTGTCACGCGCAACATCGCGTCGCGCGCGCGCGAGGCGCGGCATGATCGGCAAGCTGAAGGGAATCGTCGACAGCATCGACGAGGACGGCATGATACTCGACGTCAACGGAGTCGGCTATCTCGTCGCCGCCTCGGCGCGCACCTTACGCGCGCTGCCGCCGATGGGGCAGGCGGCGGCATTGCTGATCGAGACGCATGTCCGCGAGGACGCGATCCGGCTCTACGGCTTCCTCACGGCCGGCGAGCGCGACTGGTTCCGCCTGTTGCAGAACGTGCAGGGGGTCGGTGCGAAAGTAGCGCTCGGCATTCTCGGCGCTTTGTCGAGCGAGGCGCTTTCGACCGCGATCCAGCGCCAGGACAAGGCGATGCTGTCGCGCGCCCCCGGCGTCGGCCCGAAACTCGCCGCGCGGCTGGTGACGGAACTCAAGGACAAGGCGCCCGCCTTCGGCGGCGTCGATTTCGGCCCTGTCATGGCCGACGCGGGCGAATCCTCCAAACTGCCGAAAGCGGCCGAGGACGCGGTTCTGGCGCTGGTCGGCCTGGGCTATGCCCGGCCGCAAGCGTTGGCGGCCGTCGCCAAGGGCTTCGCCTCGCTGGGGCCGGAGGCGCAGACGGCGGCGCTGATCCGGCTAGGGTTGAAGGAATTGGCGCAGTGAGGGCGTTTCGCGATATGTACGGTCATCGGAAAGTGGGATCGACATGACTTCATCGACGGTTTCGTCCGAATACGAAGTTACGATACCCAGGGAAATGGCTGATCAATTGGGCTGGCGGCCGGGGCGGCAACTGGCGTTCATTCCGGAAGGCAATGGCGCTTTGCTATTGCCGATTCCCAAGGGCGGTGAACCCGTCGGCGCTGCGCTTGGCGCGAATGCCGAAGGTTATCGCCATCGTTACGATCGCTAGTGATGCGCGGTGTGGCTGCTTTTGCTCGGGTTGTCTCAATGAGCGCCGTAGGTGTCCCGCAGTGCGCCGTCATGCCCGGGCTGATTTCCGTAGGCGTCAAGCTAAGGGTTTTTAGGCGTTCCCAATCACCCCTCCGTCATGGCCGGGCTTGTCCCGGCCATCCACGTCGAGGTGCGATGCCCCGTCCGAAAGGTGTCCCGAAACGTTCCGACGTCGATGCCCGTGACAAGCGCGGGCATGACGGCAAACTGCATGGCCGAAACCTAGCGCTCATCGGACAAAGCCCGGTCACGACGGCAAGGGCGGAGCCGTGCGTCGTCCATTTCCCCAAGACCGCCCCATGACCTTGCCGCCGCCCCGGTCGTTCTTCTGGCCCATGATCGGCCTTGTCTTGCTGTTCGCCGCCTTCGGCCCGGCGATCGGCGGCGCGGTGTTCATCCCGCTCGCCTTCCTGCTGGAGGCGCCGGTCGCTGCGGAGGCGACGCTGCACCTCACATGGATCGCGACGCTGATCGGTCATGCGCTGGCGTTGATACCCGCCTATCTGTTCGGCTTCGGCCCGGCGATCGCGACCGGCCTCGTTTTTGCGCTTTGGGACGCCTGGGCGCCTAGGACCGCGCCGCGCGCGTTGGTCGCCGCCGTCATAGGCGGGGGGATGAGCTACGGCCAGTTTCTCTGGCTCGCCGATATCGGAACGGCGATACAATCGTCGATCTCGGTCAGCGTCAGCGCGCCGGCCGGAGCCTGGATCGACGATATGTTTTCGGGCGAATTCGATGCGACTTTGCAGAAGGCGCTCGTCGCCAGCGGCGCCGTGGCCGGTTTTGCCTGCGCCATGGCGGCCAGCCTTCTCGGCCTATCGACGGCGCCGACGCTTTCGGAAGCCTCCCTGAAATGACCATTCCTCCGCGCCGCCTGATCTCCGCCGAAAAGCGCCCCGAGGACGAGACCGCGCTTCGCCCGCAAGTGCTCGCCGACTTCACCGGCCAGGAAGCCGCGCGGAAAAATCTCAAAGTGTTCATCGAGAGCGCCAAGGCGCGCGGCGAGGCGCTGGATCACGTATTGTTCGTCGGCCCGCCGGGCCTCGGCAAGACGACGCTGGCCCAGATCGTGGCGCGCGAACTCGGCGTCAATTTCCGCTCGACCTCCGGCCCGGTGATCGCCAAGGCGGGCGATCTCGCCGCGCAACTCACCAATCTCGAGCCGCGTGACGTCCTGTTCATCGACGAGATCCACCGCCTCAATCCCGCGGTCGAGGAAATTCTCTATCCGGCGATGGAGGATTATCAACTCGACCTGATCATCGGCGCCGGCCCCGCCGCCCGTTCGGTGAAGATCGACCTGGCGAAATTCACCCTGGTCGGCGCCACCACGCGCGCCGGCCTGCTGACGACGCCGCTGCGCGACCGGTTCGGCATACCGATCCGGCTGAATTTCTACACCGTGCCGGAGTTGCAAGGCATCGTCGGCCGCGGCGCCCGCGTCATCGGCCTCGCGCTTTCCGAGGAGGGCGCCAACGAGATCGCCAAGCGTTCGCGCGGCACGCCGCGCATCGCCGGCCGCCTGCTGCGCCGTGTCCGAGACTTCGCCGTCGTCGAATCGGCAGCCCTCGTCACCCGCGAAATCGCCGATCGGGCGCTCAAATTGCTCGACGTCGACGCCATCGGCCTCGATCAGATGGACCGGCGTTATCTCGACACCATCGCGCTCAGTTTTGGCGGCGGCCCGGTCGGCGTCGAGACCATCGCCGCCGCGCTTTCCGAGCCGCGCGACGCGATCGAGGAGATCATCGAACCCTATCTGATTCAGCAGGGCTTCGTGCAGCGCACGCCGCGCGGACGGCTGCTGACGCCGCACGCGTTCAAGCATATGGGTCTCGCCGAACCGCCGCGCGAGCCGACGCAGGCCGCATTGTTCGACGACGACCCATGATCCTGCCTTCCGCAACGGCATTCGGACAGGGTAAAAGACTTCCCATGCAATTCCAGGCTTTTTGAACGTGCCGACTCTGATCCGTTTTGTCATTCTCACCGGCGGCGTCATCGGCGTCATCTATGGCGCCATGTATTTCCTCGTCGACGGCGTCAAGGTGCAGCCGCGCGAAATGACCGAGATCGTGGAAATCCCGAAGGCGGCGACGAAGTGAGCCCGCGCGGCCGTCGGCTGATCGAGGATTTCCTCGACGCGATGGCGTCCGAGCGCAACGCCGCGCTGAACACCATCGAGTCCTATCGGCGCGACCTCGAAGCCTATCAGGAATTTCTCACCGGCCGCGGTGTCGCGACGACGGCGGCGAGCGACGAACATATCCGCGCCTTTCAGGCCGACGGCAGCGCGGCGGGACTCGCCAATGCAACGCTGGCGCGCCGGCTCTCCTCCGTCAGGCAGTTCCACAAATTCCTCTATCTCGAAGGCCGCCGCGGCGACGATCCGTCGCTGTCGATGCAAGGCCCGCGTCGCGCCCGCCCGCTGCCGAAAACCTTGACCGAGGCCGAGGTCGTCCGGCTGATCGAAACCGCGCGCGAAGGCCATGACGCCAAGGACACGAAACCCGCCGAACGGCTCGCGATCGTCCGCATGGGCTGTCTGATCGAGCTTCTCTACGCCACCGGCCTGCGCGTTTCCGAGTTGATCGCCTTGCCGAAATCCGCCGCGCGGACGCGCGAACCGCTGATCGCGGTCATCGGCAAGGGCAACAAGGAGCGGCTCGTGCCGATCTCCGAGCCGGCGCGGGCGGCGATGCTGCGCTATCGCCAGTTGCTCGAAGATCTGGCGCCGGCTCGAGCGCGGGGCCCCTGGCTGTTCCCCGCCGAGGGCGAAAGCGGCCACCTTTCGCGGCAGGTTTTCGCCCGCGATCTCAAACGCGTCGCCTCGGCCGCAGGGCTCAACGCGTCTCGCGTCAGCCCGCATGTGCTGCGTCACGCCTTCGCTAGCCACTTGTTGCAGAACGGCGCCGACTTGCGCGTCGTCCAGGACCTGCTCGGCCACGCCGACATTTCGACCACTCAAATCTATACCCATGTGCTCGACGAGCGCGCCAAGGCAATGGTTCGCGACCTGCATCCCCTCTCCGACGAGGAAGATTAATTGAACCACCCCCCCTGGCGCGCCACGTTCGACGGCGTCGCCATCACCTGCCGACTCACGCCCAAGGGCGGTCGCGACGCCGTGGAAGGCGTCGCCACGCTCGCCGACGGTTCGCGCGTGCTGCTCGCCCGGGTGCGCAGCGCGCCCGAGGACGGCAAGGCCAACGCCGCCCTGCGCGCGCTGATCGCGGACCATCTCGGCGTGCCGAACTCACGGGTCCGGCTGACGGCGGGCGGGAAAAGCCGGGTCAAGCAGCTTGCGATTTCCGGCGATCCCGCCGAGTTGATCGCGCGGCTCGAGGCCGCCCGATGACCAGCTTGGCACACGCTTTGCTTGCATGACAGCAGTGCGGCGCGCCGGGAGTTCGGCGCTTTTGGACCACGTCGTGCGGAGTTCCACAGCCTGGCTTCTTGCGAAGCCAAAACCGGCCCGGGCGCTTGGGCCGGCCAGGTTATCTTACAGGGCGGTTGCGCGCTTGGGGGCGATCGGCATAGGGCTCGGTCGTTTCGAAAATGCGCCTCGATCGGTCGGCCCGCAATGGAGCGGTCGACATGAGAAACGGTTTCTTCCCCGCGGCGGTGATCGCCGCCTTGCTGTTCGCGACGAACGATTCGGCGCGAGCCCATGATATTTATACGGGCGTGCGCGGCAAAACCGGGCTGCTGTGCTGCGGCGGCAGCGATTGCGCGGCGACAACTTACCGCGAACATGGCGGCCGCTTCGAGTTCCTGACCCGCGAAGCCGAATGGATCGAGATCCCCAGTCAGCGAATCATTTTCCTGCCGATCCCTGGGGATCCGCCGAGCAACGACTCGCACCACGCGCACCTCTGCTACCGTCAGGCGACCGACTACGATCGCGTGAACGGTTACGCCGACAATGTTTTCAGTGACATCTATCTCTATTGCGCGTTCATTCCGCCGGGCGCGATCTGAGGGCGCGCATCGCGCGAGATCGGCAAGCCTAATCTTCCGGCGCCGAGGCGGCGCCGAAGTCCCTCACAAATCGTCGCGGATAGGTTTCCTGATCGAGGAACGCGCGGCAGTAAAATGCCGAATCTTCAAACAAAAGCGGAACCCGCGCCGTCTCTTCGGTCACCGAGCCGCTGAGATAGGCGTGAGTATATTCGATCGACTTCGCGTATTTCGCTTTCGCGTTCAACGGGCCCGCCCCGGCCGATCCGTCGAAGGCAAGTTCCTTCCATACCAACAGGTGGTTGCAAGTGGTGACGATCGTCGGTGCGGCGAAGACGGCGGGCGCGCGGGCATGCGCCACTTCGTTGCGTATGGTCTTGATGAGGGTCAGCTCCTTGCGGACTTTTTTCTCGATGATTCCGAGCGCGTAGGCGAGCTTTATCTTCATCGAAAAAGCCGAAAGGCCTCCCTCGGATTGATCCAGGAAGATCGAATCCGCGTCTTCGCGATTGACCGCGAAATGGGTCGAAATCGCGCTCTCCAGCGCCTGCTCGAGCAGCGTCGCCGCCATGAGGGCCAGCGCGCCCTCGTGGCCGGGGTCGGAAGGCCACGAGCTCAGAAATTCCCAGCTGTCGCGTGCGTCCGGACGGTTCAACATCAGCCGTTGCAGCCCCTCCTGGATCCGCGCCGCGCGAGAGTTGGAAGCCATTTGCGCGCCCGTGTTCTATAATCGCGAGCCTCGTTTGTCATTCCCGCTAAAGCGGGAATCCAGGACCGCATAACCGCGTTAACCGGTTAGATCGCTTCCTCGCTCTGGATCCCCGTTTTCACGGAGTTGACAGAACCACCGTCACAACTACAACGCAGCGACAGCCTCTGTCTCCGCCTTCTCCGCCGCCCGCGCGCGTTCCACCTCGTCGAGCGCGGCGCGCAACACCTCGGACACGCCGCGGTGGGCGACGGCGGACAGGTCGAGCGGCGGGATTCTACGCGCACCCTCAGGCAAGGGCGGCCCATACGAGCGGATGGCGCGTTTCAGGCGTTCGCGTTGCAGCTTCAGGCTCTCCTCGTCGACAGCGTCGACTTTGGAGAGCGCGACGATCTCGGCCTTCATGCCAAGCGTCGCGCCATAGGCCTCCAACTCCTGGCGGATGATGCGGTAGGCGGTTCCGGCGTGATCGCCGGAGGCGTCGACGAGATGGACGATCGCGCCGCAACGTTCGACATGGCCGAGGAAACGGTCGCCGAGGCCGTGCCCTTCATGCGCGCCTTCGATGAGGCCGGGGATGTCGGCGAGCACGAAATCGCGGTCGTCGACCTTCACCACCCCGAGGCCGGGGTGCAGCGTGGTGAACGGATAATCGGCGATTTTCGGTCGCGCGGCGGAAACGGTGGCCAGGAACGTCGACTTCCCGGCATTGGGCAAGCCGACGATGCCGACGTCGGCAATCAGTTTCAGGCGCAGGATCAGCGTCCGCTCGATGCCGGTCTGGCCCGGATTGGCGTGGCGCGGCGCGCGATTGGTCGAGGTGGTGAAATGGGCATTGCCGAAACCGCCATTGCCGCCCTTGGCGACCACCGCGCGGTCGCCCTCGTGCTTGAGATCGGCGAGCAGCGCGCCCGTCTCCTCGTCGAAAATTTGCGTGCCGGCAGGCGCCTTCATCAGCGCATCGGCGCCCCGCCCGCCCGCCCGGTTCTTGCCCATGCCGTGCATGCCGGTCTTGGCCTTGAAATGCTGCTGATAGCGGAAGTCGATCAACGTGTTGAGGCCATTGGCGCATTCGACCACGACATCGCCGCCGCGACCGCCGTCGCCGCCGTCGGGGCCGCCGAACTCGATGAATTTTTCCCGGCGGAAGGAGACGCAACCCGCGCCTCCGTCCCCGGAGCGGACGTAAACCTTGGCTTGATCGAGAAACTTCATAGCGTCGCTCCCGACAATTTCCGGCTGGCTTGGCGCCGCGCGTCGCGCAGGCTCGCCCAGGCGGAGCGCTTGAGTTGCATGTGGTCGCAGGCGACCATGCCGCCGCGCGCCGGCGCCCCCTGGAGGCCCCTGGACATATGGGTAAATCCGTTCTTTTCGAGCACGCGGCGCGAAGCCGGGTTTTCGGTGCGGACGTCGACGTTGATTTCCACGCTCGGCGTCAGCGTGAAGGCGGCATTGACCATCGCTTCCACCGCCTCCGAACCATAGCCGCGTCCCCAGGCTTCGGGCGACAGAGCGTAGCCGAGCGTGAGGCGGTCGACGCCGCGCCCCTGGACGCTGATGGCGCCAAAGGCCTCTTGCTTTCCGGCCTGCGGCGCAATCATCAGGGTCAGGTCGCGCCCGCTCGCATTGGCTGCGCGAGCGGCGAAGATGAAGCGCTCGGCGGTGCCGGGCGGATAAGGATGGGGAATATGCGCGGTATATTGCGCCACTTCCCATTTGCTCGAATAGCGTTGTACAGCGGCTGCGTCCGACGCCCGGGGCCAGCGCAGCCATAGCCGCGCCGTCTCCAGCCGAAACACATCGTCTCGCGCGATATCGGGAAACATGACCGCTCCGCTTGACCGAAGCTCGCTCGCGAGCTCCAAAACGACGAAGGGAATACGGCGCTCCGTATCCCCTTCACGAAGCCGAGTGGCTTGCCGGACTTTTCCCTGAAAAGACTTGTCGCCTCGCTTTGCGCGTGGGGAGCCTTGGGACCGTCCGCGGGGGGCTTTGCGCCGCGGCGAGGTCTCCGTCAGGCCCCGCCGATCATTCTGCAGCTACTTTTGCCACTACCGATACGTATTGACGCGTCTCTCTTTGTTTGAACAGCACTACGCCGGGAGCCGTTGCGAACAACGTATGGTCCACGCCGATGCCTACATTGGCGCCGGGATGGTACTTCGTGCCGCGCTGGCGCACGATGATGTTGCCGGAAATGACGTTCTCGCCGCCGAACTTCTTGACGCCAAGCCGGCGACCGTCGGAGTCACGACCGTTGCGCGACGAACCGCCTGCCTTCTTATGAGCCATTGCACCTGCTCCTGATTTCGAGGCGCCGCGCGCGTAGTCGCGTCGAACAACGCCCAATATAAAGGATTTCGAACGCCGGGAAAAGCCCGCCTTCGAAACGGTTTAGCGTTTTAGGCGGCCGCTACGATTTCGACGATCTTGACGATCGTGAGATCCTGTTTATGGCCGCGCTTGCGCTTCGAATTCTTGCGGCGACGCTTCTTGAAAGCGTAAACCTTGGGGCCGCGCGCCTGCTCGACGATCTCGGCGACCACGCTCGCTCCGGCGACCGTCGGGGCGCCGATATGGTTGATGTCGCCGTCGAACAGCGCCAAGACCTCGCTGAAGGTAACCTTGGCGCCGGCTTCGCCTTCCAGGGACATGACGGTGATTTGGTCCTGGGCCGCGACCTTGTATTGCTTGCCGCCCGTCTTGATGACTGCGAACATAGACTACTCCTTGCTTCCCCGCGCTCTACGCGGGGAACTCCCACGCGGCCGGCTTCTTGTTTGGGTTTTGAGGCCCGCTTGTTTGCTTTCCCAGCTTGGCTTCACGCCAAAGCAAAAACGCGGCTGAGAGCCGCGCTTTGGTGAGCGATCGGCGTCTACTGCGGGAAGGCCGCGGAGTCAATGGTTTTTGGCAAAGGAACCCAAATCGCCGAGTCCGCGTCGCCAATCGCCCTCGCCTCGCCGTTCAGGACGGCGATACCAACGGCGGCGCAAATGACGGCGTCGAGTTGGTCCTCGAGCGCCTTCAGCTTGGCGCCGACGATTTCAGGCGCTGGAAGAGGCAGGGCGGCTTGAACTCCGGCAATCCGCGTCTCCAACGCCGCGAGGAGGGTTCGCCAGACTTCCAGGAGGCGCTCCCGACGCTCGGCGGCGGCGAGCTTGGGCCAGTAGGTCAGCGTCTTGCCCGCCTTATATTCGAGCCGGTAGCGCTCGCCCAAGAATTCGATCAGCGCGGGATGTGGATAGACTTCGATCAACGCCGGCCCGATGAACGCCTCTGTCGCCAGTCGATAGCCCTCGGTCTCGAAACCAGCGCGCAGCTCGTCGCTGATCCGCCCTGGCCGAACCTCACTCGGCGAATGCGTCGACGCCTTTCGCGCGCCGTAAGCTTTGGATATTCCAATATCGCTCGGCCTGCGACCGATGATCGGCGAGCGCGCCAGCGGCATGTCGACCGCAACCAGATCGACAGGCCGCCCTGCGAGCCGTCGAGCGGCGACGAGCAGACGTCGGGCGTGAGGCGCCCCGCCTTCGCCGCTTGCGCCGCCGAGCGCTTCAAAGGCGGAATAGGACGGCGCCAACGCGGCGAGTCGCCAACCGCCCGAGGCCTCGACGGCGAGCGCGACGCCGCTCGGGTTGTGCGCCGTCCAGGCGGCGTCGATGCCGAGCACGACGCGTAAAGGGCGGGCGATATCCATCAAATGCGCCGGTGGGGCGTCGGGACTTCGCCGCCTCAAAACGGATGATACTGGAACATCCAAGTCTCGCTCACCACCTGGTCGCCCGCCTTCAGGAAGCAGCGCATCTCGACGGGGTCCGTGCCGTCGACCTTCAAGTCGAATTCGGCGCGCCAGTGGCCGGGCACGCCGTCGGGGACCGCTTCGATAAGCCGATAGCCGTCGAGCGAGCCGCGCGAGGCGCTGATCGCCATCTCCGGCTTGACGCCGTAGGGCAACGCGGCCAGCGGGGCGCCGAGGAACTCGACTACAAATTTCCTCACCCCCTTCGGCCTGGGCAGGCCCGGTTGTCCGCCGCGCCCGAGGCGGGTGGCGACGACGAGCGCGAGGCCGCTGGGAAAAGGTTCCTCAGCGACCCAATGGAGCCGATAGGCGAGCGTCATTTCCGCGCCCGCCAGCACGGGCTGTTCGGGAACCCACATAGCGACGATGTTGTCGTGGATCTCGTCGTCGGTGGGGATTTCGCAGAGCTGGATCGCGCCCCTGCCCCAGCCCTGCACGTCGCCGACCGGCAGCGGCTCGACCCAAAGAGTCGGCCGGCGGTCGTAATATACCCCGTCGAGATAATGATCGAACACGCGATCGCGCTGGCAGAGGCCGAAGCCGCGCGGGTTGTCGTCCGCGAATGCCGACACGATGATGCGCGGCGGATCGTTGAGCGGGCGCCAAAGACGCTCGCCCTCGCCGGTCCACAGGCTGAGCCCGTCGGAATCGTGGACTTCGGGGCGCCAGTCGATCGCGGTCTCTTTCTTCGTCTCCGAGTACCAGTACATGGATGTCAGGGGCGCGATTCCGAAGCGCGCGATCTCGGCGCGGGTGAACAGGTTCGTCTCTATGTCCATGAGAACGGCCTGGGTTCGCGTCAGGGCGAACTTGTAGGCGCCGACAATCGAGGGGCCCTCCAGCAGCGCGTAGATGACCAGCGCTTCGCCTTGCGGTCGCGCGTCGATGAAGAAGCGGGTGAAGTCAGGGAATTCCTCCGGGCGGCCGGCAACCGCGACGTCGAGCGCGAGCCCTCGCGCGGAAAGGCCATATTGCCGCAACGCGCCGATGGCGCGGAAATAGGACGCCCCGAGGAACGCGACCCAGTCGTTGTGCTTCCAGTCGAGCGCTCCGTCGCGCGGCTCCTGAATGCGCATTCCCGCGAAGCCAGCGCCCTTCGGCAATTGTCTCGCGACCGAATCGGCGGGCATTTCGAAATAAGAGGGATCGTATAGGATCTGGCGCGAGCGGCCGTCTTCGACGACGTGCATTTCGACGGATTTTTGGAAATACAGGCCAAGGTGGAAAAAGCTGATCGGGAAGCGGCCCGGACCCTCGGCGAACAACGCATCGTCCATCTTGAAGCGGATCTTGCCCCATTCCTCGTAGTTGATCTTGCTGACGATTTCAGGGCTCGGCCGCGCCGGGGCGACATAGGGCGCATGGGCGCGCTCGCGCGCCATCGCTTTCAGCAATTCGAAGGAGAACGGTTTGGGATCGTCGAATTGCAGCGCCTCACTCGGGGCGGCGACCGCGTCGCCCACGACGCCGAGCGAGAATGCGGAGGCCGCGACGCCCTTGAGCACAGCGCGGCGGTCGAGATTGTCTTCCATGGTCAGCCGCGTTTCCTGATGAACTCCGTCAGAGACCTATGTAGGCGGTCGCCGCCGGAAGGTAAGGTAAGCGGACGGCCGCCCCTCGATGCGCGCCTTGGCCTCGTAGCGGGTCGGCGTCCAGCCGGCCCAGGGCCGCCGCCAATCGTCCGCGGCCATGGCGAGCCACTCGAACTCCTTGGCGGCGAGGAAGCGCGCAAGCGTCCAGCCGGCGTAACCGTCGATATCGGTGGCGAAACGCACCTCGCCGCCGATGTCGAGCACGCGCGCGAAGGCGGCGATCGTTTCCTCGGCTATGAAGCGTCGCTTCCATTGCCGACGTTTCGGCCAGGGATCAGGATAGAGGACATAAATTCGTTGCAACGAAGCCGGCGGCAGCGCTTCCAGCACTTCCCGAGCGTCGCCGGCGCGGATGCGAATATTGGCGAGGCCCTCGCCGTCCATGACCGCGAGCAGCTTGGCGACGCCATTGATGAACGGCTCGCAGCCGAGGAACGCGATATCCGGCGTCTCGCGCGCCCGTTGCGCCAAATGCTCGCCGCCGCCGAAGCCGATCTCAAGATGGACTTCGCGCGGCGTGAAGCCAAACGGACGCGAAGGATCTTCGAGGGAAACCCCCTCCAGCTCCACTTTTGGCAGAAAGTCCCTGACGAGCTGCGCATGATAGGCGCGCAGCGTCTTGCCTTTGGATCGGCCGTAAAGCGCCCGACGCTTGACGTCGGGCGCGGCGTCCGCTTCGCCCGACGCCATTGCCTCTATCCTCAGAATTGCGCTTTCAACTGATCGGCGAGGTCGATCTTCTCCCAGGAGAAGCCGCCGTCGGCGTCCGGCGCGCGGCCGAAATGGCCGTAAGCTGATGTGCGCGCATAAATCGGCTTGTTGAGCTTGAGGTGCTCACGAATGCCGCGCGGCGTGAGGTTCATGATTTCCATCAACACCGCTTCGAGCTTGGCCTCGTCGACATGGCCGGTCCCGTGCAGGTCGGCATAGATCGACAGCGGGCGGGCGACGCCGATCGCATAAGAAAGCTGCAAGGTGCAACGGTCGGCAAGGCCGGCGGCGACGACGTTCTTGGCGAGATAGCGCGCGGCGTAAGCGGCGGAACGGTCGACCTTGGTCGGGTCCTTGCCGGAGAAGGCGCCGCCGCCGTGCGGCGCCGCGCCGCCGTAGGTGTCGACGATGATCTTGCGGCCGGTCAGGCCGCAGTCTCCGTCGGGACCGCCGATGTAGAACTTGCCCGTGGGGTTGACGTGCCAGACCGTCTTGTTTGAGACGAGGCCTTGCAGCTCGGCGATCACATAGGGCTTCACCAGAGCTTCGACGTCCTTCGACGTCAGGCTTTCGTCGGTATGCTGGTGCGAAACGACGATCTGCGTCGCTTCCATGGGCTTGCCGTTCTCGTAACGCACCGTCACCTGGCTTTTGGCGTCCGGCCCGAACCTCTTCTCGGCGCCCGAACGGCGGGCCTGAGACAAAGAGTGCAGGATTTTGTGCGCGTAATAGATCGGCGCCGGCATGAGCTCTGGCGTCTCGCGGCAAGCGTAGCCGAACATGATGCCCTGGTCGCCGGCGCCCTCGTCCTTGTTGCCGCTGGCGTCGACGCCCTGGGCAATGTCGGCGGACTGGGCATGCAACAGCACTTCGACGTGCACGTTGCGATAATGGAAGCCATCCTGCTCGTAGCCGATGTCCTTGATCGCGTTGCGGGCGGTATGGATGATCTCGTCGTGATACATCCGGGGGCCGCGGACTTCGCCGGCGATGACGACGCGGTTGGTCGTGGCCAGAGTCTCGCAGGCGACGCGTATCTGGTAGGGGTCGAGGCCGGCTTTGGCGCCTTCGCGAAAGAACAAATCCACGATTTCATCGGAGATACGATCGCATACCTTGTCCGGATGCCCCTCGGACACCGACTCGCTGGTGAACTGATAATTCTGTCGAGCCATACCAGGCACACTCCCCTTGCCGCGTTTCGCGAAAAAGTCTCTCCACACAAGGCCTATCGGCCAAGAGAGCAAAAGCGCTTTTCGCAGGGGGAGTCGGTTTGGTCAAGCGCGGCCATCGTCGCGCATGAGAACGGCTTTGTGGAAGTCGCCCTTTCCGCGCGGCAACAAAAGCGGCCGTCGGAAGGACAATAGCGAGCCGGGTTCAGCGATCTTTGCCGACTTTGCGCCCGATCCGAACGACGAAATCGCATTTTGCCGGATTGAACCGCGCTCGCCTAGAATTACTCGTCGCCGGCGACGAGCGATTGGACGAGATCGAGGATCTTCTTGCGCACCTTGGGGTCCTTGATCGCGGCAAAGGCCCGATTGAGCTGCAATCCCTCGTTGGTCGAGAGGAAATCCACGACATAGGAACTCGTATCCGGCTCGTGGAAGCCGCTGGCGTTCAGTTCACCGCTCGGCGCGCCTTCAAAGAAGAACGAAGGCGGCACTTCGAGCACCCGCGCCAGTTGCTGGAGACGGCTCGCTCCGATCCGGTTGGCGCCTTTTTCATATTTTTGCACCTGCTGGAAAGTCACATCCAGCGCATCGCCCAGCTTGCCCTGACTCATTCCCACCATAAGTCTGCGCATGCGCACACGTGCGCCGACATGTTTATCGATGGGATTCGGCGCTTTGTTCATCGTCTCGACGTCCAGTTCAAGAGTCGTAACCCTATCTAGCTAACGTAAGGGAACACTTAACGCACGCGCGTATTCCGCGCAATCGTCGTACCACGCAATCGCGCCCTTTTTCAGCCCAAATCTTGAGAGGCTGCCGATAACGTTACGCAACTTTGCCCTATTTCAAGTTTTTCGCGGTAAGGATGACGCAGAGTAGGGCGGCGAGACCGAGGGCGAAACCTGCCGAACCCCAGCGCGATTCGAGCGTCGGTGGCAACGCGCCCGGCAGCGGCCCGTCGACCACCGTCTCGGCGCCCAATGGCGCCGAAGCCAACACCCGGCCCTTGGCGTCGACGATCGCCGAAAATCCGCCGTTGGCCGAACGCGCCATCGGCAAGCCCCATTCGATGGCGCGCAGACGGGCGAGGGCAAAGTGCTGATAAGGGCCCGGAGTCAGTCCAAACCACGCGTCGTCAGTAACGTTGAGGAGCCAACCCGCCCGCTCGGCTTCGCCACTCCGCGCGCCGCCCCATTCGCTGGGAAAGATCGCCTCGTAGCAGATCATGGCGATCGCGTCGGGCGCGCCGGGCATCGACAGCACGTTGGAGCCCACGCCGGCCGAGAACCCCCCCGGAAATTGCACGAACTCGCTGAGCCCGATGGCGTGCAGCTCGGTCTGGAACGGCATATATTCGCCAAACGGCACGAGGTGGCGCTTGTCGTAGCGCGCCGACGACAGGCCCGAAGCGCCCAGGATCTCGATCGAATTGAAGAACCGCCGCTTGGCCGGGCCGCCTTCCGTCCGCGCCGCGCCGGTCGCCAGCGTGGCGCCGCTGCGCAGAAAATCGGCGATTCGCGCCAAGGCGCCGGCTTCCTGCGACAGGATGAACGGAAACGCCGATTCCGGCCAGATCAGATGCGTGACGTCGGCGACGCCGGTGCGCTGCGGCGAAGTGGCGCGATCCGACAAGGCGAGATAGCGGCCGAGGATTTCCGCGCCCTTCTCCGGCGCGAATTCCGGCCCTTGCGAAAAGTTGGTTTGCAACAGCCGAAGTTTCACATTTGCAACCGGGTCCGGGTCCGTCTCGCCGAGCCGATACAGCCCAAACAACGCGAGTGCGGCGAGCGTTACGACAGCCGCGGTCGTCGGCGCCCAGCGCCGCAGGCCTGCGCGGTCCCAAAGCGTCGCGGGCGCGGCGCCGATGACGATGACGGCCAGCGTCAATCCATGAAGGCCGACGAGCGACGAGATTTGCGCCAGGATCAGATTCTGACCAAAGGCGAGGCCGAGTTCGTTCCAGGGAAACCCGGTGAACAGCACCGCGCGCAACCACTCGCTCAACCCCAGCCCGAACGCCAGCGCAAATATGCGCAAAACACCGGGGGGCCAGAGGAAGCGCGCGACGGCGAAGCCGAAGCCGAAGAACAGCGCCAGGGCGGCCGGCAACGCGACGACGCCGAATGGCAGCGCCCAGGCGTATCTGTCGGCGTCGACGAGAAAGGCGGCGCCCAGCCACCACAGCGAAGCCAGGAAATAGCCGAAGCCCCACCACCAGCCGGCGAAGAAAGCGGCCCGCAGCGAGGCGCGCGCCGCGCCGGCGCCGCGCTGATCGGCCGAGCCGTCGATGAGCCAGACGGCGACGATGAGAGCGACGGAGAGCGCGGGAAAGAAGCCGAAAGGCGGCATCGCCAGCGCGCCCAAGGCTCCGCCGGCCAACGCGATTCCGCGACGCGGCCAGCCCCAGGCGAGAATGACCGTTGGCGCGAGCGAAGCGAGCACGCCCGCATTCGGCCGGTAGGGCGATGCGACGGTGGACAAGGGCTTAATTTCCGCTCAGCCGAATCAACATTCGCCTACATAACCGCTGGCGTCCCGCCGCGATACGCCTTCAGAGGTTTTCCTCGACCGCTTCGCCGTCGGGCGGCCCGGCATGAACCGCGGGCGCCGCGGCGGCGGCGGGAAGCCGGGCGTGGGGATGAATTTTCACCCGCTTGACCCGGCGCGGATCGGCGTCGAGCACCTCGAACTCGAATTCTCCCAGGCCCGTGACGATCTCGCCGCGTCCGGGCACACGGCCGACGAAATTGGTGAGCAAGCCGCCGATCGTGTCGACGCCCTCGGCGTCGGCGAGCGCGGAGAAATCGAAACCCGTCGCCTCGGAGACTTCGTCGAGCGGCGCCCGCGCCTCGACGAAGAACGTCCCGTCAGGGCCGGCCGCGACTTTCGGCCGCTCCGCCTCGTCGTGCTCGTCCTCGATATCGCCGACGATCGCCTCGACGACGTCCT
>Ga0302279_10003384_pt1 | contig 19963 bp, 16 predicted proteins | sample III_Bog_N3_3_FD_194541 | JGI IMG/M metagenome (GOLD analysis project Ga0302279, IMG submission 194541) | Peat permafrost microbial communities from Stordalen Mire near Abisko, Sweden - III_Bog_N3_3 | ecosystem: Environmental > Terrestrial > Soil > Wetlands > Peat | place: Sweden: Abisko...
AGCGCCAAGGTCGATCCTCCTATCCGCCAAACCCCCAAAACACCGAAAACCCGATCCAAATTGGATCGGGTTTTCGGTGTTTTGGGACTTGTACTGAAGACTGATGTTGCCCCGGTTTTCTTGGCGCTGCTTTGCGCCTTTGCGTGAAAATGATTGGGATGCCCCAGAACGATCATAATGTACCGTTGCCCGCCAGTGCTACGGATTGACGAAACATCAGTCCTCGACTAACGTCTGAGCGAGAATGATGTTCCCCAGGCAGTTCGCCGGTATGGGTGTCGCCGTGATCCTGGCGGGGGCGGCGCTCGGCACCCGCGCGGAGACTGTCTCCACCAACGACTCGCCGTTCCTGCCCGTGGGTGATGCCGGGGCTGGGGCGGCGGCCGCGCCGACCTATGAACTGGCGGGCGCGAGCGCGACCGGTGACGGGACCCAGGTCTGCATTTACAACGCCCAGACCAAACGCAGCGCCTGGATCGCCGTGGGCGCAACGCGGGACGGGGTCAAGGTGCTCAGCTTCGACCCCGACCGGGACCTGGCCGTGGTGAGCGCGAACGGCGAGAGGAAAGTGCTCACGCTGCGCAAGGCGGCGGTGACCGAGGGACCCGTGCCGACTTTCACCCCGGCCGTCAGCCCCGTCGTGGACGCGGCGCCGCCCCCCGGGATGGCCAATGGGACGGCCGGGCAGCCGCCACCCGGTCCGACGGACGCCAAGACCCTCAAGGATGAGCGGGACGCCCGGGAAGCGCGCATGCTGATCAGCGACCTCATGGAGATCGGCATGCAGCAGCGGAAGGCGTACGCGGAAGCCAAGGCCCGGGCGGCCGCTCAGGCGGCGGCCAACGGCCAATAATCGTATTTACCGTCCCGAAGTTTTGCGCAACTGTGGCGGGATGCGAATCCTGATCTCCGGCGTCTGCGGTTTTGTCGGAACCACGCTGGCCCGCGCCCTGGCGCAATCAGGCGGCGGTCACGAACTGACGGGGTTCGACAACTTCATCCGCCCGGGCAGCGAAACCAATCGCGCCGAGCTGAAGCACCTCGGCGTCAAGGTCTTCCATTGCGATCTGCGCGCCGCCAGCGACCTGGAGGCGCTGCCCGCCACCGAATGGGTGATCGACGCGGCCGCCAACCCGAGCGTCCTCGCCGGGGTCGATGGGCAGACCAGCTCCCGCCAGCTCGTCGAACACAATCTCGGGGGCACCCTGAACACCCTCGAATACTGCAAACGCCACCGGGCCGGTCTGATCCTGCTCAGCACGAGCCGGGTGTATGGCGTGGCGCAACTCGCCAGCCTGCCCGTGACCGTAGAGAATCAAGCCTTCCGGATCGACGAAGACGCGGCGCGGGACATCAGCGGAGTGACTGCGGCCGGCGTCACCGAGGACTTTCCGACGCTGGCGCCGATCTCGCTCTACGGGGCCACCAAGCTGGCGAGCGAGGCTCTCGCCCTCGAGTACGGAGAGACGTTTGGACTGCCGGTCTTCGTCAATCGCTGCGGCGTGCTGGCGGGCGCGGGCCAGTTCGGACGGGCCGACCAGGGGATATTCGCCTATTGGATCAATTCCTGGCGGCGCGACCGGCCGCTGCGTTACATCGGTTTCGGCGGCCTCGGCCACCAGGTGCGGGACTGCCTGCACCCGCGCGACCTCGTGCCGCTGCTCCGCCGGCAATTCGCCGCGCCCCGGCTGGCGGCGGGCGATCGCATCGTGAACCTGGGCGGCGGGAACGCCGCGGCGATGTCGCTGCGCCAGCTCAGCGATTGGTGCGCCGCCCGCTTCGGCCCGCGCGTCGTGACGCCCGAGCCGGCGCCGCGGCCTTTCGACATCCCCTGGCTGGTGCTCGATTCCGCCAAGGCCGCCCGCCTCTGGGACTGGCGTCCGTCGACCCCGCTCCCCGCCCTCCTCGACGAGATCGCGGCCCACGCCGAGGCTCACCCCGAGTGGCTCAACGTCTCAGCGGCCCTATGATGTTGAACAGGAAGATCGGGCAGGGATCCCTGACGGCTTGATTTCTTCCCGATCTTCCCGAACTTCCTGTTCAAAGATCCTCCTTTTGACCCCCCCGCTTAATCTTTTCTCAGTGGTCATGCCGGCGCGCGACGAGGAGGAGTCGCTCCCGCCCACCATCGCCGATCTCGTCGCCACGTTTAGCGCCGAGGGCATTCCGCACGAGATCGTGGTGGTGGACGACGGCAGCCGGGACCGCACCTGGGCGGTGCTGCAGGAATTGGCCGCGAAATACCCCACCCTTGCGCCGGCGCGGAACCCGGGTCCCCACGGCTTCGGCAACGCCATCACCTATGGCTTCGGGCAGATGCGCGGAGATGCCGTGGTGATCATGATGGCGGACGCCTCGGATTCCCCCGCCGACGCCGTCCGCTATTGGCGCCTGCTCAATGCGGGGCACGAGTGCGTCTTCGGCAGCCGCTTTGTGCGGGGCGGCCGCGTGGTCGACTACCCGCGGGTGAAGCTCTTCGTCAACCGGCTGGCCAACCTCTTTGTCCGCCTGCTCTTCCACATCCCGCTCAACGACACGACCAACGCCTTCAAGGCCTACCGGCGGACCGTGATCGAGGGCTGCCGGCCGCTGCTCGCCTCCCACTTCAACCTCACCGTCGAGATCCCGCTCAAGGCCATCGTCCGCGGCTATACCTGGACGACGATCCCGATCTCGTGGCACAATCGCAAGCACGGCGTCGCCAAGCTGAAGATCAAGGAGATGGGCAGCCGCTATTTCTTTATTTGCATGTATGTCTGGCTGGAAAAATACTTCAGTCGCGGGGACTACCGCCGAAAGGCGGAAGGCGAAAGGCGAAAGGCGGAAACCGGATAAAACTATGATCTATCTCTTGGGCGGCTCAGGTTATGTCGGGCAGGCGTACCAGGCGTTGCTGGCTGGGAAGGGCATTCCCTTTCGCAATGTGCGGCGCGCCGACCTGGACTACACCGACGCCGTCACCCTGCGCGACGCGCTCCGGCGCGACCGGCCGGAATTCCTGATCAATGCGGCGGGCTACACCGGCAAGCCCAATGTGGACGCCTGCGAGGTGCACAAGAGCGAGTGCCTGGACGGCAACGCGGTGCTGCCCGGCACGGTGGCCCGCGCCTGCGCCGAGGCCGGCGTGCCCTGGGGCCACGTCTCGTCGGGCTGCATCTACAACGGGGCGCGCCCGGACGGCGGCGGCTTCACCGAGGCCGACACCCCCAATTTCACCTTCCGCGCCGGTCCCTGCTCCTTCTACAGCGGCACCAAGGCCCTGGGCGAGGAGGTGCTGGCGGACCAGCCCGGGGTCTATATCTGGCGCCTGCGGATCCCGTTCGACGCGCGGGACAACCCGCGCAACTACCTCACCAAGCTCATGCGCTACGAGCGCCTGCTGGAGGCGACCAACTCGATCTCGCAGCTCCACGAGTTCGCGGCCGCGACGTTCGCCTGCTGGGAAAAGCGCGTCCCCTTCGGCATCTACAACATCACCAACCCCGGGCAGGTCACCACCCGCGAGGTGGTCGACCTCATCCGGCGCAGCGGGGTGTGCCCGAAGGAGTTCCGCTTCTTCGCGAGCGAGGAGGAGTTCATGCGGATCGCGGCCAAGACCCCGCGGTCCAACTGTGTGCTCGATTCCAGCAAGCTCGCCCGCGCCGGCATCCAGCTGACCGAGGTCCGCGAGGCCGTGGCCCGGGCGCTGCGGGAATGGAAGGGATGAAAATCGAAATTAACCCGTGAACCTACTCGTCACCGGCGGCTGCGGATTCATCGGCAGCAACTTCGTCCGCCAGCGCCTGCAGGAAGCCGGCTCGCCCGTCGCCCGGCTGGTCAACCTCGACCTGCTCACCTATGCCGGCAATCCCGCGAACCTCGCGGGCGTGGACGCCGACCCGCGCTACGTCTTCGTGCACGGGGACATCGGCGACCCGGCGCTTGTCGCCAGGCTCCTCGCCGACCATGCCATCGACGCCGTGGTCAACTTCGCGGCCGAGTCCCATGTGGACCGCTCGATCGATTCGCCGGAGCCCTTTGTCCAGACCAATGTGGTCGGCACGCTGCGGCTCCTCCATGCCGTCCGGCGCCACTGGGCCGGGTTGGCGGGCCCGAAAAAGGAGTCCTTCCGGTTCCTGCACATTTCGACTGACGAGGTCTACGGCGCGCTCGGCCCGCGGGATCCCGCCTTCACGGAGGAGACGCCGTTTGCGCCCAACAGCCCCTACTCCGCCTCCAAGGCCGCCAGCGACCATCTCGTGCGCGCCTACCAGCACACCTACGGCCTGCCCACGCTCACGACCAACTGTTCGAACAATTACGGGCCCTTCCACTTCCCGGAGAAGCTCATCCCGCTGATGATCCTCAACGCCCTCGAGGGCAAGCCGCTGCCTGTGTACGGCGACGGCCAGCAGGTGCGCGACTGGCTGTACGTCGAGGACCATTGCGCCGCGATCTGGCTCGTCCTCCTGCGGGGCCGCGTGGGCGAGACCTACAATATCGGCGGCCTCAACGAGCGCCCCAACCTCGAGGTCGTCCAGCGGATCTGCGCATTGCTCGACCGGAGGTCGCCGCGGCCCGACGGGCGCCCCTACCTCTCCCAGGTGACGACGGTGCCCGACCGTCCGGGCCACGACCGCCGTTATGCGGTCGACTGCGCGAAGCTCCGGCGCGAACTCGGCTGGTCGCCCCTCGAATCGTTCGAGACCGGGCTGGAGAAGACCGTCGGCTGGTACCTGTCCCACCGCGCCTGGTGCGACGACATCACCAAACGAAACTACGGACGACAGCGGCTTGGCCATAAGGCCTGATTTTGAACAGGAAGGGCGGGAAGATCGGGAAGAGAACCGGATGTCTTGAACTCTTCCCGATCTTCCCGTCCTTCCTGTTCAAAATCGGCTTCCGCATCGACTCGCTGCCCATCTTCCCGTTTAAACCCTTTCACCCATGAATCGCAAAGGCATCATCCTCGCCGGTGGCTCGGGCACGCGGCTGTACCCGCTGACCATCGCCGTGAGCAAGCAGCTCATGCCGGTGTATGACAAGCCGATGATCTACTATCCGCTCTCGGTGCTGATGTTCGCCGGCATTCGCGAGATCCTGATCATCTCGACCCCGCAGGACCTGCCCCTCTTTCGCCGCCTCCTCGGCGACGGCGCGGAGTTCGGCGTCAGCCTGAGCTACGCCGAGCAGCCCAGCCCCGACGGGCTGGCCCAGGCCTTCCTGATCGGCGCCGACTTCCTCGGCGGCGCGCCCTCGGCCCTCATTCTCGGCGACAACCTCTTCTACGGCCAGGACATGAAAAAGTCGCTGGCCGAGGCCGGCGCCCGCACCGCCGGCGCGACGATCTTCGGCTACCGCGTCGCCGACCCCCAGGCCTACGGCGTGGTCGAGTTCGCGCCCGACGGGCGCGTGCTCTCGCTCGAGGAAAAGCCGGCGGCGCCGAAATCCAGCTACGCCATCCCCGGCCTGTATTTTTACGACCGCGACGTCGTCGCCTTCGCCCGCCAGCTCAAGCCCTCCCGGCGGGGCGAGCTTGAGATCACCGACCTCAACCGCCTGTACCTCGAGGCCGGGCGGCTCCACGTCGAGCTGCTGGGGCGGGGCACCGCGTGGCTGGACACCGGCACGCACGACGCGCTGCTCCAGGCCGCGCAATTCGTCCAGGTGATCGAGCAGCGCCAGGGCCTGAAGATCGCCTGCCTGGAGGAAATCGCCTGGAGCCAGCGCTGGATCGACCGGCGCCAGCTCGAGGCGAACATCGCCAAACACGGCAAGTCGGCCTACGCCGGTTACTTGCGGGGCCTGCTGCCGGCAAGCTGAGGCCCGTGCCCTACTTCCGGCTCAGCGTCATCGTGCCGCTCTACAATTGCCTGCCGCTCACGCGGGCGATGGTGGCGAGCCTGCGCGCGTCGCTGCCCGACGATCTCGACCATGAAATCATCCTGGTCGACGACGGCAGCACGGATGGCACCCGCGAGTGGCTCGCGGGCCTGGGCGCGCCGTTCCGGGTGATCCTCAACGAGCGCAACCTCGGCTACGGAGCCGCCAACAACCGCGGCGCCGCCGTCGCCCAGGGCGAGTTCCTCGCCCTGCTCAACAATGACCTGGTGCTGGCGCCCGGGTGGATCGAGCCCATGCTCCAGGCCCACGCCTGGCTGCGCAGCCGGGCCGGGGTGGTGGGCAACCTCCAGCTTGACGCGCGCACCGGCGCCCTGGACCACGCGGGCATCTTCATCAATCACAAGGGCAAGCCGGAGCACGACCGCACGCCCCGGTGGCGGCTGCGGCTGCGGAATCGCCTAAAACCCCTGCGGCGGGTACCGGCGGTCACCGGGGCCTGCGTGCTGATCCAGCACGAGCTCTGGCGGCAGCTCCGCGGCTTCGACGAGGGCTATGTCAACGGCTGCGAGGATGTCGATTTCTGCCTGCGCGCCGCCGCCGCCGGCTACCGCAACGTCGTGGCGCTGCACAGCGTCGTGCGGCACCACGTCAGCACCTCGCCCGGGCGGAAGGGCCGGGACGAGGCCAATACCTACCGGCTGACGCAGCGCTGGCGCAACACCCTGGTGACCCTCGGCATCCGGTCCTGGTGCCGCCACCACCTCGAGACCTACCTCCCCGACCCCCGGGACTTCCCCGATCCGGCGCTGGCCCGCCAGGTGGCGCTTTACCTCCTCCACCTTCGCCGGAACCCGCCTCCCGGCGCCTACCCCGGGATGGGCGCCGCGATCCAGGTGGAAATCGACCGCTGGCGCGCCATGCTCGGGGAAAACGCCTGACCCACCCATGCCGCGCCACAACACCGCCCCGGCGGGGGGCGCCCTCACCCGGCGCTTCACCCAGTACCGCGGGATCTTCTTCGACGAGTTCGCCGGGGAGTCAGCGTGGCTGCGCGACGAGGGCTGGATCCACCTGCCGCCGCTCGACGGTGCGCACACGCTCGTGCTCCGGGGGGAGATCCTCCCGCATCCGGAGGCGCGCGGCCTGGAAGCCGCACCGCCGCGGCTGACCCTGCTGGTCGACGACCGCCCGGCGGCGACCCTGGCGGCCCGCGGGCCGGGGCCGTGGGAACTGCGGGTGGCGCTGCCGGACGCCGGCCGCGCGATCGGCACCGTGCTCCGCCTGCGCCTGTCCGGCGTCGCCCTGACCAACGCGCTGGCCTGGCTCGGCCGGGTGACCGGCCTCGGACCGCTGCAGCGGTTTCGCCTGCAGAACAAGAACCGCCAGCTCCGGCTCACCACGATCGCCACCGAGTCCGGCGCGACGATCTTCGATTTCTCGCGGCGGCATGCCCCCCTCTCGCCGGAATTCGTGCGCCGGCAGGCCCGGATCGGGCTGAACATCGCCGGCTTCCTCTCGGCGGACCTCGGGGTCGGCGAGTCCGCGCGCTGCATGGTCCGCGCCGCCGACGCCGCCGGAATCCCCGCGGCGCTCGTCCCGCTCAAGCTCCACTGCCGCAACCGGCTCGGCGACACCACCTACGCCGCGCGCCTGCAGGAGGCGAATCCCCACGGCGTGAACGTGATCCACCTCGATCCCCCGGCGGCCCGGGACCTCGACCACCACCACGGCGCCGGCTTTCGCGCGGGCAAGTACAACATCGCGTATTTCGCGTGGGAACAGCCGGAGTTTCCCGACGCCTGGCTGCCGAGCTTCGACTACTTTGACGAGGTGTGGTGCCCGAGCGATTTCACCCGCGCGGCCATCGCGATGAAATCGCCCCTGCCGGTGCTGACCATGCCCCACGCCATCGGCTTCCCGCGGCCCGCGGGGGATCAGGCCGCCCTGCGCGCCCGTTTCCGCCTGCCCGCCGGGCCCTTCCTCTTCCTCACGCTCTTCGACCTCAACTCCTACGCGGCGCGCAAGAATCCGGCGGCGGCGGTCGCCGCGTTCCGGCAGGCGGGGCTGGGGCCGCCCGACGCAACCCTGGTCGTCAAGGTCCAGAATGCGGCGGCGAACCCCGCCGACTTTTCCGCCCTCGCGGCGGAGCTGCGCGACCTGCCCGGCGCCGTCCTGATCTCGGAGACCCTCTCCCGGGAGGAAACCTACGCCCTGGAGGCGGCCTGCGACTGCTTCGTCTCGCTGCACCGCGCGGAAGGCTTCGGGCTGGCTCTCGCCGAGTGCATGTTCCTCGGCCGGCCGGTCATCGCCACCGACTGGTCGGCCACCGCGGAATTCATCACGCCGGAAAACGGCTGCCCGGTGCGCGCGCCGCTGGTGACGCTCGACCGCAACCACGGCCCCTACGCCAAGGGCTCGACCTGGGCCGAGCCCGATGTCAGCCACGCTGCGGAATGGATGCGCCGCCTGGCGGGCGATCCCGCGCTGGCCCGGCGGCTGGGCGCCGCCGCGCGCGTCACCATCGAGACGCGCTTCGCCCCCGCGGTGATCGGCGAGCGGTACCGCCGCCGCCTGGAGTCGATCGCCACCTTCTGACGCGACCCATGGCGCCGCCCTCTCCTCCCCGCTCCCTCGCCCGGGTCGCCCTGCTGCTCACGCTCGGCATCTTCGTCGTGCTCACCGCGATCAACGGGCGGTTCTACTTTGCCACGCCATTCTTCGAGCAGGGCGACATCGCCGCCTACGGCCTGCAGATCTACCGGGCCAAGCATGGGACCGAGATCCTGGGCAATTACTCGCGCTTTCACTTCAACCACCCGGGACCCGCCTTCTGGTATGTCTATGTGGCGGGGGAGCGGGTCCTGCGCGACTGGCTGGGAGTCGCCTCCTCGCCCCACAATGCGCATTCGCTGGCCGGCCTGTTCCTGCAGAGTTTCTTCTTCGCGACCGCGCTGGCGCTGTTTTACGACGCGCTGCGCACGCCCCTCTTCCTGCCCCTCGCCCTGCTGCTGGGGGCCGCGCACTTCGGGCGGGCGGGACAGGCGTTCACCAGCGTGTGGCCGCCCCACGTGCTGCTGATGCCGTTCCTCTGCTTCTTCGCGGCGTGCGCCTCGGTGGCGAGCGGGCGCGGCGGCCGCCTGCCCCTCGTGGTGCTCGCCGGGGGCTTCCTGGTCCACGGCCACGTCGCCCAGCCACTGTTCGTAATCGTCCTCAGCGGGATCGCCTACGCCCTGCTCTGGCGGGAGACCCGCCGCTCCGCGCCCGGCCTGACCCCATGGCGGGCCGAGCCCCGCGCGCACCTGCTCGCCGGCGCGGTCTGCGCGGTGTTCCTGCTTCCCCTGGTCGTCGACTGGCTGCGCTGGCCGAATGACAACCTGGCCCTCATCATCCAGCACCTGGAGGACCACGCGAACGAGCACAAGTCGCTCCGCGCCTCGCTCCTCTACTTTCTCTCGTTCTTCAGTTACCTCGACAACCAGGACCAGCTCTTCCCCGACGGGGGCCGGCTCAGCACGCGCTTCCTCGCCCACCACGCCGCCTGGTACGCCGCCTGGATCGCGGTCGGCGGCCTGATCGCCTGGCGCTGGCGACAGATGGCCACGGCAAAAGGTCAGGCCGATGATATTGCGGTCGCGCCTGCCCAAAGCGGAGCCGGGGGGTCGCGCGACTGCAATATGATCGACCTGACCCCTTACGCCGGCCGCTTCCTCCGCGCCGTCGCCCTGCTCTGGCTGGTGGCCGCGCTGCTTTGCCTGGCCTGGGGCGTCATCCAGGACGGCCCCATGTATCAATTCAATGGGTACTTCTACTTCGCCCTCCTCTTCGTGCCGCTCCTGCTCGCGGCCGGGGCGCTGGCGGACTGGCTGGGGCCGCGGCGGCGGCCGGCGGTGGCCGCCGTGCTCTGCGCCGCCGCCGCCGCCCTCGCGGTCCGCGGCATCGCGTTCCCGGCGATCTCCGAACAGGCTTCCGGCCTTCCCCTGCTCGCCGCCACGCGGGCCGTGCTCGGCACGGATCCCCACCCGGCGGCGCCGAAGATTCTCGTCTTCAGCCATGACGACTGGCCGGCCGTGATCACGGCCGCCCTGGTGCTGACCCGCGCCCGGATCCCCTTCCAGGTCGATCCCTCGTGGGGCTTCATGTTCGGCGCCTCCCGCAATCTCCCCTCCCAGCTCCCCGCCCCCACGATCGACGGCGCCTCCGTCTGGCGGTTCCTGCGCCATGCGCCGTCCGGGGAGGGTGCGCCCTTCCCCGGCAACCTGCGGGTCGCCTTTGCGCCGGGCCGGCTCGACCCGGCCCATGGCGTCATCACCTTTTCGAAAAACGGCAACTGGGAGCAGTTCCAGCTCTCGGGCTTCACCACCCCGGACCGGGACACCTCCTACACCAACCAGCCCGAGGCGGTGCTGGAGATCGCCGGCGCCCCAGCCGCGCGCGACGTGGCGATCGACATCCGCGCCTCCCCCTACCTCGTGTCCCGGCGCATCCCCGCCCAGCCGATGGAGCTCTGGGTCAACGGCGTCTTCGCCGGCCGGGCCGTGCTCGACCGCCTCGGGGTGCGCGACTCGGACTTCCAGGTGCCCGCCGCAGCCTGGAATCGCAGGAGTCCGGCCATGCTGGTGATGCGCTTCCCCGCCGCCCGCTCCCCTGCCCAGCTCCACATCAATGGCGATCCGCGGATCCTGGGCTGGGAGCTGCGGACCATCAAATTTGGGAATTGAGCGCGGCGAGCCAGGGCGTGGCACGGGCTTCCAGCCCGTGTTCTCGACTTAACATGGGCGGAAAGCCCATGCCACGCTAGCGACGGAACGTCGCGTCTACCTTCAAGGCCGCGGACCTGCCCGCCCCGTAACTTTAATATCCAAATTGCGCAGGCTGAATGCCAGCTTCCGCGCCAGCTCCCCGCTCGTCGTGACCGGGGGGACATCCGTCGTGAAGCGCCAGGTGGTGTCCCCGGGCTCGAGCCGGACGTTGGCCAGCTCGACCCGACGCACGACGCCGGGTTCGAGCTGGCCCTGCCAGAGCACGCCGGCGGCGTCCCGCACCGCGACTGACCGGCGGTCGCCGGCGTGGAGCCCAAACGCTAAGTCGGCGCTGAGGGCATAGGGCTGGGGGTTGCGGAACGCCACGGTCGCGTTTCCCGCCGTCCAGCGCCAGTATTCCAGCCACGATCGCTCGGGCGGATACCAGGCGGCATTGAATGCCGCGTCCACGGCCGGGCCCCGGCCGGAAATCGGGCGCAGCTCCGCGGGGGCCTCGCACCGGAAGCTCTCCCGGCCCGGGGGCAGAAGCAGCTTCGGCGACGCCAGGACCGACAGGTTGCCCAGCAGCAGCACGACCCACCAGCCCCGTCCGCGGGGCACGAGGATGTTGAACGCCAGGGTCATGGGAAGCGCCACCCGGGCGATCGCGCTGGGATAGCCCTCCCACACTGCGTCGCCCAGCACGACCATGAGGGCGGCGGTGGCCGCGCCCACGCGCCACCACGCCTCCGACCAGCGCGGCCGCAGGGCGAAGAACAGCCACTGGGCGGTCAGGGCGACCTGGATCACCAAGCTGCCCCGCGCCAGCGGCGCAGGCCCCTGCGCCACCAGGCGCGCCACCGCCCCGCATTGCCTCAGGTAACCGGTGAAGGGCGGGGCAAAGTTCCGGACCCCGGTCTCGCCCGCCCGGCCAAAACGCCAGGTGAGCACCGCGAGCCAGGCGGCGAGCGGCAGCAGGACCAGCGACCAGCGGGCCAGCACCCGGAGCCAGCGGCGCCGCGTCCGATCCTCCGGGACGAATGCGACGGCCGCCAGCACATTGGTCTCCTTGCCCAGGCCGGAAACGCCCAGCACCGCCGCCGCAAGCCACGGCCTCCCGCCTTCGAGGAGTGCCATGCCGCCGGCGAGGAGCGCGAGGCTCGGGCCGTCCATCAACGACGCGCGCACGCTCACGCAAAGGCCAAAGGAGGCCAGCACGCCGGCCCAGCGCGCCCAGTTGCCCCAGCTGACGGGGGGAAACCAGCGGAGGAGCAGGCCGGCGAGCACCAGCCACATTACGATGTTCTGAACCGCAAAGATATCCAGCGCGCGCGCCGGATCGCCGCCCGCCAGCGCGGTGGCCGTCCAGCAAAAAAGGATGCGCCGCGCCCGGTAGGGCAGGTTGTCGATCGCCCGGTGGAGCACCGGGTCGCCGAGGTGCGGCCGCATCGCAATTTGCGCGTAATACTGGCCATCGTAGCCGTAGGTGTCCGGCAGGTCGTAGTGATCGATCGCCCGCAGCTCGGGAATATACCGGGATTCCTGCTTCGCGCCGAACTCGACCAGGTAGGTGAATGCCTTGCCGGGCAGGTAGAAATGCGAGCAGACCCACAGAAATGCCGCGACCGTGCCCGCATACGCGAGCGCCAGCGCGAAACGCCGGCACCGGACGAAAAAGGGGTTGAGCTTGGCCACAAAGATTGAAAAAACCATCCTTCCTCCCGCTCGCGAAGCAAGTATGGAATTCCCCAGCAGCCCCCCGCCGACAGCCCATCCGATCTGGCGGCGGCCCGCGCTCCTGCTGGCGGTCGGCGCGCTGGCCCTTTATGCGGCGCTGCTCGCGCACTTCATGGATCCGTACGCCGCCGGATCGGACACCTCGGGTTACCTCAACCACGCGAAATTACTGGCCGCCGGCCATTTGCACGTCGCGATGCGCGCGCTGCCCGGGCTTCCGCCCGACCGGGCCCCGTATGACATCTACACCCCGCTCGGCCTCAAGCCCGCGCCCAACGGCCATGGCCTCGTGCCCACCTACCCCTCGGGCCTGCCGCTGCTGATCCTGATCGCGGCGCACGTGGTCGGCTGGGGCCTGGCCAGCAGCCTGGTCACGGGTGGGCACGCGTTCTGCGGCGTGCTGCTGACCTACGCCCTGGGCCGCCGGCTGGGTTTGAGCGCCGCTTGGGCCGCCCTCGGCGCGACCGCGATCGCGGTCAGCCCGCTCTACCTGCTGTATTCGGTGCAGATCATGAGCGATGTGCCGTCGATGGTCTGGATCGTGGCTGCCGTGCTGGCGGCGTGGCAGGCGGGTGAAAAGCGGAAGGCGAAAAGCGAAAAGCGAAAAGGTTGCCTCTGGGCGATGGCGGCGGGGGCGGCGTTGGCGCTCGCGGTCCTGATCCGGCCCAACAGTATCATCGCGGTGGTCCCGGTTGGGATCGCGGTGGGACTGGCGTGGCGGCGCTGGGTTTTGCTCGTCGCCGGCAGCCTGCCGGGCGCGCTCTTCTTCTTCGTCCATAGCGAGGCGGCCTATGGCAGCGTGTTCGCGACCGGCTACGGCGACACCGGTTACCTGTTTTCCGCCTCTTTCATTGCCCGCACCCTCGTCCATTACGCCCATTGGGTGCCGATTCTGTTCACCCCGGCGGCCCTGCTCGCCCTCGGCCTGCCCTGGCTGTGGCGGGCGGCGCCTCGCGCCGTCGGGGTCCTCGGGGCCTGGATCCTGGTGTACCTGGCGTTCTACTCCTGCTACCGCACCACCCACGAAACCTGGTGGTACCTGCGGTATCTGCTGCCGGCGGCGCCCGCCCTGGTCGTGGGCGGCCTCCTGGTCGCGCGCCAGTGGCGGTCCTTCCCGTGGGGCCGGCCCGCGTTTGCGGCCGCGCTCGCCCTCATCGTGGCCAACGGGGCGTGGTGGACGCGGAATTTCGGGGTGTTGAACACCGCCGACCACGACCGGACCTACCCCCTGACGATGGATTGGCTGCGGGGCCACGTCCCGGCCGACACGGTCGTTGCCGCCTGGCAGACGAGCGGGGCGCTTTTTTATTACACCCCGCTGGCGCTGGTGCGCTGGGAAATCATCAACGCGCAGGGGTTCCACCGCGTCACCGCCGCGGCCCGCGCCGCCCACCTGCCGATTTACGCGGCGCTCTTCGACTACGAGCGCGACGCCGCGCTGCGCCGGCATATGCCCGGCGCCTGGACCAGCGTCGCCACCATCCGGGACGTGACGATCTGGCGGTGGGACGGGGAAGAGCCCGGCCCTGGAAAATGAAGACCAACCGGACCCGCCTCGCCGGCCTCGCCACCGTCGCGGTCTTCATTTGGATGGTGCTCCGCTTCTGGCACCCGGTCTATGGCTTCACGGGATTCCTGCAGCTCGGCGCCTCGCCGGACAACGGCCGGATCACGGCCTTCCAGAACCGGCCGGTCTACGTCTATCCGTATCGCGGCAGCTATGACGGCGTGTCCTACGCGCAGATCGCCTATCACCCACTGATCAACGCGCCGGAGATGCGACCCACGATCGACAACCTCGCGTACCGCGCGCGCCGGATCGTGCCGCCCGCCCTGGCGTGGCTGCTCGCCGGCGGCAACCCGCGGTGGATCGTGCACGTCTACTCGGTGATCAACGTGGCGGCGTGGCTCGTGCTGGCCGGCCTGCTCTGGCGCCTGCTGGCGGTGCGCGACGGCCGGACCTGGATCGCCTGGGCGGGCGTGCTGTTTTCGGCCGGCGCCCTCGCCAGCGTGCGGCTGGCGTTGACCGACCTGGTCGCCCTCACCGCGATCGCCGGCGCCATGCTAGCGGTGGAGCGCGGCCGTAAAGGCTGGGCCACCACCTGGCTGGCCGTGGCCGGCTTAAGCCGGGAAACCTCGTTGCTGGCGCTGCCCGGGATTTGGAAAAGTAGCGCAGGCGGGGACGCCTGCGCTACTTTCCTTACCTGGCCCAATCTCCGCCGCAGCCTGCTCGCCATCGCCCCGCTCGCCCTCTGGATCGGCTACATCCGCTGGCAAACCGGCCCGGCCGACCAGGGCTGGGACAATTTCACCCGGCCGCTGGCCAGCTTCGTGGACAAGTGGCGGACGGTTGTCGCCGACCTGCGATCCCCACCCGACCCGCTGCTGGCCTGGACCACCCTGCTGGCGACCGTGGGCCTCACCGTGCAGGCGGCCTGGTTGGCCGCGATCGCGCGGCGCCGGACCCTCGACGACCCCTGGTGGCGCATCGGCGCGACCTACGCGGTCCTGATGCTGTTTCTCGGCCCGGCAGTCTGGGCGGGATACCCCGGGGCCGCCACGCGCGTGCTGCTGCCGATGGGTCTCGCCTTCAACGTCCTCGCCTGCCGCCGGCGCGCCGCGCTCGTGCTGCTGCTCGCCGGCAATCTCACGGTGCCCGCCGGGCTCCTCGCCATGAAGGACCACCCGCCGCACCCGCGGGAAATCACGGCGGCGCACCACGCGGGCATCACCTACCTCGTCCGCCTCGCCGACGGCTGGTACAAGGTCGAACGGACGAACTGGCACGCGAAGTCGTGGAGCTCGGGCTCGGGCTTGCTGGACATCGAGACCTGGCCGCGCGACAGCCGGAGCCTTCAGCTCGCGTTCACGACCCGGAGCATCGTGCCGCGCAGCGTCGAGATCCGGGAGGGCATGGCGGCGCTCTGGCAGGGGAGCGTGGGCGTGGCCTATCAGGAAGTGACGATTCCGTTCACGACCAGGGACGGGCACGCCGAGCTGGAGTTTTCGACCGATTCCCCCAGCGTGTCCGCCGGCTCGGGGACCAACCAGCGGCCGCTCACCTTCAACATCCGGGACCCGCACCTTGTTCACTAGCCAACGGGCCCCGTCCGAGGCGACCCACGATGCTTCTCGACCTTTCCCACACCAGCCACACCCGCGCGCTCACCGGCATCCAGCGCGTCGCGCGCGGGCTGTGGCGGGAACTCGGTGCCGCGGCGGCGCCGATCACTTACGACCCGTACGCCCGCGCCTGGCGTCCGCTGGAAGCGTGGGAGCTGGTCAATCTCTCCGCGGCGCCCGACGGCGGCGGCCGCGGCGCCCGGTGGCCCCTGCGCGCCTGCCTCCGCGGGCTGCTCCGCCGCCATCAGGTGGAGCAGATTGCCGGCCGCGACGGCCTCCTCATCCCCGAGATCTTCTCGCCCGCCGTCGCCGCGGCGCTGCCCGCCCTGTTCGCGGCGGTCCCCGGGCCCCGGGCCGCGTTGTTTTACGATGCGGTCGCGCTAAAGCTTCCCGAGATGACGCCGCCGAAGATCGTCGCGCGCTACCCCGGTTACCTCCGCGAACTGCTGGCATTCGACGGCGTCGCCGCGATCTCCGCGGACGCCCGCGATGCGCTGATCGACTACTGGCGCTGGCTGGAGGTGGACCGGCACCCGCCCGTGGTGGCGATCCCGCTGGGCCTCAGCCCAAGGGGTCACGTCGAGTTTAGTGCTCTGGCTCGGCGCCCGAGCACTAAACTCGACGTGACCCCTTCGCTCCCGGTGGTGCTGTCGGTCGGCAGCCTCGAAGGCCGGAAAAACCATCTCGCCCTGCTCGAGGCCTGCGAGGCGCTCTGGGCGGCCGGCGAGCGATTCGAGCTGCGCCTGATCGGGGCGGCCCGGCCGGAGACCGGCGGGGCCGCCCTGCGGCGCATCGCCGCCCTGCAGGGCGCGGGCCGGCCGCTGGTCTACGCCGGGGTCGTCGCCGATGCCGCGCTCGAAGCCGCCTATGCCGCGTGCGCGTTCACGGTCTATCCGTCGCTGATGGAGGGTTTCGGCCTGCCGGTCAGCGAGAGCCTGGCGCGCGGCCGGCCGTGCGTCTGCTCCGGCCGGGGGGCGCTCGGCGAGTCCGCCCGCGGCGGCGGGTGCCTGGCGCAGGACGCCGTGGACTCCCCCAGCCTCGCGGCCGCGATCCGGCATCTTTTGACCGATGCGCCGGCCCTCGAACGACTCGGCGCCGAGGCCCGAGCGCGCAAATTCAAGACGGCCGCGGACTACGCGAGGGAAGTGAGCGACTGGATGGCAGGGCTGGCAAAAAAGTAGCGCGGGCGTCTCGCCTGCAATCTCAACGACGGCAGTCGGGACGCCTGCGCTACTTTAAATGGTCGTGCGAAAAATCACTTCCACATCAGGATCAGCCCCGAGCGCGACGGCCGGAGGGCCTTGGAGGTCGCGCGAAAGTAACCCCAGAGTTTTTCCAGGCGGAGCCGCAGCATCCCCGATGCGGCCAGATAGTCGCGGCGGTAGACCGCCCGCGCCGCCTCGTGCGGCAGGGGCAGGAACAGCTTCCGGCGGAAACCGGCGCGCCGGCCCAGCTGCCAGACATAGGCCGGGGGCATGTCCTTCTCGTGGACGCCATAAGTCGCGACCGCGTGCCGCGCCTGCGCACTGCGGCCGTGGCCGCGGCCGGGCTCGAAGGCAAACATCACGCCGCCCGGCTTGAGCGCGCGGTAGGCGGCGTCGACCGCCGCCTGCTCGTCCTCCGCGTGATGCAGCGCGTCGTAGAACAGGACGGTGTCGAACACCCGGTCCGCCTGGAAGCCCTCGTAGTCCGCCGCCAGGAACCTCGCGCGCGTCAGTCCGCTCTCGGCCGCGAGCGCTTGCGCGGCCGCGATCGCATCCGCGGAGATATCCACCCCCGTCACCTCATAGCCCGCCCGCGCCAGGAACAGGGATGACCAGCCCGTGCCGCAGCCGAAGTCCAGCACCGCCTGCGGCGGCGGCTCCATCATGAGCAGGAGCGCCCCGAGGTTGCACAGGTACTTGCCGCAATGGGCGTCCGAAAACGGCTTGTCGCGCGCGTGCTGCCGGCCCTCCGGCCCGAGCCGGGCATAGTACGCCTTCTCGCCCGCCTTGGGATCAGCCGCCACGTGTTCCATCCCCTCCACCATGACCCGCTCGCGGTTCTTATTCAAGACAGCAGGAGCCGCGGATGGAACGATCTCTGCTTTCGATTTGCGTAACCCTGGCCGCGCTCCCAACCTGACCCGCTCACCATGGCGATCACCTTTTTCTCCAAGCACAAGAAGGCCATCTTGGCGCGCTGCCGCGACGACGACCTGACGAAAATGCGGCATCAGTACGCGCCGTGGTACCATGCCGTGGAGTCGCAGCAGGGCACGACCGTCCGGCACAAGGGACGCGAGATGATCATGCTGGCGAGCAACGACTACCTCGGGCTCGCCTTCCACCCCAAGGTCATCGAGGCCGCCGGCGCGGCGATCAAGAAATGGGGCACGAGCACCAACGGCGCGCGCCTCTCCAACGGCTCGCGCACCTTCCATCTTGAGCTGGAGGAGAAGCTCGCGGCCTTCCTCGGCCGCGAGGCGTGCCACGTGCATGCCGCCGGCTACCTCTCCTGCATGTCGGCCGTCGCCTCGTTCGCCCAGCGGGGGGATGTGGTCTATGCCGACAAGAACATCCATTCCTGCCTGTGGGACGGCATCCGTCTTTCGCTGGCGACGGTGGAGCGGTTTTCCCACAACAACCCGGACGACCTGCGCGAGGTGATCGCCAACTCCAGCCCGGGCAACGCGGCCAGGCTCCTCGTGGTCGAGGGCGTCTATTCGATGGAAGGGCACATCGCGCGCCTGCCGGAGCTGGTCGAGATCGCCGAGGAGCACGGCTGTTTCACGGTGCTGGACGATGCCCACGGGCTGGGCGTGCTCGGCAACCAGGGCCGGGGCACGGTGGACCACTTCGGGCTCAACGACAAGGTGGACGTGATCTGCGGGAGCCTCTCCAAGTCGCTCGCCAGCACCGGCGGCTTTGTCGCGGCCTCCCGCGATGTCATCGAGTACCTGCGGACCCATTCCCGTCAGACCATTTTCAGCGCCGCGATCAGCCCGACCCAGGTCGCCAGCGCGCAGGCTTCGCTCGAGGTCATGCAGACCGAACCGGAGCACCTCGCCCGCCTCTGGAGCAACACGAGGAAATACCGCGCGCTGCTCAAGGACCTGGGCCTCAATGTGTGGGAGAGCGAGACCCCCGCGGTGCCGATCGTGCTCGGGTCGAAGGAGCGCGCCTACCCCTTCTGGCGCGCCCTGATGGAGAAGGGCGTCTTCACCGTCCTGTCCATCGCCCCGGCGGTGCCGGTCGGCAAGGATCTGGTGCGCACCGCGATCTCGGCGATGCACACCGACGAGCAGTTCGACAAGATCGCCGACGCGATGGCCTACGCGGTCAAGAAGCTCTGACCGCCGCGTCAGGCGTCCATCGCCCGCTGCAGGGTCCGGGCGGCGTCGGCCCACGTGGGCAGCGGGCGGGACCGCGCCTCGGCCGTCAACCGGGCGTGCAGGGCGTCGTCCGCCAGGATGCGCTCAAGCGCTGATTTCCAGGCGGCGGCGTCCGAGGGCGGAAGGAGCAGGCAGCCGCCGGCCGCCGCGCTCTCGCGCAGGGCGGCCAGGTCGCTGGCGACGCAAGGCACGCCCTGCCACAGGGACTCCAGCAGCGGCAGGCCGGCGCCCTCCGCGATCGTGGGAAACACGGTGGCCCGCGCCCCGGCGCGCAGCCGCGCCAGGTCGGCGTCATCCAGGTGCGCGTGATGGTGCAGCCCGGGCCAGCGGCGGCGGAGCCGCCTCATCGGCGCGACGATCGGCGCGCCAAAATGGGGATTCACCCGGCCGACCAGGTGGAGTTCGAATTGCCGGCCGGCCGCCCACAACCCGGAGCAGACCTCCAGAAGGAAGGCCTGGTTCTTGCGGGGCTCGAGGATGCCGAGGCAAAGCAGCGCGGGCGCGCGCCCGCGCTGCTTTGCCTCGTCCGCCATAGTCCCGCTCCGCGGGACGAAGGAGGACTGGCCGCTGCGCGGGGCTCCGTCGCAGTCCGCCCCCAGCGCCAGCACCTCCACGGGAGGCGGGGATACGACGCCCTGCCAGCGCCAAAAGCCGAGCAACTCGTCCCGGCTGGCCGCGGAATTCGCCCAGACGCGGTCAAATTCCGCCAGCATCCCCAGGTAAGCCGGATGCCGCGCGACGCTCTGCGGCCAGGTGATGTGGGGGTGCTTGAGCGGGATGGCGTCGTGAAAGATCGCCCCGCAGCGGGCGGATCGCCCGCGCAGGAATTCCCGGAAGCCCGGGCGCTCGGCCGGGGCGAACACCTCGGTGGTGAAAAACCAGTCCGCCGGGCCCGCGGCGCGATCCCACTGCGGCCACGCCACCGGCACCGCCGCCGGGCCCAGTTCCGCGCGGAGCCGGGAATTCACCCGGGTCAGCCCCGAGTGGTGGCCGGCGGCAGCGGATTTCGTGACGTCAAAAAAAATCATCTTCGGATTTTGAACAGGAAGGCCGGAAAGACCGGGAAGAAGATTCGGGGTCAGGCATTCTTCCCGTTCTTCCCGGCCTTCCTGTTCAAAAAAATCATGGGTGGGTCGAGGGAGCTTGGATGGCGAGATTGAACTGTTCC
>Ga0302279_10003386_pt1 | contig 19942 bp, 18 predicted proteins | sample III_Bog_N3_3_FD_194541 | JGI IMG/M metagenome (GOLD analysis project Ga0302279, IMG submission 194541) | Peat permafrost microbial communities from Stordalen Mire near Abisko, Sweden - III_Bog_N3_3 | ecosystem: Environmental > Terrestrial > Soil > Wetlands > Peat | place: Sweden: Abisko...
GTTTCCCGCGATGACATGGATCACACGATCGGATTTTTGTCCGCGTTCCTCGTGACTGTCGGAAATTCCCGCTAACTGGAAGTTCTTTGCGACGGGCGCGCAGTGTTCGGCGACCGCCAACTCGCGATCCACAGCAATTGATCCTGCCCGTCGCCTGAACGACTGCTTGGGAACAGTGGCGACGATCGGCTGAAAGGCTGCCTGGCCGTATTCCTGCCGCGCCTGCCGAATGGCTCGCGTTGGCCGGCGGGGGAAATTCAAACTGTCACACGACAGGGAAGCCGCAAGAGGCGGGACTTTCTACCCACGGGCCTGGAATAGGCATTTTCGGCGCGCAAGCGCCTTTCCCTCCCGACGAGGAGCGCCCGGCCGTCTTCCCGCCTGCGTTCCCATTCGATTTCGCTTTCTGATTTAAAGAAATTGTAGTATCGTGACCCTTGGACTTACCGTCCCGAGGCCCCCCTGTGTCGCCGCCGCTGCGCGGCGCGAAAAGCGGCGGGCGCTGACATAAGGCGCGGATCGCTCGAGAGACAAAAAGATTGGAAAAAGCGAAATCGGCCTTGGCGCCCTTGCAAGTCTCTGAAATTGCTCAAAACCGCCAAAGGATTGCTTGGAAAGGCTTGGAGAAAAAAGGGTCAGAATTGGAAATACTTGACGGAAAGCATGGAAAAATTTGCACGCGGGGCGCGGGCCACCGCAACCTCAGTCTCGGGCGGTTTCCGATCAGGCCGTCTGCCGTCATGCCCGGGCTCGTCCTGGGCGTCCACGTCGGTACGTGACTGGAAGGCCTCCGAAAGAGGCGCCGCAGGCCGACGTACGGAAAGTGCGATCGTGACCCCCCGGAGAAGCCTCAAATCAGCGCTAACGCGCGAAAGCGGGGACGACAACAGAGGATGCTATCCTTCGGAAACCGCTCCGCCGCCCCCGCGCTTTTGGCCCCGCCCTCTTGACGCCGCAGTCTTGGGGGAGTGAAGGAGGCGAAGTTCCAGGAGAGGTTTGCCTTGTTGAAAGCGCTTTGGATTTCCGCCGCTCTCGGTTTCGCCGTCGCGGGGCCGGCGCTTGCCGCGGATCTGCCGTCGACCGCGCCTGTAAATCCCTACACGATCGATCCTGGGACGACTTCGGCCGATCTCTGGAAGGGGTTTTATGTCGGCAGCGGAATCAGTTCGTCGTTCGCCAAGGGCGCCAAGGGCGCCTGGGGCGGCGAGGCGTTCGCCGGCTACGACCGCGTCTTCGATTCGGGGCTGACGCTGGGGATTCGCGTCGATGCCGGCTATTCGCCCTGGGCGTCCGCCTCGGGCCAGTTCAAAGGCTTCGATTTCGGCGAGACCGACCTGAAGCTCGGCTATCAGATGGGCAAGATCACGCCCTATGTCGTCGGCGGCGTCGGGCTCGCGAAGGCGACCGGGCTCAACGGCTTCACCGACGGCGGGACTTCCGCCAACGCGCTGTTCTCCGGCCCCGGCGCGCTGCAGGCGGTCGGGGTCGCGGGGGTGGGCGTCGATTACCAGATCACCAGCAACGTCAAGGTCGGCGTCGCGGCTTACGCCAACAGCGGCGGCGCGGCAATCGGACGCTGACGAAGGCCGAGGCCAGGGCAACGTCAAGGCGTTAGAATTGCATTGCGCTTGGCGCCGTGACGCGCGTGTTGCGTCGCGGGTTTGAAAGTTATTTATGGTCATGGTCTCTTTGTCCCGCCGCGGCGTTCTCGCTGGCGTCGTCGCCGCGTCCGCGACGCGTTGGATTTCGCCTGCCCTGGCGCAGCAGGGCGCGCCGCAAACCTTCGGCTACGACGATGTCGTCAAGCGCGCGCACGATCTCGCCGCCGCGCCGTTCGACGCCAGCGTAACGGCGCTGCCCCACGCCATCGCCAATCTCGACTTCGACGCCTGGCGCGACATAAGGTTCAAGAGCGACAAGCCGCTGCTCGGCGGGGCGGCCGGCAATTTCCGGCTCGAGCTTTTCCATCTCGGGCATCTCTACAAGCGCCCGGTCGTCGTCAACATTTTGCGCGACGGCATTCCGGTTCCCATACCCTATGCCGGCAACCTGTTCGATTACGGGCGCAACAAGATTTCGGGGACGCTGCCGGTCAATCTGGGTTTCGCCGGCTTTCGTCTCGATTTCCCGCTGAACGCGCCGCGCGTGATGGACGAACTCGTCGCCTTTCTCGGCGCGAGCTATTACCGCTTCCTGGGACGCGGCCAGCATTACGGCCTTTCCGCGCGGGGGCTTGCGATCGGCGCGGGGCAAACCGAGGAGTTCCCGTTCTTCCGCGAATTCTGGGTCGAAACGCCTCCGCTGAACCAGGACCGTATCACCGTGCACGCGCTGCTCGACAGCGAGTCCCTGACCGGGGCTTATCGTTTCGAAATCACGCCGGCGCAGGAAACCTTCATCGACGTTCACGCCACCCTGTTCGCGCGGGCGGCGGTTTCCGGTCTCAACATGGCCCCGCTGTCGTCGATGTTCTTCGACGGCACGAATGATCATCGCAGAATCGACGATTTCCGGCCGCAGTTGCACGATTCCGACGGTCTGCTGATGCACACCGGGGCCGGCGAATGGATTTGGAGACCGCTTTCCAATCCGGCGACGCAGGTCGTTTCCACTTTCCTGGACAACAATCCGCGCGGTTTCGGTCTGTTGCAGCGCGATCGTTCGTTCGAGGACTATCAGGATCTCGACCTCGCCTACGAACTCCGGCCCTCCTATTGGATCGAGCCGATGGAAGGCTGGAACGAGGGCGGCGTGCAACTGGTGGAATTGCCGACCGATAACGAAAGCAACGACAATATCGTCGCCTCCTGGGCGCCCAAAGCCTCTCTCGAAGCCGGCCGCTCCGCCGCGTTCGGCTATCGGATTACGGCGTTGATGAGCGATTCGCGGCTGACCTCAGGCGGGCGGGTTGTCGATACGTTCCGCACGACGCCGCACGCGCTTGGCGTCGTCGAGCCGACGCCCCCCGGCGCGACGCGCATTCTGATCGATTTCTCGGGCGGCGATCTCAGTTATTACCTCAGCGACCCCTCGATGGTCGAAATCGTCGCCACGACTTCGGCCGGCCGCGTCTTGCGCACCTTCCTCAGTTCGAACACGCATGTGGGCGGTTTTCGCGCCGGCGTGGACGTCGCCGTCGACCCCGGCCAAAGCGCCGACATCAGGGTGTTTTTGCGTTCGGGCGTGAAGGCGCTGACGGAGACCTGGACGTTTCCCTGGCGGGCGTAAAGTCGTCAATTTTGCGTTGATCCTGTCATCCCCGTGAAAACGGGGATCCGGACCCGCTTGGGAGCGGCGCTAGCGGAAATTGCGGCCCGCCGGCATCACTTTCGCCACTGTCGGCGCTTCGTCGGGCGGGGCGACGCGCTTTTCCTGAAACAGCTGCACCTGGGCGAAGCGGTTGCCCTGGCGCTTGACCGAGACGGGTAATTGCGGGCGGCGGACTTCGTCGGCGCGGGCGAGCGTTTCGATCTCTCTCCCTTCAGCGGACAACTGGCCGAGCATCGGCGTCAGATCGTCCATCCGCTCGGCGATCACATGGATGACGCCCGCCTCGTTCTGCAATTTGCCGGAAACCGCGACGAAACGCGCGCCGATGACGACCGCCCTCAGCCGCTCGAAGGCCTTCGGCCAGACGATGATGTTGGCGACGCCCGTTTCGTCCTCGAGCGTCATGAAGATCACGCCCTTGGCCGTGCCCGGACGCTGGCGCACCAGCACGAGCCCGGCGACGATGATCCGCTCGCCGTTCCTGACGTTTTCCAGCGCGTCCGAACGCAGGATCGACCGCGCTGAAAGTCGTGTGCGCATAAAAGCGACGGGATGGGCTTTCAGCGACAGCGACAGACGCCGGTAGTCCTCGACCACATGCGCGCCCAGCGGCATCGGCGGCAGCCGGGCGTCCGGCTCGGACTCGCGATCGGGCCGGGAGGCGGCGAACAGCGGCAGATCGTCCTGGTCGCCGACGCGGTTGAGCGCCTTCACCGCCCAAAGGGCCTCGCGGCGATCCAGGCCCAGCGAGCGGAAAGCATCGGCGTCGGCGAGTTTTTCGATCGCCGCCAGCGTCAGGCCGCCGCGCAGCCAGAGATCGCGCACGGAATCATAGCCAGCGCCGCGCCGCTCGACGAGCTTGCGCATCTCCTCCTCGCGCGCGCCGAGGATTTGGCGAAGTCCTAGCCGCACCGCGCGCGTCGAGCGCATGTCCTCGGCCATCGACACGTGGCGGCGGTGGATGCGTCTCCCCTCTCCCGCCCCTTCGACAGGCTCAGGAGGGAGAGGGAGCGGTTCCTCCGCCTCCAGCGTGCAATCCCAATCGGAACAATTCACGTCGACTTCGCGGACGTCGACGCCATGCTCGCGCGCGTCGCGCACGAGCTGCGAGGGGGCGTAAAAGCCGAGCGGCTGCGAATTCAGCATCGCGGCGAGGAAGGCGTCGGGATAGCGGCACTTCAGCCAGCACGAGGCATAGACCAGCAGCGCGAAACTCGCCGCATGGCTCTCGGGAAAACCGTATTCGCCAAAGCCCTCGATCTGGCGGAAGCAGCGTTCGGCGAATTCGCGCTCGTAGCCCCGGGCGAGCATGCCTTCGACCATTTTGGTCCGGAACGTCTGGATCGTGCCGACGCGCCGGAACGTCGCCATCGCGCGGCGCAGTTTATCCGCTTCGCCCGGCGAAAAACCCGCCGCGACGATCGCGATCTTCATCGCCTGTTCCTGAAACAGCGGCACGCCGAGCGTCTTGCCGAGCACCGCCTCCAGCGCCTTCGAGGGATAGGAGACGTCCTCGAGTCCCTGACGGCGGCGCAGATAGGGATGGACCATGTCGCCCTGAATCGGGCCGGGGCGCACGATCGCGACCTCGATGACGAGATCGTAGAACCTCTCCGGTTTCAGGCGCGGCAGCATCGACATTTGCGCGCGGCTCTCGATCTGGAACACGCCGATCGTGTCGGCGCGCTGGATCATCGCGTAGACGCAGGCCTCCTCGGGCGGCACGGTCGCCAGCGTCAGCCGCTGGCCGTAATGTACGTCGATGAGGTTGAGGCCCTTGCCGAGCGCGGTGAGCATGCCGAGCGCGAGCACGTCGATCTTGAGAATGCCCAGCGAGTCGAGATCGTCCTTGTCCCATTCGATCGTGGTGCGGTCCTCCATCGCCGCGTTCATGATCGGCGCGACTTCGTCGAGCCGGTCGCGGGTGATGACGAAACCGCCGCTGTGCTGGGTGAGATGGCGCGGAAAGCCCGAGAGTTCGGCAGCGAGTTTCAGCGCATTGCCCAACGCGGGATCGGCGGGATCGAGCCCCGCCGAGCGGGCGCGCTCCTCGCCGATCGGCGCGACGCCGCCCCAACTCGTGTTGTTGAGCGCGACGATGATGTCGTCGGACAGGCCAAACACCTTTGCAGTCTCGCGGATCGCCGAGCGCATGCGATAGGTCGTCACCGCCGAGGCGAGCCCAGCCCGCTCGCGCCCGTGGCGGGAATAAATGTACTGGATGACCTCGTCGCGCCGCTCGTGCTCGAAATCGACGTCGATATCGGGGGGTTCGTTGCGCTCGGCCGAGACGAAGCGCTCGAACAACAGATCGAAGCGCGCCGGATCGACTTCGGTGATGCCGAGACAGAAGCAGACCGTCGAATTGGCCGCCGAGCCGCGTCCCTGGCAGAAAATGCCTCGCGAGCGCGCGAAGCGCACGATGTCGTGCACGCTGAGAAAGTAGGGGGCGTAATTGAGCGCGCCGATCAGCGCCAGTTCGTGCTCGAGCGCCTGAGTGACCCTTTCGGGCGCGCCGTCGGGAAAACGCGCGCGCGCCCCTGCGTAGGCGAAAGCTTCGAGCGCGGCCTGTGGGGTAGCAAAACCCTGGCGCAATTCTTCGGGGTAGCTGTGGGCGAGTTCGTCGAGGCTGAAATCGACGCCGCCGAGGAAATTCAGCGTCGCCTCGACCGCCGCCGGCGCCTCGGCGAACAGCCGCGTCATCTCGCCCGGGTCTTTCAGATGACGCTCGGCATTGGCGTGGAGAATGCGGCCCGCGGCCTCCAACGTCACGCCCTCGCGGATGCAGGCGACGACGTCGGCGAGCGGACGACGTTCGGGAATATGCATCAGCGCGTCGTTGGTGGCGATCAGCGGGGCGCGGATTTCGCGCGCCAGCACCGTCCGCCTGGCGAGCGCGCCGCGCATCGCTTGCGCATAGACGAGGCTGGCGCCGACCCATAGCCGCGAGCCGAACGCCTCGCGCAATTGCTGCAGTTTTCCCCGCTCGCCCTTGGCTCCAGGCATCGCGATGGCGCGCAACCCCTCGGCGGATTCGAGGGCGTCGGCCAGGTCGAGATGGCACTCCCCCTTGGGAGCGCGCAAGTTGCCCTTAGTGAGCAGGCGGCAGAGCCGACCGTAGCCGGCGCGGTTTTCGGGATAGACGACGAGATCGGGCGAGCCGTCGCGGAACACCAGCCGCGCGCCGGTGACGACGCGCATGCCGCCGAGGTTCTGACGATTTTCGCGGGCGTAAACATGGGCGCGCACGACGCCCGACAGCGTGTTGCGATCGGCGATTCCGACGCCGGACAACCCCAGCTCCGCCGCCCGGAAAACCATCTCCTCGGGATGCGAGGCGCCGCGTAAAAACGAGAAATTGGTCATCGCCGCGAGTTCGGCGAAGCGCGGGGCGAGGCGGATCATGGCTATCCAAACACCCCATGCAGAAACCACCGCGCGCGCGCCGTCTCCCGGCCGTAGAGGCCTTCGCGAAAAAGCCAGTAGCGGCGTCCAAAAGAATCCTCGGCGCGGAAATAGTCTCGGGTCGGCGCGCCGGCGTTGCGCCACCAGGGCGCGGCGATGCGTTCGGGGCCCTCGATGGCGACGACTTCGTGCAGCATGCGCCGCCAGCGGAATTTCAGCGGCGGGCCGTCGGGAATTTCGGCGACCGCCTCGATCGGCTCGGGCCGTTCGAAAAGCCGCAGCGGCCGCGTCGGCGCCTCGGAGATGGCCGTCAAATCGGGTTCGGCTTTGCGTTTGCGCGCCTCTCCGAGCACGGCGGGCTCGGCGACGACGGCGCGCTCGGGCACATGGGCCTCGACGAGGCTCTGCCGCGTCACCCGGCGCGGCCCCAGTCGCGCGCTGAGACGGTCGAGCAGGTCGGCGAGCTTTTCGGCGCGCTCGGCCTCGTGGGCGCGCTCCCATTCGCGCTGCGAAGGCGCGAGCGGCTCGGCGGAAAGGCAGGAAAGCCGCATCAGGTCGATGCCGAAGCCGGCGTCGATCTCGTCTTCCTCGCCGCCGGCGATGCGCTCGACGAACAGCCGCGCCAGCGCGCGCGCCTCGTTGAGCGGCCGGCCGGCGCCGACGCGGATGCGCCGCACCTCCCCGTCGACGCGATAAAGGCCGAGCTCCAGCGCCCGCGCGCCCTTCATCCGGCGCTCGAGCAACACGACGAGATCGTCGGCGAGTTTTACCAGCGTGCCCATCACGGCGTCGACGTGAGAGATCGGGCTGGCGAAGCGCCGCTCGGCGACGAATTCGGGCGGCGGAAAACGGGGAGATATGGAGGGGCGGGTTAGGCCGCGGAGTTCGTCGAGCCGCGCCATGACATCGGAGCCGAACCGCGCCGCGATCGGCGCCCGCGGGCGCATCGCCAGATCCCCTACCCTCCCCAAACCGGCGCGTAAAAGGTCGGCGGCGAGTTCGGGGGCGATGCCGAGCGCGGCGACCGGCATTTCGTGGAACAGCTTGGCGAACGGTTTTTCGCTCAAAGCCGCCGGCGCGATGGGCGCCGCGCCATAACGCGCCAAGGCCGCGGCCGCGCGCGGAGTATCCGCAAGGCCGCAGCGTAAAACGAAACCGAGCTGGGAGAAGCGCGTCTCGGCGTCGCCGACGAGACCCGGCTCGCCGCCGAACAGATGCGCGACGCCGGCGACGTCGAGCATCAACCCGTCCGCGCCGTCGAGCGCCACGAGCGGCGTGTATCGCGCGCAAAAATCGGCGATTATTTCCAGCAGCTTCGCCTCGGCCACCGGATCGGCCTCGACGGCGACCAATCCCGGATGACGGGCGCGGGCGTCCGCCAGCGTCAGGCCCGGAGTCAGGCCGAGCCGCGCGGCCACCAGGTCGACGCCGACCAGCCGGCGCGCGTTCTTCACCGTCGCGACGGAAGCGAGCGGCGAGCGCGGGTCAATTTTTTGCGCCCGCCGCGCGCGATCGGTCGTCAGCCTCGGCAGCCACAGGGAGAGGAATCGCCGGTTCGTCAAAGCTTCTGTCCTCGCTACGCCACACAAGACGGATGATCCGCGCCCGATCGAGTTCCACCGGTGGGCCCTGGCCCGAGGCGAGCCTCGCCTTGACGATGCGCGCCGAAAAACTCGGCCGCCCCGGCAAACCGCGCCCCCCGCCCGCCGAGGGCTCGTGCGCGCTAGGACTGGCCGCGATCTCGAACCGCGTCTCGGCGGCGCTGGAAAGGGAATCCGCCGCGCCATAGGCGCTCGCCTGCACCAGGAAAGCCGGCGTCGCCCCCGTTCGCGCGGCGAGCAGCAGACGGCGCGACACGTTGAGATCGTAGGCTTTGAGCCGCCAGACCTCGCCGAGCACGAAGGCCGGCGCGCCGCTGCGCAATGCATCCTCCATCGCCTGGAACAGGGCCTGCGCATCGGGCGCGCGCACGAAGACGAGCCGCGCCAGATCGAGCCCATGCGCGACGAGTCCTGGTCCATGGAGCGCCCCCATTTCCGTTGCGCAAAACTCTTCCCCCACGATCAGCCCTGACGAGCGCCGATCGGCGAGGCAGCGCGCGGCCAAACTCAACGCGAACCCCATCGCCGCCGCACCGTCGGCGGGCGCGGCGGGCGCGATCTCGTGCAGGCCGTCGAGCGCGAGGCCGCCGGCCAGGCGCCGATCCAGCGCGCGACCGAGCGACAGACGCCCGGTCAATCGCGCTTCGACCGGGCTTGAACGCGCCTCGATCACCTCGACGGCGCGCCGCAAATGCGCCATCCCTTCAGCCCTGCCGCTCGGCGACATCCGTTCCTACATTCGGTTATGTTCCCTGTTTGTTCAGGATGCGGGAAGGCGCGGGGAGAGTCAAGGGCGTGCGGAGGCCTCGTTCTATGCCGCGAAAAGCGATTAAAGAGGCCGAACCATGAAACAGAAATTCACCGCGCCCTCCGACGCGGTCGCTCATGAAACGACGATGGCCGCCGTCGCGCGCGGCGAGCAGGAAATGCTGACGGCGGAAGAGGTCCTCGCCGCGCTCGACGCGCCGACGCCGCTTGCCTTCTGGCGCGGCAAGCGCGGTTTTACGCATAAGCGGCGGGGCGAAGCCGTCAGCGTCTCGCAAAACTACGTTGCCGACCTCTAAGCGGGCCGGCGCAAGGGTGACGCCGCGCTCGTCAAACGCCCCGCCCAGGTTTTACGCGTGCGCATGGAGGATCTGGCCGTCGACGAGGCGCGAGATTGAGCGGCCCCTAACCGACCCGCAGCGGCTCCAGGGTCTCCAGGCGCCGCGCGCAAGCCGCGTCGTGAACGCTGAGAAAGACGAGCAGACGGCGCCCAGACGAGTTCGCCCCCTTATTTCCGGGACGGCGCGGTCTCCGCCCGACTGACGCCCCGCGACCGCGCGCGCTGCGCGATGAACTCGCGCAGGACGGGCAAGAAAAACGCCTTGCTGAAATGTCCGAGCGGCGGTTCGGGTTCGAGGAAGAATGACTTGCCGACGATATCCTCGTTGAATTCCTCGAGGACGATCCAGAGGCGAATGTCGCGATCCAGGCTCGCGCGCCGTTTCTCGGTCTCGGGAATCTCGACGGCGAAACTTCCGCGTTCGGGCGCCTTGGTCGTGATCGGGAAAAGAATGACCAGATCCTCGCCGCCAGAACGCGCCAACCGAACGCCGACCGCGCTCGGACGAAACTTCCGCCCTTCGGTTTCGCCCCAACCCGCCTCACGCGCCCATAGGTAAGGATAGCGAATAACGGGGCCGGTCCGAATGTCCTCGAAGCTCAAGGGGCCTCCCGTTCGGCGTCATAGGACTCGACCGCTTTCTCGAACTCCGCGAACAGATTGTCGGACATGGCGTCCAACTTCGTCGCCCTGCGCGTTTGTCCCCGCTCCACCAAACGCCGATAATCCTCGACGCTCAGCAACACGAGCCGGGGCTTGTTGCGCTGAGTGATCATGACCGGCTCGCGCAACGCATCCGCGATGATGTCGCCGGACCTGCGCGACAAATCGCTCGTGGAATAGCTAGCCATCACAGCGCTCCTGTATTTCCCGTAAGATACAGGATTTCTGGACAAACGTCCATCCTCCCGCGCCCTCCCTTTGACCCCGCTCAAACGCTCGCCCCGCAAATCCGCGCTAAGTCCTTCGACGAACGACGGACCCAGGCGGAAAAATGTTCGAGGTTAGGATTCACGGTCGCGGCGGCCAAGGCGTGGTGACGGCGGCGGAGATGCTGGCGGTGGCGGCCTTTCTCGAAGGCAAACACGCGCAGGCGTTTCCCAGTTTCGGCTCGGAGCGCATGGGCGCGCCGGTCGTCGCCTTCTGCCGCATATCGGACAAGGAAATCCGCTTGCGGGAGCCGATCCAGGAGCCCAACGCGCTCATCGTCCAGGATCCCACTTTGTTCAAGACGCTCGACGTCACCGAAGGCCTGAAGAGCGACGGCTATCTGATCGTCAACACCTCGCGCAGTTTAAGCGAGATCCATCTCGACGCGATCGTCGCGCGCTTGCCCAAGGGCCATGTGATCGCGTCGCCGGCGACCGAGCTGGCGCTCAACTATGTCAAACGACCCTCCCCCAACACCGCGCTGCTCGGCGCCTTCGCCGCCGAGGTCGGCGTCGTCAGCCTCGACAGCGTCTGCGAAGCGATTCGCCGCGCCTTTCCCGGCAAGGTCGGCGAAGCCAATGTCGAGGCGGCCAAGGCCGCCTATGCCCTCATCGCGGCCAAGGCCGCCGCTTAAAGGTCGGAGCCCCGCATGCTCAAGCAAATGGAAGGCTCGAAGGCGATGGCGCAAGCCATCGCGCTGTGCCGTCCGCAAGTCGTCTGCGCCTATCCGATCACGCCGCAGACGCATATCGTCGAGGGCCTGGGCGAATTGGTGCGGCTGGGCGAACTCGAAAATTGCGAATTCATCAACGTCGAGAGCGAATTCGCCGCGCTCTCGGTGGCGATCGGCGCTTCCGCCGCCGGCGCGCGGTCCTATACGGCGACGGCGAGCCAGGGCCTGCTGTTCATGGCCGAGGCGGTCTACAACGCCGCGGGCCTCGGCCTGCCGATCGTGATGACCCTGGGAAACCGCGCCATCGGCGCGCCGATCAACATCTGGAATGACCATTCCGACGCCATGGCGATGCGCGAATCCGGCTGGATACAGCTATTTGCCGAAACCAATCAGGAAGCGGTCGATCTGCACATCATCGCCTTCCGCCTCGCCGAAGAGCTCTCCGTGCCGACGATGGTCTGCGTCGACGGCTTCATCCTCACCCACGCCGTCGAGCGCATCGACATTCCCGAACAGGCGAACGTCGACGCCTATCTGCCGCCCTACGAGCCGATGCAGGTGCTCGATCCCGCCGACCCGATTTCGATCGGCGCCATGGTCGGGCCCGACGCGTTCACCGAAGTTCGCTATCTCCAATATTACAAACAGCAACTGGCGCTCAAGCTGATCGAGGATCTGTCGACGGATTTCGCCGCCCGCTTCGGCCGCGAGGCCCGCGGCCTGCTGCGGACCTATCAGGCCGAAGACGCCGACCTGATCGTCATCGCCATGGGCTCGATCAACGGCACGATCAAGGACGTGATCGACGAAATGCGTGCCGACGGCCTCAGCATCGGCCTCGTGACCCTGACGACCTTCCGCCCGTTCCCGGTGGAAGCGCTGAACGCGGCGCTGGCGCAGGCCAAGGACGTGCTGGTCATCGACAAGTCGCTCGACGTCGGCATGGGCGGGCCGCTGGCCAGCAATGTCGGCGTGGCATTGCGCGAAATGCCGCGTCCGCCCCGGCTGCATTCGGCGATCGTCGGCCTGGGCGGACGGCCGGCGCTCAAGACTTCGCTGCATCGGCTGTTCCGGCAGGCCACGGTGCAGCCCTGGAGCGGCCCGCATTTCCTCGATCTCAACGAGCGCGTGATCGCTCGCGAAATCCACCGTCGCGGCAAGGCGCGTCGCGCCGGACCGACGGCGGAGGCCATTCTCAAGCAGCTCGAAATCGAGCGCGTCGCGAAGATTTGAAGGATCGATCATGAACGACGTGCAGAAGTTGAAATTCTATCAAAAGGGCACGCTGACCGTCGGCAACCGCCTCGTCAACGAGGCCGAGCGCAACGTTCAGGCGAGCCAAGCGCGCTCCAATTCGCTGACCTCCGGCCACCGCGCCTGCCAGGGCTGCGGCGAGGCGCTGGGCGCGCGCTACGCGATCGACGCGGCGATGCGCGCCACCAGCAATCAGTTGATCGCCGTCAACGCCACCGGCTGTCTGGAAGTCTTCACCACGCCCTACCCGGAAACCTCCTGGCAGATGCCGTGGCTGCACTCCCTGTTCGGCAACGCGGCTGCCGTGGCGACCGGCGTCGCGGCGGCGATGCGGGTGACCAAGCGCGACGACGTCCGCGTCGTCGCGCAGGGCGGCGACGGCGGCACGACCGACATCGGCTTCGGGTGTCTGTCGGGCATGTTCGAGCGCAACGACGACGTGCTCTACATTTGCTACGACAACGAAGGCTACATGAACACCGGCGTGCAGCGCTCGTCCGCCACGCCGCCGACTGCGCGAACGGCGACCACGCCCGCGCTCGGCAAGGAGCCGGGCAATGTGTTCGGCACCGGCAAGTTCGTCCCGAAAATCGCCGTCGCCCACGAAATCCCCTATGTCGCCACCGCCAGCGTCGCCGATCTCCACGATCTCGAGGCCAAAGTGACCAAGGCGATGGGCATTCGCGGCGCGCGCTATATCCAGATCAACGTGCCCTGCCCGCTCGGTTGGGGCGCGGCGTCGCACGACACGATCAAACTGGCGCGGCTGGCGATCGAGACCGGCTTGTTCCCGATCTTCGAGGCCGAGCACGGCCGGTTGACGAACGTGAGAAAGATCCGCCAAAAAATTCCGGTCCTCGAATATCTGAAACTGCAACGCCGCTTCGCCCATTTGCTGAAGGGCGGGTACGAGGATCCTCGCGTGCAACGGCTGCAGAAAATCGCCGATCGGCGCATCGAGGAATATGGCTTGTTGGAGGAGGCGGCGTGAAACATCCCTTCGCCATCACGCTCGACGTCGGCACGAGCAAGATCAATCACACCGGCTCGTGGCGCACCGAGCGGCCCGTCTATGTCGATCGGCTGCCGCCTTGCAACGCCGCCTGCCCGGCGGGCGAGGACATTCAAGGCTGGTTGAGCCTCGCCGAGGCCGGCGAATACGAGGCCGCCTGGCGCTCGCTGACGGCAAACAATCCGCTGCCCGCGTGCATGGGCCGGGTCTGCTATCATCCCTGCGAAACCAAGTGCAATCGCGCCGAGATCGACAGCGCCGTCGGCATCAATTCGGTCGAGCGCTTCCTAGGCGACATCGCAATCGAGAAAGGCTGGCGCTTCGAAAAACCCGCGGCCAACAGCGGCAAACGCGCGCTGGTCGTCGGCGCCGGGCCCGCGGGGCTTTCCTGCGCCTATCATCTGGCCCGGCTCGGCCATACGGTGGTGATCCGCGAGGCCGGACCGCTCTCGGGCGGCATGATGCGATTCGGCATTCCGAAATACCGTCTGCCCCGCGACGTTCTCGATGCGGAAGTGCGGCGCATTGTCGACCTCGGCGTCAGCCTCGAACTCAATTCCAAGGTCGACGACATCGTGGCGACGATGCGAGAGGGCGGCTTCGACGCCGCGTTTCTTGCCGTAGGCGCGCATATCGCCAAGCGCGCCTACATCCCGGCCGGCGGAGCGGCCAAGATCCTCGACGCGGTCAGCCTGCTGCGCTCGATGGAGGGCGAGGCGCCGCCGCGGCTCGGCCGCAAGGTCGTCATCTACGGTGGCGGCAACACCGCGCTTGACGCGGCGCGCACTGCGCGGCGCCTGGGCGCGCAGGAGGCGATCGTCGTCTACCGCCGCACGCGCGAAAAAATGCCGGCCCATGATTTCGAACTCGAGGAGGCGCTGCAGGAAGGCGTGTCGATGAAATGGCTGTCGACGATCACCGCCGTCGACGGCGGCCAGATGACCATCGAGAAAATGGCGCTCGACGCGACGGGATTTCCCCAGCCGACCGGCGAATTCGAGACTTTGGAGGCGGATTCGCTGGTGCTGGCGCTCGGCCAGGACGTCGATCTCTCACTGCTCGACAACTGCCCCGGCGTCGTCATTAAAGGCGGCGTCGTGCAAGTCGGCCCCGACATGATGACTAGCCGGCCGGGCGTGTTCGCGGGCGGCGACATGGCGCCCTCGGAGCGCACAGTCACCGTCGCCATCGGCCACGGCAAGAAGGCGGCGCGTTGCGTCGACGCCTTTTTGCGCAGCGAGGCCTATGCGCCGCCGGGCAAACATGCCGAGGCGAGCTTCGAGCGGCTCAACACATGGTATTACGAGGACGCCCCCGCCACCGTCCGGCCGATGCTGGAAGCCGTTCGGCGCGTGCAATCGTTCGACGAAGTGGTCTCGGGCCTCGATGAGACCAACGCCCTCTACGAAGCGCGGCGCTGCCTGTCGTGCGGCAATTGCTTCGAATGCGACAATTGCTACGGCGTCTGCCCCGACAACGCGGTAATCAAACTCGGCCCCGGCAAGCGGTTCGAGTTCGACTACGACTATTGCAAGGGCTGCGGGATCTGCGCGACGGAGTGCCCTTGCGGGGCGATAGATATGGTGGCGGAGGCGATTTGACGCCGCCAACGCTCCCCTTTACTCCATCGCTCAGCCGTGCAAGCGCTAAACTCTTCTTAACGCACCACGGACTTGCGCACCCATGGGGAGCCCAGACGCCATCGTCATCGGCGCCGGCCCGGCCGGCTTAGCGGCAGCCCAGCGCCTCAACGCTTCGGGGCTGAAATCGGTCATCCTGGACAAGTCGAGCGCCGTCGGCTCGGTCTGGCGGCGCCATTACGACCGCTTGCACCTGCACACGCCTCGATCAACCTCGGCGTTGCCGGGCCTGCCGATGCCCAAGTCCTTCGGCCGCTATCCGTCGCGCACGCAATTCATCGACTATCTCGAAAGCTACGCGGCGAAATTCGCTCTCGAGCCTCAATTCAACGCGCCCGTACAAGCCGTGCGGCGCTATGGGGCGCGATGGCGGGTCGAGGCGGGTGAGCATACCGCGACAGCGCCCATCGTCGTGGTCGCGACGGGCTGGGCGGATTTCCCGCATTTGCCAAAATGGCCAGGGATGGAAGGCTTCGACGGACCCATCCTGCACTCGAGCGCCTACCGCAATGCCGATACCTATGTGGGCAAGCGGGTGCTTATGGTCGGCTTCGGCAATTCCGGCGCCGATATCGCGCTCGAACTCTGCGACGCCGGCGCGCAGGTGACATTGAGCGTTCGCTCGCCGGTGCGGATCCTGCCGCGCGACCTGTTCGGGCTGCCTATTTTGAGTTTCGCGCTCGCGGAGCGCTTCCTGCCGGCGCGTTGGGCCGATGCGATCAACGCCCCGGTCATTCGCCTTGTCCTTGGCTCGATCGACAGCCTCGGCATGAAGAAGGCCGCCAAGGGACCGATTCAAATGATCGAGGAAGACGGGCGCGTGCCTGTGCTCGACACCGGCGCGGTGGCGAAAATTCGCGCCGGAAAAATCAAGGTGCGCGGCGGCGTAGCGAGTTTTGCGCCGCGCGACATCGCCTTCCACGAGGGCGAGCCGGCGCCCTTCGACGCGGTCATCCTGGCCACCGGGTTCAAGCCGGATTTGCGCGGGCTGTTGCCGGACGCGCGCGGTGTGCTCGACGCGAACGGAAGGCCCCTCGTCAGCGACAAGCCGTCGGCCGAACCGGGGCTTTATTTCGTCGGCGCGATCGCCGCGCCCACCGGACAGTTGCGGCAAATCAATAGAGGCGCGACGCGGGTCGCGGGCTCGGCGAAACGGCTCTTGACCGACGAAACCAGCCGCAAGAAGCAGACTTGAGAAAGAAACTCGGCCGGCGGGTCCCAATGCGATCCGCTGCCCGTCCCGGCAGCAATGGCTTCGAACAAGACAATTACCATGGATTTCGCCCCCGATGACACGGCGATTAATTTCGGGCCCAGCAAAAGCGTCGATTTCAACATGATCATCCGCCAGCGCCGCGCCGCCGATTGGCGCCCCGTCGTGAATTTCACCGGGGTTTATCGTGATCACGTCGCCGGCGAAGGCTTCCACACGACCGATCCCGCTCCACGATCGCTGCGCGCCCGCCAGCACGATTCCGACGCCGTACTGATCGTGGGAATGGCGAGGAAAGCTTCTGTCGGATCCGGAAGTGAACACTTCGACGCCGCTCACGACTGAACTGTGTCGAAAGGCCTGGTGAACGCGGGAATTCATCAAGGCGTCCGATCTGTCCGCGTGCGAGCGCAACTTCGCGACCGGCGCCGCGCATCGGCCCTCATATCACGCCGCAAACGATCCGCGGCAGGCCGCTCATGCGCCTGTCAAAACGAATAAGCCCCGCCGGATGTTTTCCGGGGGGCTCGACGCTGAAGCCGACTAAGTCAGTCAAGCGGGAATGCGCTCTTCGCCCGGCGGCGGCTCGCGCAGGACGTAGCCGCGGCCCCAGACGGTCTCGATGTAATTGCGGCCCCGGGAGGCTGTCGCCAGCTTCTTGCGCAGCTTGCAGATGAACACGTCGATGATCTTCAACTCGGGCTCGTCCATTCCGCCATAGAGATGATTGAGGAACATCTCCTTGGTCAGGGTGGTGCCCTTACGCAGCGAGAGCAGCTCGAGCATCTGATATTCCTTGCCGGTCAGATGCACCCGGGCGCTGTCGACTTCCACCGTCTTCTGATCGAGATTGACGACGAGATCGCCGGTGACGATCACCGACTGGGCGTGGCCTTTCGAACGGCGGACGATCGCGTGGATGCGGGCGACGAGCTCGTCCTTGTGGAACGGCTTCGTGAGATAATCGTCGGCGCCGTGCCCCAGGCCCTTCACCTTGTCCTCGATTCCGGCCATGCCGGAGAGGATGAGGATCGGCGTCTTGATCTTGGTGACGCGCAACGCCCTGAGAACCTCATAGCCCGACATGTCCGGCAGGTTGAGGTCCAACAGAATGATGTCGTAGTCATAGAGCTTGCCGAGGTCGATACCCTCCTCACCAAGGTCGGTGACATAGACGTTGAAGTTTTCAGACTTCAACATCAGTTCGATGCTCTGCGCCGTAGCGGCGTCGTCCTCAATCAGTAGCACCCGCATGTTAGATCCCCGCCCTTGACCCCAACCGCGCACCTGCGGCCACGGACCGCCGCCGCGTCGGCTAACTCCACCCGCACCACACTCCCAGACGAGCCTTTTCGAATCAGCTCGCGAATGGACGCTAAGTGGTTAACAAACTCTGATTCACCGGCGCAAGACACCGTCAACCACAAGACGAAATTCAGCAAGCAGATGATCTATAGAGGGAAATTCAGTTAGCGCGGCTTCATGTGTCACGTGAACTAACCCCTGTAACAGACTCTTCGGACTCGCGTCTCACGGCTTGCGTCTACGGCTTTTGCCCTCAACGAGAACAAATTGTTTTCGGCGAACCTCGCTCCGGAAAAGGATTGTTAACGACGCGGGTAAACGAACCCCTAACAGGTCCACGCAAGCTTCAAGAAAAACCGCGATCGGAGAAAAAAATCTACAAATCTTATCGTCCGAGCCGCGCCAGGGCGGACCTTGCGTAAGGATTGAGCAACCTTCCTGAGCCATCGTGCCCAGGTCTCGTGGAGTAAGGCTAACGGCCGATCACGCCGAGGGGGTAAAGTGTCGAGGAGTGCGTTGAAATGAAATCGCGAGACACGGTCATCCGTCTGAAACGTTTTCAGGTGGAGGAGAAGCGCCGCCGGGTTCGTCAGATCGAAATGATGACCGCGGAATTCACGCGCATGACCACGGAGCTCGATCGGGAAATCGCGCTCGAGGAGAAGCGGGCCGGAATCACCGACCTCACGCACTACGCCTACCCCACTTACGCCCGAGCGGCGGGCGTCCGCCGAGACAACCTCAAGAGCTCTATCGCCGAACTCATGATACAGCATCAGGAGGCCAAGGGCGCCCTCGACGACGCGCAAGCGGAGTTGCAGAAATACGAGTCGATCGAAGGCCGCGAAAAGACCGCGGAACGCGCCAGCGAAGCCTCGGCGCGGCTTTAGGAAGACGACCGGAAACGCCGCGGAACGAAATCGCACGGCGCCGGCGAATACGCCTTCTTGCGCGTTGCGAGCGTCGCCTCGATGAAGTAGACGGAGCGGAGCGAAGCGAAGCGAACCTAGTGTCAAAGAGGGGACTCGGAAGATGGCGGCCATTCACGGCACGGCGACCGCGGGCAGCGGCATGGACATGGATGCCCACGAGGCGACCTACACCCGGTTCATCGAACTGACCAAGACGACCAGTTTATTCGTTCTCAACATCGTATTGTTGCTCGTCCTCTGGGGCATCGAAGGGCACGGCTACCTCGCCATCGTCGGCTTGATCCTCAACTTCGCGGCGGCGGCGGCGGCCGGCCTCACGGGGCTCGGCTGGAAGGTCGTGGCGCCGCTGTTCGTGCTGCTCGCCCTCGCCTGCATCGTCCTGTGACGATCGGACGCAAAAGCGTTCGCGGATCGAAAATCATCTCGGGGATCGGGTCATGCTGATTGGGGTCGTCGCGGAGACGGATCCGCGAGAGACGCGCGTTGCCGCGACCGCGGAAACAGTGAAGAAATTCATCGCGCTGGGCGCGGAAGTGGCTTTCGAACGCGGGGCGGGAGCAAGGGCCGGCGTCACCGACGGCGAATACGAAAGCGCAGGCGGGCGAGCGACCGACCGCGCCGGGGCGTTTGCCGCTGACGTGCTGCTCAAGGTGCGCCGTCCGAGCGCGGAGGAGCTGCCCGAATTGAAAGCCGGGGCCCTGGTGATCGCGATCATGGACCCCTATGGCCGCAACGCCGAAGTCGAGGCGATTGCCAAGGCGGGCGTTGCGGCTTTCGCGATGGAGCTGATGCCGCGCATCACCCGCGCGCAGGTGATGGACGTGCTCTCCTCGCAGGCCAATCTCGGCGGCTATCGCGCCGTCATCGACGCCGCCGAGGAATACGGTCGGGCCTTCCCGATGATGATGACCCCCGCGGGCACCGTGCCGGCGGCCCGGGTGTTCATCATGGGCGTCGGCGTCGCCGGCTTGCAGGCGATCGCCACCGCGCGGCGCCTCGGCGCCATCGTCACCGCCACAGACGTGCGGCCCGCCACCAAGGAGCAGGTCGAGTCGCTGGGCGCGAAATTCGTCGCCGTCGAGGACGACGAGTTCAAGCAGGCGGAGACATCCGGCGGTTACGCGAAGGAAATGTCCGAGGCCTACAAGTCCAAGCAGGCGGCGCTGGTCGCCGCGCACATCGCCAAGCAGGACATCGTCATCACGACGGCGCTGATCCCCGGCCGCCCGGCGCCGCGGCTCGTATCCGCGGAAATGCTGCGCACGATGCGCTCCGGCTCTATCATCGTCGACCTCGCGGTCGAGCGCGGCGGCAATTGCGAGCTGGCGCGCGCCGACGAAGTCGTCGTCACTGAAAATGGCGTGCGCGTCGTCGGCACTTCCAACGTGCTGAAGCTCGCCTCGACAGCGTCGGCGCTCTACGCCCGCAACCTATATGCCTTCGTCGAAACCCTGATCGACAAGAAGACGAAGGCGCTGGCGGTCAACTGGGACGATGAACTCGTCAAGGCGACCTGCCTGACCCGCGACGGCGCCGTCGTGCACCCGAATTTCAAGGGGGCCTAGCGAGTCGTTAGTAGCGAATGGGGAGTAGGCGTCG
>Ga0302279_10003387_pt1 | contig 19940 bp, 14 predicted proteins | sample III_Bog_N3_3_FD_194541 | JGI IMG/M metagenome (GOLD analysis project Ga0302279, IMG submission 194541) | Peat permafrost microbial communities from Stordalen Mire near Abisko, Sweden - III_Bog_N3_3 | ecosystem: Environmental > Terrestrial > Soil > Wetlands > Peat | place: Sweden: Abisko...
CGTCGTGTATGCTCCGCGGCATGATATCCATGACCCTCGACGCCCCAACGGCCTCCTCCGCCCCCGCCGGCGACCGCCGCGAGTCGGGCTGCTCCACCGAGAAGATCCTCCACAGCCGCGAAATCGTCGCGCAGCTGAAGCGATCCGAGATCTACTCCTCGTACGAGGAGGCCTTCCAGGTGGCTACGGGCCTGCCGCTCGCCCTCCGCCCGGTGGGCACCCTCCAGTCGCCGCTGCGCGACGCCAGGAGGGAGAATGGATTCTGCGCGCTCGTGGCCAGGGCCAACAGCAGTTGCGCGGCCTGCCTCCGGCTCCAGGAGAAGGTCGAGCTGGCCTCATCCGAGGGGGCCGGCACGCTCACCTGCCACGCCGGGCTGGTCGAGTCGGCGGTGCCGATCCGCCTCGGCGAGAACATCGTCGCCTACCTTCAGACCGGGCAGGTCATGCTTCGCCGGCCGACAAAGACCCAGCTGGCCCGGACGATCCGGGGCATCCGCGAGTCCGGGATCGATATTCCCGCGGCCGAGCTGGAGACCGCGTATTTCCAGACGCGCGTCCTCAGCCGGATGGAATTCAGCTCGATCCTGCGCCTGCTCTCCATCTTCGCCGAGCACCTCTCCGTGATCGCCAACCAGCTCGTCACGGCCCGCGCCAAGGCCGAGCTGCCCGCCGTCGCGAAGGCGCGCAGCTACATCCAGCAGCACCAGACGGAGGTGCTGACCCTCACCGACGTCGCCCGTGCCGTAAACATGAGCGCGTTCTACTTCTGCAAGATCTTCCGGAAGGTCACCGGGGTGACCTTTGTCGAGTACCTGGCCCGGCTCCGGGTCGAGGGGGTGAAGAACCTGCTCCTCGATCCCCACAAGCGGATCAGCGAGGCCGCCTTTGAGGCGGGCTTCCAGTCGCTCTCCCAATTCAACCGGGTGTTCCGCAGGCTCGCCGGCGAGGCGCCCACCCGCTACCGGGAAAAGCTGCACGGCAGCAGCGAGCCGGCCGCCCCCATCGTCTTTGCCGCCTGAACCGTGAAAACCATCCTTGCAGCAGTCGACTTCTCACCGGCCACCGAGGCCGTGGTTGCCGCCGCGGCGACGCACGCGCGGGCGTCGGGAAGCCGGATCGTCCTCCTGCACGTCGCCCCGGACTACGCCGCGCTCAGCTCCGTCGCGGAGGGTTTCAGCTACCCCCTGGACATGGGAACACCCCTGCCCGTCGACCAGGCCCGGATGACCGAGGTCGAGAAGGCCGCCGAGAACCGGCTCAAGAACATCGCGTTCAAGCTAAAGGGATTGGAGGTCGAGACGATCGTGACGGCCGGCACGCCGCCCGAGGAAATCCTCCGGGTTTCCCGCGAAAGCGCGGCCGGATTGATCGTGATGGGGCTGCCCACGCACAGCCCGCTCTACGAGCTGATCGCCGGGAGCGCGACCTATGGCGTCCTGAAGAAGGCGCCCTGCCAGCTGCTCTTCGTGCCCGCGGGGAAGTCCGCGTCCAAGGTGGCCTGACGGCCACCTGCCGAAACCTGAAACCTGAGACCTGAAACCTGAGTCGATCGGCCGGACCCCGGCTACATCGGAACTCGATCGTCCCGGCGCTCCGTCCTATTCCAGCGGGAAGTGTCGGATATCGTCGACCTTTTTGCGGAGCTCGGCGCGGAAGTCGGGATGGGCGATCGAGATGAGCGCGGCGGCGCGCTCGCGGAGGCTCCGGCCGTGCAGGTTGACCGCGCCGTACTCGGTCACGACCCAGTGGACGTGGCCCCGCGTGGTGACAACGCCCGACCCGGGCGCCAATTCCGAGACAATCCGGGACCGCGTCCCCTTCACCGCGGTGGAGCGCAACGCGATGATCGGCTTTCCCCCCGGGGACAGGGCCGCCCCGCGGATGAAGTCCATCTGCCCCCCGATCCCCGAGTAGATCCGGTGCCCGATCGAGTCGGCGCAAACCTGGCCGGTGAGGTCGATCGAGACGGCCGAATTGATCGCCACGACCCGGGGGTTCTGCCGGATGATCGACGTGTCGTTCGTCCAGTCGCAGGGATAGAAGGCGACGCGCGGATTGTCCCGGACGAAGTCGTAGAGCCGCCTCGTCCCGTTGACGAAGCTCGTGATGATCCGGCCCTTGCCGACGACCTTGAAGCGATTGGTGATGACCCCCTTCTCCGCGAGGTCCGCCACGCGGTCGGAGAACATCTCCGTGTGGACGCCCAGGTCGTTCTTGCCGCCGAGCCGCGCAAGCACCGCGTCGGCGATTCCGCCGATCCCGGTCTGGATCGTCGACCCGTCCTCCACCATGTCGGCGATCAGGTCGGCGATCCGCATGTCCTCGGGCGTCTCCGGCGTCGGCGGGCGCTCATGGAGCGGCCGGTCGGTGGCCACGAAGGCGCTCACGCGGCTGAAGGGAACGACATTGTTGCCGTGGGTCCGCGGCATCTGCTCGTTGATCTCGGCGATGACGACCCGCGCGGTCTCCGCGGCGGCAAGCGCCGCGTCGGTCGAGGTGCCCAGGGAGCACAGCCCGTGCTCGTCGGGCGGGGAGAGCTGGAGCAGGGCCGCATCGAGCCGCACCGCGCCGCTTATGAACAGGTTCGGGATGTCCGAGAGGAAGATCGGGACAAAGTCGGCCCGGCCCTCCTCGATGGGGCGACGCAGCGGCGCACCGACGAAGAACGACACCGAGCGGAATTCGCCCTCCCGGCCGGGATCGGCGAAGGGGGCCGCCCCGTCCGTGTGGAGGTGGTACAGCCGGACCCCCGACAGCCCGGTCCGCGCCGCCAGGGCATCGACCAGCGGCGTCGGGGTCGCGGCGGCGCCGTGGATGAACACGGAGGACCCGCTGCGGACCGAGGCGACCGCGGCGGCCGGGGAGACGGCCCGCCCGCGGACCGACTCCCAGAAGGATGAGCGGAGCAGGAGGCGGCCGGTGCTTTCAGGTTTGGTGTTCAGCGTATTCATGGCATAGGGCTCCTTTGGGCTGTTTCCAGCACTATAGCATTATAGCGGCAGGACGCCCCCCGGCCTGCGCATTTTTTGCCCTTAGTTGCGCGATCGCTGGGAGGGCCCGGAGTCGGTTTTTTCCCTAAGAAAGGGGCAATACAGGCCGATTGGAAGGTTGCAGGAACCTCCGATGACCCTCTCCTCGATATCCTTCTCCAGCACGACCGGCGCAACCCAGTTGCAGCAGGAACTGCAGGAGATTCAGAAGGAGATCGCCGCGGAGCAGCAGAGCAAGGACAGCGCCCAGGTGAAAACCCAGACTGAGCAGGAGCTTGAAATGGAGCTCCAGCAGGTCGAACAGGCGGAGGAGCAGAAGACACAGGGCGTCTCCCAGCAGCAGCTTGCGGCGGCGCCAGGGGCCGATTCAACCTCGTCGCCGCCCATGGGTTCGGGCTCCGACCCGATCGGCAGCGTGCTGAACGCGTGGGCCTGACCGCGCCCCGGGCGGCGGTGCCAGGTGCAAGGTTTTAATCGTGTTCACCCGCAAACGTAATAGAAGCGGCGCGCGGCCCGGATTGACTCGTGTGAGCCGGTGTCGATCGGTAGTGATGAGCCAGCCCGAAAACCAGCGGGATCGACACCCATGAGCGCAACACCGAGGGAAATCGTAAAACGCACCCTGGAATTTGCGGCGCCCCCCCGGGCGCCCCGCGACCTGTGGGTGCTGCCCATAGCCGCCGAGAGGCACCCGGCCGCGCTGGCGGCCCTGGATCGCGACTTCCCGACGGATTTCGCCGCGATACCCGGCCACGAGCGGGTCCAGGCGAAGACCCGCGGCGCCCCCTACGACGCGGGTGAATTCACGGACGAATGGGGCTGCACCTTCGTCAACATCCAGCGGGGGGTCATCGGCGAGGTGAAGGACCCGCTGGTTGCCGACTGGGACTCGGACCGTGCGCGGATCCACGTCCCGCGCGAGTGGCTCACGATCGACCGGGATGCGGTGAACCGCGACTGCGCGGCGACCGACCGGTTCACCTTCGCCGGCTGCTGCCCGCGGCCCTTCGAGCAGCTCCAGTTTATCCGGGGGTCCGAGAACCTCTACGTCGACCTGGCCGACCCGCCCCCGGGGCTCCTGTCCTTCATGCGCGAGCTGCACGGGTTCTACTGCGAGCTCTTCGAGGCCTGGGCGAAGACGGACGTCGACTCGATCCGCTTCATGGACGACTGGGGATCCCAGCGCGCCCTCCTGATCGCACCGCCCCTCTGGCGGGAGCTTTTCAAGCCGCTGTACCGGGACTACGCGCAGATCGTCCACGGCGCCGGAAAGAAGATCTTCATGCACTCCGACGGGCACATCGCCGCGGTCTATCCCGACCTGGTCGAGATCGGCGTCGACGCGGTCAACTCGCAGCTCTTCTGCATGGGCGTGGAGACGCTGGCCCCCCACGCCGGGAAGATCACGTTCTGGGGGGAGATCGACCGCCAGCACCTGCTCGCCGAGGGGACCCCCGCGGACATCGACCGCGCCGTCCGCAGCGTGCACGCCAACCTGTGGCGCAACGGCGGCTGCATCGCGCAGTGCGAGTTTGGCGCGGGCGCCCGGCCGGAGAATGTCCGGCAGGTGTACGAGACCTGGAAGGATCTCCGGGCCTAGCCCGGATCAGGACTCCCAGGTGCAATCCCGGTCAGTGCTGGGGCACCTCGCGGTGCAGGCTCACGTTCCTTCCGTCGTTCGGGCGCATCGTGCGGAAGACCAGGGTCGAGACGACGGTCAGCGCCCCGAGGCAAAGGAAGGCCTTGTGGATCCCGGTGATCATCTCGGGCGCGCTCGAGCGAAAGCGGTCGGGGATGAAGAGCGCGGTCACCAGTGAGGCGACGGCCACGCCGAAGCTTAGCGCCATCTGCTGCATCGTGCTGGCCATGCTGCTGCCCATGCTCGTGTCCCCGTCCGTGAGGTCGGCGTAGGTCAGCGTGTTCATGCTCGTGAACTGCAGGGAGGAGCAGAACCCGAAGGCGAAGGCCTGCGCCAGGATCACCATCGGGGCGGTGCCCGGCCCGATCGTCGAGAAAAGCGCGATCAGCAGCCCGGCAAAGAACGTGTTCGCCATGAGGACGGCCCGGTAGCCGAACCGGGCGAGGATCCGCGGCATCGTGAACTTGAGGGTCATCGCCGCCAGGGGCTGCGGCATGATCAGCAGGCCCGACTGGATGGGAGAGTAGCCCAGGCCCACCTGGTAGAGGAGCGGCAGGAGGAAGGGCATGCCGCCGATCCCAAGCCGGGTCACAAAGCCGCCGAGCACGGCCGCGCGGAATGTCCGCACGCGGAAGAGGCTCAGCCGCAGGAGGGGCCGCGCGATGCTCGTCCCGTGGACGTAATAGGCGGCCAGGAGGCAGACCGAAAGCGCCAGCAGGCCGGCGATCTCGATCAGGCTCAGCGAGGTTTCGCCGAAAAGCTCCAGCACGTAGGAAAGGAGCGCGACACCCGACCCGAAAAGCACCAGTCCGATGAAATCGATCGGGTCGGACTCCTCCGCGCGATAATCCGGCAGGTGCCGGTAGACCAGGTAGAGCCCGAGGATCCCGATGGGAAGGTTGACGAAGAAGATGACGCGCCAATGGAAGTAGCCGACGATCAGCCCCCCGGCCAGGGGGCCGATCAGCGGACCGATCAGCCCGGGGATCGCCACGAAGCTCATGGCCCGGATCAGTTCCGACCGGGCGAAAGTCCGAACGAGCGTCAGCCGGCCGACCGGCACCATCATGGCGCCCCCGCAGCCCTGAAGGATGCGCGAGGCGACGAGCAGGTGCATGCTGGTGGACAGGCCGCATAGGAGCGATCCAAACGTGAAGATCCCGATCGCCGTCGAGAAGACGCGCCGGGTCCCGTACCGGTCCGCCATCCAGCCGCTGATGGGAATGAAGACCGCCAGGCTCAGGGTGTAGCTGGTCAGGGCCGCCTTCATGCTCAGCGGCACCACGTGCATCGCCTCGGCGATCGTCGGGACCGCCGTGTTCAGGATCGTCGCGTCGAGCGACTCCATGAAGAACGCCACCGCGACCAGCCAGGGAAGGATGCTCTTGATTGTCTCGGAGGCCGCGGGGTGGCTCGAATGCCGGTGTTTCATTCGCACAGAAGGAAAATATCCTTTTTGAGGGATTGTCCACCCCGCCCATTTGGCTTCGATCCTTCAGTCAATTTTTGCCGCAAAATGGATTGGTTGGCCGGCTCGTGCACGGTCACGATTCGAAATTGCGAAGCGCGCGACCTGGGAACAGGCTCGCCATTCCTTGAATCGACTCATTCCACTTCTTCTCTCGGCGATCCTCGCCCCGTGTTCGGCCTCCGCCGCGATCCGGCTGCCCGCCATTGTCAGCGACCACGCGGTGCTGCAGGCCGGCAAGCCCGTGGCTGTCTGGGGCTGGGCCACATCCGGCGCCCGCGTCACCGTGGAATTCATCCGCGGCGGCGATTCCGCCGCGCGGGCGGCATTCCAGGCAACGGCGGATTCCCGGGGAAAGTGGTCCGGGCGGCTGCCGGCCCTCGCAACCGGAACCGCGGGCCGGCTCGTGATTGCGAGCAACCGGGATTCCGCCGTGACCGTGTCCGACCTCCTGGTCGGCGAGGTTTGGCTTGGAGGCGGCCAGTCGAACATGGTCTACTCGATATCGGGAAAATACGGCGCGGATCCGACGAATCCGGCCGAGGTGGCCCAGGTCGCCCGCAACGTCGCGACGGCCCGCCGCGAGGCGGCGAACCTGGCCGAGCCGATCCGCTACTTTGAGGTCGCCACCCGGGACCTCGTCCATCCGGACGACGACGTGGTCGGCCGCTGGGTGGAGGCCGGGCCGGGGAATGTCAGCTCATTCTCGGCGGTCGCCTGGAATTTCGCCGCCGCGCTGCAGCGCCGGCTGCACGCGCCGATCGGCCTGGTTGTCTCATGCGTCGGGGGGACGCCGGTCGAGTACTGGATGTCGCGCCCGGCGATTGACGCGACCGCGGCCGGGGCGGCCGTGGAGGAGCGGTACCGGGAAATTGTTGCGTACGTCACCGCGTACGTCGAAGCCGCCACCCGGGCCTGGTTCCTTGCCAACCCGACACCGGAGCTGCAGGTGAAAAACCGCGGTTCGATGCCCGTTCCCTTTGTCCCCGGGGATTTCAACAAGGTGCCGGCCCGCTTCTACAATGGGATGATCCACGGGCTGGAACCCTACACGCTGCGCGGCGTCATCTGGTTCCAGGCCGACGGGAACCGCCGGCGTCCGCTGGACTACGGCGAGCTGTTCCAGGCGCTGATCCGGGACTGGCGGGCGCACTGGGGCGAGCAGCTCCCCTTCTATTTTGTCGAGATGAACAACATGGTCTCCGATCCCCAGGCCAGGCCGGTCGAGCCCGACAGCCTCTGCCTCATCCGCGAGCAGCAGCACGCGGGCCTGGAGGAGCCGGGCGTCGGCATGGTTGTCTCGATCGACCTCGGCACGAAGAACGCACATTTCCCGAACAAGAAGCCGGTCGGCGAGCGGCTGGCTCGGCTTGCCCTGCGCGACTGCTACCACCTCCCCATGGGCGAGGTGGACAGCCCCATTTTCCGGGGCTACCGCATCGAGGGCTCGCGGATCCGGCTCCAGTTCGACCACGCGGCCGGATTGCGGGTGCGCGGCCGATTCTGGACGGGGAGGTTCGCAATCCGCGGCGCCTCGGGGGACTGGGCCTGGGCCGACAGCCGGATCGAGGGATCAGACATCCTGGTCTGGAACCACTCGATCCCCGCGCCGGCGGCGGTCCGCTACGCCTGGGCGCCAAACCCGCTCGTCTCGGTCGAGAACGGGGCAGGCCTGCCCCTCTCCCCCTTTCGCACCGACACCGGCGCCCGGGAGTAGGCGTTCACTTCCGGAACAGGAGCGCGAGGACCCCCTTCGCGCTGGCGATGCCCAGGAAGGTGCCGGCGAGCATGTCGCCGACAAAGTGGTAGTCGCAGCCGTAAAGCCCCAGGGCAACCAGCCCGGCCAGCGTCACCCAGGCCCAGCGCAGCGACGGGACGCGCGACCAGAGCGCCGCCGCCATGGCGGCCATGACGGTCATGTGGCCGGACGGGAACGAAAACCAGCCCTCCTGGCCGTGGAAGGGGTGAAAGCCAAACGCGCCATCGTGGATCCACGACGGATTTTTCGCAACCCACGTCTCGGGCCAGGTCCGGCCGAAGGCGCGCTTGAGACATTCCTTCGCCTCGTAGGCCGTGGCGACCGAAAGGCAGGTGGCGATCAGCGTCATGCCTTTGCTGCCGGGGCGCCAGCCGGCGCAGACTGCCACACCGGCCAGGAGGAGCCCGGCGGGAGCCGCCCATCGCACAACATCGACGATGTGGGTCAGTTCGTCGAAAAACGCGATCCCTTGGAGGTGGGCGTGCGACCAGGTCGACGCCGGGCGGTCGACGAAAAGGATCGCGAGGGCGACCGCGACCAGGCACAGGAAAAGGGCGCGGAGGTGGTTGTGCTTCGGCTCGTACATTCGGGCTCGGAAACTGACAGCCGCAGCGCCAAGCGCAAGAAAGACAGGAGGGCTCAGCGCGCCGGGAGCCGCAGGACCGTGACCGAGTAGGGCGCGAAGGTCCGCTCGAAGCAGGCGGGCAGGGCCCCGAGGGGCGACTCGACCGGGATGATTCGCTCCGGATCGGAAATCGAATTGGTGTCCGTCGGCTTTGCCGACGCGAGGAGGATCTGCCGGCCCCCGGCCGCAATCGACTTGATGCCGGTGATCTCGATCCGGACGCGGAGCGCGGCCGGTCCGGGGTTGACCGCCTTCACGTAGATATCCCCGGTGCGGGTGTCGCGCGTGACCGACTCGAAAAAGCGGTCCGCGCCCTCGAGCGAGGACCGCGGCACCGCGTCGCCGTGATGCAGGCTGAACATCGCCTGGGCGTAATAGGACGGCGACCCGTAGCTCGAGAGCCCGTCGTAGCCGATCAGGTTCGTCTGCCACTGCCAGGCGCCCCGGTTCACGTTCACGAGCAGCGGCGCATAGGCGGCCATGACGACGAGGTCGGAATTGCGCTCCAGGCCGGTCATCCAGGCGGCGTCGGCCAGCGCCGCGCCGAGGTCCGGGGTCGGCGGGCGGGCGGGGTCGGTCTTCCACGGCGTCCCCGAGACGGTGGCCCACTCGCCCACCAGGACCTTCGGCCCCCCCCGGCTGCGGTTGTCGTAGTGGTGCGCATGGGCCTCCATCTCCGCCGCGGAAAGGTAGAAGTGCTCGTCGTACACGTCCGGGATCCTCGACGTGACCGGCGCGGTGGCGATGACGCGCAGGGCCGGGTATTTCGCCCGGATCGCGTCAAAGAACTGCGCGAACCGGCCGTCGTAGTTCCCGTAACCGTCCTCGTTGCCAACCTCGACGTAGGTGAGCGCGAAGGGCGCGGGGTGCCCGTCGGCAACCCGCTCCGAGCCCCAGCGCGTGTCCGGGCCGCCGGTCGCGTACTCGATCTCGTCGAGGGCGTCCTGGACAAATAGGCGGAGCCGGGATCCCGGCGGGACGACCTGGCGGCGCAGCGAGTAGCCGGCGTAAACGGCGAGGACGGGCTGCATCTTCAGGTCCTCGCACCATTCCAGGAATTCCAGGAGGCCGAGGCCGTCGGAGGAGCGGTAGCCCCAGGGCTGCGCGTGTCCCAGGCGATCATAGGTCCCGTGCAGCGTCGTCTTCCAGTTGAAGCGGGTCGCGATCGTGTCGCCCTCCAGGTAGTTGCCGCCCGGCAGGCGAAGAAAGGCGGGATGGAGCCCCGCCAGCTTTTCCATCAGGTCGATCCGGTTGCCGTTCGGCCGGTCCCTCCAGGTAGGCGGAAAGCACGAGACAACGTTGAGGTAGAGCGAGCCGGGCCGCGCCGCATAGACCACCAATCGCCCCTCCGCCGCCGGGAAACCCGCGCCGGTGACCAACTCAAGCGAGTATTTCTTCCACTCGACGGTAACCCCCTTCAGCTTCTCCCGGGCGTAGCAGCGCGAGCCGTCGGCGCTCTCCAGCGCCACCGAGAGCGAGGCCGAAAACTCGTCGCTGCCGCCGGTCCGGGCGATGACCGACACCCGGTAATGCGTGCCGGGACGGATCGGGATCCCCCAGTAGCCGTCGTTGGCCACGCCGACGGTGTTCCCGTCCGCCGCGGCGCTGACATCCAGCCTGAGGCAGGACGTGAGCAGCGCGGTGATCGGCTGGGTTCCGTCGAGCGCGAGCGCCCCCCGGCCGGATCCCCGCTCGACCACTGACCAGTGCGCCGGCGCCTTCGGGTCGTCGCGGAAGATCCGGTTGCTCACCAGCTCGCCGTACAGCCCGCCGTCGTAGGAATGGTTGATCTCCTCGGTCATCAGCCCGTAAAGGGTCGGGCTCACCCGCGCGGCGACAGCGCCGGCTTCGATTTTCAATACGGGGGTCCCGCGGAGCGGGACCAGGCAGAGAAAGAGGGAAAGGAGGGTCGACAGCTTCATCCGGTGAAGTAGAGGTAGGCGCCCAGGATGCACAGCACGATCACGGCTGAGAAGACGACGTCCCGCGGGCGCCAGCTCGCCCGCGTCTGGGCGCGATCCTCGTCGGACGCCGTCCCGAAGGTGAGGCCGCCGATCCGCGCGTAATCGGGCGCGGGCGTCGCGTAGCTGAAGGCGATCATCACGAGGGCCGAGACGACCGTGATCAGGACGCTGAAGTACTGGAAATTGATGTTGTTGACGACCCAGAGGAAGGACCCCGGACGGTAGCCGGCCTCGAAACCGGGCAGCCGCATTGTCACGACGGTGTCCACGACCATCCGGAACAGCCCGATTGCAAAACCGACCACCATCGCCCAGAGGCACCCGGCCGCGTTGAGCCGCTTCCAGAACACCCCGAAGAAGAAAACGACGAAGATCGGCGGGGCGAGGTACCCCTGCACCGACTGGAGATAGTTGTAGAGGCCGCGCGCGCCCTGGATGACCGGGATCCACGCCAGCGCGACGACGACCACCACCCCGGTCGAGATGCGCCCCATCCTCACGAGCTGGTGCTGCGAGGCCAGCGGGCGAAGCTTCTGGTAGAGGTCGACGGTGAAGAGGGTCGAGCAGGCGTTGAAAACGCCCGACAGGGAGCCCATGAGGGCGGAAAGCAGGCCGGCGACCACGATTCCCCGGAGTCCCGGCGGAAGGAGGTACTTGACCATGAGGGGAAAGGCCGCCTGGGCCTCTGCCGGGACCAGCCGGCCGTCTGCGCCCATCATCGTCCCGAAGTGGGGCACGCGGCCGCTCTTGGCCAGGGCGAAGAAGATCAGCCCGGGTATGATGAACAGGTAGACGGGAAAGAGCTTCAGGAACGCGGCGAAGATGCCGCCGCGGCGAGCCGTCGCCTGGTCCGGGGCGGCGAGCGCCCGCTGGACAATGTACTGGTCCGTGCACCAGTACCACAGCCCGATGATCGGCGCGCAGATGAGCATCCCCGGCCAGGGAAAATTCCCGTTGAAATACCAGGCCTGCCGGATGGGCGCCCCATTCGCGCCGGTCTCGAGCACGGGGGCCCAGGTCGCCTGGACGCCCGCCGGGGTGATCGGCTTCCAGAGGTTGAACATCTCCGGGCCGCAGAGGCGCCGCAGCTCCGACCAGCCGCCGAGCCGGTGGAGGCCGTAGAAGGTCAGCAGGGCGGAGCCGCCGATCAGGACAACCACCTGGACCGCGTCGTTGTAGGCGACGGCGCGCATCCCGCCCAGGCCGGTGTACAGGCCGGTCAGGACGATGACGGCGACCGACCCGATCCAGAAGCTGTTGACCGGACACCCGAGCACGGTTGCGTGAATCTCAGGCAGGAGCGTCGCGAAGACCACCCCGCCGGCGAAGATCCCCACCGCGACCTTCGTGACCACGAAGGTCACCAGCGAGACAATCGACAGGACGTAGCGCGAGGGGGCGCTGAAGCGCCGCTCGAGGAATTCGGGCATCGTGAAGACGAGCGACCGGGAGTAGAAGGGCACGAACACCCAGGCCAGGACGAGCAGGCACCAGGCGTGGAGCTCGTAGTGGGCCAGGGCGACCCCGTCGGAGGCGCCCGAGCCCGCGAGCCCGACGATGTGCTCGGACCCGATGTTCGAGGCGAAGATCGAGGCCCCGATCACCCACCAGCCCAGGTTTCGCCCCGCCAGGAAGTAATCGGCGGCCGTGTCCCTGCCCTTTCGCACGACCCAGGCCGCGACGCCGATCAGCAGGCCGAAGTAAACGGCGATGGCGAACCAGTCCAAACCGGTCAGCGTCGGGGCGACCGGCTGCCCGTGGGGGAGTGCGGGGAGCATGGGGATGGGGGAGAACCGAAAGGGGAAAGTAGGAATTAGTAAGGAGAATGGGGCGAGGCAAGTGCAGGTTGCTATAATCCCGGCATGGGAAAATTACTCATGGCGGCGGTCGCGTTGGTTCCGGCGCTGCAGCCGGCGATGGCGGACACCCGGGTCCTCCTGCCGGCCTACCACCTGGATGGCGGCGCGGCGCCGGCGGCCGATCCCCTGGACGCCCCGCTCGCCTCCTACAGGGCGGTGCGGATTCCCGTCGCCGCCGCGTTCCTCGCGCTCAGCCGCAGCAGCGGCGTCACCTTCGTCCTCGACCCGTCCATGAAGGGCGATGTCACGCTCGAGATGCGGGACGCCACGGTGCGCGACGCGGTCGACGCCCTCGCGAAGTCCCAGGGTTTCTACTGGGCGCGCGAGGGACGGCTGGTCGTCCTGCGCCGGAACATCGTCCGGTTCTATGAGATCGACTACCCGCAGATGACGCGGTCCGCCCAGGGGAGCAGCAACGTCGTCCTCTCCGCCCAGGCCGCCGGGGCACCGGCGGGCGCCACAGGGATGGCAGTGTACGGCGCCGCGGCCACGGCCGCAGGCGGGCTGCCCGGCCAGAACGACCAGACGAACATCTCCATCCAACAGCAGAACCAGAGCACATTCTGGTCGGACATCCTGTCCGAGCTCTCGGGAATGGCCCAGCCCGGCGAGTCGGTCGCCGTCAACAAGCTGGCCGGCGTCGCCATCGTCACCGCGGGCCCGGAGCGGCAGGAGGACTTCAGGGCCCTCATCGAGCTGGTCAACCGGCGGATCACCCGGCAGGTGCGCATTTCCGCACGGGTGGTCGAGGTGGAGCTGAACGCGCAGCACCAGCTCGGGGTGGACTGGACCCTGGCGGCAACGCGGATCGGGGGAATCGGCCTGGGCGGCCTCTCGACGAACACCGGTTTCACCACGATCAACGGCCAGGCCCTCGGGCCGGCCGGCGTCTCCGGCATCCTGTCGGCGGGCAAAGTCTCGGCCGCGATCAGCGCGCTCCAGGAGCAGGGCGACGTGCGCGCCGTCTCCAACCCGTCGGTCATCAGCCTGAGCAACCAGACCGCCTTCGTGAAGGTCGGGACCGAGCAGACCTTCTTCTCCCTCCTGAATGCGACCACGATCAACCAGAATGCGGCGACCAACCCCTATTCCACGACCCAGTCCAGCTACTCCCAGAACGCGATCACGATCGGAACGGTCCTGTACGTGACGCCCGTCGTGAACGGGGACGGCTCGGTGACCGTGGACGTCCTGCCGGCCATCAGCCAGTTGATCGGCGTGGACACCTCGCCGGACGGCCAGCAGACGGCGCCGCGGATGGATATCAAGTCGCTCTCGACGATCGCCCGGCTGCGCCCCGGCGAGTCCGTGATGATCGGCGGGCTCATCCACGAGGAGACCGCCTCGCAGTCGCAGAAGCTGCCGATCCTCGGCGACCTCCCCCTGCTCGGAAGGGCCTTCGGCACCTCGGGGGCCACGAGGACCCGCAGCGAGCTGGTGATCTTCCTGACCGCGGAGACGGCCGGATGACACCCCCGCCGGACCGCGACCCGTTCTGGCTCGGCCACGCGCTGGTCGCATCGAAGGCGATCACCGAGGAGCAGTTCGCAAGCGCCCGCCGGTTCTGGAGAAAGAACCCATCCGAGAGCTTTGCCTCGATCCTTGAGATCCTCGGCCTGGCGGGCCCACTCCCCCTGGCTGGCCTGATCGCGCGGCATCACCGGCTGCCCAACGCCATCCTGGGGCCCGGCACGCTGGACCGGGAGGCCGCGCGGCTGGTGTCCCCCGCCCTGGCCCGGCAAAAGTGCCTCCTGCCCTTCCGCCGGGCCGACCGGCGGCTGGACGTGGCTGTCGCCGACCCGGCGGACTACGGGCTGCCCGACGCGAGGAGGGATTTTCCCGACCACGACGTGTCCCTGCACGTGGCGCCGCGCCGGGACATCCTCGGGTTGATCGAGGAGGCGTGGCGCGCCCCCGCAGTCGCCAACATCAACGCGGGCGACCTCTTCGAGAGCCTGGTCCGGGAGGCCGTCGCGGAGCGCGCGACCGACCTGCACCTCGAGCCGCGGGACTCGAGCCTGGACGTCCGGCAGCGCATCGACGGGTTCCTCGTCCACAAGTGCTTCGTCGACCAATCCCTGAGGGACTCCCTCGTGCAGGCCGCGAAGATCGCCGGGCGGATGGACATCGCCGAGCGCCGGCTCCCGCAGGATGGAAGGGGCTCCCTGGAGTGCGGTTCCCGGTCCTACCACCTGCGGTTTTCCTGCATCCCGGCGGTCAACGGGGAGTCGATCGTCGTCCGGATCATCGACGAGCGCGCCGGGCTGCGCTCGTTCGCGGACATGGGGCTCTTTCGCCAGGATATCGCGCACCTGCACCGGCTCCTCGGCCTGCCCAACGGGCTCGTGTATGTGACCGGCCCGACCGGGGCGGGAAAGACGACGCTCCTTTACTCGATGCTCAACAACCTGCCGCCGGAGGAGATCAACCGGCTGAAGATCGTCACGCTCGAGGATCCCGTCGAGCTGCGGAATCCCCGCTTCTTCCTGCAACTGGCCGTCGACGACCGGATCGGCCGCACCTTCGGCGAGCTGCTCCGCCACGTCCTGCGGCACGATCCCGACGTGCTCCTGGTTGGCGAGACCCGGGACCGGCCGACCGCGGAGATCACCCTGCGGGCCTCGCTGACCGGGCGGCTCTGCTTCAGCACGCTGCATACGAACGACGCGCTCGGCGCAATCGCGCGGCTGACGGAGGTGGGTCTCGACCCGCTCATGCTGGCGTCGGCCCTCAAGGGCGTGATCGCCCAACGCCTCGTCCGCCGTCCCTGCCCGGATTGCAGGCGGCCCCATCCGCAGGCCGCCGCCCTGGAAGCCCGGTTTCATCCGCTGCTCACCGAGGAGTCCCTCGGGGGGCGGCGCGCCGGCTTCCTCGCGGCGCAGCCCGGGACCGATTGCGCTCTCTGCCACGGCCGCGGCCACCAGGGGCGGACGGCCATCATCGAGGTCTTCCCGCTGGCCGGCCTGGACCGCCTGGTCGCCACCCGCGCGCAGCCCGACGCCTTCCTCCCCCACCTGCGCGAGCGCGGCTGCCGCACCCTCTTCGAGGACGGCATCATCAAGGCCGCCCTCGGCCTCACCACCTTCGAGGAGGTCTGCGCAGCGGTCGAACCTCCCGCAGGTTCGGTGACGTCCTAGAACATCATCGCCCGTTGAGTGCCGTCTCAATTTGAGCCGGAAGGCCTCCCGGAGCGGCATTAGCGGAGCTCATTGGTCGCCTCTGGCCGTCCCCCCATGAGGCGGGACGGCGGTGTGGCGACCAGATTGGGATTGCGCAGCGGAGCCGCGGAGGGAGGCCTTCCGGCTCAAATTGAGACGGCACGAACGGATGATATCGCCGCGGAATCCGGGAGCGCCGCCCTTGCTACTATGCGGGCATCCCATGAACACATCACGAAACACCTCCGGCTTCACGCTGGTCGAAACTCTGGCCGTCCTCGCCGTCATCGCGGCGATCATCGCCATCGGCGTTCCCGCCATATCGAAAGTAATGCAAAGCAGCCGCATCCGCAGCGCGGAGGGCACCGCAAGCGTCATGAAGGCCGCGATGACCCAATACCTGGGGAAGCCCGGGTCGCCCGGCACGCTTCCCGTCACCGAGGGGACCGTGCCCGCCTCGGAGTACACCACCTCCGGGACAATCCTGACGGCGGCCAATATCGCCGCCGCCGCCACGCTCGATGGAATCCTCCTTGCGGAGGGGGCCCTCGAGCGGCCGATCGGCGTGCGGATGGGCGGGCAGAACTTCTCGCCCTCCGGCGCGGGTCCGACCTGGTCCCCGTCCCTCTCCCAGTTCACCGGCCCGGCCACCGGCACCTTGGCCAGCTACGCGGCCGCGACGCGCGCCGAGTGCGCCGTGAGCGACGGGGCGAACAATCCCGGGATAACCGGGCAGACGGCCGGCTCCGCAGCCTGCGCGTTCAACCTCGCCGGGTCCGGATCGCTGATCGCAACCGGAAGCCGGGTCGCCTACCTGGTGATCAAGGGCGCCGCCGACTCGGACGCCTACCAGCTTGCGCTCGACGTTGACGGAGCCGGCCTCACGCAGAACACCGCCTCCAGCCCCGCGGCCAACGACCAGTCCCAGGGCCCGGTCGTCTACTCAAAAGACGCATCGGCGGCCGGGTTTGTGGACGTCTACTACTACCTGACGAGCATCTGATGCCCGGCTCCCTGGTCATCCTGTGGTGGGGCGGAGACCTTCGGATTCTCGCGCCCGACGGGCGGCTGATCCGACCCCCTTCGGCGGCGCCCGGCGACGGCGTCGCGGCGGTCCTCCAGGCCGCGGCCGGCGAACGCGCGGGCGCCGCAGGCGCCCGCATCATCTACCACCCGGACACGCTCGACCTCCACGAGGTTTCCTGCCCCCGGACGAGCCGATCGCGCCTTGGCAGGATTCTCAGCCGCGAATTCCCGGCGCTGGCCGCGCCCGGCGCCGTCTGGAGCGCCGAGCCCATCCGTCGGGGCACCCGCGAATACGCGACCGTTCTCTACGCCGACCGGGCGGGGAACCTGCCCCGCCTGGTCGCCGGCCTGGCCCGCGGTGGCCTGAGGGTCGAGGGCGCCTGGCCGCTGCAATCCCTGATCGAGGCCACCCCGCCCTGCGACGGCCCCGAAGCGCGCTTTCTCAGCCTCGTCTCGCTGGAGGGGCGCGCGCTCATCTCCTGCGTGGGCCCCTCGGGGGATCGCTCGCTGCGGTTCTTCGACGGGGACGGATTCTCCGACGGCGCCCTCGCCGCGGCGGCGGCGGGATTGGCGCGCTTCGACGAGGGATCGCCCCCTCCCGGGCTGATGGTCGTCGAGGAGGGCCCGTTCGCGGCCGCACTATCCGACGCGTTGCGGACGCCGTCGCTCAACCGAATGCCGCTCGCCCGGTTTCTCGAGAATGCCCGCGGCCTGCCCGCGGCCGGCTTCTCCGACTTCCTCGGGCACGGACCCTTTCTGTCCCGGCTGCCGGGCCGGCGCCGGCTGGCCACGCTCGCGGCGCTCGCGTTTCTCGCGGGCGCCGCGGGGGTCGAGTTGACCGCGCGACGCGAACGGGAGCGGGCCCTGGGCCGGGCCGAGCTGCTGCGCGAAGTCCGGGAACGCGAGCGGCGGTCCGAAGAGGACCGGGCGGAGGCCGAGACCGCGTTTTCCACGCTGGCGGGCGCGCTGTCCCGGGTCGAGGGCCCGGCCCGGCCCCACCACCGATTCCTGGAGGCGCTCGCGAGGACCACGCCATCCGAGATCGCCCTGCGGTCAGTGAGCGTGGAGGGGGCCGCCATCCTCATCCGGGGGCGCGCCGACGGAAGCTCCCGGGATCCCGGCGGCCCCGCGGCACAGCTCAGCAGGGAACTCTCCGCGGCCGGAGCGGAGTGGCGCTTCAATCCGCCCGTCTTCGCGGAAGGCGGCGATTTCACGCTGGCGGGTTCATTCGAAGGGGCCAGGTCCCAACTTCTTAATTCGGATCGCGAATCAAGAAGTCGGGACCTGAGCCCTTTGCGCCACCGCCTCCAAGAGGAGCGCGACCAACTGCCCGACGCGGGAGCGCTCGACTCCCTATTGCGATCCAGCTTCAGCGGCTGGAAGGCCGAATTCCAACCCGGGGCTCCCGAAGACGGTCTCGAGCGGCGGATCTGCCGCATGGTCCTTGAACACCCGCGCATCGACGCGTGGCCGGGAATCCTCGAGGCGACGAGAGCCCTCTGCGAAACGCCCGGCCTGCGGATTGACAGCCTGGTACTCGAAGCCGGACCCGAGGACGGAGACGCATTCGCCCGGGTCGAGATCGTGTTCGAGGCGACGCTCAAGCATCAGAAACCTGAAACCTGAGACCTGAAACCTGAGTCGATCCTTCAAACCTGGAAATCGGCGGTCTTGCGCCTTGGCCCGACTTCGGGTTTCAGGTCTCAGGTTTCAGGTCTCTGCAGAGAAGAAATCACGCCGGTCCCCGGCGTGATTTCTTCTTCGACGATTCCCCGCCCTCCGCGAATTTCGAGGCCTTGGCGTTCAGCCAGAGCTCATCCTTCGCGTTGCGGTTCAGCCAGAAGATTTCGCCGGCATCCTCGACAAAGACGGGCTTTTCGCGGGGCTTTTCGGGGACCTTCAGGCCGAGGCCCGTCAGTGCCTCGATCAGGGCCTCGGGGGTCTTCCCCAGGGTCTCCGCAAGCCAGTCGGTCCGGGCCGCCAGTCCGCCCGTCTTGGTCGGCTTGAGCAGGAGGCGGACCGCGGTGAAGACGGAATCGGAACGGGGCGCCTCGGGATGCGGGGCGGGAGCCGGCTCGCCGGCCGGAGTCTCGGCCTGGGGGGCCGAGTCCGCCGCGGACTTGTCCACCTGGCGCTCCTGCCCGTTGATCCACACGCCGCCGCGCTGGTCCTTGTTCAGCCACCACTCCTCGTCGCCGAAGGGCACGACCACCGGCTTTGCGTCCGGCAGGTCGGAAAGGACAAGCCCGATCCCGGCAAAGCCGGCCATCAGGTCGGCCTCGCCGCACTTCAGCGCGCGGGAAAGGAAGCTGATGCTTCCGGACCCGCCGGGCCCGCGCCGGTTGCGGCGCATGTGAGGGCGGATCCTATCGAGGAGCTCAGGCCCCGCCTGAAGGGGCACTGTCGTCGCCGGAGCGGCTTCCGCCGGCGATTCCGCGCGCGGCTGGGGGGCCTCGGCGGGTTGCTCGCCGCCCGACTCCTTCTCCGCGGGCTTGACCGGGGTCGCCGTCACGACGCGGAAGGGCTGCCGCATCTTCTCCTTTGTATTGATCCAAAGTTCGCCCCGCCGGTTGACATTGACCCAGTAAAGGTCCCCGTCGTACTCGACGTAGGCCGGCCGGGTGTTCTCGTCCTCGGGAATCACGAATCCGCACTCCTTGAGCGCGCCGACCACGTCCTCCTCGGTCATCCCCCACTTCCGCGCGAGGTGGTCCACCCCGGCGGAGAGCCCCGCCCCGCGCTGGTTGCGGCGCATCAGCGGCTGGATGGCCTCAAAGAAGGTGGGAAGCTCATCCTCCTTGGCCAACGATTCCCACTCGTCCGGCTCGGCGTTTTCCTCCGGAGCGTCCGGATCCCGGTCGCTGTCCGTGTCGCGCAGGCGGCGCAGCCCGTCATCCGCTCCCGCCTTCTCGGCCTGAAGCGACTCGGGCTTTTCCTCCCCGGCTGCCGGGACACGGGCATCCTTGAACTTCGCCTCAAACTCCGCCCGGATCTTGTCTCCCTCGGCCCGGGCCGCGGCGGCGGCTGCGTCCTCGAGCGTCCAGTCGCGCTGGGTGGTGCGCCGCGCAAGGCCGGTGAATGCCAGCGGGTTGTCGAGCTGCGTCTGGAAATGGATGATCTCCCATCCGTCCGAACCGAGCTGGTTGAGAAACGATTCCAGGAGGGCAGGAGTGGCGAATCCGCCCTTGCCGCTGGTGATTACCTTATAGGCCCAGATTGACATCGATGTAATTATTGCAACCGCGAAGGTTCCCTAAAGTACGCCCCCTTGCCGAGACATTTCTTGCAACCATCGCAAAGAGGTCAGGTCCCAGCTTCTTCTGGATTGAAGGTGGAGCGCGATCTCCGAGCGCGCTGAGCGACAATAGTCCCAAACCAGCGTGCCCGGAGGTCCCGCTCCACCTTCAAACAGACCCACTCCCGCCCATCAAATGACTTTACTTGCCCCTGCA
>Ga0302279_10003391_pt1 | contig 19930 bp, 10 predicted proteins | sample III_Bog_N3_3_FD_194541 | JGI IMG/M metagenome (GOLD analysis project Ga0302279, IMG submission 194541) | Peat permafrost microbial communities from Stordalen Mire near Abisko, Sweden - III_Bog_N3_3 | ecosystem: Environmental > Terrestrial > Soil > Wetlands > Peat | place: Sweden: Abisko...
TAGGGGCCGGTCAGGGCGGGGGTGAGGTCCAGGCCCGCCAGTTGGCTGCGGATTTCGCTGTGTTCGATCTGTACGGCCGTGTCATCGGCGAGCACCGCGGAATCGGCCTGGCGGGCGTCGATCTGGCTGTCGCGCACGATCAGCCGGCCGCCGGTCACATCCACAGCCGAACGCTGGCCTGCATAGCGCACCGACACCCGGGTCAAGGCGATGTCGGCGTCCTCGCCCTCCACGCAGCCGTTGCGGGCGGCCTGCTCGTCCACCAGGGCGATGTCGCGAAGTTCCACCCGCATGCCGGGGCTGGCGGCGATGCAGGGTCCGCCCGCGATGGCCTCGATCACCGGGCGGCGCAGGCCATCCGTTGAGAAGGCGGAATCGGCCTCGCCGACGATCACCACGGGCTTGTCGATGAAGAGGCTGTCGTGACAGGTCGAGCCTTGGCGGATGTGCAAGGTTCCGCCCGGCGCGAGGTAATAGAGGGCGTCCGACAGGGGCTGCGGGCCCGCGCGTTCGTCGCCGCAGTCGACGGTGATGTCCTGGGCGCCGCCGCGACCATAGCCGGAGAAACGCTCCGGATGGAACGGCCGATAACCCTCGCGGCGGCCCTCGAAGCGGAAGCGCTCGTAGTGGCGGATGGGCGGGAACAGCAGGTCGCCGAAATGCGGCTTCAGCGCCGCATCGATCTTGGCGTCCACGTTCGCTTCGGGAAAGGCGAAGGCCGAGACCGCGGCGAGGGCGGCGAGGGTTCCGGCGAGACCGGCGATCAGCAAGGGCTTGGCGCTTTGGATCATGGGCTTCGTCCGGCTAGTAGCGGGATTTGCGGGACACCTGGGCCAGGACGGCCTGGATGTGATTGGCCGAAGGCTGGAACCCGGCCAGGGCTGAATCCAGCCGGAACACCACCGCCTTGGCCTTGTCCTGATTGGCCACGCCGCCGACGCCGAGGGAGAAGTAATTAGCGATGGCGAACTTGGCCTCCGGCGAGCCGCCCCGGTCGGCTTCCTGGTACCAGTGGAACGCTCGGGCATAGTCGGCCCGCACGCCAATCCCCTCGGAATACATCACCGCCAGCACCAACTGGGCGTGGGTCGATCCGTTGACCGCCGCGTACTGGATGGCCCGCACCTTCTCCAGCGGCGACAGATGGCCGGTTTGCTCGCGGCCGATCATGGCCTGGAACGACTGAATCTGCCCGGGCAGCAGATCGGGTCCCCGGTAGGGCCTGTCGTGGCCGTCGAACAGGAACACCGGACCGTTGATCACCCTCAGATAGCGCAGGGCGTCGAGGATGTGCACGACGGGCAATTCGTCGATGCGGGACAGAGCTGAGAGGCTCGCCTCGTCGATGAAGGCGCTCTCGTCCGAGTGGGGCACGCCGGAGGTGGGCGCGTCCGGCGGATAGAACTCAAAAGGCGGAGTCCAGCGGTTGGCCTTGGCCTCGACGAAGTCGGCGTAGCCGGCGCGATCGGGCGAGGCGGATTCGAAATCCTTCAGCAGTACATAGGCGCTGACGTCCCCGCCCTGGGCGGCGAGGTAGTCATAGAGATAGGAGTCCACATCGTTGCGCGGGAAAAGCTCGATCGTATAGAGGCCGCCTGGCGGGCCCGGCGGCGGGCCCACCGGCGGCGGGCCGCCGAAGAAGCCGCGCAGATAGAATCCATCCCAAAACCGGCGATGCTCCGGCAAGCGCGGAACAAACTCACGCGGCGCGCCGTAGGGGCCGGTATCGGTCTGGGTGACCCTGGCCAAAGTGCGATAGCCGGTCGCGCCCTGGGCGGACAGGACATAGATCACGCGGTTGCGCACCTGGTCCTGCTCTTCGGAGGACATACGCTGCCACAGGCGGGCCAGGGATTCCGAAGCCTCGCTCCTCTCGAAGGCGCGGCATTGGTCATAAAGCGAGCCGCCGCCTGGGCCGGGGCCATAATCCCCGCCATGATCGCGGTCATAGAAAACGGGCCGCGGCGCGGTCGCCTCATAGCCCTGCGGATTGGTCAGGGCCAGGGCATACCAGACGGAGGCCTCGATCGGATCCTCAAGGTTCCGGTCCGCGTCCCGCCGCGCGTCGTATCGCCCGGCCAGTTCCAGCTGCGCGAAGAAGTCGCCGCGGAAGCCCAGTTCGCGCAGGACGCGGATCTCGCGCTGTTGCTGATTGAACTGGGGCGGGCGGCCGGTGGGATTTTCAGGCCGCGGGCAGGCGCCATACGCCGTCAGCGATGGCGGCGGCTGCGGGCGGCGATCCCAGTCGCATGAAGCGAGCGCCAACGCCGCCCCCGCCACGAAGGCGAGCCCCGCCACACCCCGAATGCCCGCAGGAGTAAGCATGGTTCTCGCTGCGGCGCGGAAGGTCATCATGCCCCACCCTAGGACCGTACGCGTTAACCATAAAACCAAACGACTCTTGTGGTCTCTAAACACCCGATGTCAAGGTCGCTCAACGCATGAAGTTTTCAAGAATGCCTTGTAAAACACGATGGACCTGAGCGCGTTGCATCCCCCCAAAAGAATTATTCGCGCGGCAGGAGAATTCAGTTCGCCGAACGGGGGTTAAATGCCGCTCTCCCATGGAGATGTGCGTTTCTCCGCGTCATCCGGCTTCGTCGGCGCGGCGCCTAAAGACTAGCCTTATTTTCCGAACCCGGCCTAAAACTTGTGGTAAGCGAACCGGCGCCGTCCGCCCGTCCTTTGGAAGGTCTGTGGGGCGCCGCGGGACGAGTGGGAGGCGAGCGTGCTGGAAGTCGGCGAGCTGACGCGAACCGAAGTGATTTCCCTGAAGGCCAGTTTGTCCGCCGCGCCAGTGGGCGACTCCCCCCACCTGCTCGACACGACCATGCTGTTCGGGCCGCGCAGCGGCGGGGTAAAGCGCTATCTGCTGGCCAAGCACAACTGGCTCGCCAGGGAGCGCCCGCACCTGCGCCACTCCCTGGTGGTGCCCGGGCGCGTCACGCGCGCCAGCGCCGACGGAATGGTGAGCATCGCCGCCCCGCCCATTCCTTTCGGCGACGGCTATCGCTGTCCGACCTCCCTGCGCAAATGGACGCGAATTCTCGCTCACCTGCGCCCCAATCTGATTGAAGTCGGCGACACCTATGTGCCCGGCCATGCCGCCCTGGACGCTGCCGAAGCCCTGGGCGCGCCCACCGTAGCCTTCTGCCATTCCGATCCCGCCGCCCTGGCGGCGTTGCATTTCGGCGAATGGGCCGCCGCCCCCGCGCAAAAGCGCGTGGCCAAATTCTACAGCCGCTGTGATCTGGTCGTCGCCCCCAGCCGCTATATCGCCGGGCGGTTGGCGGAGGCCGGCGTCAGCCAAGTGACGGTGCAGCCGCTCGGGGTCGACCTGGGCCTGTTCCATCCCAGCCGCGCGGACCGCGACACGGTGCGCAGCGACCTGGGCCTGGATTCCAAGACGCGCCTTCTGGTGTTCGCGGGACGGCCGGCCCGGGAAAAGAACCTGGAGACCCTGCTCGACATGCTCGATCTGCTGGGTGAGGACTACCGCCTGATGATGATCGCGGCGGGGGCCTATCTGAGACCGCACAGGCAGGTTATCGGCCTCGACTATGTGCGTGACCCCCGTCATCTCGCCCGCCTGATCGCCAGCTGCGACGCCTTCGTCCACGCCAACGACCAGGAGCCTTTCGGACTCGTTGTGCTGGAGGCCCTGGCCTCGGGCGTGCCGGTGGTGGGACCCGGCACGGGCGGCGTCGGCGAACTGATCGACGACAGCGTCGGCCAAGTCGCGCATCGCGCCAACGCCCAGGGCATGGCGGAAGCCATCGACGCCCTGTTCTCCCGCGATCTGCAGGCCCTCTCCCAGGCGGCGCGAGACCGCGCGGAAGAGCGACACGGCTGGAGCCGGACCTTCGAAACCCTGATGCAGACCTATGGCCGGCTGACCGGCCTGAACTTGGACAGTCCGGCTCTATTGGCGTCCTGAGACCCGACGGCATTGACCGGCCGTCAAGGAATTGGACGCATCATGGCGGTCCATCGCGGCCGAAGGCCGCTCACACTACGCAAAAAGCGTCATGGCCAAGGCACACTTTCACCGCCACCAGAAGGTCTGGGTCGACAGTGTCGGCGCGTGGGCCACGGTCGAGCGCATCATCCCCACCTGGGCGCGCGGCTTCGACGAGCCGGTTCGCATCACCTACGATCTCGGGCTGGGCCGCGAGTTCCACGCCCACGAGCTGAGGCCAGAAGACGGTGCGCCCGAACTGCCCGACAGCGACGTCAACACGGCGGCCTGGCGGCTTATGCGGGCGCGCAATAAGTGGCAGCAGCCGGATGACTGCGTTCACCATCCCTTCCCAGGCACCTTTCCCGTGGTGGTCACCGATAATGCCGACTGGGGCGGCTGGCGCGTGCCCGGCGCCGAATATGACCGCGACCCGCGCCGCATCGAATCGCAAGCCCGACTGATCGCCGAGAGCCCTCGCCTGCTCAAGATCGCCCGCGACCTGCGCGACTTCATCGGCGAGCAGCCGGAAGACGCGCCGGGTGAACTGCAGGCCCTGGCCGAAATTTGTGGCCAGATCATCCGACGCATCGAGGAAAGTCCGGCGGCGCCTATGGAAGTGCAGACTCAGGGCGAGACGGCGAAAGCCGGCTAGACCGGCGAGCGCGCCTGGAACCAGGGCTCAAGCCGGCGCAGGGCCTCCCGCACCTCTTCGGTGGACACCGCGAAGCTAAAGCGGATGAAATGTCCGCCTTCGACCGGGTCGAAATCCACGCCGGGCGCGGCGGCCACCCCGGTCTCCAGCAGCAGGCGCTCGCAGAAGGCCAGGCTGTCTCCGGTCAGATGGCCGATGTCGGCGTAGATGTAGAAGGCGCCGTCGGGCGGCGCGATGGCGTTCAGGCCCAGGGCTGGAAGGGCCTGAAGCATCAGGCGCCGGTTCTCCCGATAGACCGCGACATGACCCTCAAGCTCCTCGCGGCAATCCATGGCCACAAGACCGGCGTGTTGCGACAGGCTGGGCGCGGTGAGGAACATGTTGGCCAAATAGGCGTGCGCCCTGTGCGCTTCGTCGCGAGGAACCAAGAGCCAGCCCAGCCGCCAACCGACCATGTTGAAATACTTGGAGAAGCTGTTGATCAGCAGCGCGCGGGGCTCGAATTCGAGCATGGAGCGGGTCGGCGCGCCGTAACTCAGGCCGTGATAGGTTTCGTCCGAAACGATCCGAGCGCCGAAGCCCCGGCAGACCTGCGCGATCGCGTCGAGCTCCTCGGCCGGAATGATCGAGCCGGTGGGATTGGCGGGGCTGGCCACGATCACGCCAGCGGGCGGCTCGCCCAGCGCCCGCAACGCCGAGGCGGTCAATTGGAACCGTTCGCTCGGTCCGCAAGGGATCTCCACCGGGACCATGTGCAGGGCCTTGAGCACATTGCGGTAGGCCACATAGCCTGGCCGCGCCAAGGCCACTCGGTCGCCCGGCGAAAACGTCGCCGCCAGAGCCAGCACCAGGGCCGGAGAGGCTCCGCAGGTGAGGTTCACCTGCTCGGGATCGACCTGAAGGCCATAAGTCTCTTGGTAGTGTCGGGCGATGCGCGCCTTGAGGGCCGGGTTCTCCCAGTAGCCGAGGGCGTCGCTGTCCAGCACCTTATGCGCGGCGGCGATCGCCGCCTTGGGCGCGCCGGCGGAGGGCTGGCCATACTCCATATGGATGATTGAACGGCCCTCCGCCTGCAGCCGATAGGCCAGGCGTCCGATGGAAACGGCGTGGAACGGGTCGATCTCGGCGCGCATGGCGGCGTGGTAGCGGCAAACTGCGGCAAAGGCCAATAGAGCGCGCGACGCACTGGCGCTCGGCCTCTGGCGGCGCCAATTAGAGGGCCAAGTCCTAGAGAGCCGAGTTCTCGCCATGCGCACCGACGTTCCCCAGCCGATCCGCCTCGCCGACTACCAGCCGCCAGCGTTCCTGGTGGACACGATCGAGTTGGACTTCAATCTGCGGCCTGAAGCCACCCGGGTGAAGGCACGGCTGGCGGTCCGTCGCAATGGCGAACACGACGAGCCGCTGACGCTGGACGGCGTGCGGCTGAAGCTGATCGGCCTGACCCTGGATGGGGTCGCGCTGACCCCAGCCGCCTACGCGGTGACCGCTGAACAGCTCTCGGTCGCCAAGGTCCCGGACGCTTTCGTGCTGGAGAGCGAGGTGGAGATCGATCCGGAGGGCAACACCTTCCTGGAGGGCCTTTACATGTCCGGCGGCCGCTTCTGCACCCAGTGCGAGGCGGAGGGCTTTCGCAAGATCACCTACTTCCCCGACCGGCCGGACGTCCTTTCGCGCTTTTCCGTGCGCATGGAGGCCGACAAGGGCGCCTACCCGCGCCTGCTGTCCAACGGCAACCTGATCGAGTCCGGCGATCTGGCTGACGGTCGCCATTTCGCGCGCTGGCGCGACCCCTTCCCTAAGCCCTGCTACCTGTTCGCCCTGGTGGCCGGGGCGCTGGACGAACTGGCCGACGCCTTCACCACCATGAGCGGGCGCAGGATTGACCTGCGCATCTATGTCGACCCGGGCCAGTCGAGCCGAGCCACCTACGCCATGGACGCCCTGAAGCGCTCCATGAAATGGGACGAGGACGCGTTCGGCCGGGAATATGATCTGGACCTGTTCATGATTGTGGCGGTGCGTGATTTCAACGCCGGAGCGATGGAGAATAAGGGGCTAAATATCTTCAACTCCTCGCTCCTGCTGGCCGACGAAGCCACCGCGACCGACGTCGACTACGAGCGCATCGAAAGCGTCATCGCCCACGAGTATTTCCATAACTGGACCGGCGACCGCATCACCTGCCGCGACTGGTTCCAGTTGTGTCTCAAGGAGGGCCTGACGGTCTTCCGCGATCAGAGCTTCTCGGCCGATCAGCGCGGGGCGGCTGTTCAGCGGATCAAGGACGTGCGGGCCCTGCGGGCGCGCCAGTTCGCCGAGGACGCCGGCCCCATGGCCCATCCGGTGCGCCCGTCGAGTTTCATCAAGATCGACAACTTCTACACGGCCACGGTTTACGACAAGGGCGCGGAGGTCATCCGTATGCTGAAGACCCTGCTTGGCCCCGACATCTTCCGCGCTGGCATGGACCTGTATTTCGAGCGCCACGATGGCGAAGCGACCACGGTGGAGGCCTTCGTCGCCTGTTTCGCCGACGCCTCCGGCCGCGACCTGTCGGACTTTTTCGGCTGGTACGAGCAGGCGGGCACGCCCAACATCCAGTTGGAAACCGCCTATGACGTCCAGGCCAAGGCGCTGGACCTGACCTTCACCCAGAACACGGCGCCCACCCCGGGCCAGCCTGACAAGCACCCCCTGCCCATCCCTGTCAGGCTGGGCCTGCTCGACGCCGATGGAAAGACCCTGACGTTCACAGCGCCTGGCGCCGATAGGCCTGAACCGGAGACCCTGATCGTGCTGCACGACGCGGTCACCCGGGTGCGACTGGAAGGGGTGCAAAGTCCGCCCGTCGTGTCGGCGCTCAGGTCGTTTTCGGCCCCGGTCAAGCTCGCCTCGAACGCACCGGAGACAGACGGCTACGTCCTGCTCGCGTCCGATCCGGACCTGTTCAATCGCTGGGAAGCCGGCCAGGGCCTGGCGACCCGACTGATGCTGGAGCGCGCGGCCGGCCGGCCGGACGAGGCCGGCGAAGCGGCTTACACCGCCGCGGTGGCCCGCGCCCTGGCCGACCCGTCCGCCGAAGCGGCGTTCAAGGCCCTGCTGCTGGCCTTGCCCAGCGAACAGGACCTGTCGCTCAAATCCGTTCCCGCCGATCCATCCGCGATCCATGCGGCGCGCGAGGCGCTGCGCGCGCGCATGGCGGAGGGCCTGCGCGATATCCTGAACCTCCTGCATGCCGATCTCGGCTCAAACAGCGCGGCCTTCCAGGCCGACGCCGCCAGCGCCGGGCGCCGGGCGCTGTGTAACGCCACGCTTTCGCTGCTGACCTCAAGGCCCGACGCGGCCATCGCCGAACGCGCCGCGCGGCACTATTACGACGCCGCCAACATGACAGACGCCATGGGCGGTCTGAGCGCATTGATGCTTCTGGGCGGCGAGCCGTTCGACCGGGCGCTGGAGCACTTCTACAAGCGCTGGCAGGACGAGCCCCTGGTGATCGACAAATGGTTCGCGGTCCAGGCGTCCAATCCCGCGGCGGACGCCCTGGAGCGCGTGCGCCGCCTGACGCGGCATCCGGCCTTCGACGCCAAGAACCCCAACCGCCTGCGCGCGTTGGTGGTCAGTTTCACCTCGGGCAATCCGGCGCGTTTCCACGATCCGAGCGGCGCGGGCTACGCCTTCCTGGCCGACCAGATCCTGGCGGTGGACGCCTTCAACCCCACGGTGGCCGCCCGCCTGATCGAGCCGCTGGGCGCCTGGCGGCGCTATAAGCCGGAGCTGGCCGAATTGATGCTGGCCCAGCTGCGCCGCATCGCCGCCGCGCCTGACCTGTCCAAGAACGTGCACGAACTGGCCGCTAAGGCGATCGGCTAACAGGAAGATCGTTAACCCGACTTTCAGAGACTCGCCCCGCCGCGTAGGATTCTCGTTTACGGGCGAATCACCAAGGAGCGGGCGTGGCGGGCGGCGCGCAGGGCGACGCAGGTCCAACGAGGGACGGCGCGCAGGGCCTCCGGGCCGCGGGCCATGCGGCTCGCGCCGTGAGCGGCCCGCTGCCCTCTGGCATCCGCATAGCCCTGTTCTCCAGCCTGCTGTTGCTGGCGTTGTACGTGCTGTTCATCACCTTGCGCATGCGCGAACAGCCGCCTGTGGCCGCGGCCTCGGCCGCAGCGGCGGCCGAGAGCAGTCTGGCCGCGGGCCAGGCCGACAAGACCATCGCAACCCTTCGAGCGGCCCTTACCGCCACCGCCGAGGCCCGGCGCCGGCTGGGCGGCGAGCCGCTGGACGCCGCCGAAACCGGGCTGGCGGCCGCCGAGGGCGCTGCGAACGCGGTCGCCATCGCCGGGGACGATGAGGTGCTAGCGACCGCGGGCGCAACGGTCGCCGACGCGCCCGCCTGGGGCGAGGCGGTCCGCGCCATGGAGCACGCCGGCCGCGGGTTCTGGATCGGGACCGTCAAGGACGGCGGCAAGGCCTATTACGCGGGAGTCATGGGACCGCCGGGCAGCGGGCCAAACGGGGCGGGCCGTCTGTATGTCCTGGCCGCGGGCGATGCGGCCAAGCTGGCGCCTGGCGCGGCCGTTGGCCAGGGCGGCTTTCTGGCCGCCGCCGTGGCCACGCCTGACGGACGCATACTGGGCCTGACAGGACCCGCCGAGGCGGCGCGGGCGCCGACCCTCGCTGAAGCCTTTTCCGTCACGCCCAAGGATATGTCGGCCGAGCTGGACGACGCGTCGCAGGCGCGCGGATCGCTGGCCGGCGGCGGACCCGTGCTGGTGGTGGTGCGCCCCATCGCCGGGGGCGCCCTTGTGTCCGCCGTGGCCACGCCGGCCCCGCCCGTCCTCACGGCGGACATGCAGGCCCAGGGCTCCTTCCTGTTCACCCTGCTGGCGCCGCTCGCGGCGGGCTGCGGCCTGGCGATCCTGCTCGTCCGGCAAAGCCGCAAGGCCCAGGTGGCTCAGGAAGCGGCGGCCATCAGCGAGGAGCGGTTCCGGCTGGCGGTGGAAGCGGCGCGCTGCGGCATATGGGAATGGGACCTGAAGGCCGACCGGGTGCTGATGTCCGACGTCACGGGCGTCATACTCGGCTGGGGCGGCGGCGGAGTCGCCACCGGCCAGGAAGTGCTCGGCCGCATATCCTCCGACCATCGCGAGCGCGTGCGTCAGGCGCTCATATCCGCTTCGGTCTATGGGGCCTTCGACGTGTCGTTCCGCGTGCCCGACCGACACGGCAAGTCCGCCTGGGTCGACGCCCGCGGCCAGGCCTTCGGGCCTCAGGAAGGTGGCGGCTATCGGAGCATTATCGGCGTGGTGTTCGACGTGACCGAGGAGCGCATCTCCCAGGCGCGGGCTCAGGCGGCCGAAATCCGGCTGCGGGACGCCATCGAGAGCGTGTCCGAAGCCTTTGTCCTGTGGGACCGGGCCGGACGGCTGGTGATGTGCAACCGAACCTATCGCGATGTCTTCTCGCTGGAGCCGCGCCTGCTCAAGCCGGGCGCGCCGCGAGACACGGTGGAGCGCTGCGCCAAGCTGGCCATCAAGCGCGAGCTGCCGGACATGTCCGGCGGCAAGGGCATGCTGGAGGCGGAGCTGAACGACGGCCGCTGGATCCAGATCTCGACGCGGCGCACGGCGGAGGGCGGCATGGTCATGAGCGCGTCCGACATCACCGCGATCAAACATCAGGAGGAGGCGCGGCGGCTCAACGAGGAGGCCTTGCAGAAGGCGGTCACCAGTCTGGAGGCCAGTCAGAGCCAGCTGGCGGAACTGGCCCGCAAGTACGAGGCGGAGAAGATTCGCGCCGAAAGCGCCAACAAGGCCAAGAGCGAGTTCCTCGCCAATATGAGCCACGAGCTGCGCACGCCGCTCAACGCCATCAACGGCTTTTCCGAAATCATGATGGGCGAGCTGTTCGGCCCCCTGGGCGACGCCCGCTACAAGGAATATGCGGGCGACATTCTCAGTTCGGGCCAGCACCTTCTGGCGGTGATCAACGACATCCTCGACATGTCCAAGATCGAGGCCGGCAAGATGAACCTGAAGTTCGAACGCATCGATCTGCAGGAGGTGGCCGAGGACGCGGTGCGGCTGATCCGCAATCGAGCCGAGGCTGCGGGCCTTGCCTTGATCATCGACATGCCCAACCTGCCCGAGGTGGAGGCTGATTTCCGCGCGCTCAAACAGGTGCTGCTCAACCTTCTATCCAACGCGGTGAAATTCACCCCGCGCGGCGGCCAGATTCGCGTGCTGGGGCGCGCCGGCCTGGACGGCGCGGGCGCGACGCGGGTGCGGATCGGGGTGCAGGATACCGGCATCGGCATCTCCAAGGCCGACCTCGCGCGACTGGCCAAGCCGTTCGAGCAAGTGGAGAGCCAACACGCCAAGACCCAGCAGGGCACGGGCCTGGGCCTGGCCCTGACCAAGTCGCTGATCGAGATCCATGGCGGCGTATTGGAAATGGCCAGCGAGCCGGGCCACGGCACCACCGTCAGCTTCGTCCTGGCGGCCAGACAACCGCGTGCCCAGACGGGCGCGGAATATGCGGCCTAAACTTCAGAACGTGTGCTGGATGGCGACGTAATAGGACACATCGTTGGTCGCCACGGCGTTCTGCAGCCCGCGCCCGGCCGACAGCAGCAGATGGTAATGCTCGTTGAAGTCATAAACGGCGCCGAGGTTGAAGCCGCTGGATTCCTTGCCTTCGAGGGTCATGGCGGTCTCGTGGAAGGCCTCAACGCCGAGGGCGAGGTTGTCGGTCACCTGATTCTGCACCAGCCAGCCGGCAAACCAGTAGTTGCGGTTGCCCAGGCCCGGATTGACCCAGTAGCCGCCCCCTCCATAGGTGGTCCACTTGCCGATGTCCTTCTGAATCCAGACCGGAATGAACCCCCGCGTCACGCCGGCCCCCAGGCCCTTCTCAGCGTCTCCCGTGGGCGCCTCCAGCAGCGGGAAAATGCCGACCTGGGGAAACCAGTCGTCCTTGCCTGGGGTGACGAAGCGGTACTTGAACCCCAGCTCGGTGTCTCCCAGGCCGGTCTTTAGGTCTCCGCCCCGCGGCTCGTCGTAGGCGATCGGCGCGATGACGTGCAACTGCAGATTGGGCGCGGCGCCGTAGTTGACCTCGATCCCGCCGAGCACGCCGCCCGTATCCATTATCGTGTGGGTTCCCGCCGAGAAACCGTAGACCTCCCAATGGCCCAGGTCGACCGGTTCGGGATCGTCAGTGATGAATGGCGGGCCGGCGTAGGCGGGGACGGCGGCGAGGGCCGCCGCGGCGATTGAAAGACTCAATATCGCCTTGGATATCCCCGTCATGGCGCACTCGTTGTCGTTGGCTGGCGGCGAGCTCGACCTATGGTTCAGCCCGCCGTTATAGGACAATTCGCCATGGACATGTTTGCACCCGCGCTCTTCGGTCTGGCCATTCTGGTCCTCTTCGTGGTGTTTGGCAGTTTCTTTACCGTGGCCACGGCCCAGGTCGCGGTGGTCACCCGGTTCGGAGCCTTCAAGCGGGTCGCACAGCCGGGGCTGAACTGGAAAGTGCCTTTCATCGACCGCGTCGCCGGGCGGGTCAGTTTGAGGGTCAACCAGATCACCCTGACCATGGAGACCAAGACCAAGGACAACGTGTTCGTCACCATCCCTATCTCCGTGCAGAACCGGGTGAAGGCCGAAAAGGTGTTCGACGCCTTCTACAAGCTGGCCGACCCGGAGGCGCAGATTCAGTCCTATGTGGAGCAGGTGATCCTGGGCCATGTGCCGAGCATGACGCTAGACGAGGTGTTCGCCAGCCAGGCGGGCATCGCCGCGGCGGTGAAGCAGGAGCTGGACTCCGACATGTCAGGTTTCGGCTACGAGATCGTCAATGTGCTGGTGACCGACATCGTGCCCGACCAGAAGGTCAAGTCGGCCATGAACGACATCAACGCCGCCCAGCGCGAACAGGTGGCCGCCAACGCCCGGGGCGAGGCCGAGAAGATCTTGGTGGTCAAGAAGGCCGAGGCGGAAGCCGAGAGCAAGGCGCTGCAAGGGCAAGGCATCGCCAATCAGCGGAAAGCCATCATCGAGGGGCTGCAGGGCTCCATCGAGGGGTTCCAGAAGGTCGTCGGCGGCGCGAGCACCTCGGATGTCATGCAGCTCGTGCTGGTCACCCAGTACTTCGACACCATCAAATCCATCGGCGAGCTAGACAAGACGAACACCCTGTTCCTCTCCCATTCGCCCGGCGCGGTGAAGGAAATCTCCGACCAGATCCTGCAGTCCATGCTGGTGGCGGAGAGGGCGAAGGCCTAGCGGACTCGATCCGCGACCCCGCCGGACCGCCGCCGTCAGTGGTATAGCCTTGGCTAGGCCGTCTCGATCTTGAAGGTGACGCCGATATCCGATGTCGCAGGGGGCCGTTCCGGCAAGCTCACCCGCAAACCGCCGGGTTCTTGGGCGAATTTGAGGTTGGGCCGCCCGCCGAGCAGGGACACCGCCTGGACCCTCGCCGCCGTGGCGCTGGCCGAGCCGAGGGCGGGAAGCACTGCTTCGACTTGCGGCCACCCCATCACGAAGGCGTAGAGCGTGGAGCCCTTGGCGGTGTAGCGGATGTCCTGCGCGCCCAGGGGGCCATGCTGCGTCTCGTTAAACTTCTTGGCCTCCAGGCCCGGAACCGCGGCCTTGATCGCGGGACCTTCGCCGAACACCTTCCAAGGCTTGGTGGCGTAGACGCCTTCGCTGTTGATTTGCATCCAGGCGGTTATCCCTTCCAGCGTCTTCATCTCCTCGGCGTCCAGTTCACCCGAGTTGGGCAGGGGGAAGTTGAGGAGCAGATTGCCGTTCTTGCTGACGATGTCGACGAGGAGGTCGATGACCTGTTTGGAGGTCTTGTAAGTCACGCCCCTCAGATAATGCCAATTGCCGATGCAGGTGTCGGTCTGCCATGGCGTGGGGTTGATGCCCTCCAGCACGCCGCGCTCACGATCCAACACCCCCGTTCCGCCCGGCGTCAGGTCGGCGGCGGCCTTGGTGAAGAACACCGCGTCGACGGGACCGCCGTTGCGCCTCGAATTGACGTTGTAGAGCTCGGCCACGGTGGACAGGCCATAGGCGCCGAAAGGGATGCCGCCGTCGGTGTACAGCATGTCAGGATGATGCTGGTCGACCAGATCCTTGACCCGCAGATAATATTGCATCTTCCAGGAGTCCGGGGCGATCCGGCCCATGGCGTTCTTCTGGATCATCCGCAGACCGTCCGGCGTCTCCCCGCTGAGATCGTGATAGAGGTCGGCGTAGGCAGGGTCTGATCCATCGTAGGGAACACCCGCCAGGGCTCCAGCAGCGTCTGCGCCATGCGAGACAGATAACCAGTCGTACGAGTTCGACAGGTGCTCGCTAACGCCGAACCTGAGCCCTCGTTCGCGCGCCGCCTTGGCGTATTCGCCCACGATATCCCGCTTGGGTCCCGTGCTGACCGCGTTCCATCGCGGCTGATGCCGAGAGCGCCACATGTCGAAATTGTCGTGGTGGACGCCCATGGAGAAGAAGTATTTCGCGCCCGCCTTCTGGTAGAGCCCCATCAGATGATTAGGGTCCCAGCGCGCGCCCTTGAACGTGGGTATCAAGTCCTTGTAGCCGACCTTGGACGGCGGGCCGTAGGCCGCCAGATGATAGAGATTTTGGCGCGAGCCCTGGACGTACATGTTTCGCGCGTACCAATCCCCCTGCTCGACGCCGGACTGCGGGCCCCAGTGCGACCAGATGCCGAACTTGGCTTCGCCGAACCATGCAGGAACTTCGTATTGGCTGAGGGAGTCCGCCGAGCCGACGAAGGGACCGGGCGTCAGCGGAAGCCGAAGGGGCGGAAGGTCCTGACCGAAGGCGCGGCGGTCCGCGAGCGCGGCGGCCGATCCGGCGGCGAACTGCGCTATGACTCGGCGTCGGGTCAATTCCATGGCGTCCACTTCTTTCAGGCGGGTGGATTTGGTCGAACGAACGACAGACCCATGGGTTTAAACGCGCGCGGCCAATTCTCAAATCGACGATTGGAGTCTCGGTTCGTGACCTCGCCGCGCCTCGCTTGAACCCGCCTCGCCCTGTTAGCTTCCCGACAGAATCGCCTCGAACGCCTTGCGCGCCGCCGCACGTTTGCTGCGCAGCAATTCCTGCAGCATTTGAAAGTCCCTCGCGCCCCCGGCGCGGGCCAGGAGCGCGCGAAACGCCTGCGGCTCCTTGGCCGGATCGCCCGTATCGGGCAGGGCCAGCCTCAGCACCTGTGACAGGTTTTGCTGCAGCCGCCAGGCGGTCTCCAGGTCGGCCACCAGCGCCTTGTCCGCCAGGCCCGCCCTGGCCAGCAGGGTCAGGGCCTGAGCCGTGTGCGGGTGCAGCGGGCCCCCGTCGGCCGCGTCCATGATCTGCAGCACCTGGGCGGCGAATTCGATGTCCACCAGTCCGCCGCGCGACAGCTTCATGTCCCACAGGTTTTCCGGCGGCTTCTGCTTCTCGATCAGCTGCCGCATCTTGCGCGCCTGCTTCAAGGTCTCGGCCCGATCGCGCCGCTGGCGCAGGGCCTGTTCGATGGCGGTCCGCGCCGCCTTGGCGAAGGCCGGCGAGGTCGACCAGGCGACGCGGGCGCGGGTCAGCGCCAGGAATTCCCACGTCTCGGCCTCTGTCCGGTAGTAGGTCTCCAGCGCCGTCAAACTGACCGCGACCGGGCCCTGGGTGCCGGAGGGCCGCAGCCGCAGGTCAACGTCATAGAGCCCGCCCTCGGCCGTGGGGGCGGTCAGCGCCGCCACCAGCCTCTGGGTGAAGCGGGCGTAGAAGGTCTCCGCCGCCCAGCCCTTGACGGCTGAAAAGGCGCCGGGCCCCGCGGGGCGGTACAGGGTCATCAGATCCAGGTCAGAGCCGGCCGTCATCTCGCGCGAGCCGGCCTTGCCCAGGGCCACCACGGCCAGGTCGCCGGGAAAGGCGCCGCCGATCCGCTCGACTTCGGCCAGGGCGGCCCGGGCCAGGCCGCGCAGACAGGCGTCGGCCAAATCGGCGAAGGCCGCGCCCACCCGCTCGGCGTCCACGGCGCCGGAGATCACCTGCACCCCGATGCGGAAGGCCTGTTCGCGATGCAGGCGCCGAACCGCGTCCATGGCCGCTTCGAAACCGTCCGCCCGATCGGCCGCGCCTTCGATGGCGCGCGCGTCCGCTTCGTCCAGGTCGGCGTGGAAGCCGGAGTCCAGCATGGCGTCCAGCGCCGCGGGATGTCGCGCCAAGGTCGCCGCGAGCTGGGGCGCGAAGGCCATCGCCCGCACCAGGAGTTCGAACAGCCGGGGCTGGGCCAGGAACAGGGATTGGATCTGCACGCCTGAGTTCAGGGCGGAGAAAAAGGCGGCGAAGCGGTTGAAGGCCGCGTCCGGCGCGCCCGTGGCGTTGGCGGCCTCCAGCAGACGCGGCGCCAGGCGGGTGAACAGCTCGCGCCCGCGCTCGGTGCGCGTGGCGGCGATACGCCCGTGGTGCCAGCCGCGAATGGTCTCGGCCACCTGATGCGGCTGGGAAAAACCCATCTTCTTCAAGGTCTTGAGGGTTTCCGGATCGTCTTCGACGCCCGTGAACACCAGGCTGCCGAAACGGGAGGACAGGGTTTCCTCCTCTGGAAACAACTCGCCGTAGCGCTGGTTCACGCGCTTGAGGATGACCTCGACGGCGGCGTCGAATTTGCGCAGGTCGCCATAACCGTAAAGCGCCGCCACCCGTTTTCGTTGCTCCGGCGCCTCGGGCAGGACGTGGGTCTGTTCGTCGGCGATCATTTGCACCCGGTGCTCCAGGGCGCGCAGCTGGCGATAGGCCTCGGTCAACTCCGCCCCCGTCCGCGCCGGCACATGGCCCGCCTTGACCAGGGCGGCCAGCGCCTCGAGCGTTCGCGAACCGCGCAGGGACGCATCGCGCCCGCCCAGGATGAGCTGTTGAGTCTGGACGTAGAACTCCGCCTCGCGGATGCCGCCGTGGCCGAGCTTGAGGTTGGCGCCGGGCGCGGTCAGTCGATCGTCGACCTTGTGAACATGGATCTGGCGCTTGATGGAATGGATGTCGGCCACCGCCGCGAAGTCGAGATGGCGCCGCCAGATGAAGGCCTGCAGCTCTCGCAGGAAGACCTCCGCCTCGGGCAGATCGCCGGCTATGGCGCGGGCCTTTATGAAGGCCGCCCGCTCCCAGTTCTGGCCCACGCTTTCGTAGTATTCCAGCGCCGCTGGCACGGAAACGGCGGCGGGCGTGGAGGACGGGTCGGGTCTCAGCCGCAGGTCCACCCGGAACACATAGCCGTCCGCCGTGCGATCCTGCAGGATCGAGGCGAGGGCCTGGGTCAAGCGCACGGCCACCGTCGAGGGCTCGGCGCCGTCGGCCATCAGCATGGCCTCGGGATCGTAGAACACCGTGATGTCGATATCGCTGGAGTAGTTGAGCTCAAAGCCGCCGTGCTTGCCGAGCGCCAGCACGAACAGGCCCGGGACGGGGCCGCGCAGGCTGTGCGCCTTGGGCGCGTGCAGCCGCCCAGCGAATACCTCGCCCGCCGCCGCCGCCGCCAGCGCCGCGCGCGTCGCCGCGTCGGCGAAGCGGGTCAGGGCGCCCGTGACCTCCTCCAGGTCCCACACGCCGCCCAGGTCCGCCAGGGCGGCGAGCAGATGCAGCTCGCCCTTCAGCCGCCGCAGGCCCACGCGCACGGCCTCGATCTCGCGCGCGTGCGCTTCCAGCCGTTTGGTCGCGGCCAGAATCGCCTCCAGCCGGGCCTCCGGCGGATCGTTCAGGACGCGGTTCAGCCGTTCGCGATCCTGTTTGGCCAGGGCGGTCAGGTAGGGCGAGGCGGCGAACACCGGCTCGAGCGCCGGCCAGTCATCCAGCGCCCCCAGCGCCTCGCGGGCGCGCTTGCCCGCCGCGGCGTCGACCACGGGACCGCAGGGCTTCAGGCGTTTGATCAGAGGGGAGTCGGGCACTGTCGGACGATGGCAGGCGGTGAGAGAGAAAGGAAGTGATCCCTCTCCTCCCCTGTGAAGCGTAGCGAAGCGGGGGAGGGGGACCACGCGAAGCGTGGTGGCGGGGGCTGGCGGCGCCGCGCGAGGCTCCTTCCACCGCCGTTCAGGCGGTCCCCCTTCCCCGCTATCGCAGGGAAGGAGAAGGTGGGTGTCTTTCAAATGTTGATGGAACCCCCTACCTTGCGTTCATGCCCCGTTCTCCCGGTTTTGAAGAAGCCTCCGCCCAGTTCGTGCAGGACTTCGCGCCCACGCTGTGGACGCCGCACCGTCCGCAACGGCCGGACAAGGCGGAGGGGGGCAAGCGGTTCAAGCTGGTGTCGGAGTACAGTCCGGCGGGCGATCAGCCGACCGCCATCGCCGAGCTGTCGGAAGGCATAGAGCGCGGCGATCAGGACCAGGTGCTGCTGGGCGTCACCGGCTCGGGCAAGACCTTCACCATGGCCAAGGTGATCGAACAGACCCAGCGTCCGGCCCTGATCCTGGCCCACAACAAGACCCTAGCCGCCCAGCTCTACAGCGAGTTCAAGAGCTTCTTCCCCGACAACGCGGTGGAGTATTTCGTCAGCTACTACGATTACTACCAGCCCGAGGCCTACGTCCCGCGCACCGACACCTACATCGAGAAGGACAGCTCCATAAACGAGCAGATCGACCGGATGCGCCACTCGGCCACCCGGGCGATCCTGGAGCGTGACGACGTGATCGTCGTGGCCTCGGTCAGCTGCATCTACGGCATAGGCTCGGTGGAAACATACACTGCCATGACCTTCACCCTGAAGGTCGGCGACCATGTGGACGAGAAGAAGCTGCTGGCTGATCTGGTGGCCCAGCAGTATCGCCGCAACGACGCGGCCTTCGAGCGCGGCACGTTCCGCAAGCGCGGCGACGTGCTGGAAATCTTCCCCGCCCACTATGAGGACCGCGCCTGGCGGGTCAGCTTCTTCGGCGACGAGGTTGAGGCGATCAGCGAGTTCGATCCGCTGACCGGGCGCAAGACCTCGGACCTGCCGCAGATCCGCGTCTACGCCAACAGCCACTATGTGACGCCGCGCCCGACGCTGAAACAGGCGATCACCTCCATCAAGGCGGAGCTGAAGGAGCGGCTGGACTGGCTGGTGGCCAACGGCAAGCTGTTGGAGGCCCAAAGGCTGGAACAACGCACCACCTTCGATCTGGAGATGATGGAGACCACCGGCTCCTGCGCCGGCATCGAGAATTACAGCCGCTATCTGACCGGCCGCCGTCCCGGCGAGCCGCCGCCGACCTTCTTTGAATACATCCCCGACAATGCGCTGCTGTTCGTGGACGAAAGCCACCAGACCGTCCCGCAAATCGGCGCCATGTACAAAGGCGACTACCGCCGCAAGTTCACCCTGGCCGAGTACGGCTTCCGCCTGCCCTCGGCCATGGACAACCGCCCCCTCAAGTTCGAGGAGTGGGACGCCATGCGGCCGCAGACGGTCGAGGTCTCCGCCACGCCCGCGCAATGGGAGCTGGAGCAGGCTGGCGGGGTGTTCACCGAGCAGGTCATCCGCCCCACCGGCCTGATCGACCCGCCGGTGGACATCCGCCCAGTGTCGAAAGGCGGTTTCAGCCAGGTGGACGATGTGATCGCCGAGGTTCGCGACACCGCCAAGGCCGGCTATCGCACCCTGGTCACGGTGCTGACCAAGAAGATGGCCGAGGACCTCAGCGAATACATGCACGAGCAGGGCCTGCGCGTGCGCTACATGCACTCGGACATCGACACCCTGGAGCGGATCGAGATCATCCGCGACCTGCGCCTGGGCGCCTTCGACGCCCTGGTAGGCATCAATCTGCTGCGCGAGGGCCTGGACATTCCCGAGTGCGGCCTGGTGGCAATCCTCGACGCGGACAAGGAAGGCTTCCTGCGCTCGGAGACCAGCCTGATCCAGACCATTGGCCGGGCCGCGCGCAACATCGACGGGCGGGTGATCCTCTACGCCGACCAGATGACCGGCTCCATGGAGCGGGCCATCGCCGAGACCAACCGGCGCCGGGAAAAGCAGAACGCCTACAACCTCGAGCACGGCATCACCCCCGAGAGCGTGCGGCGAGACATCAAGGACATCCTCGACAGCCCCTATGAGCGCGGCGACCGGGTGACCGTGAGCGCCGGCGTGGCCGAGGACGCCAAGCCCTTCCTCGGCTCCAACTTCCAGGCCACCCTGCGCGACCTGGAGGCCAAGATGCGCCAGGCCGCCGCCGACCTGGAGTTCGAAACCGCGGCGCGGATGCGCGACGAGATCAAGCGGCTTAAGATGCTGGACCTGGAATTCGCCAACGAGGTCATGAC
>Ga0302279_10003393_pt1 | contig 19927 bp, 18 predicted proteins | sample III_Bog_N3_3_FD_194541 | JGI IMG/M metagenome (GOLD analysis project Ga0302279, IMG submission 194541) | Peat permafrost microbial communities from Stordalen Mire near Abisko, Sweden - III_Bog_N3_3 | ecosystem: Environmental > Terrestrial > Soil > Wetlands > Peat | place: Sweden: Abisko...
CGCCGCGGCCGTCACCTCGCTCACCGCGGCCGCGCCGCGGGCCGCGTCACGGCACACCAGCACCACGGTCGCGCGCTGCGTCGCCAGCTTGCGGGCGACGGCGAGGCCGATGCCCGAGCTCGCGCCGGTGACGAGGCAGACGCGATCGCTCAGGTCGAGATCGAGGTCACGCGGGTCCCACTGCCGACGTCGGAGCTGGTAGCCCAGCGCGCCGAGCAGGGGTGCCTGCGCGAGCCCGCGGAGCACGGCCAGGGCACCGAGCGCGCCCTCGTCGGGACCGCGGGGGCCCTTGGCGCTCACGGAGCGTCGTCGACCAGGAGCAGGTCGAGCAGGCTCTGGGTCATGCCGCCGGTGAAGTCGATGGTGGCGCCGTTGAACCACTCGGCCCGATCGTCCAGGAGCAGGCTGACGAAGCGGGCCACCTCGTCCACGGTGCACATGCGCCCGGCGGGGATCATCCGCCGGTGCGTCGCATCCAGGCGGGCCAGCGACTCGGGGCTGTAGACCTTCTCCACCGCCGTCGTCATCACGGTGGGGAACTTGAGCATGTTGACCCGGTAGCCGCGCGGGCCCAGCTCGAACGCGAGGTGGCGCACGTACATCTCGAGGGCAGCCTTGGACGCGACCACCAGGCCGCACTGCCGCAACAGCGACTCGTGAAGGGGATTGGTGAGGGCGAGCAGGCGCGCACCGTCGGCGAGGAGGTCCCGCGCCAGCATCGCCTGCACCCACCAGACGAAGGAGTGCGCCATCGAGTCGAAGGTCTTGTGGAACTGGTACACGGCCAGCTGGTCCTCGGCGCCTGACGCCAGCCGCCCGACCGACGCGTTGGCGATCGAGTGGACGAAGAACCGCACCGAGCGCGGGCCGGCCGCCGCGAGCAGCGCGTCGGCGCCCGCGGCGACGCCCTCGACCGTGCCCGCGTCACCGAGGAAGGGCACGAAGCGCCGCCCGGTGCGGAGTATTTCCGCCTGGAGCGCGTCAGCCAGCTCCGGATGGCGACCACGGTGGGCGCCGAAGACGTGGAGACCAGGGTCCTCGGCGACGCCGCGGGCGATGGCCGCGCCTGTCCCGGCGGAGGCACCGAGCACCACGGCCCAGGGCTCGATCGGAGGTCCGTTGGCGATCATGCGCTCCTCGCGGCGGGCTCGAAGGTAGGGAGCATCGGTAAGGACCCACCCTAACGCTTCAGGGAGAATCCGTCGAGGAATGGGTGACGCGGCGCGCTGTCGACTCTAATGTCCGGGCACCTCGTGAATCTCCCCCTCGATAGCTGGCTCGCCCTCTTCGGTGCCATGCGGCGCTACCACCGCTACGAGGTCGTCGGCCTCGAGCGCCTGCTCCGCCGCGACCCCTGTCTGCTCGTCGGCTACCACGGCAAGCCGATCGCGTACGACCTCTGCATGCTCACCGTCACCCTCCACGAGCGCCTGGGTTACCTGCCCCACGGGGTCGTCCACGGCGCCGTGGATCGCGAGCCGGTGATGCGCTGGGTCTCGTCGAGCCTCGGCTTCGTCACCGGCGACGGCGAGGCCGTCGAGCGGGCGGTGGCGCGCGGCGAGCACGTGCTGGTGCAGCCCGGCGGGACGCGCGAGGGCTGCCGGAGCTTCCGCCACAAGTACCAGGTCGACTGGGGCGAGCGCACCGGCTACCTGCGGATGGCGCTCAAGCATCGCTTGCCGATCATCCCCATCGCGGCGCGCGGCGTGGACGACGGCTACGTCGGGCTCAACGACGGCTACGCGCTGGGCAAGCGCCTGGGCGCGCCGGGGCGGTTGCCGCTCTGGCTCGGCGTCGGGCTGTGGGGCTTCTTCCCGCTGTCACCGCCCTTTCCGGTGAAGATCACCCAGCTCGTCGGCGAGCCCATCGACCCCTGCGCCGACGGCCCCCTCGACCCCGAAGACCGCGCCGGCATGCTCGCGCTCCACCGCAAGGTGGCCGGCGCGGTGCAGGCCTTGCTCGACGATGGCCCTGCCTGAGGGCGGCGCTCGGTGGGGAGGATCGCCTCTGGACGCGCTCTCCCCTGTCCTCTCGGCCCCGCCCGCGGCAGAATGCGCGCCCTCATCATGACCACCCCCCCCGCGAACCCTCCCGCCCCCGAGACCAAGCAGCCCGGCCTGCCCGCCATCGACGTCAACGAGTACGGCGGCAAGAAGGACGGTGAGCGCCAGGCCATGAACCGGCGCCTCTTCATGGCGCTCCTGGTCTTCGACGTGCCCGAGGGCGGCGACGCCGCGCAGACCGGCGCGGCCCTGGACGCGCTGCTCCGCGCCCACCGCATCCCCGGCGTCGTCTACGCCGACACCATGCAGCCGCGGGGCATCGGCCTCCTCACCTGGAGCGACGACCCGGCCCACTTCGTCCGCGCCGTCCGCCCGCTCTTCTCCCTGCCCGCGCTCGCGGGGGTGAAGATGCGCCCCGAGTTCGGCATGATCGGCCGCACCTACAGCACCGGACACGAGCCCGACCTGGCCCACGTCCTGCTCCGCCGCCCCATCGACAACGTGCTGGACGAGACGCAGCCCTGGCACGTCTGGTACCCCCTCCGCCGCACCGGCGCCTTCGCCCGGCTCGAGCCCCAAGAGCAGGGGGGCATCCTCCGCGAGCACGCCACCATCGGCATGGCCTACGGCCAGCAGGAGCTGGCCCACGACATCCGGCTCGCCTGCCACGGCCTCGACGCCAGCGACAACGAGTTCGTCATCGGCCTCGTCGGCCGCGAGCTGCACCCCCTCAGCCACCTGGTGCAGACCATGCGCAAGACCAGGCAGACCTCGGAGTACATCGCCAAGATGGGGCCCTTCTTCGTGGGCTACGTGACCCACCGGAACGGGTAGCGGCGCCCGCCCCGACGGGGGATACCTTCTCGCGCGATGCTTGCCCGCCTCCTCGTCGCCACCCTCGGTCTCACCGTCCTCACCTGCGCGGCCGCGTGCGCCAGCTCCGGCGCCTATGCGGGGGGGCGCTACGCCGCCGCCGCCGTGGGCATGGGAGCCGCGGGCGCGGTCGCCAGCCGGGCCGCGGGCGGCTGCCTCGCCGAGTGCATCGCCGGCACCCACTGCAACCGCGCCTCCGGCCTGTGCGTCCATGGCGAGGGCACGCCCCCTCCGCGCGCCCCCGCGCACGAGACCGCGAGCGAGGATCCGCGGGCGCCGCGGGCGGTGATGAGCTCGTCGTACCCCGACGGCCACGAGTACGAGCTCCCCTCCGCGGACGGGGCGGACGCCGGGTGCACGCCGACCCCGCACAGTCGTGGTGGCGCGGTCGCGTGCGAGATGGACGGGGGCACCTACTGAGCGCGAAGCGAGGGCGCGGGCACGGCCAGTGCATGGGGATTCCGGCATGGGAAACTTCTTCGGGCCGCTGACCGCCGTCGCTCTCGCCGCTCTGGGCTGCACCTCGACCACCTCGGGGAGCAGCGCCTCTGTGGACGGCATGGCGTGTACCTGGCCCGCCGCCGCCGATACCGCCACCGACGGAGGCAGCTCTGGCTATGCCGGCTGCCTCCCGAGCGCGCCCGCGCAGATCTGCCAGCAGGCGGCTGACGGCTCCGAGAGCTGCAAGCCCCTCTGCGGCGCCTCGGACTACGAGCTCTCCTGCCGCGGCGCGGGGAGCGTGCCGGCCCCGGATCCCTCGCTCGGGTGCACGATCATCCCCATCCCTACGCCGTCCAACGCCCTGTTCTACTGCTGTCCCTGCGCGCCCTGACGTCGCGCGCGTCCTGATCGCGCAAGCGGCGCGCCATGGATGACCGCTGCAACGCAAAGGCGACCGCTCGGGTCGGCAAGCGCTGACGGTCCAGAGCGCACTGCTGACGACGCCAAGCGCAGCGCCGGCGATGCCAAGCGCAGCGCTGACGATTGAGCCAGCAGGGCCACCTCGCGCGAGGTGGCCGCGCGTCACATGGCGGGGGGCGGGGCCGGCGGCGGCGTGCTGGGCGGGGGAGGGGGAGGGGGCGGCACCGTGCACGGTGTACAGGGCGGGGGCACCGGGGGCTTGCCGCCGTAGGAGAGGCCGAAGGTGAGCAGCAGGGTGTTCTGCAGCTGGAGCGCGTCGACGACCTGCGGCTGGCGGATGGCGCGGATCTGGTAGTCGAGCGAGGCCCACGAGACGAAGTGGAACGAGACCTTGCCGTCGACCTGCACGTTGGTGAGGGCGACGGGGCCGCGCGTGTCGGTGGCCAGCAGCGCGGTGTGGACCGCGGGGGTCATCACGTCGGCGTTGACGCGGTAGGTGATGGTCTTCTCCACGAAGGTGCCCCAGATCGAGGCCGCCAGCTCGGGGCCGAGCTGGTTGGAGTTGGAGAGCGCCTGGAGGTCGACCTCGGTCGGGGATCCGGTCATCACCTTGGTGCCGGTGACGCTGAGCTGGCCGTCGGCGAGCACCTCCTGGGCGCCGGCGCCGAGGCGGATCTCGACGGTCGCAGGGACCGACTGGTACGCCTGCGCGAAGAGCCCGGCGGACTCCTTCAGCGTCAGCGGGCGGAACGGGTCCGACAGGCTGAGGTGGGTGGCGTTGGTGACCGGGCCGGGCGTGCCGTCGGCGCGGGTGACCACGTAGTTCACCGCCGTGGCCTCCACGTCGGTGCCGCGGAACATGGCCGTGTTGATCGAGCCCAGCACGAAGGGGCCGAACCAGGGGAGCGCGTGGAAGAGGTAGATCGAGTCGAAGTTGAGGTTGTCGCTGGTCTTGACGAAGTCGCTCACCAGCGGCGTCCGGGTGATCGACGCGCCCAGCCCGATCGTGTTGCGCCACTCGTGCCGCTCGCGGTTGTAGTCGAGGCCGCCGTCGGCCTTCATGCCGAACGAGAACGAGGTGCCGTCGGCCTGACCGACCACGCCGCTGTTGTTGGCGAACGCGACGGTGAGGCCGATGTTGGCCCGGGAGCCCCAGCCCTGGGGGCGGCTGTCGGGCTTGAACTCGGCCTTGTCGACGTACACCGGCGTGACGCCCGAGATGGGGGTCGCGGCACCGGGCGCCGGGGTCTGGGCGGTGGCGAGGGCGGGCACGAGCAGCGACGTCGCGGCGATGCCGAGCGCGGTGGTGCGGGAGAGTCGAGTCACGGAAATACCTCTCTTGATGAGCTCGCGGTTCATGGCCGTGCTCACTTCTTCTTCGGGGCGGGGGGCTGGGGGGCGGCCGGCTTCCGCACCGGCGGCTGGGGCGCGACCGCGGTCTTGGGGTCGACGCGCTGGAGGATCACGAACTGGACCCGGCGGTTCTTGGCGCGCCCCTCGTCGCTTCCGTTGTCGGCGATGGGCTTGGTGGAGCCGTAGCCCTTGGTGAGCAGCCGCTTGGCGTCGATGCCGCGGGCGACCAGCGCCTTCTTCACCGCGTCGGCGCGCTGCTGGGAGAGGGTGCGGTTGAAGCCCTTGTTCCCCTGGTCGTCGGTGTGGCCCTGCACCTCGACGCGGGTGATGTCGGTGAACTTCTTGAAGATGCCGGCGACGTCCTCGAGCAGCGCGTCGCTGCTGGGCTGGATCTGGGCGGTGCCGGTGGCGAACTCGACCTGCTCGAGGATGCTGATCTCCCCGTTGGTCACCTGGGCGCGGGGGCAGCCGTTCTTCTTCGGGTCCTTGGAGGGGACGCCGGGCACGTCCGGGCAGGCGTCGAGGTCGTCGCGGATGCCGTCGCCGTCGCGGTCCCCGGGACAGCCGTTCTTGGCGGGATCGGTCGACTTGATGCCCGCGAGGTACGGGCAGGCGTCGTCCTTGTCGGGGATGCCGTCGCCGTCGGAGTCCTTGGGCAGCGGGCAGCCGTTCTTGGCGGGATCGGCGCTGGGGGGGCCGGCCTGGTCGGGGCAGGCGTCCTTGGTGTCGGGGATGCCGTCGTTGTCGCGGTCCATCGGGCAGCCGTTGCGGCTGGGATCGGTCGAGGCCACGCCGGCCACGTCGGGACAGGCGTCGACGTCGTCGGGGATGCCGTCGGCGTCGCGATCGGGAGGCGCCGGGCAGCCCGGCTTGGCGGGGTTGGCGGCGCGCGGCGCGGCGATGTCGGGGCAGGCGTCCTCCGCGTCGGGGACGCCGTCGCCGTCGCGATCGGGAGGCGGCGGCGGCTTCACCTGCGGGGTGAAGGCGAGCATGGCGACGACGCGCACGTCGGGGGTGCCGAAGCCCGAGCTGAGGCCGGGGCCGGCGCCCAGGCCGAGCTCGAAGTCGTCCGCGATGCGGTAGCGCCCGTCGAGGAGCACCTCGCTGTTGATGCTGCGGTGGCTCAGGTCCGACAGGACGAAGGACCCCTTCGCCTCCGGCCCGATCTGCGCCCTGCCGTCGGCGAAGAGGAAGCCGACGCCGCCCCCGAAGACCATGCTGTCGCCCGAGGTGATGTTGGTGTCGATGATCTGGTGCGGCCGGAGCTGGAACCCGGTGGTGAACGCCCAGTTGAGGACCGGGAGGTGCCCACCGAGGACCACCGACGGCATGCCCCGCACCGAGCCGTCGCTCACGTAGGCGTTGGTCGCGCCGGTCGGGACCCACAGGTAGCCGCTCACCGCGAGCTGGAACGGGTCGTCGTACTCCCCGAACAGGGTGACGCGCGCCCCGAGGCGCATGTCGCCGAAGACGGTGTCGTGCGGAGAGGTGTAGCTCGTGGCCGGCGTCGTGGTCGTGGTCGGATCGCTGCCGTCCTGGAGCACGGCGGCCGGCACGTCGAAGTTGACCGTGAGCCGGTTGAGGATCGCGACCGACATGTTCAGGTGGACGAACGCCTGGTCGCTCACCACCGCGCCGACGTTGGTCAGCCCGGGCCCGTGGTAGAGGACGTAGGGGTTGTGCGCGTAGTCCATGAGGAGGGCGACGTGCGGCACTCCGTTGCCGGCGGCGAAGGGCGACTCGACGCCGAACATGCGGTCGCCGGCCGGCGCGGGATCGAACCGGTCGAGCGCGACCTGCGACACCTGCTGGGCGAGCGCGGGGGTCGCGGAGGCCAGGCTGGCGATCGTCAACGCTCCGGCGAGGCAGGCCCTGGTGCAAACCGGAAGAGAGCGCATTCGAATCGGTCGCCTTTCGCGAGAAGTGAGCAGCTTGCCAGCCCGTTACCATGACGGTCGCGCGGTGGGCAAGAGAGCCCCTGGGGCGGCGCGGCACTGGATCGCCGCGGGCGTCGCACTAGGATGGCGCGCCGTGTCTCGCCCGCCGCTCCCGGCCCTGCTCGTGCCGCTCGTCCTCGCCGCCTGCTCCACCGCCGGGGAGCGGTCGGGATCGCGCGCGTCCGCGTCCGCGGCGGCCTCCACGAGCGTGAGCGCGCCGACAACCAGCGCCGACGCGCCCCTCCCCGCGGACGGCGGCGTCGAGGGCGGCGTCGGCGGCGACCCGATGGCGCTCCACCGCGAGACCAAGGAGGAGCTGCTCGCCCTCTTCAGCATCCACCGACCGCCGAAGAGGGACAGCAACGCCGACGGCTTCCTGCAGAAGAGCTTCGGCACCACCCGGCCCTCGCTGATCAACCAGGGGAACAAGGCCCTGGCCCGGCACACCATCTCCAGGGAAGCGTGCCTCAAGGGCCTCGAAGGCGTGACCCTGCAGACGGAGGAGCAGCGCGCCACCTGCGGCGGCTTCGAGAACATGGTCCCCATCTGGAAGCGGGGAAAGAAGCCCAAGACCTGCATCGACGTCTTCGAGTTCCCCAACAAAGCCTGCGAGCTGCCCTTCGTCTGGGTGGCCCCCGTGCAGGCCAAGGTCCTCTGCGAGCTCCAGGGCAAGCGCCTCTGCGCCCAGGAGGAGTGGACGCTCGCCTGCAACGGCGACCCCGACGGCGGCAAGCCCAGCAAGTTCGCCTACGGCGACGAGATGGACCTCGACGTCTGCAACACCGACAAGCCCGGCGCCACCTGGAGCCCCGGCTGCGACCCCGACTCGGCGTCGACGGCGTGGAAGACCTGCTCCACCAACAGCGAGCCCACCGGCGCCTACCCGCGCTGCCGGTCGCGCTTCGGCGTCTTCGATCAGCACGGCAACGTCGCCGAGATCATGGCGCGCCTCGACCCCGATGGGCACTGGTACAGCCAGCTCCGGGGGAGCGCCTTCTTCTACGTCGACGTGGCCCGCAAGCCCGACGAGCGCCCGCCCAAGGGGCGCGAGACCTACCCCGATCACTGCACCTACGATCCCCGCTGGCACGTCGAGCCCATGGCCGAGGCCTGGCACGTCAACTACCACCTCGGCTTTCGCTGCTGCAAGAGCGTGCACTGACCGAGCGGGGCGCCCCCGGGACGGGCGTCAGGGCGCCAGCCGCGAGGGCTGCGTCCACGCGTGCTTGCCGTCGGCCGCGGTGACGCGCGCGCGCACGTACCCCTCGCCGCCGACGAGCTGGTAGCGGGCGGCGCCGTCGGCGCCGGCCTTGCCGTGCTGGAGCACGCGGCCGCCCTGGCCGACGAACTCGACCTCGGCGGCGGCGTCGAGCGGGTACACCGCGTAGCGGTCCTCGGTCACCGCGATGCGCTTGAGGGTGACCCCGGTCGAGGCGTAGAGCCGTCCCCGCCCGAGCGCGTCGCAGATGGCCTTCTGCGTGGGCTCGGGGGCGAACACCTGGATCCAGGCGCGGCCGGGGCGCGCCGACTTCTCCGAGGCGTGCGGGCCGTAGATGTGCGCGTCGTCGACGGCGACCCCGGCGAAGTCCAGGCCGGACCCGAGGGCCACGTCCCAGATGGCCTCGTGCGAGAGGTGGGTCTCGTCGCCGAGCGTGTGCACGTAGGGGTGACCGCTGGCGATCTCGAGGAGCTGGGCGCCGCGCGCCGCCGGCAGGTCGGCCGCGGTGAGCGCCCAGTCCCAGTTGGGGTGGTTGACGAGCGCCACGCCCCCCTGCGCCGCCACCTCGCGGACGGCCCAGCGCAGCGCCTCCTGCTGGGTGTCGAAGGTCTTCGCGCCGATGGTGTGGGTGGTGCAGAGCGCGTTGACGTGCACCTGCTTGCCGGCGCCGCGCATGGTCACCTCCTCGCCGGGGATCATCACGAAGCGCTTGGCCCGCTCGAGCAGGCGGTAGCGCGCGGGATCGGTGACCTGGTTGTGATCGGTGATGGCGAGGAAGTTGTAACCGCGGTCGCGGTACCAGAGGTAGACGTCGGGCGGCGGGTGATCGCCGTCGCTGAGGTTGGTGTGGGTGTGGATGTTCCCCTTCTGGAAGGTGGACACATCGAGCACCTCGGCGAAGCGCGGCGGCCCGGCCGGAGCCGGGGGGCCGGCGTCGTCCGCGGGCGCGCCGGCGTCTGGAGCCGGAGCCGCGGTGGCAGCGGCCTCGGCCTCGGTCGTGACGGGAGGCGGGGGTTGGTGGCGGTGACGGGCGCCGAGGAGCAGGGCCAAGGCCACCACGGCGGCACCGGCCGCGAGCCACTTCACCTGGATGGTCGCCAACGGGGTCATGCTCCTCGACCCCATTGTCGCGCGAACACGCGGACGGCGCACCACCCGAGCGGGATTCCAGGGGGCGGGCCGCGTCTCGGCCGTTACCTCGCGGTCACTGGATGTTGATGGTGACGTCGCCCTGGAGCCAGATGCCGCCGGTCGGCCAGGCCGTGAACGCCGGGTTCACGGTGCCGGTCCAGTTGATGCGGATGGTGGTGGAGCTCTCGAACAAGGGGTGCAGGTCGCCCAGGTAGTCGATGTGCATCGACACCGTTGGCTGGTCGCGGGGGAAGGTGTCGAGGTGGGCCACGGTGGTGAGCGCCGTGGGGGTGACCGCCTGGCCGGTGAGGGTCGAGAGGAAGGTCAGGTCGGACACGGTGGAGGGCTGCTCCAGCCCCAGCGACACGCCGTAGAGGTTGGCGACGCCGACCGAGTTGATGTCGCCGTCGACGGTGATCTCGGTCCACCCGAAGAAGCTGCCGTCGGACTTGGGCTCGACGAGGAAGTGGATGGTGGTGTCCTGGTTGCCGCTCACGACCGAGGCGCAGCCGGCGCTGCCGAGCGCGAGCAAGCCCAGAGCGGAGAGGGCCATGGAGGACGACACGCGAGCGAAGATGGTCTGGCGAGGATTAAGCATGGTGCTCCAAGGTAGCACCGGGTCGGTGCCGCGCCCGTCACCAGGGACAGGTGCCCGGGATGGCCTCCGTGTTCATCCCGCCTCGGGACGGCGGGCCGGCTCCTGGAAGAGCGGCGTGGTCAGGTAGCGCTCGCCGCCGTCGCAGAGGATCACCACCACGAGCTTGCCGCGCATCGCCTCGCGACAGGCCACCTGCGCGGCGGCGGCGAGCGCGGCGCCGGAGGAGATGCCCACCAGGATCCCCTCGTCGCGGGCGAGGCGGCGGGCGGCCTCGAAGGCCTCGTCCTCGGTCACGGTCACCACCTCGTCGATGAGCTCGCGGCGGAGGATGCCGGGGACGAACCCGGCGCCGATGCCCTGGATCAGGTGGGGACCGATGCGCCCGCCCGAGAGGGCAGCGGCGTTCCTGGGCTCGACGGCGATCATGCGCACGCCGGGCTTCCTGGCCTTGAGCGCCTCCCCGACGCCGGTGATGGTGCCGCCGGTGCCCACGCCGGCGACGACGCAGTCCACGGCGCCGCCGGTGGCCTCCCAGATCTCGGGCCCGGTCGTCTCGCGGTGGGCGGCCGGGTTGGCCGGGTTGTCGAACTGGTCGAGCATCACCGCGCCGGGCCGCTCGCGCACGATGCGCCGCGCGGCCTCGACCGCCTGCACCATCAGGCTGCCGGGGGTGAGCACCACCTCGGCGCCGTAGGCGCGGAGCAGCGCCACGCGCTCCTGGCTCATCGACTCGGGCATGGTGAGGAGGAGGCGGTAGCCCTTGGCGGCGGCCACCATCGCCAGGGCGATGCCGGTGTTGCCGCTGGTGGGCTCCACCAGGAGGCTGCCGGGCTGGAGGAGGCCGCGCCGCTCCGCGTCGACGACCATCGCCAGGCCGATGCGGTCCTTGATGCTGCCGCCGGGGTTCTTGCTCTCGAGCTTGCCGACCAGATCGGCCGCCAGCTCCGATCCGAAGCCCGCCCCGAAGCGGCGGAGGCGCACCAGCGGCGTGGCGCCGATGGTCCGGGAGATGTCGCTCAGGATGGCCGCCACGGCTGCCGAGGATAGCGCCCTTCAGATGACGTAGTCCTGCACGAAGAGCTTGGCCTCGCGCAGGTTGACGAGGACCTGGTCGCCCTCGACGACGCCGATCTCGGCGACCCGGTCGCGGGTCAGCTCCACGGTGAGGGGCTGCCCGTCCGCGAGCCTCAGCTCGAGGCGGATCAGGAACCCCACCCGCGCCATCCGCTCGATGCGGGCGCGCGCCACCGGGGGGCTGGGGGTGACCCCCAGCGTGACCGCGTCGCCGGCGGTGAGCGCGGGGCTCAGCTCGACGTCGTGAGGCCGCACGAAGGCGCGCACGCCGGCCCCGTCGCCGGCGCCGGCGGGGGCGCGCACGTCGAGCCCGCCGAGCGCTCCCAGCGTGGCGCGATCGCCCCTCACCTGGCCGTTGAGCACGTTGCTCGCGCCGACGAAGCTCGCCACGAACTCGGTCGCGGGCCGGTCGTAGATGTCCTCGGGCGTCCCGATCTGCTCGACCCGCCCCTTGTGCAGGACGATGACCCGGGAGGCCAGATCCATGGCCTCGTCCTGGTCGTGGGTGACGAAGACGCTGGTGATGGAGCGCTCGTGGTGGAGGCGGCGGATCCACTCGCGCAGCTCGACGCGCACCTTGGCGTCGAGCGCGCCGAAGGGCTCGTCGAGGAGCAGCAGCGAGGGCCGCGGGGCCAGGGCGCGCGCCAGGGCGACGCGCTGCCGCTGCCCGCCCGAGAGCTCGTCGGGGTAGCGATCGCCGAGGGCGCCGAGCTGGATCAGATCGAGCAGCTCGCGCACCGTCGCCGCGATCTCGGCCTTGGGGCGGCCGCGCACCGAGAGCCCGAAGGCCACGTTCTGACGCACGGTCATGTGGCGGAAGAGGGCGTAGTGCTGGAAGACGAAGCCCACCGCGCGGTCCTGCACGCGGGCGTGGGTGGCGTCGACGCCGTTGAGCAGCACCGCGCCGGAGTCGGGCTCCTCGAGGCCGGCGATCATGCGCAGCACGGTGCTCTTGCCGCCGCCGCTGGGGCCGAGGAGCGCGACCAGCTCCCCGCTGGGGATGGCGAACGACACCCCGTCGACGACCCTGGCGGCGCCGTACGACTTGCACAGATCGCGGACGACGATGCCCATGGCTACGGCTTCCGGTGGTAGATGGCGAGCTTGTCGTGTCGGGCCACCAGATCGAAGGTGGCCTTGGCCTTCTCCAGGTCGGGGGCCTTGAGCTCGGCCTCGTCGATGAAGAGCCACTCGACGCCCAGGTGCTCCGGGTAATAGTAGGCGGCGCGGCGGTTGGCGGCGTGGGCCCCGGTGCGCTGGGTCAGGCCCACGCTGGCGCCGATGGGGAGCTTGTCGACCTGCTCCCGGATCCAGGCGTAGGTCTCGGCCTCCTTGACGCCGAGCGCCCGGGCCGGCGGCGTGAAGCCGCCCCGGAAGGTGGTGTTCTCGAGCACCCCGCCGAACTTCCACGACACCAGGAGGCTGGCGACGAAGGCGGCGAAGAGCAGCGCCCGCCGCAGCCGCGCGCCGTCGAGCCCGGCGGCGCGCACCAGCGGGCCGTCCTCGAGCCGGGCGAGCGCCGCCGGCGTGATGGCGAAGACGATGGGGATGATCAGGGCCGAGTACTGGAAGTGGACCGAGAAGACCGGCCCGCGCGAGGCGAGGAGGCAGAAGAACAGGCCCCAGACCAGCAGCACCCGCCCGGGCCGGGCGACCAAGGGCAGGAAGGCCACCGGCACGAAGAGCGTGAGGAGGTAGAGGACCTTGGCCTCGCCGAGCATCGTCTTGAGGATGAAGATCGGGTTGGTGAGCAGCGAGATCAGCATCCCGCCCACGCCGTTGTGGTTGGGGATGAGGTCGTCGTAGTAGTAGGCGAACGAGTACGCGTCCTTGTTGCCCGAGTTGAACACGTCGGCCGACGTCATGAAGAAGCGCTTCACGACGACGAAGTAGACGACGCTGACCAGGATGGTGATCCAGCCGAGGCGCGTCCAGCGCGGCCGCCGCGCCAGGACGGCGTAGAGGCCGACGAAGCACATCAGGATGGCGACGTCCTCGCGCACCAGCAGCACCGGGAGGAGCATCAGCCAGTAGCTCTTGAAGCGGCCCGCCTCCAGGAAGTAGAGCAGCCAGAGCATCACCGGCACCACCAGCGTCAGCGAGTGGAACTCGTACATGTTGGCGCCGTGCAGCGCCGGGTACAGCGCGTACATCGCCGCCAGCGCCACCGCGCCGAGCCGGCCCACCCGGCGCCCCCGGGCGAGCAGGTACACGGGCACCACCCCCGCCCCCAGCCACACCGCCTGGAGGACGAGGAGGAACTCGGCCCGCGGGTAGAGCCGGTAGAGCGGCGAGAGCACCACCAGGATGGGATCGAAGTGCGCCGAGCCGTGGTACCCGGCCTTGACGAACGAGCACGCCAGCGGGTGCCCGTGGCTCGACTGGTAGAAGATGTTGTCGTAGATGCCGAGGTCGATGGTCCGCGTGTTCAGCGCGTGGTGGTTGATCACCGAGAGCCGCGAGAAGAACCCGCCGTACCCCACCCAGAGCGCCAGGACGGCGAGGCCGGCGAGCACCTTGGCGGCACCCTCGCGCAGGCGCCGGCGCGGCGGGGGGGCATCCGCGACGTCTCCTTCACCGGGGAGAGCCGGCCCGAAGGGGCCCTCGGGGCGGAGCCAGGCGTAGGCGCTCGCTCCGCCGACGGCGGCGGCGAGGGCGATCAGGAAGAACGTCTCCTTGGGGCTGTCGCGCTCGATGCCGGCGAAGGTCAGCGCGGGGAGCAGCGGCAGCGCCAGGAGCGGGCGGAGCCGGCCGTTGATGCCCGCCACGACCCCGGTCCCGCTGGGCGGCGGGGCGCCGCGGCGGCGGGCCCGGAAGCGCGCCACGGGGACGGCGACGCCGTAGAAGACGGCCAGCACGGCCAGCGTCACGCCGACCCAGGCGATCATCTTGTACGAGTCCGGCGTCAGCACCTTGTTGGTGTCGAGCAGCGGGACGAAGCCGGCGTGCCGGAGGATGAAGGCGGTCGATCCCAGCGCCACCGCGTAGAGGACCGGCCAGAGCGTCAGGCCCAGCGTCACGTGGGCGAGGCGCGAGGCGGTGGCGTCCAGCGAGGAGAGCAGCGAGGAGGCGAGGCCGGAGAGCTTGGTCCGGACGCGGGAGAGCACGGGCACGGCGTCGTTCGCTACTTTCCCACGCTTGTCAAGGGCGCGGAGGGTGGCGGTGCGACCTGCCAGCTCACGAACCCGATGGCGACGATGACCAGGTAGATGACGAAGAACACGAGGAGGCCGAAGGTTACCCCGTCGGCCGCCGCGAAGCCCAGCATCGGGAAGGCCAGCGAGAAGAACAGCTCGCGCACCCCGATCCCCGAGACCGAGATGGGCAGCAGCCCGAGGAGGCTGGCGATCGCCAGGAGGCACGTCGCGTCCAGGAACGTCATGGGCAGGCCCATGGCCCGCGCGATGAGCCAGCCCTGGAGGTAGTTGACCGCGAACGTCGCCACCGTGATCGGGAGGGTGAAGAGCAGGGGCCGCCCCACGTTGGCGCGCACCGCCGCCAGGAAGCGGACCAGGCCGCCCCCACCCTCGGGCGAGAGCCGGGCGAAGGCCCGACCGAGGACCGCCTCGGCGACGCCGGGGACGAGCAGCACCAGCGGCCCGAGCGCGGTGGCGGCGACGCCCGCCCAGGTGATCCAGCCGAGGCCGCCCGCGAGCACCGGCGCGTAGCGCACCGCGCCCACGGCGACGAAGACGACGAGCACGTAGAGGTCGCAGAGCCTGTCGACGACGACCGAGGCGATGCCCTCCGAGTAGGGGACGTCGGCGTCGTGGCGGAGGTAGCGGGCGCGGAGCACGTCGCCCACCCGGCCCGGGGTGAGCATGCCCAGGTAGAGCGAGGTGAGGAACGCGACCCAGGCGCGCCCGGTGCCGTAGGCGATCCCCCGCACCCGCAGGATCGCCTGCCAGCGCACCACCTTGAGGTGGATGTTGAGCACGTTGAGCAGCGCCGCGAGCAGCAGGGGCCCGGCGCTGGCCGCGGCCACCGCGCGGAGGATGGCCCGGGGATCCGGAGTGCGCGCGATGACCAGCACCAGGAGCGCCGGCCCCACCAGCCGCATCAGCACCCCGGCGAAGCGTCTCAACGAGGCGCCGAAAGGGCGAGGATCCACGGATAGGACGTGGTCACCCGGAGCACCTCGAGGTGCCCCTCGAGCAAGCGGCGGAACGAGCGGGGGCTGTAGTGGTTGACGTGCTCGGGGTCGTTGCCGAAGCGGGAGACGTTCTTGAGCCGGGCCAGGTTGGAGAGCATGAAGAACGGCTCGTGCGGGACCGAGAGCAGGAGGCGCTTCGGCTTCAGGCTTCGCATCTCGTCGAGGGCGAGCGAAGGCGTGTCGAGGTGCTCGAGCACCTCCGCGCAGATCACCAGATCGTAGGCGCCGGGCCCGCCGGGCAGCGCGCCGAGCGCGTAGGCGCTGCCCTGGTGCACCTCGAGCCGGGGGAAGTGGCGGCGCGCGCGGAGCACGTCCGCCTCGGCCAGCTCCACGCCGGTGAAGCGGATCCCGGGGAACTGCTCGGAGAGGTAGCCGGAGATGAACCCCTCGCCGACGCCCACCTCGAGCACCGACGAGACCGGCCCCGCCTCGATGAAGAGGTCGTGCAGGGAGGCGATGAAGCGGCGGATGAGCGCGCGCTGCACCGGGTTCTCGTTGCGGTACTTCCGGGTCTCGAAGCGGGAGAAGTACGCGTCGGGGATCAACGGAGCTCCTCGCGGATGGGCAGGTCCTCGTCGCCGCCGCGCTTGTGGTTCTGGTAGGTGAGGAACTCGCCGATGAAGCCCATGGAGAAGAACTGGATGCCGGCGAGGATGAGCAGGGCGCCGAGGAGCAGGAGCGGGCGGTCGCCGATCTTGTGGCCGAGGAACCACAGCACCGTCAGGTAGAGCTCGACCAGGAAGCCGACGCCGCCGAGCACCAGCCCGACGAGGCCGAAGAGGTGCATCGGCTTGCGCTGGTAGCGGGTGAGGAACATCACGCTGAGCAGATCGAAGAAGCCGCGGAGGATGCGCTCCAGCCCGTAGCGCGACGTCCCGTACTTGCGGGCGTGGTGCTTGACCGGGACCTCGGCGACGCGGAACCCCTCCCACGCGGCGAAGGCGGGGATGAAGCGGAAGAGGTCCCCGTAGACGGGGATGCTCCGGATCACCTCGCGCCGGTAGGCCTTGAAGCCGCAGTTCATGTCGTGGAGCTTGACCCCGGTGGCGCGGCGCACCGTGCCGTTGAAGATGCGCGAGAGGACCAGCCGGTTGGCCGGGTCGAGGCGGGAGACCTTCCACCCCACCACCACGTCCTCGCCCTCCTCGATCTTGGCGATGAAGGCGGGGAGATCGACGGGATCGTCCTGGAGGTCGGCGTCCATGGTGATGAGAATGGAGCCCTGGGCGCGCTGGAACCCGGCCGAGAGCGCCATCGCCTTGCCGAAGTTCTTGCGCAGGCGGATGCCCTTGACCCGCGGGTCGTCCTTGCGGATGCCGGCGATCACCGACCAGGTGGCGTCGGTGCTGCCGTCGTCCACGAAGATCAGCTCGTAGGCGCGCTTGCCTTCGAGGCTCTCGCGCACCTGCCGCGCCAGCTCGGCGAGGCTGTCCGCCTCGTTGAAGCCGGGGACGATCACCGAGACCTCGGCGACCTCCGGAGTGACCGCCGGCGTGACGGGCAGCGCGAGCGCCGCGGTCGCCTCTTCGGGGGCAGGGATCGGCCCTGGTGCCCACGGCTCGCCGTGAGCAAGAGCCTGGCCGATCGCTTCCTGGGCCGTCACGGGCGCGCACGATAGCAGATCGCCCGTCGACCTCACGCCCTTGCTTGGGAGAGCTGCGGGTGCGGTGGTAGGCTCCGCCCCCTTCGATGCGGCTCCTCATCACCGGAATGGCCGGCTTCATCGGCTCGCACCTCACCGAGCGCCTCCTGGCGCGCGGCCATGAGGTGACGGGCCTCGACAACTTCGACCCGTTCTACGCCCGCAGCGTCAAGGAGGCGAACCTCCGCGCCCTGGGCCGCGAGCGCCTCGTGGAGGGCGACATCCTCGACGTGGGGGAGGGCCGTCCCGGGGGGGGCGCGCTCGACCGCATCCTCGGCGCCGCTCGTTACGACGTGGTCGTCCACCTCGCCGCCCTCGCCGGCGTGGGGCCGAGCCTCGCTGCCCCGGCGCGCTACATGCGCGTCAACGTCGAGGGCAGCGTCCTCGTCGCCGAGGCCATGCTCCGCCACGGCGTCTCGCGGCTGGTCTTCGCCTCCAGCTCCTCGGTGTACGGCGCCAACACCAAGGTCCCCTTCGACGAGGACGATCGCGTCGACGACCCGGTCAGCCCCTACGCCGCCAGCAAGCGCGCCGGGGAGCTCGCGCTCAAGGCGGCGGTGACCACCACGGGCATCTCCGCGACCGCCCTGCGCTTCTTCACCGTCTACGGCCCGCGCCAGCGCCCCGACATGGCCATCCACAAGTTCATCCGCGCCATCGACCGCGGGGAGCCGGTGATCCTCCGCGGCGACGGCGCGACCAGCCGCGACTACACCTACGTGGACGACATCATCAACGGCACGGTCGCCGCCATCGAGCGCGACACCCCCGGCTTCCGCGCCTACAACCTCGGCGGCTGCCACGCTACGAGGCTCGACGACCTGGTCGCCCGCATCGGCGCCGCCGTGGGCAAGACGCCGAAGATCGAGGTGGTCTCGGAGATGCGCGGCGACGTCCAGCACACGCTGGCCAGCGTGGCGCGCGCCCACGCCGAGCTCGGCTACGACCCCCAGGTGGGCCTCGACGAGGGGCTGCGCCGCTTCGTCGCCTGGTACCGCTCTAGTCCCCAATCCTGAGCGGTCTTCCCGGGGGTGGCAACCGGAGCCCGCGCCGCCCGCGATGCCCGCCCCGAAGTCTCCATGCACCCGTGATATCGTCTCCGCCATGGCCGGCCGCACCTTCGCCATCGGCGACATTCACGGCGACGCCGAGGCGCTCTACCGGCTCCTCGCCTGCTTCCCCGAGCTGACGGCGAGCGACACCATCGTCTTCGTCGGCGACTACCTCGACCGGGGCCCCCGGTCCAAGGAGGTCGTCGCCTTCGTGCGGGAGCTGCCGCGCAACACGCCGGCCAAGGTCGTCGCGCTGCGCGGCAACCACGAGGACGCCTGGCTTCGCGTCATCGAGCGCGGCTGGCCGGAGTTCACCCTCCCCGTCACCAACGGCTGCCTGGCCACGCTGCGCTCGTTCCTCGGCCGCGAGGCGCCCGCGGAGGGCGAGCCGATGCAGGGCGACGAGCTGCCGATGATCCTCCGGGGCTCGTTCTTCCCCCCCGACGTGGTCGCGTGGATGCGCGAGCTGCCCTACTTCTACGAGGACGCCAACGCCATCTACGTCCACGCCGGCCTGCCGCACGGCGAGGGCGGCTTCCCCCACCCCTCGGAGGTGAAGACCCCGGCCGCGCTCCTCTGGTGCCGCGACGATCACTTCTTCCGGCGCTACACGGGCAAGCTGGTCGTCTTCGGCCACACCGCGACCGAGCTGCTCCCGCCCGAGCTCTCCTCCTACACGCCCGAAGATCCCAGCGACATCTGGGCGGGCCCCTGCACCATCGGCCTCGACACCGGCTGCGGCAAGGGCGGCTTCCTCACCGGGCTGGAGCTGCCCTCGCTGCGCGTCTACGAATCGCGGTGAGCGTGGTCTCCGTCGTCTCCCTGTGCTCGTTCCCCGCGGGCGCGATCCTCTGGGAGGCGCAGCCGGGGCAGCTCTCGCTGACGGTGATCGTCAAGGCCACCTTCTCCCTCGTCCCGGGCGAGGCCGTCGTCGCGCCCGAGCAGGACCCGCTCGGCGAGGAGCGGCACTGGGACGACAACGGGCTGGCCAGCCTGCACGCCCCCGGGGACTTCGCCCCGTCGAAGCGCCGCGTCGACGTCACCCTCGCCGGGCACGCCTACGCGGCCTCGCCCACGACGTCGCTGGTGGCCCGGCTCGCCGTGGGCGACCTGGTGAAATCGGTGCGCGTCACCGGCGACCGCCTCTGGACCCTCGGCGCCGGCGGGGCCCCCGAGCCCGGCCCGCCCGCGCCCTTCCAGCGCATGCCGCTCCGCTACGAGCGCGCCGCGCTCAGCGCCGACGATCCCATCGGCATCGACGCCAACGCGCCGCCGGTGCTCGGCGCCCCCGCGCTCCCCAACCTCGAGCTCGGGTACGCCGGGGAGCGGGGAGCCGCGCTCCCCGACCCTCCCGACGGCGAGGCGACCGCCGGCTTCGGCCCGGTGGCGCCGACCTGGCGCGCCCGCCGGCGCCTGCTCGACGAGGCAGCCATGTTCTGGGCCTACGGCATCGCCCGCGCCCCGCGCCCGACCGCCGACCGCGCGCCCCCGCTCGGCCCCGCGCCGCCGCGCTTCGACTTCGCCTTCTTCAACGCGGCGCCCGCAGACCAGCAGATGGAGCTGCTCCGCCCGGGGACGCCCATCTCCCTCGCTCACCTCCACCCCCGCTACGCGCTCCTCGAGACCCGCCTGCCCGCGATGCGCCCGCAGGTCTTCCGCGCCCCCCCCGAAGGCACGCCCCGCGCCCGCGTCGAGGAGATCGCCCTGCGCTGCGACTCGCTGTGGATCGACACCGATCGCGCCGTCGCGGTGGTGACCTGGCGCGGCCTCACCGACGTCGGGCGCAGCGCCGCGGGGGTGGGGCGGATCTTCGTGTCCGCCGATCCCCACGGCAAGAAGCTGCGCTGGGACCAGGTCGAGAAGCGCCTCGGCGACCACGTCCTGCCCACCCTCCGGCTCGGCCCCGACGGCCTGCCCCCCGAGGAGCCGGACGACGCCCCTCCGCCCGATCCGCTCGCCCGCCGCCACGACACGGTCAAGGGCGCGCGCCCCGCCGAGGGCGCGGCGGCGGCCGAGCGCCCCGAGGGGGCG
>Ga0302279_10003394_pt1 | contig 19913 bp, 13 predicted proteins | sample III_Bog_N3_3_FD_194541 | JGI IMG/M metagenome (GOLD analysis project Ga0302279, IMG submission 194541) | Peat permafrost microbial communities from Stordalen Mire near Abisko, Sweden - III_Bog_N3_3 | ecosystem: Environmental > Terrestrial > Soil > Wetlands > Peat | place: Sweden: Abisko...
GCGATTCGTGTTCGTGAGCCAGAGCGTCACATGCCTTCAATTCGACCAATACAACATCGTTCACAATGAGATCAGCCCTGAAAATGCCGACTAACTCACCCCGGAAATAGACCGGAACTGGAACCTCTGTCTGCGCCATCAATCCCGCTTGCGAAAGGGCCATCCGCATGGCCTCTCGATAGACCGATTCCAGGAAGCCCGAGCCCAACTCGTTGTAAACATCGTAGAAGACGCCGATGATCTTCTGCGTAAGATCGTCATGCTTTCCTCGGACTGGCCTTTCCTCAGTATTCATCATTGCCTTTGATCGGTGCTTGCCGGTGCAAAATCTGTGTTAAGCCTTTTGATTGCCGAGGTAGAACTCGGCTAGTTCGAGGTCGCCGGGCTGGGTGATCTTGAAGTTTCTTGCGGAGCCGGGCACGACGGCGACGACGATGCCGGCGCGTTCCAGCAGGCTGGCCTCGTCGGTGCCGGCGAACTCGTCAGCGGCGGCCTCGGCGAAGGCGCGTTGCAGCAGGCCGCAGCGGGCTCCTTGCGGCGTTTGCGCCTGGACGATGCGCTCGCGCGGGATGGTGGCGGTGACGATGGCGCCGTGGGCCGTGCGTTCGACCTGCTTGATGGTGTCGACTGCGGGCAGGCCGACGATGGCGGCGCCGTGCTCGAGGACGGCGTCGATGGTGCGGTCGATGGTGGCAGGGTCGATAAGCGGGCGCGCGGCATCGTGGACCAGAACGACATCGTCCTCGGCGCAGCCGGTCTCCGCGACAAGCTGAGCCAGCGCGTTACCGACGGACTGCTGGCGGATGTCGCCGCCCTCGAGCACATGGACTTTGGCCGACAGGCCGAACTCCGCAATCTGCGCCTGGACGCGGTCGATCTCCGGCTTGCGCACCGCGACGTAGATGGCAGCCACGCGCGGAACCGCGAGGAACGCGCGCAGGGATCGCACCAGCATGGGGACCCCTGCCAGGGTTAGAAACTGCTTCGGAGTGGGATGGCTGCCAGCCGCCCCACTGCCCACGGACATCCTTGTTCCAATACCAGCCGCCGGAAGAATAACGAAGACACGCATCGAATCCGGAGTATACAAGATAGGCGGGTCGCGGAGGTTTGCCAGGCCCATTCTTCGGGTCGCAGCGTAATCCCGGCAGAGCGCGGCAAGCCGTTTTGCGCGGCAGTAGGATGGAGTATCGATGGCAATGGCGACTCCCCCACTGAACCGCGAGCATATCTCTCCCGGCGACCGCGTCTGCGCGGCGGTGTCCGGCGGGGCGGACTCCGTGGCGCTGCTGCTGCTGCTGCACAAGGCGAATGCGCTGCCGCGGAATGGGCTGGGTGTGGGGCTGTCTGCGGTGCATGTGCACCACGGTCTGCGGGGCGCGGAGGCGGATGCCGATCTGGCCTTTGTGGAGGCGCTGTGCCTCCGGTTGCAGGTGCCGCTGCATGTGCACCACTCCAGCGTGCCGGAGCGCATGGCCGCCAGCCGGCAGGCGGGTGAGCCGGAGGGGATGGAAGAGGCGGCTCGGAACCTGCGCTATGCGATATTTGCGGGGCTGATCGAGCAGGGGCACGCCGACTCTGTGCTGACGGCGCATACGTTGGACGACCAGGCGGAGACCGTCCTGATGAAGCTGCTGCGCGGAGCCTGGACGGAGGGGCTCAGCGGCATCCACCCGGTGGTGCAGGTACAGGGAACAGGGAACAGGGAACAGGGGGCATCCGGTGGGCGAATTGTGCGGCCGCTGCTGGGAGTGCGGCGGGCGGAGTTGGAGGACTATCTGAGTGGGCAGGGGCAGGCGTGGCGGACAGACTCCTCCAACGCGGACGAGGCGTTCACCCGTAACCGGATTCGCCACAATATGTTACCGTTGCTGCGCGAGTTCAACCCGGGGCTGGACCAGGCGCTGGCCAACCTGGCCGAACTGGCGCGCGAGGACGAGGCGCGCTGGCAGGCGGAGTTGGGCCGCATTCTGCCCCAGGTGCTGCTGCCGGGCAAGCCAGTGCGCGGCGGCGGGAGGGCGGTGAGCACAGCGGCGGGGGAGTCGGGGTCGGTGGCGCTGGAGATTGAGCGGCTGCGGGGGTTCGATTCGGCGCTGCGGCGGAGGGTGGTGCGGGCGGCGGCGCGCCAACTGGGCGCGCGGCTGAGCTTTGACGAGACGGCCCGGCTGCTGGCCCTGGCGGGCCTGGGAGTGGACCCGACGGCAGCGGGCCGCATGGTAGCGAGATTGGAGCTGGGCGGCGGGTTGCGGGCAGAGCGCTCCGCGCGGGAGCTAAGGCTGAGTTCCGGGAAGCCGGCAAAGGGTACCTGAGGAAGGCCGAACTCACCCGATTCTTTTGCCTTATTTCGTGCTTCGCGCTTTCGGCTCAGGTGTAGACTGATCGGGTTCCGGCCAGGGGAGAGCCTTGGCCGTCGGAATGGGGACAGGCGATGAGTACGGCGGTAAAGCAGTTCTTGATTTGGCTGGTGGTGCTGGCAGGCGTATTCAGCCTGTATCTCGTCGTAAACAAGAGCATCGGCGGCCCGAAGGTGCAGACTGTTAGCTACGCGGATGTGCTGACCAAGACGCAGGCAGGGCAGGTGAAGGATGTGACGATCGAAGGGACGACGATGACGGGGCACTATGTCACCGGCGAGGCCTTCCGCGCGACCCTAGCCAACGATCCGCAGATATACACGGCGTTCCGCGACCATGGTGTCAACGTCACGAACAAGGACCAGAACTCCAATGTCTGGGTCAATACGCTGATCTCCATCGTGCCGTTTCTGCTTCTGCTGGGGACGCCGTGCCTTGCGCTTCTGGCTCTGCTCTTCCTCGTTCGCCGCTCCCGGGCGCAGCAGCCGAAAAGCACCTGATCTCCTTGGTTTACATCACCCAAAAGGTGCAATTGGGAGCCGGTTTTGTGCGCGACGAGGCCCTGAGGCTTTGTGCATAATGGCTGAAGCGTGCTTCCAGTTTGTTTTCACATGTCTGCCTATTTGCGTTCGGGCAGAGTAGAATCAAGGTACCTGGAATCCTCCCGCTCGGGGCCGGGACGCCGATTGGCGTCAAACTCCGGAACCCTTAAGTCGGTATGGGACGTCTAATGCAAGAATAGCGGGCGGGATCCAGGAGCGTATTCTGGATTTCTGTCTCTCGATGGGTAGCTTGTCTGGTCGCACCATGTGGGATTTTCAGGCCGGAAAAATGAGGAAACGCGATTGAATTCGACCGTGAAGCAGCTTCTGATCTGGGTGTTGTTGTTTGCAGGCGTCATCTGTCTCTGGATGGTCGTGGGCAAGAACATGGGCGGGGCCAAGGAACTGACTCCCAGCTACAGCGAAGTGATGTCGAAGGCCAAGGCTGGTCAGATCAAGGACGTGACCATTGACGGCACGACCCTGAGCGGCCACTACCAGAACAACGACGCGTTCCATACCACCATCGGCGCCGCGGGCCAGGACCCGACGATGATGCCGACGTTCCTGGACCATGGCGTCAACGTGACGAACAAGGATCAGAACTCCAATTTCTGGGTCAACACGCTGATCTCCATCGCTCCGTTTGCGCTGCTGCTGGGGCTGTGGTTCTTCCTGCTGCGGCAGATGCAGTCTGGCGGCAACAAGGCGATGAGCTTCGGCAAGAGCCGGGCGCGCCTGCTCTCCATGCAGCAGAAGAAGATCACGTTCAAGGACGTGGCCGGCGTGGACGAGGCCAAGGAAGAGCTGAAGGAGATCATCGAGTTCCTGCGCGAGGCGCAGAAGTTCCAGCGCCTGGGTGGCCGCATCCCCAAGGGCGTGTTGCTGGTGGGCCCTCCGGGAACGGGCAAGACGCTGCTGGCACGTGCGGTTGCGGGCGAGGCCAATGTGCCGTTCTTCTCCATCTCCGGTTCGGACTTTGTGGAGATGTTTGTGGGAGTGGGCGCGAGCCGCGTGCGCGACTTGTTTGAGCAAGGCAAGAAGAACGCCCCATGCATCATCTTCATCGACGAGATTGACGCTGTAGGACGCCATCGCGGAGCAGGCCTGGGCGGCGGACACGACGAGCGCGAACAGACGCTGAACCAGTTGCTGGTGGAGATGGACGGATTCGAGTCCAACGACGGCGTGATCCTGATTGCCGCAACCAACCGGCCGGACGTGCTGGACCCGGCGCTGCTGCGTCCTGGCCGTTTTGACCGGCGCGTGATTGTGGATCGCCCCGACATCCGCGGCCGCGAAGAGGTTCTGAAGGTCCACTCGAGGAAGGTTCCAATGTCCGAGGACGTGAACCTGAACATTCTGGCTCGCGGAACACCTGGCTTCTCCGGCGCCGATCTGGCCAACATGGTGAACGAGGCTGCCCTGACTGCCGCGCGTTACAACCGCAAGGCCGTACACATGTACGACTTTGAAGTGGCCAAGGATAAGGTGCTGATGGGCGCCGAACGCAAGTCCATGTTGCTGTCCGAAGACGACAAGCGGGACACGGCCTACCACGAAGCCGGTCATGTACTGGTCGCAGCCAAGCGCAGCCACTCCGACCCGCTGCACAAGGTCACCATCATTCCCCGCGGAATGGCGCTCGGCGTTACCATGCATCTGCCCGAGGAAGACAAGCACACGGTCACCAGCGATTATCTGGAGACACAGCTTGCCATCCTGATGGGCGGACGCTGCGCGGAAGAGATTTTCATGAAGCGCAAGACGACGGGAGCCGGCAACGACATTGTCCGCGCTACCGAACTCGCCCGCAAGATGGTGTGCGAGTACGGCATGAGCGACCTGGGTCCGCTGACCTACGGCAAGAAGGAGCAGGAGGTCTTCCTGGGTCGCGACATCGCCCAGGCTCGCGACTACTCTGACGACACCGCCAAGCAGATCGACGTTGCGGTTCGCCACTTTGTAGATGAGGGCTATAAGTCGGCCTACTCGATTCTGGAAGCCAACGCGGACATCATGCATCGCATGGCAGCTGCACTGCTGGAACGCGAAACGCTGGACAAGGCGGAGATTGACCTCATCATCGAGGGCAAGGAGCTGCCGCCGTTCAAGTCGCCGCTGGCATTTGCAGACCCCGGTCCCAGCGATGGGCAGAAGGTCATCAAGCCGGAACCGGGCCGCAAGCCTGGCTTTGGCGAAGGCCAGCCTTCCCCGGCATAGATTTGTGCCAGATTCGTACTAGAACAGCAGATTGGGGCGGCCTTCGGGTCGCCCGTTCTACTTAATCTTGATTACAAGGATTATCCATGTTCAATCGTCCCGTATCGCTTCTACGCATCGAAGAAGCTGCTCTGCTTGCTGCCGCCATCGCCCTATACGCACACTTTCACTTCAGTTGGCTGCTGTTTGCAGTGCTGTTTCTGGCGCCGGATCTCTTTATGCTCGGTTACCTTGCGAATCCGCGCATCGGAGCGGCTCTCTACAACCTCGGCCATTTTGTGTTTGTTCCGATTGCTCTGTTTGGGATCGGCTTTGTTACTCAACGGCAGCTTCTCACTGCCGTTGCCCTCATTTGGTTCTGCCACATTGCCTTCGACCGAATGCTCGGCTACGGGTTGAAATATCCGGCACACTTCAAAGAGACCCATCTGCAACGCATCGTCTGAGTGCGACAATAGAGGCAGACGCATGCGCTTCCTGACGCCCCACGCTGCTCTCGTCCGCAACTTGTCCAGCATCCTTGCTATCTTCCTTTCCCTCGGCTGCCTGGTGCCGCTGGCTGGTTGTGGGTACCATACCGCCGGATCTGCCACGCACATTCCGGCCAACGTCCGTACCATTGCGGTGCCGGTGTTCGCTACGCATGCGCAGGCGTACCACACGGAGATGGCGTTTACGCAGGCGGTGGTGCGGGAGCTGAATACCCGCACCAAGTATCGTGTGCTGACCAATGCCTCGCCGGACGCGGATGCGGTGCTGAGTGGCACCATCCTGACGCAGACCTCTGTGCCGCTGACGTACGACTCCTCCACCGGCGAAACCTCCAGCTATCTGGTGACGATTACGGTGAAGGTGGTGCTGACCGCGCGCGATGGACGAGTGCTGTACCAGAACGATGCGCTCAGCTACCGGGAGCAGTACCAGTCCACGCAGGACCTGAGCGGCTTTATCCGCGAAGACCCGCCGGCGGTGCAGCGGCTGTCCCGCGATTTCGCGCAGGCGCTGGTAGGCGATATGCTGGAGTCGTTCTAATGGCCACGCTCAAGAGCTTCGCTTCCTCCGACCGCTTCCTCGGCGAGATCGCCTCGCCGGGCACGCTGCGGCCAGGCTATGTGCTGCTGGGGGACGAGGCGTTCCTGTACCAGCGCTGCCGCCAGGGTGTGCTGGCTGCGCTGGCGCCGCCGGAGAGCCGCGACTTTTCGCTGAGCGACTTCGATCTGGCCGAGACCTCCATCTTCGAGATACTGGACCGCGCGCAGACGCCATCGCTGATGGCGCCGTTCCAGGTGCTGTTTGTGCGCGGCCTGAAGAATCTGTACGGGCGCGGGAGCAAGAAGGACGAGTTCGCGGCGATCGATGCCTACTTCCGCTCGCCCAATCCGGGCGCGTTGGTGCTGTTTGTGGCCGACCACCTGCGCATTCCCACCGACCTGCGCAAGATGGACTACCAGGACAAGGAGCGCTACGACCGCATCCGCGAGACGCTGGGCGACGGCTGCGGCTTTGTGGAGCTGGCGCGCGTGGACGAGGGCGACGCCGTGAAGTGGAGCATCGCAGCGGCGGAAGGCCGCGGCGTGAAGTTCGACCCCGATGCCGCCCGCGAGCTGGTGGACGCGCTGGGCGCAGACATGATGCTGGTGGCGAGCGAACTGGAGAAGCTGTGCCTGTACGTCTCCGCCCCTTCCACTACGCTTTCGTCACCCAGCCATGTGCATGTCATTCTGCCACTAAACTCCGTAGACACTGCGACCCTCGCCCGCAACCGCATCACCCTCGGCGACGTTGAAACCATGGTTCTGGCCGCGAAGCAGCGCTCGTTATACGAACTGACGGATGCGATTTCGCAGCGCGACCGGACGCGCTCACTGCTGCTGCTGCACGGCCTGCTGAACGCGTCGGACGGTGGCGAGGATGCGGCCATCGGGCACCTGTATATGCTGGCGCGGACCTTCCGCCAGATGCTGATCATCCTGGAGAAGAACGTGCGCGACTCACGCGCCATTTGGGCAGTACTGTGGCAGGGCTTCCGCATGCCTCCGTTCGCGGCGGAGGATTTGATCCGGCAGGCGCGGCGGTACAAGTCGCGGCGGGAGCTGACGCGGGCCTTGCGGCTGGTGGCGCGGGCCGACCTGGAGCTGCGCAGCTCGCCGGCGAATAAGCTGCTGGTGCTGGAGCGGCTGGTGCTGGCGCTGGCCACCGAGCCCGCGCATCCGACGTATGCGGTGAACCATCAATTTGCGATGGAACTATAGGACAACCGGGTGTGGCCCTTCTCCCTGCGCTCCGGTCTTTGAGAAACTGAAGAATGAAATGGGGCAAGATTCGTGGGGCGATGGGCTGCGCCGGGGGCTCAGCTCAGGATGACAGTCATCTTAACTCCATCGATATGCTAGTTTTCCTGCCTCGGGTTCTTCCCCTGAGCGCACTCGGGGTCAGAACGACAAGCGGTAAGAAGAATGACACTGATTTCAGACTCGGGACACTAATCCTCTGGCTTTGGCTTTGGTGAGCCTGCGACAGTCACGGGCGCCGACCGGGGTGCCGGGCCGTTCTGGCCGACCGCGATGATGGAGTAGGTGGCTTGTTCGCCGCGTTCGGGGGCCGGCTCAGTGAAGGATGGGGTGGTCAGGCCGGTGGCGATGGTTGTGCCCTTGGGTTCGAGCGAGCTGGCCCGCTGGACGCGATAGAAGCGCGCGCCAGGGACCGCGTTCCAGGTGAGCGTCAGCATGCGGTTGCGTATATCGGCATGGCCGTCGGTGACGGCCGCCAGCTTTGCGCCTGCTGCGGCCGGCAGTAGTCCGTAGACGCAGAACTGGCCGGTGCCCACGTTTTCCGCTCCGAAACTGGCGAGGTAGACGCGCCCGTTGGCGATGGTAGGCGGCGCCATCTTGGAGTACTCGCCGCAGTCGTCGCGCGCCGGGACCTCAAGCGAGTTCCATAGCTCGTGGCGGATATCGTCGGCTTCGTAGGCGTGCAGCACACCGGGCCGCGACTCGTGCCAGGAGTCGCCCGTGGCGTGGATGGCCGCCCACAGGATGCCGTCACGGCCTCCATTGGCGGAGAGCGACAGCATGGCGCCGGGATGGCCTTCGTTGGGTATGTCGCGCATGACGGATGGTGTCTGGTTCAGCTTTTCGCCGTTGAACTCGTAGACCTTGGCCTTGTCGCGTTGGCCCCAGACGTAGAGCAGCGGGCCTTTCCTATCGCTGACCCAGTAGACCAGGCTATGCAGATGCGACACGGTCGCCTGGAAGTGTTGCACCGCATGCTCATCGCCAAGGTGACCGAAGTTGCGGGTGTCCAGCGAATAGAGCACGCCGCCCTTGCCGCCGCCGATGACGAGATGCGTACCTGGAATCAGTGTGGCGCCGGAGGAGTTCAGGTCAGCGTCGGCGCGGTCCAGTTCTTCGTGGTTGGTGGGCGTGAACCAGTCCAGAAGTTTAAGCTGCGGGGTGAACTTGAGGAAGCTTTCGCTCCAGTTCTGCACGCCGTCCCAGCTTCCATTGCCGGTCACCACGTAGACGTTGCCTTCCGCGTCTGCTGCCGGACCCTGGCCGGACTGCCAGATGCTGGCCTCGGTGCCGGTAGGGGATGTGTTGAAGACCGCGGTCTGCTGGAGCGTCTGCGCATCGTAGGCCAGCAAAAAGCCGTGGTACGGCTCGCGATCGCAGTGCGATGCATAGCCGACGTACACCATGCCGTTGGCCAGCATCAGGGCTGGGCGCTGGTTCTGCATCAGGGCATCGAAGTCCGGGGCGGCGATGACGACGGGGCTCTCCGGCAGGTCGGCTCCGGTGGCCAGGTCCAACTCGTGCAATCGCTGGGTGTAGCCCACGCCAGTGCGGGTAAGCGCCACGACATAGAGCACACCGCGGGCCTGGTCGATGACGGGCGTGCCGATGATGCCCATCTGCCCGTTGATGTCCAGACAGCCGAAGTTGGCGCTGTGGACGTTGGCGGGCGCGCCGAAGTTGACATGCCAGGTGGGCGCGGCGGCCATGGGGTCGTTTGCGTCGAAGGCATAGACGCTGTTGTTCACGGTGGTCACGTAGACCAGATCGTGCTTGCCGCCGGAGACCGATACGCCGGTTGCCACTAGAGGCTGCGTATAGAGTTGATCGTCCACTGCGCGCTGGAAGAGCTTGCCGAAGTGCTGCGGATTGACGTTCGCCGGGGTCAGCGCGGTTTCGCGCAGGTTGGCGCCGGTGCGGGAGTTGTCGTTGTGTTGGGTCAGCACATCGATTTGCGCGCCTGCTTGCAGCGCGATGGCGAGAGAGAGAAGGCCGATGATCCGCATCCGTCTATTCTGCATGAACGCCGCCGGCGATTGCGGCCCTGCTACCATCAAAGATGACTCATGACCGACACTGCTTCCGCACCCATCCGCGTTCGTATTGCTCCTTCGCCCACGGGCGACCCGCACGTTGGCACCGCTTATATCGGCTTGCTCAACTTTATCTACGCCCGGCAGCGCGGGGGGCAGTTTGTGCTGCGCATCGAGGACACCGATCAGACGCGCTTTGTGGCCACCTCGGAGCAGATGATCTTCGATTCGTTGCGCTGGCTGGGGCTGGCGTGGGATGAAGGCCCCGATGTCGGCGGGCCATATGGCCCGTACCGCCAGTCGGAGCGGACGCCCATCTACCGGGAGTACGTGGAGAAGCTGCTGGCCAGCGGCCATGCGTACCGCAGCTTTGAGACCGCCGAAGAGCTGGAGGCGATGCGCAAGTCGCAGATTGCCGCCAAGCTGCCGCCGCGCTACAACGGCGCGCACCGCGAGCTGCCGCAGGCGCAGATCGATGCCTTCCTGGCGGAGGGTCGGCCCTACGTGATTCGGCTGAAGGTGCCAGTGGAGGGCGAGACCAGCTTCCGCGACGAGCTGCGTGGCGTGGTCACGTTTACCCACAACAATGTGGACGACCAGGTGCTGCTGAAGTCGGACGGCTTCCCGACCTATCACCTGGCCAACGTGGTGGACGACCACCTGATGCGGATTACGGACGTGATTCGCGCGGAGGAATGGATCTCGTCGACGCCGAAGCATGTGCTGCTGTACAACGCGTTTGGGTGGGAGCTGCCGCGCTTCTGGCATATGCCGCTGCTGCGCAATCTGGACAAGAGCAAGATCTCCAAGCGCAAGAATCCCGTCTCGCTGATCTACTACCGCGAGAGCGGATATCTGCCACAGGCGCTGCTGAACTTTCTGGGCCTGATGGGCGGCGGCATGGCGCAGCCCACCGAGCAGGAGATTGTGTCGAAGGGCATCAACGTGAAGGAGGGCGATCTCTTCTCGCTGGCGGAGATGCTGGAGAAGTTCGACTTTCAGAGGATTTCGCTGGGCGGCCCGGTCTTCGACCTGACCAAGCTGAAGTGGATGAACGGCGAGTACCTGCGGGCGCTGTCGCCGGAGGACTTCTTCCAGCAACTGCGTGCCGTGGTCTTCTCGGACGACACGCTGCGCCGCATTGTGCCACTGGTGCAGACCCGCATCGAGACGCTGGCGCAGTTTGGCGACATGGCGGACTTCTTCTTCAAGGACGACGTGGTGCCGGGGCCGGAGGTCTTTGTGCCCAAGAAGAAGACTCTGGAGGAGACGGTCGCCTTTGCGGCGGAACAACTCGCGGTGCTGGAGGCGACGCCCTTTACGGTGGAGGATCTGGAGCCGGCGCTGAAGAAGCTGGGCACGGAGAAGGAGTGGTCCGTGAAGGACAACTTCATGCTGCTGCGGGCCATCGTGACCGGCAAGACGGCCAGTCCGCCGCTGCTGGAGAGCATGATCGTCTTTGGCAAGGCGCGCTCACTGGACCGGGTCCGCCGGTTTCTGGACCTGCAGAAGCGGCTCGCCAACACCCGGAAGTAGCCTGTCTGTTCGAGCTGCTTGCGCAATGTTTGCCGACACGGGGTAAAGTGGATGGCGGGCGCAAGTGGAGCATCTGTTGCATCCCCGGCGCAATCGAGTTTTCGAAGGGAAGAATCATGGCGAAGTGGACGCGGCGGGATTTGGTGAAGGCTGGGTTGGTGGCTTCAGCCGGTGCGATGACCGGTGGCGAGCTGGTGGCGGATCCGCGATTGGCGGCTACGGCTCCCGCGTTTGCACAGGTGGATGTAACCAAGCCCAATACGCTGCGGGAACGGCTGCTGCTGGACTACGGCTGGCGTTTTGCGCTGGGCAATGCGAATGACCCGGACAAGGACTTTGGGTTCGGCAAGCTGCGGCGCGAGGGCACATTTGCCAAGGCGGGACGCGTGGACGGGCCGGCGGCGGCGCGCTTCGACGATGCGGCGTGGCGGAAAGTGGACCTGCCGCACGACTGGGCCGTGGAGTTGCCGTTTGTGAATGACCCCATCCTGGTGGAGCACGGCGGCAAGCCGCTGGGGCGCGAGTATCCGGAGACCAGCGTGGGCTGGTACCGCCGCGAGTTTGTGCTGCCCGCGAGCGACTCCGGACGGCGCATTACGGTGGAGTTCGACGGCATCTTTCGCAATGCGACCGTGTTCTTCAACGGCCACTTCATCGCCGAAAACATGAGCGGATATGCGCCGCTGGTGCTGGACTTGTCGGACTTTGCGAACTTCGGCAGCGCCACCGTGGAGGCAGGAGCCCGGCCGGGCACGGCGGCAGGGGGATTGAATGTCCTGGTGGTCCGTGTGGATGCGTCGCTGGATGAAGGATGGTTCTACGAGGGCGCGGGCATCTATCGTCATGTTTGGCTCACCAAGACGGCGCCGGTGCATGTAGCCCAGTGGGGCAACTACGTGCGGACGGATTTTGGCGCGACAGCCGGGGTGGTTTCCAGTTCGGACCAGGTGACCGCGCTGGTGACCACGGAGGTTGCGAACGACAGCGATGTGGACGTGCTGGGTCGCGTACACGCAACGCTGCTGGACCCGGCGGGCAAGACGGTCGGGACGGCGGTCTCCGATGTGGTGTCGATTCTGGCGCGCGAGTCCTACACCTTTCCGCTGCACACAACGGTGTGGCACCCGCAGATGTGGTCGCTGGAGACGCCGAATCTGTACAGGGCGGTCACGACGGTGGAGGTCGATGGCAAGATCGTCGATCAGGATACGGCGACGTTCGGCATCCGTACGCTCCGCTTCGATGCGGACAAGGGCTTTTTGCTGAATGGAAAGCCGGTGAAGATCAAGGGGACCTGCAACCACCAGGACCACGCGGGCGTGGGAGAGGCGATCCCCGATCGGATTCAGGCGTACCGGCTGGAGCGGCTGAAGTGGATGGGATCGAATGGATGCAGGACATCGCATAATCCGCCGACGACGGAGTTCCTGGACGCATGCGACCGCATGGGCATGCTGGTGATGGACGAGACGCGGATGATGTCGTCGAACCCGGAGGGGTTGAGCGAGTTGGAGCGGCTGGTCAAGCGTGACCGCAACCATCCCAGCGTCATCATCTGGTCGCTGGGCAACGAGGAGCCGGAGCAGAACAGCACGCGTGGCGCGCGGATCGTGCGCACGATGCGGTTGCTGGCGCAACGGCTGGACCCCTCGCGCGTGGCCACCACGGCAATGAATGGCGGCTATGGCGGCGTCGGCGTCTCCACTGTGGTGGATGTGCAGGGGTTCAACTATAACGACGGCCAGATCGATGCGTTCCACCGGACGCACCCGGGACTGCCGATGATTGGCACGGAGACGGCCAGCACACTGGCGACGCGAGGCATCTACGCGAACGATAAGGAGCGCGGCTACATGAGCGCGTACGACACCCAGAAACCGGCCTGGGGCAATACGGCGGAGGAGTGGTGGTCGTTCTACGACGAGCGTGAGTGGCTGGCGGGAGGCTTTGCCTGGACTGGCTTTGACTATCGCGGCGAGACGACGCCCTACAAATGGCCATGCATCAGTTCTCACTTCGGCATTCTGGATACCTGCGGATTTGCCAAGGACACCGCGTACTACTACAAGACGTGGTGGGGAACTGAGCCATCGCTGCATTTGCTGCCGCACTGGAACTGGGAAGGCAAGGAAGGGCAGGACGTTGAAGTCTGGGCCTACTGCAACCAGGAGAGCGTGGAACTGTTCCTGAACGGCGCCAGCCAGGGTTCGCAGCCGGTGAAGAAGAATGGGCACCTGGTGTGGCAGGTGAAGTATGCGCCAGGAACGCTGGAGGCGCGCGCCAGCAAGGGCGGCCGCGTAGTGTTGACGGAGAAGCGCGAGACTGCTGGCGCCGCAGCGAAGATTGTCGCCGTCGCCGACCGCACCAACCTGCTCGCCGATGGGCAGGACCTGGCGGTGATCAACGTGATGATCGTGGATGCACAGGGCCGGCCGGTGCCTACGGCGGGCAACAAAGTGACCTTCGCGGTGAATGGGCCGGGCAGCGTCCTCGGCGTTGGCAACGGCGATCCAAGTTGCCATGAGCCGGACAAGGCCAGCGAGCGCAGCGCGTTCAACGGCCTGTGCATGGCGATTGTGCAGGGCAAACGCGGCGCTCCGGGCGCGATTGCGGTCACCGTGACGGCAGATGGGCTGGAGCCGGCGACGGTGTCCTTGACGACGGCCGCCGGGGCCATGGTACCCATCGTGGACTGAGCGCGCAGCGGGTGGCATATCCTTAAAGCACTATGAGGAACCTGCTTCGCTATGTTGGAATACTTCTGCTGCTTGGTACGGCTGGTGTGCGGACCGCATGCGCGCTGGATGTAAAGGTCTCGTCGGCGGCGCTGGAGCGGACGTTGCGCACTCAGTTGTTCAGCGGCGCCGACGGTCGCTACTACATGCGCGGGAATGCGACGTCGCCGTGCTTTGTGTACGCCGAAAACCCGCACGTCTCGTTCAAGGACGACCGCATTGTGGTCCATGTGCGCACCAAGGCCAAGCTGGGGACGGCGTTGCGCGGAGCGTGCCTGGGCGTGACGCTGACGACCGAGGCGGATGTGTCTGTCGTGCCGGAGGCGCAGGGCGTGTCGATTGGCTTTCGCGACGCCCGAATCGAGAAGTTGAGCGACTCGAAGGAGCTGAATTTCCTGCTGGAGCCGTTCCTGAGCCGCAAGCTGCCGTCGGAGATGAAGCTGAACGCCGAGGATCTGATGCGCAAGCTGCTGAGCCAGTCCGCGACGGCCACAGGATATACGCTGACGCTGGACTCGCTGACGCTGCACTCGATGCTGGTGGACCACGAGGCGCTGGTCGTCGACGTGGATGCCGACATGAGCATTCAGTGAATGGGTCGGCAGGTCGCGCCGGGGGTGCATAACCGGGCAAGCGAGGTTTCCGCAATGTCCTCTGCTACAGTTCTGCCCGGTGTTCACGCATGCGCTGCAATTTCTGAATCTCGGAGGGTTGGGTTCCTTTAGGGGAATTATTTTTTTGTTGACATCGATATGCTTGGCTCCGGATAATCCGTTTCGATTTCAAAACAAGGTGACCGGTCATTCCACTCAGAACTGCAATTATTTCTTTGCGAGGCAGTATATGACGAGCAAGACAAATGGATTCTGTCGCGAATTTGCGTCAGCTATAGGCTGTGCGCTAACCCTGTTCACCCTGATCTCGCTCTTTGCAACTTCCTTGATCGTCCATGCGCAGACAGCCGGTGAAGGTACCCTGACTGGCACTGTCACAGACAGCACGGGTGCGGCCATTGCCAACGCGACGGTCACGGCCACCAACAACGCGACCAATGTATCGACCTCGCGGAACACGACCGGCTCCGGACAATACACGATTGCTCCACTGCAGCCGGGCGTGTACACGGTCGATGTGACCGCCAAGGGCTTCAAGACCCTGCGCCAGGACAACCTTTCGATCGACGCTTTGGGTTCGCTGGGCTTCAATCCGGTGTTGACCATCGGCGCAGCGACGGAGACAGTGATCGTGAGTGCTGCCCCGCCGGCGCTGGAAACCACCAATGCCACGCTGGGGACGGTGGTGGAGAATACGACGTACACGAACCTGCCCCTGCAGATCAATGGCGCGCAGCGCGACCCGACGGCGTTTGCGGTGCTTACGCCGGGCACGCAGACCGGCGGCGGGCGTCTGCCCGTAGTGGGTGGCACCGGGAACTATCTGCAACAGCTCTATCTCGAGGGCATCCCGGCAGAGACGATTAACCAGCAGGGCGACAACCGCGTGGTTTCGCTGAATGTGGATGTCGACGCGGTCGACCAGTTCCAGATTGTGACCAGCACGCCGCCGGTGGAGTATGCCGGCGCCGGCTCCGAGAATTTCACCATGAGGTCGGGCGCGTTGAAGCCGCACGGACAAGTCTCGGACTTTGTGCGCAATACCATCTTCGACTCGTGGAACTTTACCAACAAGTGGGTCCAGCAGGTCGGCACCAATCCGGCGACCGGAGTTGGCTACCCGACATGCAGTGCCGCCTCCAGCACGGCAACGGTCAACGGAAACGCGGTGACCTACGCTCCTCGTGCAGGCTGCCAGCCCAAGCCCTACGAGCACCAGAACGAGTTGTCAGCCTCGTTCGGGTGGAAGGTTCCCAAGACGCACGACAAGCTGTTTTTCTTCGTAGCCTACGACAAGTTTCACGAGCGCGCGTTCGCTACGCCGGCACTGGCAACCATCCCGACCACACTGATGCGCGGCGGTGACTTTACCGAGTTAAGAGGCAATGTTGGATCAGGCGGGTTTGTCGGTGTCACCGGCGACCCGAGTGCCGGCGGCACGAATGCGGCCATCATCTACGATCCCACCTCGAATGCCTGCGTAGGAACAACCTGCACCCGGAATGCGTTCCAGGGCGTCAAGAATGGCCTGCCCACCAATAATGTGATTCCCACCAGCTATATCTCTCCGATTGCCCAGCAGATGGAATCGTTCCTGCCTGCGCCGACCTATACCAACACCATCACAAACAACTACCTGGGCACACGGGTGACCGGTTTCGATAACCACGTAATTGACTATCGTGTTGACTACGATCTGAACGCGAAGAACCGTCTCTCCGCTGTCGGTGCAATTGGCGCTCAGAATTACTTCAATAACTTTGCGACGCCCTATATCCCGCTGCCGTACGAAGGTGGGGATTTGGCCAGAGTGTTTCCCAAGCAGTTTGTGGTGGAAGACACATATACGGTTAACGCGCATATTGTGAACCAGTTGAAGTACGGCTACACACGGTTTTTCCAGGATATCTTTGACTCGACGCAGAATGTTACTCCCTGGGAGGCGCCCACATTCGGCATTACCAACCTGCCGGCCGGCCAGGCGGCGCAGGAATTTCCCGGGGCATCGTTCTCCACCAACACCGCAATCACTCCAAACATGACCACCTGGACAGGCAACTCAAACTCTGTTGCAACGCAGCTGACAACGCCACAGACCTACACCATTGTGGACAACGTGCAGTGGTTGAAGGGGCGGCATGCCATCACGATCGGGGCGACCTATCAGTTCCTGAACCTGAACAATGCGAACCCCGCAACCTACACAGGGGTGCTCGATCTGGCCTACAACGCAATTACCACGGCCAACTACAACCCCAGTTCAAGCGCGCTCTCGACTGCAAGTGGCTACGGGTACGCTAGTTTTCTGTTGGGAGCCGTGGGCGGTAGCCCGTCCATCGGCCTGCAGCCGGTCTCAGAGATCGGCAGCCGGTACAAGACGTTCTCTCCCTATATCTCGGATAACTGGAAGGTTACCGATAAGCTGACAGCCGATCTCGGCATTCGGTGGGACTATGAGCCGCCATTCCATGAGGTTCACAATCACTTCAGCTTCCTGAACCCGACCATGACCAATCCGGCAACACAAACGCCCGGTGCGATCGAGTTGGCCGGCAGCTATGGGGGGTCGTCCGTGAGCTGCGGATGCAAGACTCCGGTGAACACCTACTGGAAGAACTTTGGACCTCGTCTCGGACTGGCCTATTCGGTCGATGACAAGACGGTCTTCCGCCTTGGCGTTGGCATGGTCTACGGGTTCGGCGGAGGTTCAGGCGGCGGACGCACGAGTGACGGCGGCGCCGTGGGCGCAGGTCAGACCCTCGGCTTCAACGTGACAGCTTCGGCTACTCCGGAGGCTACGTCCGGAATTGGGGCAGCCCCATCTTTCTATCTGAACAATGGCAGCTACTTTACCGGAATTGGAATGGCCAACACGAAGCTATACGGGCCGACATTCACCTACCCAACGGTGCCGGCATTTGGCTCTGCGACCCAGAGCCTGAACACAGGCAACTACCTGAACGGGGTCACATCGACGTCGGTCCAGACGGCCTCCAGCGTTGCCTATGCTGACCCGTATGTTTCCGATCGCGCGCCTGAATTTACGTTCTATAACCTTGGGTTCGAGAGGAGCATCACGAAGGACATAACGCTGTCCGTCAACTACGTCGGCAGTGAAAGCCATCACATGTTCGAGAACACAGGCGCGACCAATGCCCGTGGATACTGGGTAAACCAGATGAACCCGATTTACCTTGTGGCGCTGGGCAACGTTCTGGACACGACCGGGACGAAGCCGATTCTGACAGCGGCGGCGACTTCCGGTAACGTCGCCAAGGCGCAGGCTGTGCTCCCGAGCATCAATGTTCCCAACTTCTTCACGACCGCTGCAAACGCCAACACCTCAAGCACGACGCTCACGCTGGCCCAGGGACTGACTGCATTCCCCCAGTACAGCGGCGTCAACGACGGATGGGGCGCAAATGTCCAGAACCTGACCTACAACTCGCTGCAGATTACGCTGGCGCAACGGCTCAGCCACGGCCTGCAGTTCAACGTCAACTACACCTACTCGAAGAACATTGGCGATGACGGTACGTTCCGCAGCGGCTATCCGATCCCGGCAGGAGCGATGTCGGGCGGAGGCCAGTTTGCGAAGGCCGACCGTGTCGACCGGTCGTGGACCACACTGACGCAGCCGCAGGCGCTGAATGCATATGGGGTTTACAACATTCCCATCGGCACGGCAGGCCACTTTGGCGGCAACTCGCTGCTGACCCGCGAACTCGTTGGAGGCTGGGTTGTTTCCGGTACCTACCAGTACGTCTCTGGCCTGCCCTTTGTCGCTACATGGAGTGGCGGCTGCGCCAATGCAGCGCCGAACTCTGGCGCCTGCATGCCGGACATTGCTGTTGCTCCGACTTCCAATGCGCGCATCAACGGCAGCTACGGGACGGGACCACTGGGACGCATCGCATCCAACCTGGGAATCGCAGGAGGCACGCCGATCAAGTATGTTGATCCGACGGTCTTCAAGACACCAACCGACGTCTCCGCTGTGGCTGGTCAGACAACGCACCAGTATCTGATCGGGAACGCTCCCCGCGTCCGGGCGTTCAATGTGCAGAATCCGGGCAATCAGCAGTTTAATGCGGCCGTGCACCGTTCCTTCCCGATTCGTGAAGGCATGGCGTTTGTCTTCGAGGCCGATTGCATCAACGTTTGGAATAAAGTGCAGATGGCCGGCCCTGGTGCCGGCTGGTCGGTAACTGCGGCCCAGACTTCGAGCACCTACGGCGAAGTCACAACCGTCTCCAGCACTGCGCGTGACTGGCAGCTGGCCGCACATATCAACTTCTAGACAGCTTCAATTCGCACAGAAGCCGCCACTCTTGCAAGAGTGTGGCGGCTTTATTTTGCGCGGAGGTTATAGCAGTTTTCCTGATGGTGCATCGGTTGACCGATGAACTCATGGCCGTTTTCTCCCACAAAAAACGGCACTCCATCAGATTGTCCGCTCCACGGGTTCAGGAAAACTGCTCTAGCGGAAGGACCAGGTGCGGACAGGGCCGACGTCCACGTGGACGAACTGCGAGACGGGGTAGAAGCCGACTCCGCCGGCGTGCAGCGCCAGGGCGGCGTTGCGCAGGGTGCGGGTGCTGATGCCGGGCACGCGGATGTCGATGGCCTTGGCGAGCATGTGCTGGCTGTGCTCGGCGACTCCGGTATCCGCGCTGCGGCTGCGCAGGAACTCGTTGCTCTCCGGAGTGCGGTAGCCGCAGATGATGTCGATGATGCCGTTGGGCCGGTGCAGCGAGGTCATCAACGCGTGCAGCAGGTCGAACTCCTTGGGGTCGTAGCTGCTGGCGTCCTGCGTGCGGTGGTCGCGGAGGAAGTAGTTGAGTTGATCCAGCGCCGCGGGGATGTAGGTGTCGCCCACGCGGTAGACGATGTCAATGTCCTCGCCGGTGTGCAGGTGGTGCATCCGCAGATGGTACTGCTCGGGTTGGCCTGTCGACATGGCTGAGCTTGCGCCGGCCGTGCGGACATTTGCGGCATTGGAGGTTGTATTGGTTGCCAGGAAAACTGCTGCTACGGCGGCCAGCGCCGCAATCCGTCTCTTCAAAGCCATGCGTATGGTTTCTCCCCAGGGGTCGGCGATCAGTGAATCCGCATTGCGAATGAGCTTTGCGTTCCTCGATTCACATATCCAGTTTATCGTGCCTGCGACGGCGGCGCCGCTGGCGCTGTGTCACTTTTGTGTCACAGTCACCTCCGCGCGGTCCCGTGGAGACACCTGCGCTGTGGCACTCTTATATGCATGACACTTGACCCAATCCAGATCCGCGTCCTGGGCGCATTGATAGAGAAAGAGATCGTGACTCCGGAGAACTATCCGCTCTCGCTGAATGCGCTAGTGAACGCATGCAACCAGCGGTCCAGCCGCGATCCCGTGATGGAGCTGACCGAAGAGCAGGTGCGGCAGGCGCTGCACGGGCTGGAGGACCAGGGGCTGACGGCGGTGGTGCGCGATAGCCGCGTGGCCAAGTATGAGCATCGCGCGCGCACCGTGCTGAACCTGCGGCGCGACGAGACGGCGATCCTGTGCCTGCTGCTGTTGCGCGGGCCGCAGACGCCCGGAGACT
>Ga0302279_10003396_pt1 | contig 19902 bp, 19 predicted proteins | sample III_Bog_N3_3_FD_194541 | JGI IMG/M metagenome (GOLD analysis project Ga0302279, IMG submission 194541) | Peat permafrost microbial communities from Stordalen Mire near Abisko, Sweden - III_Bog_N3_3 | ecosystem: Environmental > Terrestrial > Soil > Wetlands > Peat | place: Sweden: Abisko...
GTTGAAGGCGATCCACTTGAGCGGCGCCTCCAGCGACTGCGCCACAATGCGGGCACCGGTGGCCTCGTCGCCGCTGAGCGTGGCGGCCAGGTCGATGACGGACTTGCGGGCCCGGATGAGGGCGGTGCCACCGCCGGCCACGATGCCCTCCTCCACCGCAGCGCGGGTGGCGGACAGCGCGTCCTCAATGCGGTGCTTCTTCTCCTTGAGCTCCACCTCGGTGGCGGCCCCGACCTTGACCACGGCGACGCCGCCGGCCAGCTTGGCCAGGCGCTCCTGCAGCTTCTCGCGGTCCCAGTCCGAGTCGGTGTCGTCAATCGCCCGCTTGATCTGGGCGACGCGACCCTTGACGTCCTCGGCCGAGCCGGCACCCTCCACAATGGTGGTGTCGTCCTTGGTCACGATGACGCGCCGGGCGCTGCCCAGCAGGTCGATGGTGGCGCTCTCCAGCTTGAGGCCGATCTCCTCGCTGATGACCTGGGCGCCCGTGAGGACGGCCATGTCCTGCAGCATCTCCTTGCGGCGCTCGCCGAAGCCGGGGGCCTTGACGGCGACCGAGGTGAAGGTGCCACGGATTTTGTTGACGACCAGGGTGGCCAGGGCCTCCCCGTCGACGTCCTCGGCGATGATCAGCAGCGGCTTGCCGGTCTGCATGACCTTCTCCAGGACGGGCACCAGATCGTGCACGGCGCTGACCTTGGAGTTGTAGAAGAGGATGACCGGCTCGTCGAGCACGGCCTCCTGGCGCTCGGGATCGGTCACGAAGTACGGCGAGAGGAAGCCCTTGTCGAACTGCATGCCCTCGGTGAGCTCGAGCTCGATGCCGAAGGTGTTGGACTCCTCCACCGTCACGGTGCCGTCCTTGCCGACCTTGTCGATGGCGTCGGCCAGCACGTCACCGATGGCGGAGTCGGCCGCCGAAATGGAGGCCACCTGGGCGATCTCCGTCTTGCCACCGACGTCCTTGGCCTGCTTGGCGATGTTCTCGACGGCAGCCTTGACGCCCTTCTCCATGCCCTTCTTGAGCCCGGTCGGGCTGGCGCCGGCGGCCACGTTGCGCAGCCCCTCGGCGATCAGCGCCTGAGCCAGCACGGTGGCCGTCGTGGTGCCGTCACCGGCGACGTCGTTGGTCTTGGTGGCGACTTCCTTGACCAGCTGGGCACCCATGTTCTCGAACGGGTCGTCCAGCTCCACCTCGCGGGCGATGGACACGCCGTCGTTGGTGATGGTCGGTGCGCCGAACTTCTTCTCAATCACCACGTTGCGGCCTTTTGGCCCCAGGGTGACCTTCACGGTGTCGGCCAGCTTGTTGACGCCGGCCTCGAGCCCGCGGCGGGCGGACTCGTCGAATTTCAGGATCTTGGGCATGACAGTGTCGAACTCCTCTCGAGTTCTCGAATCTCAGGGGTAACTGCGGGAAGGCCGCCGCGCCGACCCGGCTTGCACCGGGGCGGCGGGCAGACCAGAAAAGGTGCGACCGATCAGGCGATCTTGGCCAGGATGTCGCGAGCGGACAGGATGAGGACGTCCTCACCATCGAGGATGTACTCGGTGCCGCCGTACTTGGAGTAGACGACCGTGTCGCCGACCTTCACGTCGAGGGGGATCAGCTCGCCGGTGTCCTCGGAGCGGCGGCCGGGGCCGACGGCCAGGACTTCGCCCTGCTGGGGCTTCTCTTTGGCGGTGTCGGGAATGACCAGGCCAGAGGCAGTGGTCTCTTCGGACTCGCCCGGGCGGACGACGATCCGGTCATCGAGGGGTTGCAGACTCATTTGAAACGGGCCTCCTTGGCACTCGTTAGCACTCTCGTGTTGCGAGTGCCAACGATAGCGGGCCTGCCGGAGGCTGGCAAGGGGGCGGCGGCGCAGAACCCCACATTCCCGCCTGCAACGGTGGTGGGACATTTCTGGCGGGCAGGCATAACCTGTGGCATCTTGCTCCTCCACCGGCCGGCGGCGGACACGACGAAGGAGGCATGATGCGCAGACGTACACCTGCACCGTGGCGGGGTCACCGTGCACCGGGGGCCCGGATCAACTCCTTGCTCGTGGTCGGGATCGTGGCAGGCGCGCTGACCTGGGCCGCCGCGGGCTCGTCGGTCGCCGGCGCCGCCTTGAACCAGGCCGTCACCACAGCCCAGGCGAAGACGCACCTGCTGGTGGCCTCGGACCTGCCCAAGGGCTGGACGAAGGAAAGCGGGACGGCCAACACGCAGAATGGCGCCTACCCGGCAGGGAGCGGCTACAGCTCGTGCCTGGGCGCGGCAGCCAACGTGCCCGCGACCGTCCCCCCTGAGACGGACACGCCCTACTTCCAGAACAAGGACGGCTCCCTGGAGATTCAGGACAGCATCTCGATCTTCAAGACCTCGAGCGCGGCGAAGGCGTCGTACGCCGCTCTGGCCAACCCCGCCTATGCCGGATGCCTGACGAACGCCCTGAACGCCTACCTGAAGAGCAATCCGCCCAAGGGGGGCACCCTCGGCACGCTGACCGTGAGCCCGCCCATCGGGACGAAGTTCGGAGCCCATACGGACGGCTACGTGGTGGAGACCCCCATCACGACGCAAGGGCAGCAGGTGGCGTTGACGTCCACCACGGTCTTCTTCGTCAAGGGCACCCTCGGGCAGCAGCTCACCTTCAACGACTACAACGCCGGCACCTCGAGCGCAGCCTTCCCCTCGGCGACGATCCGTCAAATGATCGCGGCGGCCGAGAAGAAGCTCTGAGTCTGCTGCTACGAATTGGGGGCATGACAGCCCATTCCCACACACAGCCGAACCGGTCCATGCGGACACCGACCCACGCGCTCCGCGTGGCGTCGGGACTCGCGGCCGGCGCGTTGCTCGCCCTGACCTCACTGGCGTGGCCGGCGCCGGGCGCCGGTGCGGCCGGCAGCCAGTCCGCCACCCTGGCCCAGGCCCGCAAGGATGTGCTGGTCCTCTCCGACATGCCCTCGGGATGGACATCGAGCAAGAACCCGAACACCGGCAACAACAGCACGGGATCCGCCCAGCTGGCCCAGTGCACGGGGCTCGCCAAGTCGCTGATCGCGGAGAACCCACCGACGGCGTACAGCCGCCAGTTCCAGAACAAGCAGGGCACCCTGACCGTCGCCGACGGCGTCGCCGTCTTCCCTTCGGCCAAGAACGCTGCGGCGGAGTACTCCCTCGGCGACAACCCGAAGTTGCCCGCGTGCTTGACCAGCCTGGCGTCGGGGCCCGAGAAGCAAAAGCTGTTCGGGAAGCTGCCCAGCGGCACGACGTTGGGGACCCCGCTGGTCTCCGCCGTCGCCGCGTCCACCTTCGGCCCCGGCGTCGACGGCTACTCGCTCAGCGTCCCTGTCACGTCCCAGGGGGTGACGCTCAACGTGACCGTCACCCAGCTCATGACGATCAAGGGGCGCCTGGGGCACCAGGTCACTTTCACGTCGGTCGGTACCCCGTTCACCGTGGCGCTGGAGCAGCAGATCATGAAGGTGGCGGCCGGGCGGCTCTGAGCGCGGGGCGCGGGTCGGTACGCTCCCGGGCGACCCCGACGAACCGAAGGGATGCCCCATGACGCCGGACGACCCCAAGAGTGACCCCGACCGCTGGTGGCACGGCGGCGTCTTCTACCAGATCTACCCCCGCTCCTACGCCGACGCCAACGGCGACGGCGTCGGCGACCTGGCGGGCATTGTCTCCAAGCTCGATCACCTGGCGCGCCTGGGCATCACCGCGGTGTGGTTGTCACCGGTCACCCGCTCGCCCAACGGCGACTGGGGCTACGACGTCTCGGACTATCGCGACATCGATCCCTCCTTCGGCACCCTCGAGGACCTGGACGAGCTGGTGCGCCAGGCGGCAGCGCGCGACATCCGCATCCTCATGGACCTGGTGCCCAACCACACCAGCGACCAGCACGCCTGGTTCGTCGACGCGCTGAGCGGACGTGACTCGGCGCATCGCGACTACTACGTCTGGGCCGACCCCAAGCCCGACGGCGGGCTGCCGAACAACTGGGCCAGCATTTTCGGCGGGCCGGCCTGGCACTTCGACGAGGCCAGCGGCCAGTACTACCTGCACAACTTCGAGGCGGCGCAGCCGGACCTCAACTGGTGGAACGAGGACGTGCGCCGCGAGTTCGACGACATTGTGCGCTTCTGGTGGGACCGCGGCGTGGCCGGGTTCCGCATTGACGTGTGCAACATGATGATTAAGGACAAGGAGCTGCGCGACAACCCGCCGGCCACCGAGGACGACCCGCTCGACCAGCAATTCATGGGCCAGCGTGCCGTCTACAACACGGACCGCCCCGAGGCCCACGACATCCTGCGGCGCTGGCGGGCCATTGCGGACACCTACGAACCCGAACGGCTGCTCATCGGCGAGACCAACGTGGAGAATCTGCCCGCCTTGGCGCAGTTCTACGGCGACGGCCACGACGAGCTGCACGGTGGTTTCAACTTCGTGTTCGTTCACGCGCCGCTCGAAGCCGCCGCGTTGCGCGCGGTGGTCGAGGAGACCGAAGCGTTGTTGCCCGAGGGAGCCTGGCCCATCTGGACGGCGTCCAACCACGACGTCTCGCGCCTGGCCACCCGCTGGGCTGCCGGTGACCCGGCCAAGGTCAAGCTGGCGCTGCTGTTGCTCCTCACCCTGCGCGGCACGCCCTTCTTGTACCAGGGCGACGAGATCGGGCTCGTCGACGGCCCCATAGAGCGCGAGGACGTGCTCGACGCCGTGGGCGCGCGCTTCTGGCCCTACTACAAGGGCCGCGACGCCGAGCGCACGCCGATGCCGTGGAACGGCGAGCCCGGGGGCGGGTTCACGCCGGCCGGCGTCCGCCCGTGGCTGCCGATGACCGACCCGGCGCAGTGCAACGTGGCGGCCCAGCAGGGTGATCCCACCTCGCCGCTCGAACTGTGCCGGCGCGCCATTGCGGCGCGGCACGCCAGCGAGGACCTGGCCGTGGGCTCGTACCGTTCCCTCCCCTCGCCCGACGGCACCTGGGCCTATGCCCGCGGCGACGGCACCACCGTGCTGCTCAACATGGCGAGCGAGACGGTCTCGTTCGCGGACGTGGCCGGGACGGTGCGCGTCAGCACCGAGCACGGGCTCGAGGGGCAGCACGTCCCCGGCGCGTTGGCCCTCCCGCCCTGGGGCGGGGCCGTCCTGAGCACATGAGCGCGTGACGACTGGCGGGTCGGTCGCGGGCACGGCGGCAACCCGCCGGCGCTTCGTCCTGTGCGCCACACCGGCCCAGGGCCACACGGCGCCCTTGGTGGCGCTGGCCGGCCGGCTCGTCAGCGAAGGGCACGACGTCGTGTTCTTCACGACGGAGCACTACCGGGCCACGGTCGAGGCGACAGGGGCGCGCCTCGTCCCTTTCGCAGCCGAGGACGACGCCCACGACCTGATGGTGGCCAACCCGGCGCGCGAGTCGTCGTCCAGCCGCGGCGTCCGCGGGGTGAAGGACGATCTGCGCCGCATCTTCATCGGCCCGCTGCCCGGCCAGTACCGCGACCTGCGCGCCATCCTCGACGGCTTCGCGGCCGACTGCATTGTGGTCGACTCCATGTTCTTCGGCGCCCTCCCCCTGGCGTTGGGCCCCCGGGCCGACCGGCCGGCGCTGGCCTGCATCGGCGTCATGCCGTACGCGTCGAACAGCCGGGACACCGCGCCCTTCGGCCCCGCCTTCCAGCCCGGGGCGGGGCCGCTGCACCGGCTGCGTAACACCACCATGAACTGGTCCACCGAGCACGTCGCGCTGGCCGACATGCAGCGTTTCGCCCGGCGCCGGCTGGCCGAGGCCGGCGCGCCCCGCTTCGACGGCTACCTCATCGACCTCCAACCCAAGGTGGTCGACACCTACCTGCAGGCGACGATCGCCGGCTTCGAGTACCCGCGCTCGGACCTGGCCGCCTCGGTCCGCTTCGTCGGTCCCATCCTGGCCCCGCCGGCGCGGGCCTTCGAACAACCGCCGTGGTGGGACGAGCTCGGGAGCGGCCGTCCCGTTGTCCACGTCACCCAGGGCACGCTCGACAACGCCGACCTCGGCCGGCTCCTGTTGGTGACCACCCGCGCCCTGGCCGGCGACGACGTGCTCGTTGTCGCCACCACCGGCGGGCCCGACCCCGGTCCGCTGCGGCGGGGCCTGCCGGCGAACGTGCGCCTGGAGCGCTTCGTGCCGCACGATCTCCTGCTCCCCCACGTCGACGTCATGGTGACCAACGGGGGCTACGGCGGCGTGCAGCAGGCCCTGGCCAACGGCGTCCCGCTCGTCGTGGCCGGCGACAGCGAGGACAAGCCGGAGGTGGCCGCCCGGGTGCAGTGGTCCGGCGCCGGCATCAACCTGCACACGGGACGGCCCTCGCCGGCCATGGTGGCGCGTTCGGTGCGGCGGGTACTGTCCCGGCCCTCCTACCGGCGGCGGGCGCGGGCGCTCCAGGCCGAGATCGCCGCCACCGACCCGCTCGCCACCATCAGCGCCGCGCTGGGAGAGGTCTGCGCGGCGAACGACGCAGCGCGCCGGACCACGAGGGTGTGAGTGCGCCGTTGCGGCCGGCGGCCGACCCCGCCGGAGCAGGGCCGGTTACAGTCGGCGGCATGCAGGCCGAGTCCAGGTCCGGCCGCTTGCGCCGGCAGAGGGTGAACAAGACACCCCCGCTCCCGGACTCGTTCCCCGACTCGGGGCTCATTGAGGATCTCCCGGCCGCCGAACTGCACCGGGGGCTCTTCCACCTCCTCTTCGGTCGGGATCCGGCGCCCGACGACCCCTTCGTGGCCGAGCTCGAAAACGGGACCAAGAGCCCGCGCCAGCTCATGGAGTGGCTCATCCACTCGGCGGAATGGAGCCATTCGGCGCCCATGACCGAGTTCGGCCCCTCGCTGCACTACGGGCGCGGCGTCTTCATCCGCAGCCTGCCCCGGGCCCGGCGGATTCTCGATATCGGTGGCGTGGCTCTCGGTGTGCCCTACGGCGCCCTCGTCCTGATGGGCTACCCCTACGCGTTCGAGGAGATCGTCATCGTCGACCTGCCCAGCGAGGACCGCCACGAGCTCTATCAGGACGGGCAGACCCAGACGACGGTCGACGTGGCCGGCGGCCGGGTGGCCTACCGCTACCACTCCATGACAGACCTCAGCAGCTATCCGTCGGCGTCGTTCGACATGGTGTACAGCGGAGAGAGCATTGAGCACATCACCCGCGCCGAGGCCGAGCAGGTGCTGGCCGAGGCGCGTCGCGTGCTCAAGCCGGGCGGCATCCTGGCGCTCGACACCCCGAACGCCAACCTGACCCGCCTGCAGCAGGACGCCTTCATCGACCCCGACCACAAGTACGAGTACCGGCACGCGGAAATGGCCGCCATGCTGCGCGGCAACGGCTTCGTCATCGAGCGGGCCATGGGCATCAACTACGGGGGCGACTCGGTTGCCCGCCACCAGTTCGACCCCACCGAACTCGCCACCAAGCGCGGCCTCTTCGACGACATTGAGAACTGCTATCTCCTGGCCTACGTGTGCCGCAAGCCCCACCGCCCCACGGTGGGGACATCGCTCGAGCGGGCCTGGTGGAGCATGGCGGGAACCCAGGCCACCCCCCGGCGCGCACTCGGCCGGGCCCGCCGCATGCTCGCCACCTGACGGACTCCCCCGGGTGCGCTAGCGGTTGACGGGGGACATGTCGGCGTAGCGGTCGCCCTTGGCGGGAGCGACAGTGTCGAGCACGGCCAGGTCCTCCTCGGTGAGCTCGACGCCGAGCGCTCCGACGTTCTCCTCCAGGTAGGTGCGGCGCTTCGTACCCGGGATCGGGGCCACGTCGCGTCCCGCGGCGTGGACGAAGGCCAGGGCGACCTGCCCCGGCGTACAGCCCTTGGCGGTGGCGAGCTGGTCGACGACCTCCACGATGGCGATGTTGTCCGCCAGGTTGTCGCCCTGGAAGCGGGGCTGGTAGCGGCGGAAGTCGCTCTCGTCCAGGTCGTCGAGCGAACGCATGGCACCGGTGAGGAAGCCGCGGCCGAGGGGGCTGTAGGGAACGAACCCGATGCCGAGCTCGCGCAGTGTGGGCAGGATCTCCTCTTCGGGGTCGCGGGACCAGACCGAGTACTCGGTCTGCAGCGCGGAGATCGGGTGCACGGCATGGGCGCGCCGGATGGTCTCCGGTGCCGCCTCGGACAGGCCGAGGTAGCGGACCTTGCCCGCAGCCACGAGCTCGCCCATGGCCCCGACGGTCTCCTCAATCGGCGTGGCGGGGTCGACACGGTGCTGGTAGTAGAGGTCGATGTGGTCGACCCCCAGTCGCTGGAGCGATCCGTCACAGGATTGCCGCACGTACTCGGGTCGGCCGTTGATGGCACGCTTGCTCGGGTCGTCGGGGTCGCGCACAATGCCGAACTTGGTGGCGATCACTGCGTGGTCGCGCCGGCCGGCCAGCGCCTTCCCGACGAGCACCTCGTTGGTGTGCGGCCCGTACATGTCCGAGGTGTCGAAGAAATTGACCCCGAGCTCGAGCGCCCGGTGGATGGTGGCGATCGACTCGTCGTCGTTCCCCGGTCCGTAGAAGTCGGACATCCCCATACAGCCGAGACCTTGGCGGGAGACGGTGAGCCCCTGGGTTCCGAGCGCGATCGTTTCGATGGCCATGCTGGCTCCTGTCGTCTTGTCCGCCCCGCACTCGTAAGCAGCTGGGGCGGCGGGGCAAGGGTCCCGTCATCTCCACCCTACGGGTGGGGACCCGCCCCGTGACGGTCCAGACCCACGAGGTGCGCCTCGTGGGTCTGACGACGGGTCTCGCTCAGTGCTCAGCGAGGCCCCCGCTCCCGGCCACGAATTGGGGTATCCGGGGGCAGCGGTGGCGCAGGTGGTCCCACGGCCGCTCGGCGTCAACGTTGAGGCTCCCGCCGGGTCGCTGGGTTCATGCGTTCGTCACGATCTCTTCGCGTGAGTGTCACGTGAGCCGATGCAAGCCCGCAGCGCTTGTGCGAATCATCTCTCGACTCAATAGCTTGTGCGCTGACCGACAAGCGGAGGTGCAGTGACAGTCAAGGTTTTGCTTCGCAACAGGCGGAGCACCGCACAAGTGTCGGAGGGCAACGACACCCTCATCAGTGGCTCGTGCAGCGCCGAACCCCTCGTGTCGTGAAGCACGTGCGGGCGGGATGGCAGGGTGTCGTTCGCGGCGAAGTCGCCCTGTGGCCGGCGGTGGCTGTAGGGGTGGTCGTCGCCGCCATCGCCCTCGTCGTCGGGTCGAGGCGGGGTGATGTCAGAGTGGACATCGCAATGGCCAGCATGGCCGCCTTCTTGTTCGGTGTCCTCCTCGCTTTCACCATCGTCCGCACACGCGAACGGCTCGTTCTCGTGCAAGACCTCGTGGCCAAGAGCGACGCCGCACTCCTGACCGTCCACGACGCAGTTGCCGTGTTCGGCGATAGCCAGTCCGAGGAGATCCGGGATCTGATCGACATCCACCTCACGGACCAGATCGACTACCGGCTCGTGGACTACCACCGGGCCTCGTCATCGTTTCGAGCACTCATCAAGGCGGTTCTCGGGCTGCGCCCCACCAACCCCGAGCAGGACGCCGTCTACAAGGAACTCGTCGCCCGCTGCTTCGTTCTCGATAGCGACCGATCCTTGATTGAAGCGGCGTCGGGACAGGCGATGTCTCAGCTCGAGTGGACGGGCCTTCTCTTGCTCCTGGCTGTCCTCCTGGGCCTGCTGGCAGTGCTCCCAGGCGGCACACCACTGGGCTCGCTGGTGGCGGGGGTGATGGCCGGGGCGCTTGTGACGTTGATTGTCCTCCTCAGAAAGCTCGACCTTCTGCGTTGGCACGAGAGGGTGACGATCTGGGAGCCGACGACACGGCTCTTCCGGAGTATGGGCCGGGACCCCTATGTGCCGCGGGAAGTCATCGACAGCGGTCGCTACCGACCTGCTGGTCGAGTGCGCGTCGTCGACTACCCCGACCCCTACCCAATCCGAGCGAACAAGGTGGTCACCGTCGTCGGCTCGTCCTAGTCACCCGATCCCGGCGTTCTACAGATGATGCGTCGGCCCGTGGGTTGTGTTCCAGGGAAGCACGCTCACGAGGCGCCGGCGACCCCTACGGGCGGCACGGGGCCGGGACGGCCTCCGCACGCGGCACGCGTCAGCGCGGGCGGGCCTGCTCGACCGGCTGGCCCGTGGCGGCCAGCTCATCGAGGCGCACCGCGTACTCGGCGGAGTCGATGTCGTAGACCCACATGACAAGGGCGTCCTGCCCGGTCACCGGGTAGTAGTTCTTGCGCACGGCGACCGGAGCGAACCCGAAGCGGCGGTAGAGCGCCTGGGCCGCATTGTTGTTGGCCGCCACTTCGAGCGAAATGTGCTTCGTGCCGCCGGCGCGCAGCGTGTGGATGCCGTCCACGATCATGGTGGTGGCCACGCCGGTGCGCTGGTGGCTGGGTGCGGTGGCGATGGTGGTCATGTGCGCCTCGTCGTCGACCATCATGAAACCGATGTAGCCCGCCATGACATCGCCGTCCCACACGGCGCGGTAGAGACGGCCCTTGCGCAGCGCCAGCTCGGAGGTGAACACCGCGACGGACCAGGGCTCGGGGAAGACCGTGGCCTCAATGCGGAGGACGTGGCGCACGTCTTTCCGCTTGAGCTTCTCAATGCGCAGCGTCATGTCGCTCCCGGCCTCAGGTCCGCTCCGCCCGGGCGAAGTTGCTGACGGCGTCCGCCTCTCGCATGTAGAGAGGAACGACCGCGGCGGGCTCGACTGGCGCTTCGCCCGCATCCATCCGGACCCGGACCAGGTTGAGCAGCGCGGCCGGAGGTGGGAAGGCCAGGCCCGGTGCCTCCGGATCGACCCCGGGGATCTCCCGGAGCACGTCGGCATAGCGCAGGGCGCCGTCGCCGATGGCATGCACAGGCTCGCCGGCGAACTCCCCCAGTGCGCTCGCCAGGTCCGCCGGCGCGAAGAGGCCGGTCCCCAAGCGCACGGAGGCGACGGCCGGGATCACTCCGGCCGTGTCGACCTCGTGCACGGCCGCGAACACCTCGCCCCGCCGGGCGTCGACGCAGGCGAGCACCAGGCCCCGGAGTCCCGCCGCGGCGGCACCCGCCGTCAGGATGTCCAGGCTGGTCGCCCCCACGACCCCGATGCCGAGCGACTGGGCCAGGCCCTTGGCGGCCGCCACCCCGACACGCAGGCCGGTGAAGAGGCCGGGGCCGATGTCGACCGCCACTACGCCGAGGTCAGCGGGGACCAGCTGGAGCTGGTCGAGCAGGTGGTGCAACGCGGGCGTGAGGGTCTCGACGTGGCGGCGCCGGCCCGTCAGCGTCAGCTCGGCCTGCACACCCGTTGCCGTGCGCACGGCGACCCCGACGGTCTCGGTCGCCGTCTCGATCGCCACCATGGCGTCCCCGCTCACGGGGTCCGTCCCGCCGCCGGTGCCGGCGCTGCCAGCGCGGTGGCCTCGTCGGCTCGGTCGGCCCAGCGCCCCCGGCCGGCCAGGGTGAGGACGCGCCGTTCGGGCGCCCCCTGAGGGTCGGGGGCCACGAGCGTGATCTCGAGCGCGCTGTCCCCCAGCGCCGGCGCCGCCAGCTCGCCCCACTCGACCAGGGCCACCGCGTCCTCCTCGACCAGTTCGGCCAGGGCCAGGTCGGCCACCTCCTCCAGCGAGCCGGTCCGGTACACGTCGGCGTGGATCAGCAGCCCGACAGGGCTCCCGTCGCCGCAGCGGTACTGGCGTACCAGGGCGAAGGTGGGACTGGTCACCGGGCCCGGGACCCCCAAGGCCGCGGCGAAGCCCTGGGCAAAGACCGTCTTGCCCGCCCCCAGGTCACCCACCAGCAGGATCACGTCGCCGGGCCGGCACAGCGCCGCCACGCGTCCGGCCAGCTCCCTGGTGCCGTCGGGCGACTCACTCGTCCAGGTGACCGGCCAGCTCACGGGCGCCCCGTCGCCATGAGGCGCTTGGCCCGCACGAAGTCGGCCCGCATCTGCGCCATGGCCTCGCCGCCCGCCCGCAGCACGTAGGCCGGGTGGTAGGTCGGGACCACGTTGGCCCGTCCCCGTTCGAAGACCTGGCCGCGCAGCTCACGGATGCCCTTGGTGGTCTCGAGCAGCAGCTTGGTCGCGAAGTTGCCCAACGTGATGACGACGCGGGGGTCGATGAGCTCCATCTGCTCGGCCAGGTACGGGCGGCAGGCCTCGATCTCCTTGGGGGCGGGGTCACGGTTCTGGGGCGGCCGGCACTTCACGACGTTGGCGATGTAGCACTCGGCCCGGGTCAGGCCGACCTCCTCCCACATGAGGCGGTCCAGCAGCTTGCCCGAGCGGCCGACGAAGGGCTCACCGGCCAGGTCCTCCTCGCGTCCGGGCCCTTCGCCCACGAAGAGCAGATCGGCCGTGGGCGAGCCGACGCCGAACACCACCTGGGTGCGACCCTTGGCCAGGGGACAGCGCGTGCACGTGGACGCGGTGACCCGCAGCCGGTCCAGGGCCTCGGCGCCGGCGTCAGGCACGGGGCGTGTCGGGACGGTTGACCACAATGCGGGGCATGCGCGGCCCGACGCCGCACACCACTTCGTAGCTGATGGTCCCGGCCATGGCAGCCCAGTCGTCCGCCGTGATCTCCTCGTTCCCCTGCCGTCCGAGCAGTACGACCTCGTCGCCGGGACGGACGGACTCGTCGTCGCCGCAGTCGACCACGAGCTGGTCCATCGTCACCGCGCCGGCCAACGGACGGCGCGACCCGTTGATGAGGACCTCGTAGCCCCCGTCGAAGAGGCTGCGGGGCACGCCGTCGGCGTACCCGATCGGCACCGTGGCCACGAGCGAGCGCGCCGGAAGCGGGCGCAGCCGGCCGTAGGAAGGGCGCTCCCCCGCTTCGAGCAGGCGCACCGCGACGACCCGAGCCTTCAGCGCCATGGCGGGGCGCAGCCGCACCCCGCCCGCCTGCGCGTCGAAGGCCTCCTGGACGGAAGGACCGGGCAGGTAACCGTAGAGGCCGAGCCCGCAGCGCACCATGTCGTGCCGCGCCAGCGGGAAGGCGATGGCGCCTGCCGTATTGGCGGCATGCAGCAGTGGTGCCGTCACGCCGGCCGCGCCCAGTTCCGCCACGACATGGTCGAACAGCGCCAGCTGGCCCTCCGTATAGGCGCGGTCCTCGGCCCCGCCGTCGGCGACCGGCAAATGCGTCCAGATGCCCTCGAGCCGCAGGGCCGGCTCCTCCAACACGGCGGCGGCAATGGCGTGCAGGTCGGCGGGCGCCGCACCGACCCGGTGCATGCCGGTGTCGACTTTGACGTGCACCGCCACTGGCCGGCCCGCCGCTGTGGCGGCCGCGCTGAACGCAGCGATGCCCTCGGCGGAGTACAGCGTGGGCGTGAGCCCGTACGACAACGCAGTCGTGGCGGCGGCGGGATCGCACTCGCTGAGCAGCAGCACGGGAGCGGTCAGGCCGTGCTCACGCAGCTCCACGCCCTCGTCGACCAGCGCCACGGCCAGCCGGCCGGCGCCGCCGGCCAGCGCGGCCCGGGCCACCGCAGGCCCTCCATGGCCGTACCCGTGCGCCTTGACCACCGCGCACAGCTCGGCCGGCGCGGCCAAGCGGGACAGCACCGTCGCGTTGTGCGCCACGGCGGCCAGGTCGATCTCGGCCCACGCCGGGCGCGAGCGGCCTTGGGCCATCGTCACCGCGGCGTCATCGTCGACCGGGACCGGAGGCGCCAACCGCACCGGCGCGCCGTCAGTCATGACGGTCCGCGCTCGCCGCGCCCAGCTCCGTGAGCAGTTGCCCCACCAGCCCCGGGAGGTCGCCGGCCACCAGCCCTTGGGCCGGGCCGAGCGATGCCGCCCGGCCGTGCACGTGGGCGGCCAGTGCGGCGGCTTCCAGCGCCGGCAGCCCGCGGGCACAGAAGGCACCGATGATGCCCGACAGCACGTCGCCGCTTCCCGCCGTGGCCAGTGACGGTCCACCGGCTGCGGCCAGCAGCACGTCGGGGACCGACCCCTCGGGGGACGCCACCGCGGTGAGCGGCCCTTTCAGCAGGACGACCGCCCCGGTGGCCCGGGCCAGCACACGGGCCGACGCCAGGCGGTCGTCACTCGGCGCCGCCCCGTTGATGCGGGCGTACTCGCCGTCGTGCGGCGTGAGAATGCTCGGGGCGCTGCGCTTCTGTATGAGGAGGCGCGCCGCGGCACTGTCGCCCAGCGCGCTGAGCGCGTCAGCATCAATCACCAACGGGACCGGCACTGCGGCAATGACCGCCCTGATCTCCTCGGCGGTGGCCGCGCCGGTTCCGAGGCCGGGGCCGAGCACCACCGCCTTGCACTTGGCCGTGGCCTCGACGAACGCGGCGGCCCACCCCTCGGCGGGCAGGTGCACCCGCACGACCTCTGTGGGCCAGGGCGCCGAAGGGCTCCCCGGCGCGCCCAGCCGGATCATGCCGGCGCCGGCCGCCATGGCCCCGCGGGTGCAGAGGATGGCCGCGCCCTCCATGCCCGGCGAGCCCGCCGCCACGCCGACGGCGGTCGTCCACTTGTTGCCCTGTCGAGGCCGGGCCGGGAGCAGGGCGACGTCGGCGTCCTCCAGAAGCAGGGCCTGCGGCGTGGGGAACGCCGTCCCGATGTCGGCCACCTCGACCGCCCCGCTGCAGACGGCACCATCACCTTGCAACAGCCCGGGCTTGAGCGCGGCGAAGGTCACCGTGCGATCCGCCTGCACGGCTGCACCGGGCGCCTCCCCGCTGTCGGCATCGACACCCGAAGGGATGTCGATGGCCAGCACCGCCGCTCCGATCGGCATGGCCGGCGCGTCGTACGTGCCGCGGAACCCGGTGCCGTACGCCCCGTCGATCACCAGGTCGCACGGCGGCAGGGTGTCCCCCGCCACCACCTCGCCGGCCTCCACAATGCGCACCAGGGCACCCCGGTCGGCCAGGTACGCGGCCGCGACGCGGCCGTCGGCCCCGTTGCTTCCCTTGCCCGCCAGCACGACGACCCGCCGTCCGTAGCCGCCGCCGAGCATGCGCAGCGCGGCATGGGCCACCGCCGTGCCGGCGCGCTCGACGAGTGCCTCGTGCGAGACGGTGGCCAGCGCGGCAGCGTCGGACGCCCGCATTTCGTCCCGGGTCAGGACGGCGCGCACGGGCTCTGCTCTGCTACGACGAAGGCGATCGCCACGGCGTCGGTGTGGGTGAGGGAGAGATGGAACGTGCCCGCGCCCTGCGCGCCGGCCAGCTCGGCCGCCGCGCCGTGCAGCCGGAGGTAGGGGGCGTTGCGGGTGGCGCCCCTGCCGGTGGTACGGCACACCTCGACGTCGGTCAGCAGGAAACCCCCGATACCGGTGCCCAGTGCCTTCATGACCGCTTCCTTGGCGGCGAAGCGCGCCGCCAGACTCTGGACCTCGTCGGTGGAGCCGGTGGCATCCGAACGTTCGGAATCGGTGAAGCACCGCCGGGCGAAGTTCGGGCGGCGGTCGAGTACCCGGCGGAACCGCGCCACGTCGACGGCATCGACACCCACGCCGACGATGGCACCGGCGGTGCCGGTGGCCCAGCCGATCACTCGACGGTCACCGTCTTGGCCAGGTTCCGGGGGCGGTCGGGATCGTGTCCGTGCAATCGGGCCAGCCGGTAGGCCAGCTGTTGCAGCGGCACGACGCCCACAACGGGAGAGAGGAGTGGGGATGTTGGCGGAACCCACAGCACGTGGTCAGCGGCAGCGGCCGACTCCTCGTCGCCGTCGTCGGCCAACAGCACGACCGTGGCGCCGCGGCTGCGCACCTCGGCGATGTTGGACAACATCTTCTCCCACAGCGGATTGCGCGTGGCGATGCCGACCACGACGGTGCCCGGCTCGATCAGAGCGATCGGCCCGTGCTTGAGCTCGCCGGCCGGGTAGCCCTCGGCGCGCAGATAGGCCAGCTCCTTCAGCTTGAGCGCGCCTTCGAGTGCCACCGGGAAACCGACATGGCGCCCCAGGAAGAAGAAGTCGCGGGCGTCGGTCAGCTTGGCCGCCACCTCGTCGACGTCACCCACCCGCGCCAATGCCTCGGTGACGAGGCCGGGCAGGACCTCCATGGCGTCGAAGATCTCTTTGATCTCCGACGGGGGCTGCGTGCCCAGGGTCTGGGCCAGGTAGAGCCCCAGCACCTCGAGCGCCACAATCTGGGCCAGGTGGCACTTGGTCGACGCCACGCCGATTTCCGGCCCGGCCCGGGTGTAGAGGACACCGTCGGCGGCGCGTGCCATGGACGAGTCGACGACGTTGGAGACGACGAGCACCTTGGCGCCCAGACGTGCCGCTTCGCGCATCGCCTCCGATGTGTCGAGCGTCTCCCCGGACTGGGAGACACCGACGCAGAGGGTGCGCTCGTTCAGGACCGGGTCGCGGTAGCGGAACTCGCTGGCGATGTCGACCTCGGTCGGCACCTTGACCCAGTGCTCAATGGCGTATTTGGCCACCAGGGCGGCGTGGTAGCTGGACCCGCAGGCGACAATGAACACTTTGTCGATGCCGCGCAGGTCGTCCGTGCTCAACCGCATTTCGTCGAGGATCAGCTCACCGCCCGGACCACGCCGGTCCAGCAGCGTGTCGGCCACGGCTTTGGGCTGCTCGTCCATCTCCTTGGACATGTAGTCGTCGAAGCCACCCTTCTGGGCCGCCTCGAGGTCCCACGTGATCGTCAGCTGCTCGGGCTCGACCGGCGTGCCGTCGAGCGCGGTGACCACCAGCGAACCGGGCGTCAGGACGGCGAGCTCGTCGTCCGCCAAAGCGAAGACCCGGCGGGTGTGCCCGATGAGCGCGGGGATGTCCGAGGCGAGGAAAGCCGCGCCGTCGTGCAGCCCCAGGACGAGGGGCGTATTGCGCCGGGCCGCCACAATGGTGTCGGGCTCGTCGGCCGACACGACCGCAATGGAGAACGAGCCCCGGAGCCGCGGCAGCACGGTGCGGACCGCCTCGGCGAGCGACGGGCCGCCGGCCATCTCCTGTTCAATCAGATGGGCCAGCACCTCGGTATCGGTGGCGGACACCAGCGTGTGGCCGGCGGCCTCGAGCTCGGCCCACAGCTCTGCGTGATTCTCGATGATCCCGTTGTGGATGAGGGCCAGCCGGCCGGTGCAGTCGAGGTGGGGGTGGGCGTTCTCCACGGTGGGGCCTCCGTGGGTGGCCCAGCGGGTGTGCCCGATGGCGGCGGCGTGCCCGGTGGGGGCGTCCTTCGTCAACTCCCCGAGCTTGGCCACCGAGTTCGTGCCGCCGGCGGCCCGGGCCCGCCAGACGGCGTTCGCACCGTCAGACCCCTCGACCACCATGGCGACCCCGGCCGAGTCGTAGCCCCGGTATTCCAGCTGGTGCAGCGCACCGAGGAGGATCGGGATGGCGTCGGACTCACCTGTGACGCCGATGATTCCGCACATAGTGACCCCAGGCTACCTGGGCGCCTGTGGCTCGATCTGCCCCAGGGCGGCCTCGACGACACTGGCGAGCTGGGCCGCCACCGCGTCGGCCTGGGCCTCCATCCGAGCCTCGACCATGACCCGCACCAGCGGCTCGGTCCCACTCGGGCGCAGCAGGACCCGGCCGTCGTGCCCGAGCTCAGCCTCCGCCTCCACCACGGCCTCCCAGACCTCGGCACAGTCGGCCAGGCGCTCGGGCCGGGGGATGGGCACGTTGACGAGGCGCTGCGGGACCCGTTCGACCAGCCCGTCGGACAGGTCGGCCAGCGAGCGCCCGGCCCGCTGCACCAGGTCGGCCAACGCGATCCCGGTGAGAATGCCGTCGCCGGTGGTCGAGCGGGACCGGAAGATGATGTGGCCCGACTGCTCGCCGCCCAGGCTCAGGCCGTCGGCGTCCAGCGCAGCCAGCACCTGGCGGTCTCCGACGTCGGTCTCCCGCACGCCGATGCCGCGTGCCTCCATGGCCAGCCGGAAGCCCAGGTTGGTCATGACGGTGACGGCCACGGTGTTGCCGACGAGGTGACCGCGCTCGGCCAGGTCCAGCGCGAACAACGCCAGAAGGACATCGCCGTCGACGACGCTCCCGTGGTGGTCCACCGCGATGACCCGGTCGGCATCGCCGTCGAAGGCCAGGCCGAGGTCGGCCTGGTGCGCCACGACCGCCCGCGCCAACTCGCCCGGGTCGGTCGAGCCGCACTTGTCGTTGATGTTCGCCCCGTCGGGCGTGTCGTGCAGCGCCCGGACTTCCGCGCCGAGCTCGGCCAGCACCAGCGGCGCGATCGCACTGGCGGCACCGTTGGCGCAATCGACCACAATGTGCAGCCCGTCGAGCCGGCGGCCCTCCAGCGTGGCCACCAGGTGCGCCTGGTAGCGCGCCACGGCATCGGGATCGGTGCTGATCCGGCCCACGCCGTGGCCGGTGGGCCGGCGGGGGGCGTGGTCCGGGTCGGCCAGTATGGCGTCGAGCTCGCGCTCAATCTCGACTTCGACCTCCGTCGGCAGCTTGGTTCCCAGCAGGCTGAACAGTTTGATCCCGTTGTCGCCGAAAGGGTTGTGCGACGCCGAAATAACGGCACCGGGCGCCTGACGCGCCTCGGCCACGGCGGCGACACCGGGTGTCGGCAGCACGCCGAGGTCGATGACGTCGGCCCCCTCTGCGGCCAGGCCGGCGGAGAAGGCGGCCTGCAGGAGCGGGCCCGAGCGACGCGTGTCCCGACCGATGACGAAGGTCGGAGCGGGAAGGACGCGGGCGGTGGCGCGCCCGAGGGCCAGGGCCAGCTCGGGTGTCAGCTCTTCGTTCGCAACCCCGCGCACACCGTCGGTGCCGAAGCGGGTCGGCGCCATTCCTAGCGCTTGGAGTACTGCGGCGCCTTGCGAGCCTTCTTGAGGCCGTACTTCTTGGACTCCTTCTCGCGGGCGTCGCGGGTGAGGAGGCCGGAGCGCTTGAGGGCGCCCCGCAGCTCGGGGTCGAGATCGATCAGGCTGCGGGCGATGCCGAGGCGCATGGCGCCGGCCTGTCCCGAGATGCCGCCCCCGTCAATGGTGGCGTCGATGTCGTACGCCTCGGCCATGTTGGTGATGCGCAGCGGCTCGGTGACCAGCATGCGGTGGGTGGCGGAGGTGAAGTACCGCTCAATGGGGAGCTTGTTCACCGTGATGGCGCCCTGGCCGGGACGGAAGCGCACACGCGCCACTGCCTGCTTGCGGCGTCCGGTGGTCTGACTCAGTGGTGCGGGCATTGCGAGGGTGGTGTCCTTCCTGGTGCGCCGGCTCAGCCGGCGCGACGGGCCTGGGGCAGTTCGAGGGTCTCGGGCTTCTGCGCCGAGTGCGGGTGATCGGGACCGGCGTAGACCTGCAGCTTGCCGAGCATCTGGCGGCCCAGGGTGTTCTTCGGCAGCATGCCGCGCACCGAACGACGGATGAGCTCGGCGGGCTTCTGCTCGAGCAGTTCCGCGTAGCTGGTGGAGCGCAGGCCGCCCGGGTACCCACTGTGGCGGTAGGCCAGCTTGGAGTCGGCCTTGTTCGAGGTGAGGACCACCTTGTCGGCGTTGACCACGATCACGTGGTCGCCGGTGTCGACGTGGGGGGCGAAATACGGCCGGTGCTTGCCGCGCAGGATGGCCGCCACCGACGAGGCCAGGCGCCCGAGGACAAGGCCGTCGGCGTCGACGACGTACCAGCTCCGCTGGATCTCGGTGACCTTCGGTGAAAATGTGCGCACAAGACCGATCTTTCGCATTTGCGTAGTGGGCGAGACTGCCTCCGGACCTGGGTCCCGGGGCGGGCTCAACGGACTCGGGAGTCCCGAGAGCCGACGTACCAGGATAGGGCCCCTGGCAAGGGGGAGCAAGCCGCCGCTTCTGAACAGCGGATCGGGCTCAGGCGGCCGGGCCTCCGCCGTCCGGCCCGTAGGCGACCGACACCAGGCAGAGGCCGTGCGCCGGGGCCGGATCGGGCATGCGGTGACGGGT
>Ga0302279_10003398_pt1 | contig 19901 bp, 13 predicted proteins | sample III_Bog_N3_3_FD_194541 | JGI IMG/M metagenome (GOLD analysis project Ga0302279, IMG submission 194541) | Peat permafrost microbial communities from Stordalen Mire near Abisko, Sweden - III_Bog_N3_3 | ecosystem: Environmental > Terrestrial > Soil > Wetlands > Peat | place: Sweden: Abisko...
GTCGGAAGCCACCAGCCAGTACGGCCGTGCGGCCGCCGAGACGGTGATCGGACCCGACGTCCCGGTGATCGACGGTGTCACCGGGTCGGTGGCGGTGATGGTCTGCCGGCCGATGGTGGCCAGGGTGACACCGGAGCTGAAAGTGTGGACGCCGTTGTCGCTGGCCACAAAGGTGTAGCTGGTGGGCAGGATGGCAGCTCCGTCAGAGCTGGTGAAGGTGACCGTGCCCAGGTAACCGGTGGCGGTGTTGCCGTTGGCGTCGAGGGCGGTGACCGTGACGTCGAACGGGGTCGTTGCGGTGGCGGTCGCCGGAGCCATGATGGCCAAGTCGGCAGCAGGGCCCGCCGAGACGCCGAAGGGACTGGAGTCACCCGGAGTCAGGGCCCCGTCGGTGGCGTGCAACTCGTAGCCCGTCCCGGTGGTGTCGATTTCACAGCCGGTGAAGCTGACCACCCCTGCGGTCTCTCCGGACTGGACACAACCGGTCAGGGCGCCTGGGCCCCCCGACGTCGGGGTCGATGGGCTGATCGACAGGATCACGGTGGAGGCGTCGGCGGTCACCGGGTTGCCCGAGGCGTCTTCCACGGTCACCTGGGGCTGGGTGGCCAGGTCGGAGCCGGCCGACGAGTCAGCCGGGCTGGTGGTGAACACCAGGTGGGTGGGAGGCGGTGGCACATAGGTGAATTCGTCGTCTGGTGGGTTGACTCCTGAGGTGCCCTGGGGTGTGGTCAAGGTGACGTCGACGGTCCCCGCGAGCCCTGCCGGGGTGGTGCAGGTGATCGTGGTGGCACTCACCACGGTGAAGTCGGTTGCGCAGGCATTGCCAACCCCGATGTCGGCGGCGGTGGCCCCGATGAAGCCCGTGCCCGTGATGGTGACGGCAGTGTCCCCCGCGGTCGGGCCGTCGTCGGGGGCGACCCCGGTGACGGTGGGGGTGGATTCGTAGGTGAAGTCGTCGCCCGGTGGGATGGCCGCCGAGGTGCCTTGGGGTGTGGTCACCGTGACGTCGACGGTCCCCGCCGTGCCGGTTGGAGTCACACAGGTGATCGTGGTGGCACTCACCACGGTGAAGTCGGTTGCGCAGGCATTGCCGACCCCGATGTCGGCGGCGGTGGCCCCGAGGAAGCCTGAGCCGGTGATGGTGATGGCGGTGTCCCCCGCAGTGGTGCCGTTGTCGGGGGCGACACCGTCGACCACGGGGGGCGGTGCCACGTACGAGATGGCGATGGCGATGGGAGCGTTGCCCACCGTGATGGGGGTGTCCGCGGTGTCGGTGGCCAGGTCGATGGGAGTGACCGCGCCGTCACCCTGCTCAGCCACGTAGGCGGTGGAGCCGTCGGGGGTGATGGCGATGGAGCGTGGCTTCGTTCCCACGTCGATGGGAGTGCCGGCGGTGTTCGTGGCGGTGTCGATGGGGGTGACGGTGTTGTCCCCGAAGTCGGCCACATAGGCGGTGGACCCGTCGGGGGTGATGGCGACCGCGGCGGGCGAGCTGCCCACCGTGATGGGGCTCCCGGCGGTGCCGGCGGCGATGTCGATGGGGGTGACGGTGTTGTCCCCGAAGTTGGTGACGTAGGCGGTGGAGCCGTCGGGGGTGATGGCGATGCCCATGGGGCCGCTCCCCACCGGGATGGGAGTGCCGGCGATGTCCGTGGCGGTGTCGATCGGGGTGACGGTGCCGTCGCCGTCGTTGGCCACGAAGGCGGTGGACCCGTCGGGGGTGATGGCGATGGCGGCGGGAAAGGTGCCGACGGTGATGGGGCTACCGGCCGTGCCGCTGGCGGTGTCGATCGGGGTGACGGTGCCGTCGCCGTCGTTGGCCACGAAGGCGGTGGACCCGTCGGGGGTGACCGCGACGGCGTCGGGATAGTTTCCGACCCCGATGGGGGTGCCGGGAGTGGCGGTGGCGGTGGCAATGGGTGTGACCGTGCCGTCGCTGTAGTTGACGGCGTAGGCGGTGGACCCGTCGGGGGTGAGGGCCACGGCGATGGGATAGTTGCCCACGGTGATTGGGTTGGCGGCGGTGCCGGTGGCGGTGTCGACAGGGGTGACGGCATTGTCACCGAAGTCCGCCGTGTAGGCGGTGGGAGCGATCGAGAGGTAGGTGAACTGGTCCGTGCTCGACGTCAGCGAGGTGCCCTCGGGTGTGGTCACCGTGACGTCGACGATGGCGGCCGTATGCGCCGGCGTGACCGCGGTCAGCTGGGTGGGCGAATCCACCGTGAAGCTGGTGGCCGCGGCGGTGCCGAAGTCGACCGAGGTGGCACCGCTCAGGTTCGTGCCGACGACGTCGACCGTGTCCCCACCCGCCGTCGAGCCGATGGAGGCATCGACCGCCGTGATGGCAGGAACAGTGGAGGCCGCCGCCGGGGAGGCCAGTATCGCCACGCTGGCCGTGCACGCCACCAGTGCCGCAGCCAACCTCGTGAGGCGAGGCCGCCCCACGTTCACCCGGCGCCCTGGGTCGCCCGACGCGTGAGCGCCACCGGATCGCGGCTTCGGACGGTGGACAACGACTCGTGTGACTGCAACGCGAACGATGGTCATCGAGACTCCCTGCGAACTGCGCGCAGTCTTTCGACGCCCATGGGCTGCGTGACCGAAACGTTGTAATCGGCAATAGCAGACTACCAGGGCGAATTCAGTGGTCTCACGGAGAGGGACACGTCACCAGGGTCGTCGACACCTCACCCCTGCCCACTTCCCACCCGGCGTGCCGGGCGATCAGGCTCTGTTCACCACGTCGATCCAGATCGGCGTGCTCCGCACCAGCGCCCCATCGGGCCGAACGACCTCGCTGGACAACTGATACCAACCATTGGGCACCGTGGTCGTTCCCCAGTGAAGAACGTACCCGTAGTTCGTCCCGGTTGCCCGTCCGATCAACGTGTCGTGCGCGGCAGTGCGGCTCAGCCGGAACTGCACCGTGGTGCCGGGAGAGTGGTAGAGGCTCCGTGCGTCCAGCACGGTGGTACCCGAGACGACGGCACCGTCCGTCGGAGCGACCACGGCCGTCGCCACCGATGGAAGTAGTCCTTGGCGGCGATAGGACGCTGCCATCGGTGTAGCGAAGAGGCTCAGGCGATCGGTGCGGGCGAAATCGGCCAACTGCCGGATGTAGCCGGGTGGCCACTGCCCCACTGCCGCCTGCAGGAGTCCGTCGGGCACCTGCCCGACGTTCACCGTGACGTCAGCGGCCACCAATTCCTCCTGATGCCACGTCCGCGCGTCCTTCAATCCGGACGGCACGCCAAGGACCGCCTGGACGATGATCACCAGGACGAGGAACCTGATCACCAGCCGATTGACCGCCTCCCTCTGCCGGAACGGTGCCGCTGGGTGGATCCCCTCCTCGCTCTCGACGCCCGATGGCTCGACCAGGCTGGGTGATCCGTCGTCACCGGTGGACGACGGACGGCCCAGCAGTGCGAGATAGCACCCCACCCACAGCAGGACCTCGAACATTGCGAATCGGGGTGTCTGCCAGAAGCCCTGCCCGGCGCGACTGACCGTGACCGCTAGGGCGAACAGCAGACCGAGCCAGGTGATCGCGACCCCGAGCGGTCGGGCACTCGCGTCGTCGCGTCGGGTCCCGAAGCTCACGAGAACCCACACCGCAACAACGGCGACGGCGATTCCCAGGAGGAGATCGAGGTCGCCCCAACCCGACGGAGGCCGGGTCAGCTGCTGCCCCATGATGTTGTCGCCGACGGAGAACAGAAAGAACTTGAGGGACGGCAACGGATGGCTCAATCCGTACGAGAGGCCTCCGTTCCCGGCCTGAACGTTGTAGTGGTAGAAGAACAGGGCCGCGGTGGCGACTCCGGCCACGACCCAGGACACCACTGCTCGCTTCGTCCTCCCCCGTAGCAACAGGAGCACGAGACCGACGGGCCAGATGAAGAGACCCTGGATCGACGAGTAGCTCCCGACCACCGCCGCGGCGATCGCCGCGGCCAGGACCACCGACGTCATCGCCCAGCGGTCCAGGAGGAAGAGGGACACCGCCATCGCCATCAGGGCCAGGTACCAACTCATCGCAAATCCGAAGAGCGTGCTGGTGCTCCCGTAGTACAGGTTTCCGCCGACGAACGTGAACATGAGGACGACCACTGGAAGGTAGGAGAGCCACGCCATACCCGGGGCCCGCCGCCGGTGAGCCATGATCAGCAGCGCTGTCGTGGCGACGAGCATGACGCCGCTCAGGTATTCCTCGACGATCACGTTGTAGTGCGTCGTGTAGGCCAGAGCCACGACGATGAGGTTCGGGAACAGGATCCGGTTCTCGGTGTGCTGCTGCCAGAGAACGGCAAGGCTCAAGTTCCCCTTGTGCGCTTGTTCGATGACGTTGATGTCGGTCCACGCATCGTTCCAGATCATGTTGACGCCATACCTGTGGATGAACCAGAAGTGCGCAGCGACGGGAATCGCAAGGGCGACGACACCCAGGATCTCGACGAGGCGCGACTTGTCGAGGTCGCCGCGTTCCGGAACTGATGCAGACTGCGGGCCGTCGGCGAGGGACCCCGAAAGGCGCTCTCCCGATGCGAGCGCGCCGCCGGATGGTGTCATCGGAGGCCGGTCGGCGCAATCGTCCGCCGCACGATGCTCAAGCCGGACCACTCGCCAATGTCCAAATTCACTTGCCCCCCAAACAACGGGAGCTGACTTTACCCTGCCATCGTTGAGTACGCCGCGAACCTCGTGATCTCCGTCAACGCCTCCTGCACCGGGTGAAACGAACGCTGCACTCGTTCCCACGGAATCGATCCGTCGACGGAGCGGGGTGGGCACGAATCCTCAACGACACCGGATCGTGGATGGCAAGGTCTGCCGGATACCGCATGCACCTGAGGGTGCGACAGCCGTGGCCATCGACGCCTTCGCAGCTCACATGACTCAGCAGGTGCCCCTGGCCGACTCCGGCGACGCCCGTATCGATCTCCTCGAACACGTCCGCCAGGTGGCCGGCGTGCCGAGAACTTCCCTGATCTGGCAGCGGGGGGTCGACCGCAGACAGTTGCTGCCTGAGGTCAGTGTGGACACGGCCATCGACGTCCTCTTCTCCCCGATCATCTTCCGGCTCCTCGTCGGCCACGCGCCCATCGATCCCGACGCCATCGCTGCCCTCGTCGAGGCCGTACTGACCGGTCTCGTGATCCCCCAGGACGCCACGCATCGTGAGACACGAACACCACCCATGGGGAACACCACCGTTCCCGCCCCGCCCCACTCAGGTCGTTCGGGGAGTTCCGTCGATCGTTGGATCGGATGCATGCTCATCGAACGATCACCGGGGCTGTCGGCGCATTCACCACAGGTGCGCCGCCAGCATCCGCGACTCCCCGACGACCTCGAATCCGAGCCCGTTGGAGAAGCGCACGTTCTTGTGCTTGGAGGTCGTCAACCAGGAGACTCTTCCGTGCTCGTCGAACTCCTGGCACAACAGGATCAGTACCGCACGACCCATCCCCGTTGACTGAGAGCCCGGCTCCACTCCAACGGGTCCGACGTGCCAGTGGGGCTCATCCAGATCGTGAGCGGCGAGGATCGATCTGACGTGCAAGAGGCGATCAGAGTCCGAAGCGTCCTTTGACGGATCTTCCAGGGTCCTGTCCTCTGGGGGCACGATCGCTCCCACGCAGATGCCGGGCTCGACAGCGGAAGCAACGCCGAGTATCCAATCGCCCCGGCGGACCCCGGCAACCGTCGCCCCCTCGAGGGACCCGGCGAGCATGCCGTAGAGCATCTCCAGGCGGACGTCTGGATCGTCGGAACCTGCCACCCAGTCCGGATCGTCCCGCAACGCCCGAGCGGCCACACCTGCGGCTCGTGCGATCTCATCGGGTCCTTTGAGCCAGAACACCTCGATGTCATCCATCGGACGGCGGTACCACTCCGCACTGCGTGGCGGACCACAGCCCGCTCGAAGGGTTCCGTCAACGTGTCGTTCACTGACGCCACCGGAGTGCGATCGCGCCATCGGGAGACGTCGGGCTTCCGCACTCGGAATGAACGAGAGGCGGGCCCGCGACCCGACGGCGGCACAGCGACTGCTCGTCAGTCGGACGCCCGGCCGGTGCGGAGGCCGAACGGTCCCGCCAATGGCGTCATCCGGGTTCGCCTGGCCGGCATTGATGGGCAGGGCGGAAGGTGTGGCCTAGGGTTGGGCAATCGCCCGCAGATTTCGATAGTGCCGTGGTCACTCCCTCCGCCCACGGTACGCAGGAGGATCTGGTGTCGTGAGTTCTTGGGACAGTAACTGGCAACCAGGAAGAGGCGACGGGCAGAACTGGCATCCGGCTCAGGGTTTCCGGCGGGCGGGACACGAAGGTCGTCACGCGGTCACGAACATTGCCACCTCACTGGCTGTGCTCGCCTCACTCGGATCCGGGTTGTCGCTTCTGGCGTGGGGGGAAGACAGCGGCAAGCAAGTACCGTGCCCTCCCTCCGGGGCAACCATGTTCAACATCCAGTCCATCGGACTGGTGGCCTCGACTCTTCTCCTGCTTGCGGGGCTGGTACTGCTCGCCGCATCACTCTGGCAAAAGATGCGAGGTGTTGTGATTGGTTGGGTCCTCATGATTGCGGCGCTCCTGATCGGCGTCGCGTCATGTGGGCTGCTCATGGCTGCGGTGACGTTCCATCATGGCAACGATTCGAGTTGCCTGAACTTCTAAGAAATGGAATCGACCGGCTGCACCTTGGCCCAGGGGCTCGGGGTCACCCGAGCTCGATGCACACCCGGCAGTAGGGGGAAACCCAGGGGGTAGGCCACCGCCTCACTCTCGGATCGGCCGACGCGGGGCAAACACGTCCCGAAGTAGCCTTGCGTTCGTGAGGCCCATCTGGCGCTTGGTGGTCGCCCTTGCGACTGGCATCGTCCTCGGATTTCTGACGATGTACGTGGCGAACATCGTGAATCTTGTTCATTCGATGGGCTCAACCCCGCCCGCTGGCTCCTGTACCTATATTCAATCGTCGACAGTCGTCAGCACGCCTTCCAGCGTGACGGTCCGCGGCGGCGGGACTTTCTGTTCATGGAGCCACGGCACATCGTGGCTCGTCGTTGCGTGCGGGATCGCCGGTTTCGCTGCGGGCGCTATGACCAGCTACTGGATCCTTCGACGTCGAAGTGACGGGCGTCCACGTCCTGAAGGCCCGATGCCGTCAGCGATCGTCTAGAGGCGGGGACGGTCCAGAAGCTGCGTGTGCTGCCAACGCCATCGGCCCGGCGACACGTGACACCAGGAGCGACGCCCGGCTTGACCCTGCTCTAGACCCCCACCCGTCCGTCGATGCGCTCACGGAGAAGGTCGGCATGGCCACAGTGGCGGGCGTACTCCTCGACCATGTGTATGAGGACCTCGCGTACAGCCACCTGCTCGTCCTCATTGGGGAGTTGTACCGTCGTCCCGAGGTCCCCGAACCCTTCGACACACCGCTCGGCATAGGCGATCTCCTCGCGCCACGCCTCCCACGCGTCGTCAACGACGGCTGGGTCGGCGCTGGCGCCGTTGAAGTCAGCGTCACGGTCTTCGGTCGTGCGGAACCGGCGTGGCGCATCCTCGTTCGAGAGCACCTGGCGGAACCAGTACCGCTCGACATCAGCCATGTGACGGATGAGGCCCAGGAGGGACATGTTCGATGGCGGCGCAGACCGCCGGGCCATCTGTTCGGGATCAAGACCCTGGCACTTGAGTTCCAACGTCTGGCGGCAGCCCGTGAGAAAGTCGTCCAGCGTTGCCCTCTCGCCGGTTGAGGTGGCATCGCTCCTCGGGTCCTCGTCGGGCGCAACAAACACATTCTCCCAACCGAACCGGCGCTCGGTCGGGACGTCAGGGCCAAGGGGGTGGTCATCGTCATTGGTCACGGCATCAGCCTTGCCGATGGCAAGACGACGTGCATGTCAGACCACTACCCCCGTCAGACAATCTCCCACAGCTCAGTTGCCCACCGGCCTCGACGCGCCGATGAGCCACGGGAGACGAGCGGCCCGCCCCCGGCGGCATGGGACACCCTCGGTCGGTCGCTGGTGCAACACTCCAGAGATGGGAGACCCATCGGCGATCGGTCCTGAGGCCGCCGCCTCATTGCTCGCTCATGTCACGGGGAAGCCGTTCCAACTCCTCAGGAGGCTGGCCGGTGGCGAGACCGGGGCTCACGAGTTTCTTCGCGGCGATGGCCAGCCGGTCGTTGTGAAGTGGGATTCTCGGCCCAGGAGCCGACAACTTCGCGGCGAAGCCGTCGCCCTGTCCGAGAGGCTTCGGACCGTCGGCGGCTGGCCGGTTCCGGCCCAATCAGTCGTCGATGCGGAGGACGTCCGCTTCGTGATCCAGGAGTTCATGCCAGGGAGTCCCCCGGAACACTTCGATCACCAGCTCGTGGATCGACTCCTTGAGCTCCATTCCCGAAGGCTCGGCTTGGCCCGGCCCACGGATCCAGTCCACTGGCCGACGGCCTTGATCCAGACGCTTACCGTCGGAGGGGAGGGGTACTGCCTCCACTCGTCACTTCGGGACTTCGGCGGCCGTACCCGATCCCTGGTCGAACGGGTCGAGGCATTCGGGACCACGATCGACGAGTCCGCACTCGTCGGACGCGACATCGTCCACTGGGACCTTCATGGTGGCAACCTGTTGGTTGCCGATGGCGCCCTCTCCGCAGTGGTCGATACGGACTTCTCTGTGGTGGGTGATGCCAGTTTCGACCTTGTCACCTTGGCCCTGTCCAGCTTGACGCTTCCCTGTGAAGCTGGTGTGCGCAGCCGCCTGTTTGGATCGGCCTTCGACGAACTGGACGACCTGAAGGCACAGTCCTATCTGGCCCACCTGTTCATTCGGATCCTCGATTGGCCTATCCGACGCGGGCAGTTCGATGAAGTCGACTTCTGGCTTGCCAGGGCGGACGAGTTGCTCAAGATCTGATCAGCGACAGGCGCCCCGATCGTGCCGTTCGACGGCAGCTCGCGTGCGGCAGGCACAGACGTGTCGACAGTCGACGCCGACATGGCGATCTGGAGCAGGCTGGCGTCTGTGGATGCCAGCGAACGCAACCGATCAGCAGCGCTCCCTCTGGCCTTGGTGCGTTCGAGGTTGTTCGACCAGCAGGCCGAGGCATACGACCGGTTCCGGCCTACGTATCCCGACGCGGTGATCGACGAGCTGCTCGGTCCGGTGCCTGCCGGCCTGGACGTTCTCGACGTGGGTTGTGGCACCGGGATTGCCTCACGGCAGATCGTCCAACGTGGCGCCAAGTTGCTGGGGGTAGAACTCGCGCCGCGCATGGCGGAGATCGCCCGCGGCCACGGGGTCGAGGTGGAGAACGCGGCGTTCGAAGCCTGGGACGCTGCCGGTCGCACCTTCGATCGGGTGACCTCGGCGCAGGCCTGGCACTGGCTCGACCTCCCGGTCGCCACCGGCAAGGCGGCCTCCGTGCTGCGGCCGGGCGGCAAGCTCTGCCTGGTCTGGAACGCGGGGTACCAGCCCGATGATCTGGCCGATGATCTCGAGGAGGTCTACGCCAGAGTCGTGCCGCCCGGCGGCCACCGCCTGTTCCGCGGGTACACGGCCAGCAGGTCATCCGACGTGAGGACCGGACTCAACTCGGAGATCGACGCCATCTCCGCGGTGCGCGACTTCGGTGCGCCGACAGAGACGTGGTTTCCCTGGACTCGGGCCTACCGGCGGGACGAGTGGCTGGACCAGCTCGTGTCACGGAGCGATCACACCGCCCTCGAACCAGAAGTCCGGAACCGCCTGTTCGAGGCCATCGGCACCGCCATCGACGATCACGGCGGTTCGTTCGTCATGAACTTCGAGACCGTACTGATCACCGCGACTCGGCTGGGGTAGCCCCGGGCCGCACTCCGGGAGTGGCACCTCGACCCAGCGGTCGGAGGCACTCGGTGGACCTCACTACCTAGGATGCTGTCCACTACCCGACCCGAGGAGCAGACTCCCGTCGTGGGCAAACTCATCTACTCAGCGATCACATCCTTGGACGGCTATGTAGAGGACGAGGACGGCACGTTTGATTGGGCTGCACCAGATGAAGAGGTGTTCGCCTTCGTCAACGATCTCGAGCGGCCGATCGGCACCTATCTCTATGGCCGTCGTATGTACGAAACGATGGCCGGATGGGAGACCGACGAGTTCATCGGTGATCGCCAGCCGGTGATGGTGGACTTCGCCGAGATCTGGCGAGCAGCGGACAAGGTCGTGTTCTCCAGGACCCTGGCGACCGTAGCGACCGCACGGACCAGGATCGAGGCGACGTTCGATCCCGAGATGGTTCAGAAGATGAAGTCCTCAGCGAGACGTGACCTGACCGTCGCTGGTGCCGAGTTGGCAGGGCTTGCGTTTCGGGCCGGGCTGATCGACGAGTGTCATCTCCTCCTCAATCCGATGGTGGTGGGAGGCGGGAAGCAGGCGCTACCGAGCGGGGTCCGGACACGGCTCGAGCTGCTCGACGAGGGGCGATTTGCCAATGGTGTCGTCCACCTCCACTACCGCGTGGCCCACTGAACTCCGCCGGTGCCTCGGGGGTAGAGGGCACCCGATCCGATCACGTCGGGTGGTCGGTGACAGCGCCCGACAACACCCCATCTCCCGCGTCTTCGTGACGTGGCGGTCGTTCGGGGTCGGCCGATCGCCTGCTCCGCGCGTCATCGGGGCTAGGCCCTCGGAGTACCACTGGACTCGTCGTGGACGTGCGCGCGCTGGCCGTCCCGATCGAAGATCATGATCAGTTCGGCGGGCCCGTCAATGGCTGCGGTGGCGTGGGGCGTCATGGTGGTGAACTCGGCAGCCTCCCCCGCTTCGACGACGATTTCGCGATCGCCGAGCAACAGGCACACTCGACCCAGCGTGACGAATAACCAGTCGTGTCCCGGATGCACCTGCTGCTCCACCACGTTCGACGTCGGTTCCAGTCGCATCTTGATGGCGATCGTTCTTCCGGTCGGGCGGCTCAGCATCCAGGTCGTGCGCTCGCCCGAGCTGCTCGGTGTCGGGTGGATGACTACGTCCTGGTCACTTTCGACGTCAAGGAGTTCGTCGAGGTCGACCTGGAGTGCCGCGGACAACGGCAACAAGATGTCCAGGCTGATCGTCCGCTTCCCGGTCTCGACCCGACTGATGGTCGATGCACTGAGGTGCGTGCGAGCGGCGAGCTCATCGAGCGACAGTCCCAACGTGTTCCGCAGACTCCGCAACCGGGTTCGCACGACGTGGTCGATCTCGCCTGGGTCAGACACCGTTCCTCCATAGTCTTGCGAATTCTGCAAGCGTGTATGCAGTTATCAACACAGACCGTACTCTGCAGTTCATGACCGACGATCACCCACCCCAGTCCATCGAGCGACACTGCGACGTCGCTATCGTCGGCGGATCCGCCGCCGGATTGGCCGCCGCCCTCCAACTGACACGACAGCGCCGGTCGGTGATCGTTGTCGACTCCGGCGAGCCGCGCAACGCACCCGCAGCTCACATGCACGGCTACCTCGGCCGAAACGGATCCCCATCGTCGGAGTTGGCCGCGGCCGGCCGCGACGAGGTCCGCAGCTACGGCGGCGAGGTCCTCTCCGGTCGGGTCAGCCGCGTGACCCGGATCGAAGACGACCGCGTTCGGGTCGAGCTCGTCGGAGGTCACGCCGTCATCGCCCGTCGGGTCCTGTGCGCCACGGGCCTGGTCGATGTGCTTCCCGAGATCGATGGCCTCGCAGAGGGCTGGGGACGCGATGTCATCCAGTGTCCGTTCTGTCAGGGCTTCGAGTCCCGGGACCGGAGGATGGTCCAGATCGTGACCCACCCGATGGGGCTGCCCACCGCCGTCTTGTTCCGCCACCTGACCAGCAGGCTCACCGTTGTCCTCCACGGCCCGGTTGATGTGCCAGATGCTGAGCTCGACGCGCTCCGAACCGGCGGCGTGGACGTTCGCAACGGACCGGTGCACCGGGTCACCAGAGATGCCGGCGGCCACATCACCGATGTCGAGCTCCCTGATGGCGAACGTATCGAAACCGATGTGGTGGTCGTTGGAACCAGCTTCAGGGTCCGCATCGAGCCGTTTGCATCGATCGGCCTGCACTCGGTGGCGCATCCGAGTGGACTCGGCGATGTCGTCGAGACCGACGCCACTGGCGAAACGATGGTGCCAGGACTCTTTGCCGCCGGCAACGTCACCGATCCCAGTCAGCAGATAGTGCAGGCAGCCGCCGATGGCAGCCAGGTGGGCGCCATGATCAGTTCCCTGCTCGCCCACGATGACCTGCGAGCCTCGGTTCGCCCATCAGCGAACGAAGCTGACTGGGATCACCGCTATTCGGGCGAACAGATCTGGAGTGGCAACCCGAATGGGACGCTCGTCAACGAGATCGGCGGCATGGCTCCAGGCCGAGCGCTCGATGTAGGCGCCGGCGAAGGAGGTGATGCCCTCTGGCTCGCAGCCCAGGGCTGGCAGGTCACGGCGAGCGACGTCTCGCAGCGGGCGCTGGACCGGATCGACGCCGAGGCCAAGCGGAGGGACCTCGCCGTCGAGTGTCACCGTGCGGACGCGAACACGCTCCGTGCGTTCGAGATCGGTGCGTTCGACCTCGTGACTGCACACTACGCGTCCATTCCACGGACGCCCGACGGGATCGGCGTGCGCAACATTCTCAACTCAGTGGCTCTCGGTGGCACATTGCTCATCGTGGGCCATGATCTGGACGCGTTGCATGCCCAGATCGATGCGCAAGATCACGTCATGCCATTCGATCCAGATGCCTACGTGCAGATAGACGATTTCGCTGCCCTGATCTCTGATTCACCAGAATGGGACACCGAAGTCAGCGAGAAGCGACGCCGTCCACCAGGATCAACTTCTGCTTCACATCACGTCGAGGATGTCGTCCTGCGCGCGCGGCGCCGAACTGGTTGACGGATCAGGGCAAACTGGGACGTGAGCAGGTCAACACCGCGGTACCGCCGCGGGCCGGTGTTTTGGGGCAGGGTCACTGCCTTCTACTAGATGTCATCAATGGGCACGGGGCCGGGTCGACTACCTGCCATCAGCCTTGCGGCTCCGGATTCCCGCCTTCCCGGCACGCCGGCCCGATCGCAGAGTACTCCCACCTCGGCACGGGGCATCGTGGCGCCATCTCGCCGAGTCATGCTCCCGGCACTCCGGGACACCCCGAGGGACTCGACGTATCGTTGAGTGATGCCAATGCGGAAGTTCGAGATCATCTGCGAAGTTGAACCTGCGACCCGCCCGGACGTGACGCATGTCCGTCATCAGATCGGCGTACTGAGCAACGTCGCCGACGCCTTCTTGATCCCCGACAATCACATTGGCCGTGCGACGGTCTCGAGCATCGCGGTGGCGCATGAGGTGCGGCTGATGGGTGGCCGCTCGATCGCATGCATCAATGCTCGTGACCGGAATGTGCTCGGCTTCCAGAGGGATCTGCTCACCGCAGCCGCCTATGGAGTGAACGAATTCCTGTTCGTGTACGGCGACCGACCAGAGACAGGAGCTCGCTCGGACGACCTCACGGTCAAATCGATGATCACCGAGGCACGCGCCTTCGCCGATCGAGCGGAGGTGATCGATTCGCTCCGACTCGGTGCAGCGACTGGCCTGCGTCCTGTTCCGCCTTGGAAACAGGACGCTGACTTTCTCCTCACTCAGGTGACCTACTCCATCGACGACTTGCTCCACTGGCGCTCGTCGGTCGAATTCGAGGGTCCGATCTATGCAGGCGTGATGGTGCTCCCCAGTTCCTCGATGGCACGCAAGTTGTCCGCCGACGTACCCCAGTTGGCTGTCCCCGAGGCGATCATCGACCAGCTCGACCGAGATCGTGGATCGGGCGTGGACATCGCATGCGACCACATCAAGGCGATTTACGAGTCCGAGGCGTTCGATGGCGTCCACCTGATCCCCGTGAGTCGCTATCGGGAGATGGCGGCCAGGCTGGAATCACTGCTGTAGCAGCCCGCCGAACCGGTGTTCTGGACGGCGAACTCGTACCGGCTACCGATCGAGCGGTTCCACTGCCTGACCCACGCCACGATCGCGAAGATGGCGAGGCCGTTGGCGAGGACACACACCGAGATGGCCCGAATGCGGACAAGCCGTCTGGCGGGGCCGGCGGCGGCTCGAGGTCCGCGAAATCGCAAGGTCGGTAAGGTGACCTGGTGCGTTACTCGACGGCGGCCGGGCGATGGGTGATCGCCGCCACCGTCCTCGGGTCGGGAATGGCTGCGATCGACGGGACGGTGGTCGGCATCGCCCTTCCCAGCATCGGGCGCCAGTTCCACGCTCCGCTGTCCACCCTTCAATGGGTTGTCACCGGATACACCCTCGCGCTGGCCGCCTTGCTGCTCCTCGGAGGGTCACTTGGCGACCGCAAGGGCAGGCGCCTGGTGTTCAACGTCGGGGTGGTGTGGTTCGCCGTCGCATCGGCGGCGTGTGCGCTGGCGCCGAATACGAACATCCTCATCGGCACACGAGTGCTCCAGGGGGTCGGCGCAGCGCTCTTGACCCCCGGCAGTCTCGCCATCATCCAGGCATCCTTCGATCCCGACGACCGAAGTCGGGCCATCGGCGCCTGGTCCGGGCTGGGTGGCGTGGCGACAGCGGCAGGTCCCCTCCTCGGCGGGTACCTCATCAGTGCCGCCTCCTGGCGGTGGATCTTCGTCATCAACATCCCAATCGGTGTCGTGGTGCTCGTCTCATCGATGCGCCACGTCCCTGAATCGAGGGACCCCACCACGACCGGCCGGGTCGACGTGCCAGGTGCCGTCACCGCAGTCGTCGGACTGGCCGGAATGACCTTTGCGCTCATCGAGGGCCCCAGCCTGGGTTGGACCGCTCCGGTGGTCATCGCGATGCTCGCCACCGGGGCCGTCGGGGTCATCGCGTTCCTGGTCGTGGAGCGGCGTTCGCCTGCTCCGATGCTCCCGCTCGCGCTCTTCCGGGAGCGCCAGTTCACTGCCGCCAATCTCGTGACCTTCGTGGTCTACGCCGCACTGGGAGGGGTCCTGTTCCTCCTTCCCGTCGAACTGCAGGTGGTGAACCACTACACACCTTTGGAATCCGGGATCGCCCTGCTCCCCCTCACGATCATCATGCTTCTGCTCTCGGCCCGATCCGGGCAGTTGGCCGCACGGATCGGGCCGCGGCTCCAGATGAGCGTGGGGCCCGTCGTGGTGGGGGCCGGTCTGGCACTCCTGGCCCGCTCCACGAACGACTCGTCCTACGTCACCGGGGTATTCCCGGCCATGGTGATCTTCGGCCTCGGACTGGCAGCAACGGTCGCGCCCCTCACAACCACCGCGCTCGGCGCAGTGGCTGACGAGCACGCCGGTGTGGCATCCGCCGTCAACAACGACGTCGCCCGGGTGGGCGGTCTCCTCGCGGTGGCGGCGCTCCCAGCTCTGGCCGGCATCTCGGGGGGCAGCTATCTCCACCCTGACGAACTCGCCGGGGGGTTCCGATCGGCTGTCCTCATCGCCGGTTCGTGGTGCGTCGTCGGTGGGCTCGTGTCCGTCATCGGGATACGCAACCCGAAGAGACAGACGAACGGGCCGATCGCGAGCACGTCACCGGAGGAAGAGACCGAGGTGCCTTGCATGCACTGCGCCCTCGACGCCACTCCGCTGTCGTCGTAGAACTCACCGGTCATTGGGCGTGATGGGGATGCTGACCAAGTGTCGACAGCGCTGGTCGAACGTTCCGAAGACGGCGGAACCTCCCCCAGTCCCGAGGGCGCAACGGGGTGTACCGATGTGACGACGTGGGTCACTGACCCGGGGTTATCCAGCTGATTAGAGGGCAGGCGGACCCGGCGACGTCACCGACGCGGAGGCGTTCCGCCAGTACGTGGAGTTCCGCTACCGCCCGACCGTCTCCTCCTACCGGGGCATCGCGGACGATCCCGGCCGGGCTGCTGCACTCGACGACGCGATCACCGATCTGGTTCGACCCAACGACCAGGGCACGGAGACATCCGTCCTGGGCTCGGAGTACCTGCTGCGGACCGCCCGCTGGCCTCCTGGCGTCGGTGCGCTGGACGCAGGTGCCTTGTGGGTGAGAGCCCGACGTCAACCGGAGCAAACCCAACGAGCAGGCGCTGTGTGGCGGCCTCCATCCCCGAGGTGACGTTGCGGGAACAGTTTCGGCCGACGGAAGCCGGTGAATGCTCAGAGCGGTCCGTGCCTGGTCGTCCACATCACGAACTGCCCGGTCGCGACCGACGGTTGCCCGAGGACGCGACGGAAGAGCTGGACGACCGGTGCCGCTCCTGGCGCCGTGCGATCGACCAGGACGATCCGGACGCGGTTCTGCTCCAGTGCCGTCGCGGTGTCGGACGCGAGTTCGGAGGTCACGGGCACCAACGGTGGCGCGTAGTAGGGGTAGGGGAGGTAGTGGGTCTGCTGCTCCTCGAGGAATTCCATCAACTCCGGGGGCTCCATCAGATTCGGTTCGGGGGTCTTCGTTCCGTCCGGGCCGGGATGAGCGGCGAAACCCCCGACGAGCCGGAAGGCGAACCCGTCCTCTGCCTGCCACACCATCGGTTCGGTGTAGACGCTGGTGGCGAACGGGTAGGTGATGGCGTCGGGGTCACCGGGGGGTACGGCGAGACGGACCTCCGCCGGCAGCGCATCCACCGGTTGCGAGGAGTAGGGCCACTGGGGCAGCTGCGTCACGACCAGGACCGCGAGGGTGACCAGTGCCCAGACGAGGGCCGACCGCACTCGTGCCGGAGGGTCGACGACGCGGGTGCGTGGCGACCCATGACGGACGTCGTCCAGCCCGAAGGCGAGCGCCGCCGCAAGGCAGGCATCCACTTCGAAGCTGATCCGCGACGGCAGGAGGTTCTGCACGAGCGGGAGGTGGATGAGTAGCGCGAAGGGAAGTGGGACTGACGTGAGGTGACCGCCGACCGCGAGCCGCGGTCCGAGCGACAGGAGCGCGGCACCGAGCAGGACGGCCACGGTCAACTGCGTGCGTGGGCTGTGGCGGGAGCGCCAGGCGAACACGATCGCCAGGGCCAGGACCCCGATCCCGATGTAGCCACCGATCTCCGACGGGTTGGCCATGACCGGAACCAGGCCCCGCATGCCCAGCCCGACCCGCTGGAGCGGTCCCGGCGCCACGAAGCTGAGTACGTCGTTGTGGAAGGGGTTGATGACCTTCTGCGCGGTCCCGACGTAGCGCTGGGGACCGAACTGAAGCATCCACAGCGGGTACGCGAGGACGACGACCGTGACACCGGTTGCGAGGGCGACAGGTCGCCAGCAAGCCCGCGCCACATCGATGATCCTCCGCGGATGGCGAACCGCGAGGCAGAGCACCGCCCATCCGATGAGGAGGACGACCGTGGTGAAGATCTCCTGGGAGCAGAGATACTGTCCGGCCAGAAGGAGGCCCGTGGCAATCCCGAGCCGTCCAGGTGAGCCGCGTCGCTGCAGGATCGACGCGACCGTGTAGGCGATGAACGGTGGCAGCGGGCAGAAGACCAGGAACGGGTGGGCGAGACTCTCCCCCACGGCGAACGGGGAGAACCCGTAGGCGAGCCCGCCGATGGCCGCCGCCGGACCCCACACCTTCCACAGACGTAAGACCGCGAACGCGGCGGTCGCCGACACAGGCATGGCCAGGACCATGAGGAGGTTCGCCCGGGCGATCGCGCCCATGAACGGAGCCAGCGGGGCGGTCAGGAGCCCGAGTAGGGGTGCGGCGGTGTTCTGCGCCAGATTGACTCCCGTGGGAGTGAAGATCGCGTGGCTGAAGAACGGGTTCAGCCCGTGGGCGAGTGCGTAGGGCACCCAGGCCAGGAACCACGTGATCTGGGTGGCATCCTGAGGGATCAACAGGTACTGGGATGGCCCGAAGAGGCGTTGTGAGCTCCACGGGAGTAGCGGCCAGAAGGCGGCGATGCCCAGGACGAGGTAGCCGACGACGACGCATCCAGCGAAGCGGCGTCCCCGGGACGGGCGCGTTGGGGCCGGAACTGACTGGGGCGCCGCCTGCTCTGCCGTGGCCCCGACGCCGACCGTCATCACCCGCGCTCCCGACGGCATCCAGCCGCTCTGCGTCGTCCTTGGCGGAGCCGGCCCCGCGGTCCGGATCGATGTTTCGTGCCGGCCGCGACCGATGCCGGACCCATCCGGTGGGGGCGTTGCCCGAATGGCGACCAACGGGTCGACTCCGATGGCCCGGGCAGTGCCGATGCCCGTCCCCCTCGACCGCCCAGGCCTGGATCACCCCGACCGGTAGGGCCCGGGCGACATGGCTTCGGCAGGACCCCGGAGGTCACGGGCTCAGGCTCCCCTCGGGTCCTTGGCCATCGTCGGCACGGGTAGAAGTGATCGCGTTGGCGACGTGGAAGTGGACGGTGCTGCTCGTCGCCGTCCGCCCGCCGTAGGTGACCGAGACGGCGACGGCGGTGTAGTTGCCGTCGGGCACGTCGGCCGAGTTCCAGAGAACGGCCCAACCGTACAGACTCATCAGGGTCTGCAGGCGGACCGGTGCGGTCGCGTCCTCACCGCTGATGACGAAGTGGATCCCCTCCACCCCGATGCTCCGGTCGGTGCCGGCGTCCAACGCGACGGTGCCGTGGACCGTGGCCCCGGACCTGGGTAGCAGGACCACCGGGGTGGGTGGTGTGACCTGTGACGGTTCGAACTCACGGGAACGTGGCGTCGAGAACGTGCTGAGGTGGAGCGCCTCGGCGATGGAGGCATTTCGCCGGATCCATGACGCTGTGCGGTCCGGGGCGAGTTGGGTCGTGAGCGCGTAGTCAGGCGTGTAGCGGTACGCCCTCAGGTACTCGGCGGCGGTCACCTGCTCCTGGTGATAGGCCCGCTCACCCCTCAGGCCGTTGCTGGTCCCGAGCACGACTTGTAGGCCCACGAGGACCAGGGCGACGGCGAAACCGACCGGGGCGAGAGCTCGCCGGCTCGAGGGTGACGGGGACTCGCACCCGATACCGTCGACCGAGGGGTCAGGGTCGCCCGAACCGTTGACCGCCACCGTACTGATAACCCGGTTGCGGGAGTCGAGCAGCCCGAGGTAGGCGCCGGCGAGGATGAGAAGGTCGAAGGTGGTGTAGCGCGAAGCGGAGGCCCCCCAGGTTCCGAATCCGGTCCGCCCGTCGGCAACGGAGAGCGCGAAGAGCACGCCGAAGCAGATCATGGCCACGCCGACCGGGCCACCATCCCCCGACCCGCGGTTGCGTATGGCCTGCACGACGGCGACCACGCTGACGATCAGGATGAGCGCCCCCAGTAATTGGATGAGCACATCGGGACCAGATCCAGGAGTGATCGTCACGCCGACTCCGTCACCCACGGCGGTCAGGAATACCTGTGTCGCCGACCACAGGTGCCCTGCCAGGTACCCGGTCGACGGGTGCGCTGCGGTGTTGAAAGTGAAGTTCCAGAAATAGAGCACGGCGGCCAACCCACCGGAAGCGGCCCACACGACCATCGGGCGCCAACCGCGTCCCCTCAGGTAGAGCAGGGCCAGACCGGTCGGCCAGACCAGGAGACCGGCGAAGGACGAGTAGCTTCCCACCACCGCGGCTGCGACCGCGCCGGCGTAGGCGAGGCGGGGAGCGCGGACGGCGTCGAGGAGCACGATGGTGGTGGCCAGAGCCAGGAACGTGAGATACCACGACACTCCGCCCAGGAACGTGTTGTCGAACTGCACCAGCGAGAGCGTGATGAAGGCGACGGGGCAGTAGTAGAGCCACGGGCACGATGGCGAACGGCGCTTGTGCGCCAAAATCACGAGCGCGGTGCCGATCACCACCATGAGGCCGCCGATGAGGTCCTCCACGCGCATGTCGAGGCGGTCGGTATGTGCAAGCACGACGGCGAGCACATTGGGGAAGAAGCTCCGGTCCT
>Ga0302279_10003400_pt1 | contig 19885 bp, 16 predicted proteins | sample III_Bog_N3_3_FD_194541 | JGI IMG/M metagenome (GOLD analysis project Ga0302279, IMG submission 194541) | Peat permafrost microbial communities from Stordalen Mire near Abisko, Sweden - III_Bog_N3_3 | ecosystem: Environmental > Terrestrial > Soil > Wetlands > Peat | place: Sweden: Abisko...
TGGGGAAGTCCTTTTCGAATTTCAGGATGTTGCCGACCTCGGCGCCGCGCCAGGAATAGATCGACTGATCGTCGTCGCCGACGCAGCAGATGTTCTTATGCTTCTGGGCCAGCAAGCGCAGCCAGAGGTATTGCGAGACGTTGGTGTCCTGATATTCGTCCACCAGGATATAGCGGAACTGCTGCTGAAAGCTTTCCAGGACGTCCTTATGCTCGGGGTCCTGGAAGATGGTCAGGCAGTGCAGCAGCAAATCGCCGAAGTCGCAGGCGTTCAGTGCGATCAATCGTTCTTGATAAAGGCGATAAATCTCGGCGGCGCGGCCCTCGGCCAGTTCGCCGCCCTCGTCGGCCTTCAGGCGGGCGGGGGGCTTGCCCTGGTCTTTCCAGCGCTGGATGGTGTTCATCAGCGCCTGAGGCGGCCAGCGCTTGGGGTCAATCTGTTCGGCTTCCATCACCTGCTTGAGCAGGCGCAGCTGGTCGTCGGTATCGAGGATGGTGAAATTGCTTTCCAGCCCCACCAGCCCGCCGTGACGGCGCAGCATGCGCACGCCCAGGGCATGGAAGGTGCCAAGCCAGATTTGCTCCGCCGCTCCGCCAATCAGACTGCCGACGCGCTCGCGCATTTCGCGGGCAGCCTTGTTGGTGAAGGTCACCGCCAACAGGTTCCAAGGCTTGGCCCGGCCCGAGGCAATGATCTGAGCCAGTCGGCTGGTCAGCACGCGGGTCTTGCCGGTTCCGGCGCCAGATAGCACCAGCACCGGGCCTTCGGTGGTTTCCACCGCTACCCGCTGTTCAGGGTTCAGCCCAACCAGCCAGGGGGCCTGAGCCGGCACATAGGCGGGCGCAGGCTCGAACGGGGGCGCGGAATCGTCATCGAGGTCGAAAGGATCAGCCATGTCTGTACTATATATGTTCTCTGCGGCAGGCCAAGAGACAAAGTCTATATCTTGGGGTTTATTCCTTTTTAGCGTCCTGCAGATCGTGCTCGGTCATCACCCGATTGCGCCCGGTTTGTTTGGCCAGATAGAGAGCCTCGTCGGCGCGGTTGATCAGGTCGCCGGAGGATTCGCCCGGGCGGTATTGAGCGACGCCCACCGACAGGGTGATCTGGCCCAGCATGATGCCGGTGCGGCGGTTGATGACTTTCTTCGAGGCCACCAGATTGCGGATGGTGTCGCCCACATGGGCGGCGTCATGCAGGCGGGTCTGGGGCAGGACGACGCAGAATTCCTCGCCGCCGTAGCGGGCGGCGGTATCCAGGCCCTTGATGCAGTCGGTCATATTGCGGGCGACAAGCTTCAGCACCTGATCGCCCAGCTGATGGCCGTGGGTGTCGTTGAACAGCTTGAAATGATCGATGTCGATCATCAGCACGCACATGGGCTTTTCTTCGCGAGAGGCAAAGGAGATGGCGTCGCGCAGGCTTTTGTCCAGGCTCTTGCGGTTGGCGATGCCGGTCAGGCTGTCCATGCTGGCTTCGCGCTCAAGCTGGGTCAGGTGATCGCGCAACTGTTCGATCTCGCGGGCGGAAATCTGCAGACGGGATTCCAGCTGGCGGTTGACCTCGGCCATGCGCTGGGTCTCGTCCATGACTTCGGCCATGCCCTCGGCCTGACCGGAAAAGCCGGCCAGAACCGTGCCATAGCGCTGGGCGCCGTCGCTGGCCACATCGATGCATTCCACCACTTCGGCAACGGTGCGCTCGATGCGCTTGCTGGCGTCGCGCAGGTCGGCTTCCTCGATCAGGCGGCCGAAATATTGGTCGAAGATCTCGTCCACCGCCAGGATGGTCAGCTTGTCCTGGCCGATCAGGCGGTTCAGGGTCTGGGACAGCTCGGGCATATCGCCGGTCTGATGCATGAAGCCGACGGTGAAGCGGGCCGGTGTGGGCGGAATCTTCAGCTGCGCCAACAGATCCACCGCCGAGCGGGCGCGGCGCAGGATCGTCGGGAAGTCTTCTTTTTCAGCAGTAGGCTGAGGCAAAGGGTTGGTCTCCGTTAATTGCATTGCCCCTGGGAGCCTTCGGCGCAGACGCGTTTTCCGTCTGTCCAGGTGGCTCCCGAGAGGTCGGCATTGAGCATGTCGGCGCCAAGCAGGCGAGCCCCCGTCAGGTCGGCTCCCGCCAGATTGGCACGATAGAAGCGGGCGCGGCGCAGGTCCGCGTTCCTAAGGGAAGCTCCCTTCAGCTGGGCCTTGGTGAAATCGGCTTCGGCAAAGACGCCGTCGTCCAGATGAGCGCCGGTCAGATCAGCGCTGATGAATTTGGCGCGATAGCCCTGAACCTTATCCAGCCGGACCTTGGTCAGGGCGGCACGCTCGAAGCTGGCCTCGGACAGTTTGGCTCCTGAGAGATCTTCGCCGGCCAGATTGCGGCGGTCCAGGATGCAGCGTTGCCAGTCTACCTGGGGACCTGGCGGCTCGGTGCAGTCAGCCGCCAGCGCCAAAGGCGATGCGGCCAGCAGGAACATGACAGCTAAGGCGATACGAGGGCAGTCCATTGATCTAGGTGTAACCCCTTCAAGCCCCGCGAAACAAAACATTTTTCCAGCTTCCCCCGCATCGAGCCAAGGAATAGGCTGGTATCAGGCAAGAATAAGACATTGGAAACGCCGTCATGACTGCCGACACCCCATCCATCAAGGCGCAAGACGCCCGTATCGAAGCCGAGCGGCTGTGGCTGTCCGGTGAACTGCAGCAGGCTCGCTCGGCTTTTCGCCATGCCCGCCAGCTGTTCCGCGAGGCCGATGATGCCGGGGGCGAGGCGGGAATTCTGACATCGCTGGGGGATTTGGAGCTGCGGCTTGGCCGCCTGGCCGTCGCCCGCACGAGCTATGTTGAGGCCCGCGCCCTGCTGGTATCCGGGGGCGATCAGCGCCAACAGGGTGGGATTCTATGCCGCCTGGGTGAAGTGGCCCACCGTGCCGATAATCTGGGGGAGGCCCGCAGTCTTTATCTGTCGGCCCAAGAGCTGTTCGATGCGGCCGCCGACCAGTCGGGTCAGGCCCATGCCCTGAAGCGCCTGGGCCATATTGAAAGGGACGAGGGCCACCAGGATGTGGCCCTGGAGCTTTATCAGAAGGCTTTGGCCCTTTACCGCGCCGTTGGCGACGGCACCGGCGAGGCTCATGCCCGCGTCGCCCTGGCCAAGCTGCACGAATTGCTGGGCCACCCCGAGAAGGCTCATGTGGATTATGACAAGGCCCTGGATGGTTTCCGCCAAGCCGGAGACATGCTGGGCGAGGCTTCGGCCCTTAGCGGTCTGGGCAACCTGTTGCGCCGGACCGGCGACCTTCCGGCGGCTGAAAAAAGCCTGTCGGCGGCTGCCAAGCTTTACGGCAAGGCCGGACACTTGCGAGGCGAGGCTGATTTGTTCCTGGAGCTGGGCCGCATGGAAAGTGGTCGCCAGCAGAAAGACAAGGCCCGTCATCATCTATCCCGCGCCGCCGACCTTTATGGCCGGGCCGAGGCGACGGAATTGCGGCTGAAGGCGCTGAAGGAAGTGCAGGCGCTGGGGTAGGGAGGCATTGCCTGGATAATGACGGGGCGGACGTTGTCCGCCCCGTATTTCTTAGCCGGCCATCACATAGCCGCGCATTTGATCCACTTCCATGGTGGCTTCTTCCAGGCGGTTCTTGACCACGTCGCCGATGGTCATGATGCCCACCAGCTTGCCGTGCTCGACCACCGGCAGGTGGCGGATGCGTCTTTCCGTCATGATCTGCATCAGATGTTCGATGGAATCATCCGGATGGCTGGTCAGAACTGTCTTGGTCATCAGCATATTGACCGGCAAAGTGCCAAGCTCTTCGCCATGCAGGGCCAGGCCCCGGGCGATATCGCGTTCGGACAGAATGCCTTCGATAGAGCCATCGGAATCGACCACCACCAGGGCGCCGATGCGATGTTTATGAAGAATCTGGGCCGCCCCGGCGACTGTCTGGTCTGAACTGGTGGTGGCTACCTGATTGCTGGCTTTCGCCTTAAGAACGTTCCGAACGATCATGCCATACACTCCCTGAATGAAGCTCATTGAGGGGCTGCGGGCTCTTGCTGGCCGCTCACCTCCGTCTTGGATAAGGGATGTGCCGGGGCCGCTTTCAAGGGGGATGGACCTATGGATTATCCGCCGATTAATTCCTGCCATTCCTGCTCGGTCAGGATGGTGACGCCAAGGTCGCGGGCCTTGGTCAACTTGGAGCCGGCGTCGGCCCCTGCCACCACATAATCGGTTTTGGCCGAGACCGAGCCGGCCACTTTGGCTCCCAGGGACTGAGCTTTCACCTTGGCCTCGTCGCGGGACATGGTCAGGCTGCCGGTGAAGACCACGGTCTTGCCGACGATGGGAGAATCCGAGGCGACGGGGGCGGCGAAGTCTTCGACGGTGATCTGGGCGGTCAGATCGTCGAGGACAGCGCGGTTATGCTCCTCGGCGAAGAACTCGGCGATTTCACCGGCCACCGAGGGGCCGACCTGATCGATGGCGGTCAGATGGACCCAAGCCTCGCCCTCGCGGTCATTGGCGGCAGCCTGCATGGCGGATCGCCATTGCTTCAGGCTGTGATAATTCAGGGCCAGCAGGCGGGCGGTGGCCTCGCCGACCTGGCGGATGCCAAGGCTGTAGATGAAGCGGTCAAGGGGCACGACGCGCCGTGCCGCGACGGCGGCGAACAGATTGGCGGCCTTTTTGTCCTTCCAGCCATCGCATTTGGCCAGCTGGATCAGATTGCCGGGGCCGAAATGGTCTTCCAGCCGGAAGACATCGGCGGGGGTGCGCATCCAGCCTTTGGACCATAGGAACTCGACGTTTTTCTCGCCCAGGCCTTCGATGTCCAGGGCATTGCGGCTGGCGAAATGGATCAGCCGCTCGACGGCCTGAGCGCCGCAGCTGAGGCCGCCGGTACAGCGGCGGATGGCCTCTCCCTCGGGTTTGACCGCATGGCTGCCGCAGACCGGGCAGGTGGTTTTAGGCTCGAAGGGCTGGCTGCCGTCCTTGTGGCTGACCACCGAGACCACCTGGGGGATGACGTCGCCGGCCCGCTGGATGATGACGGTATCGCCCTCGCGGATGTCCTTGCGCAGGATTTCGTCTTCGTTATGCAGGCTGGCGCGGCTGACCACTACGCCGCCGACGGTGATCGGGGTCAGATGGGCGACGGGGGTCAAGGCCCCGGTGCGGCCCACCTGGATTTCGATCTTCTCCAGGGTGGTGCGGGCCTGCTCGGCGGGGAACTTATGGGCCACGGCCCAGCGCGGCGTGCGGTCGCGGCGGCCCAGGCGGTTCTGCCAGTCGATGCGGTTAACCTTATAGACCACGCCGTCGATGTCATAGGCCAGACCGGCGCGGTCCTCGCCCAGCTTGGTAAAGAACTCCAGGGCTTCCTCGATGCCGTTGCAAAGACCGGCGCGGGGATTGACCTTGAAGCCCCAGGATTTGAGGCGGGCCAGGAAGTCCCAATGGGTCTCGGCCACGTTCTCGCTGCATTCGCCAAGGGCATAGCAGAACAGGCTGAGGGGGCGCTGGGCGGTGATGCCGGCGTCCAATTGGCGCAAAGACCCGGCGGCGGCATTGCGGGGATTGGCGAAGACCTTGTCGCCCTTGGCCTCGTTGGCGGCGTTCAGGGCCAAAAAGCCGTCCCGCTCCATATAGACCTCGCCGCGCACTTCCATGACCGCGGGGGCGGGGCCGGACAGCTGACGCGGCATGTCGGGCAGGGTCAGCATATTGGCGGTAACGTCTTCGCCCTCGGCCCCGTCGCCACGGGTGGTGGCGCGGACGAATTGGCCGTTCTCATAAAGCAGATTGATGGACAGGCCGTCGATCTTGGGCTCGGCCACCAGTTCCACTGCGCCGTCTTCGCCCAGAACCAGGAAGTTGCGCAGGCTCTTGATGAAGTCGGCCACTTCCTCGTCCGAAAAGACGTCCTTCAGAGACATCATCGGCTGCAGATGCGGGATCGAGCGGAAGCCCTCGGCGGGGGCGGCGCCCACCTTGCGGCTGGGGCTGTCGGGGCGGATCAACTCGGGGAAGGCCGCCTCGATGGCGGTCAGGCGATGGCGCAGAGCGTCGTATTCGGCGTCCGACAGACTGGGGGCGTCGTCCTGGTAATAGGCCTTGTCATGCGCCTTGATCTCGTCGCCCAACCGGACCAGCTCGATGCCGGCCTCAAGGGGGGTGAGTTCTTCGACGGGAATGGGTTGGGGCATGATGCTCTGTCTTGGGCGGTGAATCGGGAGCGGAGGTTAGCCGATTTGAAGCACCTTGGACAGAGGCGGTAAGTCTAATGCTCTCGCCATTGCAGCATCAGGCCTTGGCACTGCTGGGCCAGGGAGAGGCGACAGGGGACATCTTTCAGCATGGACAGGGGAAACAGCCGCCGCACAGCATTGTCGGAGACCACGTCCATGATCAGGATGATGCGCTGGCTGTCGCTGTGATTCTCCACCTGATGGGGGAAGTTGACGTCGGCGATCCAGCCCATGCCCTCGGGGTAGGCGATGGCCTCGTGGCTCACCAGGGTGCGGCTGCCGACGGGCGCATGGAGGGGGATCAAAAGCCGGGTCTCGGGGGAATAGGGGGCCTGATCCTCGTAATGCCAGGGCAGAGTTCCTTGGGGCGGCTGGCGCAGGATATGGGCGCCGAGCACCGTCCATTGAGCCCGCTCCAGCAGGGCGGCGACGGTCGGCATGAAGACTATCCCCGGCGAAGCGAGGCCTGCCGACAAGGGCTGCTTGTCGCGATTGATCAGGGTCAGGCTGGACCAGCTGCCGTCGCCAGCGCGGAAATCCCGTTCCGCCGGGGCGGCATCGCGATCAAAGGCGGCGAATTCGGTCTGCAAGGCGGGAAGCAATTCCCGAAAATCGCCGAAGCTGGCATGCAGGTCCAGGCCACAGTCCTTTGTCAGATCCTGCCAGTCAGATGGATGTACCGTCATGCCTCACCTCCCGTTGGCCGAGAGGTTAGGCAGGAGGAGGCAATCTCGTCGTGGGAAGAGATCAGGCGCGGACGGTTTGCTGGTCCCGGAAGGTGCGCAGGTCTTCCTGGTTGACCATGCAGGCACGGTCGCGGCCCTCGTGCTTGGCGCGATAAAGGGCGGCGTCGGCCTGGGCGAGCAGGGCGGTCAGGGACAGATCGTCGTGATCCTCGCCGGGGGTCAGGGTGGCGACGCCGATGCTGACCGTGAAGGCCAACTGACTGTCGCCGGGTAAATCCAGGCGGATTTCCGCTACCTTGCGGCGCAGGCGCTCGGCGATCAGCCAGGCGGCCTCGGTGCCGGTATTGGGCAGGGCGACGGCGAATTCCTCGCCGCCACAGCGGCCCAGCAGGTCTGGCTCGCGCAGGGCGAAGCGGCAGGCCTCGGCAAAGGTCTTCAGAGCCTCGTCGCCCATGGCGTGGCCGTGGTTGTCGTTGATGGCTTTGAAATGGTCGATATCCAGGGCCAGCACCGAGAAAGATCGCCCCATCAGCCGGGCATGATCCAGCTCCAGCCCAGCCAGATGATGGAACTGGCGGCGGTTGGGCACTCCGGTCAGGCTATCCAGGCTGGCCAGGGCCTCCAGCTCGCTTAAGTGCTGCTGGGTCGAGCTGAAGAACTTTAGGGACAGGGCCAGATCCTTGACCTTGCCATGCCCGTCCAGCACCACTGGCACCCGGTCGATCAGCAGATTGAGCAGGCCCTTGCCGCTGGCGGTGTTATCGGCGGCAAAGGCCGGGCCGGGCAGAGCGGCCACTGCCAGCTTATTGCCGCCCAGGGGCAGGACCAGCCGCTGCCAGGTCTCGATCTTGTCGCCGGGAAAGCCGGCGGTATAAGAGCGCCAGAGCACGCAGCCGTGGCTGCGGGCATAGCCATATTCGAACTCCAACATACCGCGCTGCTGCGGCGGCAGGATGTCGGATGGCAAAAGCTCGATGATCTTGCCGGTCAGATCCAGGCCGAACCGTTCGGCCAAGGCGGTGCCGTAATGGAGATACTGGCTGTAGATATGATCGCAGCCGATGATCACCAGATTATCGGCTTCCTCGGCGAACAGGGCTAGAGGATCAGGGATGCTTCCAGCCTTGGGAAAGACTTTGCCCCATTGGTCCAACAGCTTGGCCAGCCGGGGGTTCATCACGCTTTCCACCAGCTTCTGCATGCAACACGGTCCTTTTAGGCAGTGGGTGAAAGCAAACTCTCCGCCGCCGCGCGGGCATGGTCGGTGACTTCAGCTCCGGCCAGCATACGGGCGATTTCTTCGCGGCGCTGTGACGGTTGCAGGGCTTGGACGCGGGTGACGGTGCCGCCCTGGCCGTCGTCGCCTTTGGCCACATGCCAGTGGTTGGCGCCTTTGGCGGCCACTTGCGGCGAATGGGTGACCACCAGGACCTGAAGGTCTTGGGACAGCCGGGCCAGACGCTCGCCCACAGCAGCGGCGACGGCGCCGCCGATGCCGCTGTCCACTTCGTCGAAGACGATGGAAGGCACGGTGCCGATGCGGGCCAGAACGACTTTCAAAGCCAGCATAAAGCGCGATAATTCACCGCCCGAGGCGATCTTGCCTAAGGGACCGGGGGCGCTGCCGGGGTTGGTGGCGACTTCGAAGGCGACGCGGTCCATGCCGGTCTCGGACCATTCGCCTTCTTCCAGGGGAGCGACGCGGGTCTGGAAGCGGGCGCGGTCCAGCTTCAGCGGCGGCAATTCGGCGGCCACCGCATGATCAAGCCGTCCGGCAGCCTCGGTTCGGGCGCGGGACAAGCTCTTGGCGGCTTCGGCATAAGCGGATTTGGCGGCCTTTTCGGCGGCGGCCAGTTTGGCCAGACCGCTGCCGCCGGCATCCAGGGCCGACAGCTCGGCGGCCATCTTGTCGCGAAGTGCGGCCAGATCATCCACCGGCACCGCATGTTTGCGGGCGACGGCGCGTAAGGTGAACAGCCGCTCCTCGACCTTTTCCAAGGCGCGGGGATCAAGATCGATGGTCGAAGAGGCTCGGTCCAGTTGGGTGCGGGCCTCGGCGGCTTCGTCGGCGGCGCGGTCCAGGGCGGCGATGACTTCGTCCAGCCGTCCCTCGGCCTTGTCGGCCACCCGCTCCAGGGCCCGCTGGGCCGAGCGTAGATTGGCCTCCACATCGCCCTTGCCCGACAGGAACTGGACGGCGGCATTCATGCCCTCCACCAGCTTTTCGCCATGCATCATCATGGCCCGCTTCTCGGCCAGCGAGCTTTCCTCGCCGGGGTTGGGGTTGAGGGCGTTCAATTCCTCGACCGCATGGCGCAGGAAGTCTTCCTCGCCCTTGGCCTTGGCCAGAGCGGCCTCGGCCTCGGCGCGGGCCTTGGCGGCGGTTTTCCAGGCAGCATGGGCGGAGCGCACGGCGGCAACGTCGAGACCGCCAAAGGCATCCAGCACGCTGCGATGGCTGGCCGGGTCCAGCAGGCCGTGGCTCTCGAACTGGCCGTGGATTTCCACAAGGCAGTCGCCCAGGCGGCGCAGAAGGCCGACACTGACCGGCTGATCATTGACGAAAGCGCGGGAGCGACCATCGGCGCTGACCACCCGGCGCAGCATCAGGCCATCGGCGGGATGGAGTTCCTGATCGGCCAGAATGGCTTCGGCGGGATGGCCGGCGGGGACAGAGAATTCGGCTGTGACCGACAACTGCGAAGCACCCTGGCGGACCAAGCCGCTTTCCGAGCGAGCCCCCAAGGCCAGTCCCAGGGAGTCCAGCAGGATCGACTTGCCGGCGCCGGTTTCGCCGGTCAGCACGGTCAGGCCGGGCTGGAACGCGATGTCGAGGCGATCGATAAGAACGACATCGCGGATCGACAGGCCGAGGAGCATGGCGGGCGTCTACCAGGGCAGGACGTGGGAATACCAGCTGCTGCTGCCCGGGGCTTTCGGGTCTTCGGGCGGCTTGCCGGTAACCAGGTTGTAGCTGTCGCTGTACCATTCGTTGCCGGGATAGTTATAGCCCAGCACGGCGGCGGTCTTCTTGGCTTCCTCGGGCAGGCCCAAGGCTTCGTAGCATTCGATCAGGCGGGACAAGGCTTCCGGCACATGGGTGGTGGTCTGGTAGTTATCGACCACCATGCGGAAGCGGTTGATGGCCGCCAGATACATGCGCTGCTTTTCATAATAGCGGCCAACGGCCATTTCCTTGCCGGCCAGATGGTCGCGGGCAAGGTCCAGCTTCAGCTTGGCGTCGCGGGCATATTTGCTGTTGGGGAAGCGGTCGATGACTTCCTGCAGCGACTTCAGGGCCAGATCGGTGATCTTCTGGTCGCGCTGGATGTCGGCGATCTGCTCGTAATAGCAAAGGGCCTTCAGGTAATAGGCATAGGCCACGTCCTTGTGGCCAGGATGCAGCTGGATGAAGCGGTCCAGGGCGATGATCGCTTCGTCGAACTTGTTGCGCTGATACTGGGAATAGGCCGCCATCAGCTGCGCCTTGGTGGCCCAGACCGAATAGGGATGCTGGCGATCCACCTCGTCGAAGGCCTTGGCCGCCAGGGTATATTCTTCCTGGTTCAGCAGGTTCATGGCGTCGTTATAAAGGTCCTCGACCGGGCGCTCTTGATAAGCGTCCTTATCCTTGTCGCCGGAGCAAGCCGCCAGCAGGGGAGCAGTGAGCACAAGGGCAACGAGAAGCACGCGGGAAAGACGAAGACTGGGCATGACCTGCTCTGGTATCGGTGTGGGCCGCGCAGACTATATCACGGTGACGCCAGGACACCACAAGAAGCCGTAACAAAAGAAAGGGGCCTTGCTGGCGGTATACCGGCAAGGCCCCATGAGAGCAATATGCCCGACTTAAATCAGGCGCGGGCGGTGATGGCCAGCCGCTGCGGAGCCGCCACAACCGGCGTGGCGTCGCGCAAGGCGTCGGCAGCGCTGATGGTGGTGTAGGTCCAAGCGCTTTCGTCGGCGAACAGGGCGCGCAGCAACAGGTTGTTCAGGGCGTGACCGGTGCGGCAACCATGGAAGGCGCCCAGGATCGGGCCGCCGGCCAGATAGAGGTCGCCAACGGCGTCCAGAGCCTTGTGACGGACGAATTCGTCTTCGTAGCGCAGGCCTTCTTCGTTCAGTACGCCCATGCCATCGCTGGCGATGACCACGGCGTTATCCAAAGAACCGCCACGGCCCAGGCCGGCGGCGCGCATGGCGGCCACTTCCTGCTCGAAGCCGAAGGTGCGGGCGCGGCTGACGTCCGACTTGAAAGCGCCTGGGTTCATGGTCAGCAGGCATTCCTGGCGGCCAATGGTCGGCACCGGGAAGTCGATTTCCATATGGACCGAGAAACCGTGGGAGGGGGTCAGCATGGCGACCTTGTCGCCTTCGCGGACCACGGCCGGCTTCAGGATCTTGACGGCGCGGCGGGGAGCAGCCTGCTCGACCACACCGGCGCATTCGACCAGGAACAGGAAGGGAGCGGCGGAACCGTCCATCACCGGCACTTCCGGGCCGCTGATGTCGATGATGGCATTGTCGATGCCCATGCCGGACAAAGCAGCCATCAGATGTTCGATGGTGCGCACACCCACGCCATTGGCGTCGGCGACGCAGGTGTTCAGGCGGGTGTCGCTGACGCTGCTCCAGTGAGCGGGAATGACGGCGCCGGCGCCGGCGATGTCGGTGCGGCGGAAACGGATGCCACTGTTGGCTTCGGCGGGGCGCAGGACCATGGTGACCTTGGTCCCGGAATGAAGCCCGACGCCGGTGCAGCCGATCGCGGTTTTCAGAGTCCGCTGCTTGACGGAGCCGAAGGCGGGACGGACAGCGGAAGCCATCTTCTGCACTTCGGGGAGAACGTCGATTTCCATGATCGCTACAAGCCTTTGCGGTGAACCCGTTTTTGACGCTGCTAGATGTAGCAGTGGCGGGTCCAGAGGACAAATCAATCAATATTACGAAATGTTACACCCGGCGGATGCAGAAAAATCATTTTATATCAGCGCGTTATAAGGCGTTCCTCAGTCTCTTGCGCCCAGTCTCATGTTGCAATGCAATTATGGCAAAAAAAACGGCGGATGGGGGTGCCATCCGCCGCTTTCGAGCGTGTGTGCGTGTTTTTCCTGTTTAGGCGTCAGTTGGCCTGACGACGCAGGAAGGCCGGAATATCCAGCAGGTCCTCGTCCGACGAGCGGGAGGTCTGCAGACGGTCATTCGGGCTGATACGGGTCGGAGTGCTCGGCTGGCTGGCGGCGCTCACCGGGGTCTCGGACTGACGGTGGGCGGGCTGGGTCGGCTGAGCGGCGTGACCGGTGGCATGGCCGGGATGGCCATGGGTGGCCGCCGACGGCTTGATGTGACCAGCCAGACGGTTGAAGAGACCGGCGGGACGACGCACTTCCTGGGTCGCTTCCGGCTGACGGGTTTCGCCGTGCAGTTCGGGAGCGCGTTCGGTGGAGCGTTCGGGCGAGCGAGCCATGGGCGGGTCCATGTGCAGGCTGCCCTGGGCCGGCTCGGCGGGGCGAGCGGGGGCGCGCAGGGTCATGGTCGGTTCGGCGCGCATGGCGGGAGCCGGCTCGGGACGGCTGAAGGACTCACGGGCCAGGCTGGCGGCAGCCAGGGTGGCGGGTTCGCGGACCTGCGGCTGGACCTGCAAGACGGGCTCGGACTGAGCCTGTTCCTGCTCGTCTTCCAGCTCGATGCCATGAGCGACAACCGGCTCATGGTCGGCGACGGGCTCGGCCACCAGGGGCTGGGCCACGGCGGCGGAGCCGTTGAAAGCGACGCGTTCAGCGGCGGCCAGGGCCGAAGCCAAGGTCGGAGCGGCCGGTTTGGCCTGGAAGCTGGACACATTAGGGGCCGAGGGACGAAGCGGCTGCTTCTGATCCATCAGCGAAATCACCGTCGGCTTCGGCATGGTCTGCGCCGCGGCGTCTATACCGGTGGCGACCACCGAAACGCGGATGCGGCCGCTCATGCTTTCATCGAAGGTGGAGCCGAAGATGATGTTGGCTTCGGGGTCGACTTCGTCGCGGATGCGGTTGGCGGCTTCGTCGGCTTCGAACAGGGTCATGTCCAGACCGCCGGTGATGTTGATCAGAACGCCACGGGCGCCCTTCATCGACAGGTCTTCCAGCAGCGGGTTGTTGATGGCGGCCTCGGCGGCGTCCAGGGCGCGCTTGTCGCCCTCGGCCTCGCCGGTGCCCATGACGGCCTTGCCCATCTCGCCCATCACGGTGCGGATGTCGGCGAAGTCCAGGTTGATCAGGCCGGGCTTGATCATCAGGTCGGTCACGCCGCGCACACCAGCATAAAGCACATCGTCGGCCATCTTGAAGGCGTCGGCGAAGGTGGTGCGCTCGGAAGCAACGCGGAACAGATTCTGGTTGGGGATGATGATCAGAGTGTCGACATACTGAGACAGTTCGTCGATGCCCTGCTCGGCCAGACGCATGCGGTGCAGACCTTCGAAGCTGAAGGGCTTGGTCACCACGCCGACGGTCAGGATGCCATGTTCGCGGGCAGCGCGAGCAATGACGGGAGCCGCACCGGTACCGGTGCCGCCGCCCATGCCTGCGGTGATGAAGACCATGTTCGAGCCGGTCAGCTCGGCCATGACTTCTTCGAGGCTTTCCTCAGCGGCCAAACGGCCGATATCGGGACGAGCGCCAGCACCCAGGCCTTGGGTGGTGGTCATGCCCAACTGCAGGCGGCGATCAGTACGCGACTGCGACATCGACTGGGCATCCGTGTTGGCGACGATGAATTCGACGCCTTCCAGATGAGACAGAATCATGTTGTTGACGGCATTGCCGCCGGCCCCGCCAACACCAATGACGGAGATTCGAGGTTTCAACTCGTCGTCGGAACCAGGATGGAAGTTAATCATAGCACACACCCTCCACGCTCAATTTGAATCGTTGAATCACAAACCGAGTCTAGACACTAGAAGTTTTTTCTTAACCACGAGCCTAAACGTCCAAAAGGCCCATTCCCGGCAGAGTCTGTTGTTCTTGCGGCCTTGGCCGGGGCCTCCGCTTGATGCATTACCGCATAGCGCAAAAGCCCGGCGCAGGTAGAGAAGGCCGGGCCTGCCGTCGCCTCGGGAAGTCCTTGAATTCCCACGGGACGTCCAATGCGGACTTGTTTATCGAGAACCATTCCGGCGAGATCGCGCACACCCTGCATGGTGGCGGCGCCGCCGGTCAGCACAACCCGTCGTCCGGCCAGCTTGTCGAAACCGCCGGCCTCCAGGTGGCTGCGCACCAATTCGAAGGTTTCTTCGAGTCGGGGCTGAATAATCTGCACCAGCATAGAGCGGGGAACCTGATTAGTGGCTCCATCCTCGTCCTCGCCCACCAGCGGAACCTTCAGGATCTCGCGGTCGTCGGAGGGGGAGGGCAGGGCGCTGCCATACAGGGTCTTCATGCGCTCGGCATGGACCAGGGGAGTGGACAGGCCACGGGCGATGTCGTTGGTGACATGCACGCCGCCCACCGGGATGGTGTCGGTATGGACCAGATGGCCGCCCTGGAACACCGCCAGCGTCGTTGTGCCGCCGCCCATGTCGATGCAGGTGACCCCCAGTTCCTTTTCGTCTTCGACAAGGCAGGCCAGACCCGAGGCATAGGCCGAAACCACCCGGCTTTCGATGTCCAGGTGGCAGCGATGCACCACAGTGGAGAGATTGCGGATGGGGCCTTGGGTGGCGCTGACCAGATGGGTGGTCACCGCCAGCTTCTCGCCGAACATGCCGCGCGGGTCGCGAATACCTTCGTTGCCGTCGACGGTGAAGCCGATGGGAATGGAATGGATCAGCTCGCGCTCGCCCTGCTGGGCATGGTGGCGGGCATGATCCAGCATGCGGCGGATGTCCATCTCGCCGATCTCGTGGCCGTTGACGGCGACTTCGACAGTGACGTTGGAAGAGACCGGAAGCCCGCCGGAAACATTGACCACCACCTCGCGGATACGATCCTCGGCCATCTGCTCGGCGGCATCGACGGCGGCGCGGACCGAGGTCTCGGCGGCTTCCATGTCCACCACGGCGCCGTTGCGCATGCCCAGCGACACCTGATGGCCGATGCCAAGCACGCGCAAGCCGTCATCATTGGCCTTGGCAATGAAGCAGCAGACCTTGGTGGTGCCGACGTCGAGGGCGGCGATCAGTCCGTGGCGAGGCTTGGTCTTGGACATACAGTCTCCTTAGGCGTCCTTGCCGGGTTGGGTCTTGCGCTTGGCCTTTTCGACGGCGGGCGAGTTCTCTTCGGCGCCGCCGGTGGAGCGCAGCACCAGCCGGTCGGGCAGGCGCATGTCGATCAGGGCGATCTTGCGCTCCAGAACCTGCTGCTCCTTCTCGATCAGCGCCAGCTCGTGCCAGGAGTCGGTGGGGTTTTCCTCGGGCAGGCGCACATCGACGCCGCCTTGGGTGCGGTCCAGGGTCAGGTTCCAGCGACGGCCGGACACCCACTGGGCGGCCTTGACCCGCTTTTGCATCTCGGGCTCGGAGGCCAGCATGGACAGCAAAGCGCTGGCATGGTCGGGGGCACCCTCGCCGACGATCAGCGGCAGATCGGGGAAGTCTTGAACCTGATCGCCGACGACCAGGCCTTCCTTGTCGACAAGGTAATAGTGGCCCTGGTTCTGCCAGACGGCGATGGGATCGCGCTCGGTCAGCAGGATATGGATCTCGCCGGGCAGGCTGCGCTCCAGGGTCGCGGACTTGACCCAGGAGATTTCCTCCAGGCGCTGGCGGGTAGCGGCCAGATCGATGCCGAAGATGGGATCGCCGCGTTGGACCTGCATGGCGGCCACCAGTTCCTCACGCGGGGTGCGGTGGCGGCCTTCCACATAGATGTCTTCGACCTTGAAGCCGGCGCGGCCGGTTAGATCGACCATCTCCAGGCGTCCGGCGTCGGCCAACTGGGCGCCCTTGCCGCTCATCACCAGCCAGGCGGGAGCGCCGGCCATCAGAGCGATCAGGCTGACGCCGGCGGCAAAGCGCCGGGCCCGCTTGAGGGCGAAGGGCGAGACGCCGCGATGGCGCGACTTGGTGCGCAGCTTCTGGGGCGGCTGGCGCTGGGGGATCGGCTGTTGCAGACGACCGCCGCTCGGAGTGCCGAAACGGTCGTCCACTTGGATCGTGATGTCGTTTAGGCGTCGCATGTGGCGTTCTCCACCATCCAGGTGACCAGTTCGACAAAAGAGATGCCCGCCACCTCGGCCTGTTCAGGGACCAGAGAGGTCGCGGTCATGCCGGGCTGGGTGTTGACCTCCAGGACATAGAACTTGCCCTCGCCGGTGCTGTCGTCATAGCGCAGGTCGGTGCGTGACACGCCTCGGCAGCCCAGGGCGTTATGAGTGGCCAGGGCCAGACGCTGGGCTTCGGCGAAGGCTTCCGCCGACAGCTGAGCGGGAACGATATGGCGTGAACCGCCGGGGGCATATTTGGCGGTGTAATCATAGAAGCCGCGGTCCGAGGTGATCTCGGTGACGCCCAGGGCCTTGTCGCCCATGACCGCCACGGTGATTTCGCGGCCGGGGATAAAGACTTCGGCCAGCACCCACTCGCCATAGGGCCAGTCGGCGTCGCTGGCCGGACGGGGGGCGTCGCCTTGAATGATATGGACGCCGACGCTGGAGCCTTCGTTCAGGGGCTTCAGCACATAGGGGCGGGGCAGGACGTCGCCTTTGAAGACTTCCGACTTGTGGACCACGCGGCCATCGGCCACCGGAATGCCGGCGGCGGCGAAGATCTTCTTGGCGGTCGGCTTGTCCATGGCGATGGAGGAGGCCAGCAGGCCCGAATGGGTATAGGGGATCTTCATGATGTCCAAGATGCCCTGGATCGATCCATCCTCACCGAAGCGGCCATGCAGGGCGTTGAAGACCACCCAGGGCTGGGCGGCGATCAGGCCACCCACCAGGGTGCGCAGATCGCGGCGGACATCCATGGTGGCGACGGCATAGCCGGCCTTTTCCAGGGCTCCGGCGACGGCGGCGCCGCTGCGCAGCGAGACGTCACGCTCGGCCGAGAACCCACCCATCAGAACGACGACACGCTTGCTCATGGCTTAATTCCTGTTCGAACGCCTATGTGGCGGATTTCCCAATGAAGCTCGATCCCCGAGGTGGCCAGCACGCGGCGGCGGACCTCTTCGCCCAAGTCCTCGATGTCGGCGGCGGTGGCCTTGCCGGTATTGATAAGGAAGTTGCAATGCTTCTCAGACACCTGCGCCCCGCCGATGGTCAGGCCACGGCAGCCAGCCTTGTCGATCAGCTCCCAAGCCTTATGGCCGGGGGGATTGGCGAAGGTGGAGCCGCCGGTGCGGGTGCGCAGAGGCTGGCTTTCCTCGCGCTTGGCTCTGATCTCGCCCATGCGCTCGGCGACAATCTGCGGGCTCTCGGACTTGCCCTGCAGCAGGGCGTCGAGGAAAATCCAGCCGTCGGGCAGCGAGCAATGACGATAGGAGAAACCGAAGTCCTCTACTTTCAAGGTATGGACCTTGCCGTCGGGCGAAAGAGCGCGGCCTTCGATGACCACATCCTTCATTTCGCCGCCGTAAGCACCGGCATTCATGCGCAAGGCGCCGCCGATGGTGCCGGGAACGCCGGAGAGGAACTCCAGCCCGCCGATGCCCAGCTCGCAGGCGGTGGTGGCCACGGTCAGGTCCAGGGCTCCGCCGCCGACGCGGATTTGGGCATTGTCCAAAGGCTCGATAGTGGCAAAATCGCCGCCCAGCTTGATCACCACGCCGGGGACGCCGCCGTCCCGGACCAGAAGGTTCGAGCCGACGCCGACGATGGTGACCGGCACATCCTCGGGCTTGGCGGCCAGGAAGGTGGCCAGATCGTCAGCATCGGCGGGCTTGAACAGCACTTCCGCCGGGCCGCCGACGCGGAACCAGGTGATGGAAGCCAAAGACGCATCCGCCAGCAGCCGTCCGCGCACGGCGGGCAGCCGGTCGATGAGATGAGGACGGAGGGCGGGATGACGGCTCATTCGGCAGCGCCTCCAAGCTGGGTCGGAAGGGCATGGGCCCAGGCGGTGATGTTGCCGGCTCCTAAGCAGACCACCAGATCGCCGGACTTGGTGACCTTCTTGATCAGGCCGGGCAGGGCTTCGGGCGAGGACAGAGCCAGCACTTTGCGATGGCCGCGTTCTTGCAGACCGGTGACCAGGGCGTCGCGGTTGATGCCCTCGATGGGCTGCTCGCCGGCGGCATAGACATCGGCGACGATCACCGTGTCGGCATCGTTGAAACAACTGCAGAAGTCCTCGAACAGGCTTTGCAGGCGGGAATAACGGTGGGGCTGGACCACGGCGATGACATTGCCATGGGTGGCCGAACGGGCGGCGCGCAGCACGGCGGCGATTTCCACCGGGTGATGGCCGTAATCATCGATGAAGGTGACGCCGCCCGCCTCGCCGGTCTTGGTGAAGCGGCGCTTGACGCCCGAGAAGGTGCCCAGAGCGGTGCGGATCACCTCGTCCGAGAAGCCCAGCTGGGTGGCGACCACCACGGCGGCCAGGGAGTTTTGCACATTGTGCTGGCCGTACATCGGCAGCTTGATGCCTTCGATGGTGCGGCTGGCACCAGAGGCGCGGTCGGTGATGACGATGTCGAAGACGGCGCCGCCGGGGGCGATGCTGATGTTGATGGCGCGCACATCGGCCTGGGGGTTCATGCCGTAGGTGACGATCTTGCGGTCCGGCACCCGGGGGATCAGGGCTTGGACTTCCGGGTGATCCAGGCAAAGTGCCGCGAAGCCATAGAAGGGGATGTTCTCGACGAAGATGCGGAAGGCGTCGCGGACCTTGTCGAAGGTGCCGTAGAAATCCAGATGCTCGGGGTCGATGTTGGTGACCACGGCGATGGTCGAGGGCAGCTTCATAAAGGTGCCGTCGGACTCATCGGCCTCGACCACCGCCCATTCGCCGGTGCCCAGACGGGCGTTGGTGCCGTAAGCATTGATGATGCCGCCGTTGATTACCGTCGGGTCATAGCCGGCGGCGTCGAGCATGGCGGCGATCATCGAGGTGGTGGTGGTCTTGCCGTGGGTGCCGCCGATGGAGATGGCGTACTTCAGGCGCATCAGCTCGGCCAGCATCTCGGCGCGGCGCACCACCGGGATCAGGCGGGCGCGGGCGGCGACCACTTCCGGATTATCGGCCTTGACCGCCGAGCTGATGACCACGGCGCGGGACTCGCCCAGGTTTTCGGCGGCATGGCCGATGTGAATCTCCAGCCCTAGTCCGCGCAGGCGCTTGACGTTGGCGTTCTCGGCGATGTCCGAGCCCTGGACCTTGTAGCCAAGGTTATGCATGACCTCGGCGATGCCGCTCATGCCGATGCCGCCGATGCCGACGAAGTGGATGGTGCCGATGGACAGCGGCAGGGATCTCATGGCGTAACCTCGCTAACGGGGGACAGTGACGTGACCAGATCGGCCAGGCGCTTGGCGGCATCGGGAACCCCGGTGGCGTAAGCGCAGGCGGCGGCCCTGGTCAGGCTGCCGGGAAGGGAGAACAGGGATTCAAGACGGGCGGCCAGACTGTCGGCGGTAAAGGCCGGCTGAGGGATCAGCCAACCGCCGCCGGCTTCGTCCACCGCATGGGCGTTGGCGGTCTGATGGTCGTCGATGGCATGGGGATAGGGCACCAGGATCGACGGGCGCCCCAGCACGGTCAGCTCGCCGACGGTGGAGGCGCCGGAACGGGCGATCACCAGATGGGCGGCGGCCATGCGCTCGGGGACGTCATGGAAGAAGCTTTGCAGGTCGGTCTGGATGCCGGTGCCGTCATAGGCGGCGCGGACTTCGTCCAGATCTTCGGGGCGGCACTGCTGGCTGATCTCGATGCGATGACGTAAGCCTTCCGGCAGGCGGGCCAGGGCGGCGGGGACGATCTCGGACAGGATGCGAGCCCCTTGCGAGCCGCCCAGTACCAGCAGACGCAAGCGGCTG